>JGI12316J14372_10000741_pt1 | contig 52845 bp, 37 predicted proteins | sample MarCyaLeptolynsp_FD_14372 | JGI IMG/M metagenome (IMG submission 14372)
CGGCGGGTGCGGTGGCGACGACGAGCCTACCGACGACGATACCGGCACCGGCACCGGCACCGGTGACGACACCTCGGGCGAGGACACGTCGGGGGCCGACGCCTGCACCGGGCTGCCGCCGGTTGTCGACCGCGGCGGACCCGCGCCAGCGGACGCGGACATCGACCCGGGTACATTCGACGGCGGAGTGGAGACGGCGTTCGACCCGGCTTCGGTGGTGCAGAACGACGACGTATTCGTTAACGGTATTCAGGCCGGCTCCATGACCGCCAGCGGCGTGCGGCTGTGGACGCGCACAGACGAAGCGACGGACTCCGTCGTGCTGCGGGTTTGGCGCGACAGCGATATCGCCGGCAGCGTTGTGCTGGTCCACGACGAAGCGCTGGTTCCCACCGAGGCGCCCGGGCGGTACGTCGAGGAACTGGTGGACGGTCTCGCCCCGGCCACCGTCTACCGCTACGCGTTCTTCGCACCGGGACAGGCCGAGGGCGAGTTCGTCGGCCGCAGCGCCATCGGTCGGGTGCGAACGGCCTTTGCCGACGATATGCGGCTGTCGCTGTCCATGGCGGGGCTGACGTGCACCGGCAGCGACGATGAGAACGCGCGCCAGCAGGTCGTGCCCTTTCCGGCGCTGTCGCTCACGGCCGAGTCCGAGGTCGACGTGCTCGTTCACCTGGGCGACTACTCGTACAACGACAACATGGTCACCCTCGCCGAGTACCGCGGCGAGTGGCAGCGAACGCAGACCGAGCAGGGCTACCGCGACGTCCTGAGCAGCGCGGGGATGTACGTCACCTGGGACGACCACGAGGTCGACAACAACTGGGATCCCGAAAGTTTTCCCGAGCAGCGAGCGTTCGACGCCATTACGGCCTTTTACGAGAACATTCCCCAGGAGCCGTCGGGCGCCGCCGGGCGGCTGTGGAGCTCGTATCGATGGGGCCAGACGGCAGAGGTGTTCTTGCTCGACCTGCGGTCCGAGCGGTTGCCGTCCACGCGCACGTCGGACGCTCCGGTGTTCGTCAGCCAGGAGCAGCTCGACTGGCTCAAGGAGGGACTCGACAGCTCGCCGGCGCACTTCAAGGTGGTGCTCAGCTCGGTCAATATCGCCAACCTGAGCGACCCCTGGGATGCCGCGGCCGAGGACCGCTGGGAGGGCTATGCGGCCCAGCGCGAAGAGCTGCTCGATTTCATCGTCGACAACGAGATCGGCAACGTGTGGTTCCTGGCCGGCGACATTCACGTCGGTTTCATCGGGCGTCTGGAGCCCGAAGGGCATCCCTACAGCAAGATGTGGGAAATCACGGTCGGGCCCGGCGGGTCGGCGGTCAATCCCCTCGGCACTTTGTGGGAGGAGGGCTTTGCCAACCGCGACGTCATCTTTCCGTGCGAGCAGTTCGTCTTTGCCCACGGACGGCAAAACGCGGCCACGATTCTCTCGTTCGATCCAGATGCCGACACCGTGCGGGTGACGTTCGAGGACCCGCTGACCGGCGAGGTGCTGTTCGACGAGGTGCTCCAGCAGGAGCCGCTTTAGGCTCCTCGGCCGGCGTTTTTCGCGAACGTCCCTGTGCTACTGTCGGCCCATGCGAATCATGGGGTGGACGATTGCGCTGGGGCTTGCGGTCGCTCTGGCAACTGGCTGTTCGAAAAAAGAAGAGGCCAAGGGCGAGGGCGCCGAGGGCGCTGAGCCCGCCGCCGCGGCACCGGCGGCCGAACCCGAGCCCGAGAAGGCGCCGGAAAAGGCACCCGAGCCAGCCGCTGAGGCCGGCACCGTGTACGCCGGAGGCAAAACGGCCGAGCACGGCAGCGGCCAGGGCGGGGCGTACGGGCACGGCGAAAAAGGCAAAGCGGGCAACAAGGACGGCCACCCGGGCGGCGCGACCGCCGAGCACGGCAGCGGCGCCGGCGGCGCCCACGGCGTCGGTGAAAAAGGCAAAGCGGGCAACAAAGACGGCCACCCGGGCGGCGCGACCGCCGAGCACGGCACTGGCGCCGGCGGCAAGGTCGGACACGGCAGCAGCGCGAAGGCGGGCAACAAAGACGGCCACCCGGGCGGCGCGACCGCCGAGCACGGCAGTGGCCAGGGCGGCGGCCTCGGCATGGGTGAAAAGGGCGGCGCGGCCGGCGACAAGGACGGCAAGGCGAGCAAGTAAACCGAGCGCGACGCCGGGCGGGCGACCGCGCGCGCCTGTCGATCGCACGCAGTTCGTTTGAGAGATCGCTCACGGCGATTTCCCCAAGGCCGGGACACCGATGTCCCGGCCTTTGTCTATTGTTCCCGCCCGTTTGCGCCGTCGACACGATTTTGCCGGACCGTTACGGCCGGAAAATTTGCGCGGTTGTTGGGACCTGCCAGACTTTCGGTAATGAGTTCGGGCCGCCAACGTCTAGGCATCGCGCTAGCGGCCGCCGGCGCGCTGGCCCTGGCTGCAGCGCCGGCCTGGTCCGAGGCCCCAACCCGGGCGTCGCTCAACGCCGCCATCAAGTCGCCACGCATTCCCGCCGAGGAGTCCTGGGTGTGGCGCCTGAGCATTCGCGGATTGCCCGTGGGCAGCCTGGTTGCGGCGTCGGGCCGGCCCGGCAAGGTCGACGGCCGGCGGGTCATCATCTCCCAGTTTCAGGTCAAGACCTCGGGGCTTGCGGCGGTCGTCTCCGGGGTGGACGACGCGTTCACCACCCACGTGGACCTGGACACCGGGCTGCCGCTTCAGCAGCGGACCGACGTCGCCAAGGGCAAGTGGCGCGAGGTCGATTTTCACGGCGGCGGCTCGTTCGACATCGTTCGCTACCACGAGTTCGAAAAGGAGCCGGTCCGACGGCAGACGCTCCCGCGCGCCGCGCACCCCTACGATTTCACCACCCTGGTGCACGCGATGCGGTCGTTGGATCAGCCCGGCAAGCGCTACAGCCTGCTGTTCTACGCCAGCACCCGCATTTGGAAGACCGAGCTCACCGTGGTGGGCCGCGAAACCGTGAGCACCCCCCTCGGCCGACGCCGCGCGGTGCGCATCGAGGGCCGGATGAAGCGAACCGGGCGAGACTTTAAGATCGACAGCGCGAAAGAGCGGCGGTTCGTCGCCTGGATCTCGGACGACAAAAACCGCGTCCTGCTGGAGATGAAGGCCAAGACCGAGTACGGCGACCTGCGGCTGAGTCTGATGGAGTACCGGCAGCGCGGCACTCACCTCGTGGCTCGGCAGTAGACGCTACCGCCCGGCTCGCCCCGCGGCGGGCGAAGCGCGACGTACGCCGGGCAGCGGCGGTTGCGCCATCGACGGAGCCGGCTCGATGCCCAGGAGGATCGCCAGGGTGGCCGCTACCCGGCGCTGGTCGGTTCGCTCGTCGATGTCGCCCAGTGGCGCAACCCCGGCGCCGAAGAGCGCGACGGGCACCTCGGCGTCGTAGGGATGCGGGCTGCCGTGGGTGGTGCCGAAGCCTCGCGGCATGCCCTCGTCGACAATCCACAGCGGGGTCATGACGACCAGCAGCTCGCCGGTGTCTCGGGCGTGCACGCTCTCGTACGCGGCGCGGGCGATGCGGTCCGCCGGCGGCGGACCGGCCGCGAGGGCTGCAACGTCGAAAACCCGCGCAACTCCGTCGTAGGCTTCCAGCGCCGCTCGGGCCGCGGCCCGAATTTCGGCCCGTCGCGGGTGCGTCTTGGCCGCCTGCGACAGTTCGATGTAGGGCGGCACGTAGGCGGCCACCCAGTCGCCCTCTTCGATGGCCACGTCGACCGCATCGTCAGCGTGGCGGACCAGTAGGTCTTTGTCGACGCGCGCGGCCGTGGCCCCGGCCGCGCGGCTGGTTTCCACGAGCGGAGCCGCGCCGTGGTCCGACGACACCACCACGGCGACCCGGCGGTTGCGCTCGATGGCGGCGATAAAGGCCCCGGCCGCCGCGTCGAGCCGAATGAGCGCGTCGGCGTACTCCCACGAGTCGGGGCCGAAGACGTGGCCGACGTAGTCGGTGGCGGAAATGCTGACGCTCAGGAAGTCAGGCGTTTCGTCGGTGCCCATCTGGAGCTCCCGCACGACGGCGCCGGCGAGGTCGAGCAAGTACTGACCGCCGGCTGGAGTCGCGCGAAAGCTCGACGCCGGAGCGTCGGTGTCGCCCGGCGAGTGGGGAAATACCCGTCCGAAGCCCGGCAGGTTGCCTTCGCCGGGCGCGTCGTCGACCCCCGCCACGCGTCTGAGCAGGGCGGGGTCATCCGGCTCCCAGGGGCCCAGTCGATCATCGATCGGGTTGGCCACGTGCCACTCGACGAGCCAGCCCGGAATCCCCTTGCGGTAGTACGTGGACGTGGTGAACCCGGGCCGCTTGGGATCGAACCACAGGGCGACGTCGGGCCGCTGGCCGCCCGCCGGGATGGCGCCGCGGTCCTTGAAGGACAGAGACGCCGTGCGCGCGCGCCCGGCCGTCTGTTGCTCGAGCTGATCGGCCACCGTTGGCGCTCCCAGGGCCACCGGGCTTGCGAACCAGCCCGGTGCGACGCCATCGGCGGTGAGCACGCCATGCTCGCCGTCGTCGAAGAACGGAATTCGCCGCTGTCGCTCGAAGCTCCAGCGCCCGTTCGACGTCACGCCGTGAACCCGCGGCGACGCACCGGTCGCGAGAGTCGCGTGGCCAGCCGCCGTGTACGTACCCGCGTAGGGGTAGCGCGACCGGCGGATCAAAACCCCTTCGCGGGCCGCGCGCTTGAACACCCCGTCTTCCGCCAGGTAGTCGAAGTAGCGGTCGAGGGCGTCGCTTCCCACCTGGTCGAAGATGAGCGATACGACCAGCTGCGGCGTTTCGCTCGAGGCTGGGCCCCGGTCTGACCGAGGCGCGTGGCCGTCGCTCGACTGGGTTGACGGCGCGCCCGAGCACGCGGTGAGGGCCGCAGCCGTCAGGCTGGCGCCCGCGACCAGCGCGACGGCGGCAGTGCGTAGTGCGGGCGGCGACACAGCTCCAGTGAAGCATTTCTGCCGCCGCCCCGGGAACGGAAGGCCGGCCCGAACGGCCAGGTCGGTCGGAACGACGTTCTCGGGACCTGGAGCCGGTAGTGTCGTGGCGGTTACTGATCACAAAGCCCAAGCTCGGTCCACCGTCTCGACCGAAAGACACTGTTACGTTCTGCCAGGCGCAGTGGAACAGACTTGCGACACGTTGGTCACCAGACCCGTACAATCTCCGCCGGTCATGGCCCACAGCAGACGTCTTTTCCTTCGCAACACGGCCGCAGCTTCGATTCTGGCCACGCCAGCCTTGCAGATGGTGATGGCTCGACCGGCGCGCGCTTCTGGTTTCGGTCCGCTCGTCGAAGACCCGGCGGGCGTGCTCGACCTGCCCGAGGGGTTTTCGTACACGATCCTTCAAGAGGCGGGCGACGTGATGTCCGATGGTTTCGTGGTGCCCACCCTCGCAGACGGCATGGCCTGCTTCGAGGGGGCCTTGGACGGGACCGTCGTGCTCATGCGGAACCACGAGATCAGTGGGCTTGGCGGTGCGGCGTACGACCGCGGCTCGGTGCCCGACGAGGCCTACACGGACAACAACGGCGGCGGGGTCACCCGCGTGGTCGTCAACCTCGAGACCCTCGAGGTCGTATCCAGCAATCTCGTGCTGTCTGGCACCGTGCGCAACTGCGCGGGGGGCACGAGTCCGATGGGCTGGCTCACGTGTGAAGAACCCGGCGCCGGGTTGTTCAACACCAATCACGGGTTCGTCTTCTTGTGCGACGACAGCGCGGAGTCGATTCAGGAGCCGGTTCGCATCGACGGCTACGGTCGCTTCAATCACGAGGCGGCTGTCATGGACCCGGCCACGATGATTGCCTACCTGACCGAAGACCAGGGCGACGGCTGTTTCTACCGTTTCGTCCCCGACGACGCCGCGCAGCCGTTCGTGGGCACGCTGCAGGCCCTGCGAGTCGTCGGCGAAGACACCGCCAATACGAGCGACGGCCGCAGCGTCGGCGACACGTTTTCGGTCGGGTGGGTCGACATCGACGAGCCGGTCCCGGGCGTCATTGGCGCCACTCGACGCGAAGGCCAGGACAAGGGTGCAGCGGTTTTCAATCGGGGCGAAGGCCTTTGGCTGCACGACGGAGACGTTTACTTTTCCTGCACGTCCGGCGGGCCCAACGACGGTCAGATTTTTAAGCTGACTCCGGCGGGCGACGGCGGCGTTCTCGAGCTGATCGCGCAATCCACCGGTGACTCGGTTCTCGAAAAGCCGGACAACATTTGTGTCGCTCCGTGGGGCGACGTGTACGTCGCCGAAGACGGCGGCAGGCCCAACTTCATTCGCGTGGTCACGGGCGACGGTGAGCTGTTCGATTTCGCGCGAAACGCCGGTAGCGGCAGCGAGTTTGCCGGCGTTTGCTTTTCGCCGGACGGGTCGACGCTGTTTGTCAACATTCAGGCCGACGGCCTCACCTTCGCGGTGACCGGGCCGTTTCCCCAGGTGGAGCCGCCGGACGAGCCGGGCGGTGGCGACGGGGACGGCGACGGCGATACGACGGGCGGCGACACGACCACTGGCGGGGACGGCGATGGCGATACCACCGGCGGCGATGGCGACGGCACGACCACGACCGGCGGAGACGGAGACGGAGACGGTGACGGCACCGGCGGCGATGGCACCGGCGAAACCGACGAGGACCCGACGACGCCGCCCACCGACGACGACGGCAGCGGTTGCGCGGTCGGCGGCGCGGGCAGCGCGACCGGCCTGGCGGCCGCCGCGGCCGGCCTGGCGGTAAGCGCGGCCCTGGCGTCGAAGAGCCGCAGCGCGAGCGAGACGGACTCCGAGCTCGACCGCGAGACCGACGAGTAGCAGTCTCGAGACCGTACGAGCTTCGACCGAAACCAAGAAAGCGCCGCTCCGAGACTCGCTCGGGGCGGCGCTTCTGTCGTTCCGGGGACGAGCGCTACATGTCGTAGAAGAACTCTTCGCGGACGATCTTGCCGTCGTTGACGGTGTAGATGCCGACCTCGTCGAGGTCCATGCGCTGCGACATCGGTTTGGAGGTCACGTCGAAGCGAAAGTGCACGGCGAATTTGTCGTCGCCGTGAAAGTAGGGGCCCTCGACCTGGGCGCTGTGGACCTCGTGGTTCTCGGCCCACCACTTGCCCTTGCCCGCGACGGCCTCGAGGCCCTTCATCTCGCGAGGGAAGCCTTCGCCCTCGGTCGACTCAACGCTGACAATCTCGGGGGAGTACAGCTTGTCGATCGCCTCGGCGTTCTTGCCTTCTTTGCACAGGGCGACCAGTTCGTTGCCGATGTCTTTCACGGTGGCCATATCTCTGGCTCCTTTCCGGGTTCGCAGTTCGCCCGCGATTGCACCATTGCGGTGCCGCTCGCGACAACGGGGGCGGGCGGTCCGCGCGTGCCGATTTTCGCTTTCTGGCGAAAAGATCGGCTAGCCGGGGACGTCGCCGCCCAGGCGGCGGATCGCGTTGGCGAAGTCGTCCGGAAGCGAGGACCGCAGGTCGATGGCGCGTCCGTCCACCGGGTGCTCGAACCCGAGAGTTGCCGCGTGCAGCAGCAGGCGGGAAGCCGGCAGCGGAGTGCCGCCGCGGTTGACCATCTCGCGGATGTAGACGCGCTCGCCGACCAGAGGATGACCGCGCTCGGACAGATGGATGCGAATCTGGTGGGTCTTGCCGGTTTCGAGGCGGACCTCGCACAGGCTTGCCGCGCGCAACACCTCGAGGACGGACACGTGGGTCACGGCGCGCTTGCCCTGGCGCGGGTGGCGCGCAGCGCCGCGAAGGCCGTCGCCGCGGTCGCGCACCAGGCGGCTTTCGATGCGGCCGGGCGACACGGCGCCGTGGGCAACGCACAGGTACCGCCGCCGCACGCTGTGCTCGCGCAGCTGCCGGGCGAGCTCGAGCTCCGCGCGCTTGGTCTTGGCAAACATCAGCAGCCCCGACGTGTCTTTGTCGATGCGGTGCACGACGTGCAGCGGTACCCGGCCTGCGCTGCGGTCGCGGGTCCGCCAGGTGTTGCGCAGCAAGTCCATGGCGGTGCCCGTCTCCCGATCGTCGTAGGGCACGCTCGACACGCCGCTCGGCTTGTCGATGACGACGACGTGGGCGTCTTCCCAGACGATCGGGACCAGGGTGTCCCCGTCGTGCGGGCGGGGCGCGTTCATGCGCAGCTCCACCTTCTGCCCCGCCGCGAGGCGAGTGCCCGGGTCGGTGCAGCGGGCCCCGTCGACGAAGACTTTGCCGGTGCCCACGTGGCGCTTGGCCACGCTCCACGAAGCGCCGGTCTGCTGGCGCACGAACGCGCCCAGGGCCTCGTTGTCGGAATCGACAGTCCAGCTGCTCATGAGAGCGCGGGACTATGGCCCACCGCCTTCGCGAGCGCCAGCGAATCGCGGCGCCCCGCCGAAGGCGAAGGCTCGGGGGCTCGGCAACCTAGCCGCGGTGCGGCGCGCGAGCCGGTGACTCGTGGTCGGCGGACTGGTTTTCGTTGGCCGGCTCGGCGAGTCGAAGCGCGAAGGCGGGCACCGCCTTGCCGGAGAGAAGTGCGAGGGCGAGCGATTGATCCTTGGAGCGCGTCATCTTGCTAGGGCCGGATCGGGCGCGGGAAGAAAACCTTGACCGTTGCCCGGTCGAAAATTTCGCTCACCAGCGAGGGCTGGGTGCTAGTCGGTTTTGATTCCGGGGGCTTGGGCTGCTTTTCAGGCAGTGGATGGGGGAGCGGGTCGGGCAGTGGCCGCGGGCGCGGGCCAACCGGCGGTCTCGGAGCCGTCGGGTCGATCCCGTACGGCTTGGTTTCCTCCGGCTTGCGGCGACGCGTCATAGAGACGATTGGGAAGCAGGTTTCGTACCCAAGGATAGTTCTCCGTAAGTGCCCGAAGTCACTTCGCGAGCTTGAGTAGATTCGACCGTTTGGGCTGTACCGGGACAGCCTCGATGTTCCGGCGCGGTGGGGGTGGTACCCCCGTGCGCGTACCCGAGGGCGCACCTCGTGGGTCAGGACGCGAGCTGCGAAAACCCCTCGAGCGGCTCCATCGCCGCGAAGCGGCCCCGGTCGTCGCGGCCCAACCGGGCCATCGCGAACGTAGGATCGTGGGTGAAAAAGAGCCTGCCGCTGCGCTCGACCAGGTCGTTGAGCAGCGACGTCTTTTCGTCGACAAGCAGCTCGGGAAATCGGTCGTAGCCCATGGTGATGGGCAGGTGCACCCAGGGGGCACCGGGGATGAGGTCGCCGCAGAACAGCACGGGGCCGTCGGGCATGTCGATTTCGGCGAGCAGCAGGCCAGGCGTGTGTCCCTCGCTGTAGTGAAAGCGATAGCCGTCGCCGAGCACGGCGCTTCGGTCGCCGGTCACCACCTCGAGCCGGTCGCTGCCGCGCAGCAGTTCCTGGAGCTCGGGGATAAACGACGCTCGGTCGCGCGGATGGGGAGCCTCGGCCCGCTGCCAGGCTCGCTCGCCGACCACGACGCGAGCTTCTGGAAAGGCCAGTTCGTATCCGCCGTCGGCCCGGTAGGGCGTGAGCATGCCGCCCGCGTGGTCGAAGTGCAGGTGAGACAGCACCACGACGTCAATATCTTCGGGCTTTAGGCCCCGACCGGCGAGTTCGTCGACCAGCACGTGCCGGTCCTCGACCACGCCGAACCGCTCGCGCAGCTTCGGGGGAAAGAAGTTGCCGATGCCGGTCTCGAAAAGGACCCGTCGCCCCGGCTCCTCCACCAGCAGGCAGCGGCAAGCCAGGGGAATCCGGTTGTGCTCGTCCGCCTGAATCCACCGTTGCCACAGGGCTTTGGGCGCGTTTCCGAACATCGCGCCACCATCGAGGCGCTGGGTGTTGCCGGGAATCGAGGTCAGGGTTCGCGTCGTCACTTGTGTGTTCTCGCAAACACCGGCCGCGTTCGCCAGGGCCGCTGCCACCGGACTGGCTTGACGGATTAACACGACGCGAGTACTCTCCACCTTGACGCGACTTGTCAATTTGTAAAGTGCTTGAAAATTTTTGGGAAGTCGGCTTTACAAGAACTCGACCCGGGCCGGTGCGGCGCCCGGTGTTTGTAAAACGGAGAACGCTACGCGATGACACTTCACGACCTTGGCGAGATTCCCGACCTGGGCGCCGTGCCCGACCAGATGCACGCGCAGGTGATTCGTCCCGAACGATTCGGTGAACCCGAGGTTGCGTTCGCCCGCGAGCAAGTCGAAGTGCCCGAGCTAGGGCCGCGCGACGTGCTGGTGTACGTGATGGCGGCCGGCGTGAACTACAACAACGTCTGGGCGGCTCTCGGCATCCCCATCGACGTCATCGCGACCCGCCAGCGCAAAAACCCCGATGAACCGAGTTTCCACATCGGCGGCTCCGACGCGTCGGGGGTGGTGTGGAAGGTCGGCAGCGAAGTCACCAGCCACAAGGTTGGTGACGAGGTCGTCGTTCACTGCGGCATGTGGGATCACGACGATCCTCACGTCGTGGCGGGCAAGGACCCGATGTTCGCGCCGACCCAGCTCATCTGGGGCTACGAGAGCAACTGGGGAAGCTTTGCTCAGTTCACCAAGGTTCAGGACCACCAGTGCCTGCCGAAGCCGTCTCACCTGACGTGGGAAGAGGCCGCGGCGTACATGCTCGTCGGGGCGACCGCCTACCGCATGCTGCACGGTTGGCCGCCCAACGTGGTTGGCGAAGGTGATCCGGTGCTCGTTTGGGGCGGCGCTGGCGGCCTCGGCTCCATGGCCATTCAGATCATTCGAGCGGCGGGAGGCCGCCCGGTTGCCGTGGTGGGCAGCGACGACAAGGCCGAGTGGTGCAAAAAGCTCGGCGCCGTCGGTGTGCTCAACCGAAAGCAGTTCGACCACTGGGGCATGCTGCCGCACTGGAAGGACGGCGAGGCGTACGGCACCTGGCTCAAGGGCGCCAAGAAGTTTGGCAAGGCCTTTTGGGAGGCGCTCGGCGAAAAGCGCAGCCCGACCATCGTGTTCGAGCATCCCGGCGAGGCCACCATTCCGACGTCGTGTTTCATGGTCGAGACCGGCGGCATGGTTGTGATTTGCGCCGGCACCACCGGCTACAACGCGACCCTCGACCTCCGCTACCAGTGGATGCGGCAAAAGCGCCTCCAGGGCAGCCACTTCGCCAACGACGACGAGTCCAAGGGCATCAACGACCTGGTCATCGCGGAAAAGGTCGACCCGTGCCTGGCGCGCACCTTTGAGTTCGACGAGACCGGTGCCTGCCACCAGCTCATGAAGCGCAACGAGCACCCGAACGGCAACATGTCGATCCTGGTCAACGCTCCGCGTCGGGGCCTGCGCAACCTGGCGGAGACCCGCGACGCCTAGCGGCGGCGCTGCTTTCACATGGGCGACTCCAGCGACCATCAGCTGATCGACGCGGACGGCAAGCCGACCCGCGACCGACCGTGGATTTTTCGGACCTACGCCGGGCACACCAGCGCTCGCGCGTCGAACGAACTCTACCGCACGAACCTGGGCAAAGGGCAGACCGGTCTTTCGATCGCGTTCGACTTGCCGACCCAGTGCGGCTACTCGTCCGACGACAACATCGCGGGGCCCGAGGTCGGCAAGGTCGGCGTTCCCATCAACACGCTCGACGACTTTCACGTGCTGTTCGAGGGCATTCCGCTCGAGCAGATGAACACGTCCATGACCATCAACGGCACGTCGATGTGGCTTTTGGCCCTGTACGTGGCGTTGGCGCGCGAGCGCGGCGACGACGAAAGCAAGCTGCGGGGCACGACCCAAAACGACATCGTCAAGGAGTACCTCGCTCGGGGCACGTACATCTTTCCGCCCGAGCCGAGCATGCGGGTCATCGCAGAGATGTACGAGTACTGCCTGGACCGTATCCCCAACTGGAACGCGTCGAACATCTGCTCGTACCACCTGCAGGAGGCCGGCGCGACGCCCGGGCAGGAGCTGGCCTTTGCGCTGGCCAACGCCATCGGAATTCTCGATCTTATCCGCGAGCGCGGTCACTTCGACGACGACCAGTTTCACCGGTGCGTGGGCCGCATCTCCTTTTTCGTCAACGCCGGCATTCGCTTCGTCGAAGAGATGTGCAAGATGCGGGCGTTCACCGAGCTGTGGGACGAAATCTGCAGCGAGCGCTACGGGGTTAGCGAAGCGCGCCTGCGGCGCTTTCGCTACGGCATTCAGGTCAATTCGCTCGGTTTGACCGAGCAGCAGCCCGAAAACAACGCCTGGCGAATCCTGCTCGAAACCCTCGGCGTGACCCTGTCGCGCAAGGCTCGCTGTCGGGCGCTGCAGCTGCCGACCTGGAACGAAGCGATGTCCCTGCCGCGAGCCTGGGACCAGCAGTGGTCGCTGCGGCTGCAGCAAATTCTCGCGTTCGAGACGGACCTGCTCGAGTACCCGGATCTGTTCGACGGCAGCAAGGTCGTGGAGAGCAAGACCGACGAGCTCAAGCGCGAGGCGCGGGCCGAGATCGACAAGATTCTCGGCATGGGCGGGGTGCGGGCCGCGGTCGACAGCGGCTACATGAAGAGCGCGCTGGTGCGCTCCATGTCCAACCGCATGAGCCGCATCAACCGCGGCGACCAGGTTGTGGTCGGCCTGAACAAGTGGACTGAAGGCCTGCCGTCGCCGCTCGTGGGCGGCGACGATGGCGGCATCTTCAGCGTCGATCCCGCAGCGACCAGGGAAACCATGGAGTCGCTGGCTCGGACCAAGCAGAGCCGCGACGATGCTCGGGTCAAGGCGGCGCTGGCTGCCCTCGAGAAGGTCGCGCGCTCGGGCGAAAACATGATGGAGGCGTCGATCGAGTGCGCCCTGGCGCGGGTGACCACCGGCGAGTGGGCGGCCGTGCTGCGGTCGGTCTTCGGCGAGTACCGCGCCGTCACCGGCGTCGAGGGGCAGTCGCTGGCGCTGGACGACGACCGGGTCGACGCCCTGCGTCGGCGCATCGACGCTCTGGCCGATGCCCGCGGCCGACGGCCCAAGCTCGTGGTCGGCAAGCCGGGGCTCGACGGTCACTCGAACGGCGCCGAGGTCATTGCCGTCGCGGCGCGCCACTGCGGTTTCGACGTCGTGTACTCGGGGATTCGCCTCACGCCCGAGCAAATCGTGCACAGCGCCGTCGAAGAAGACGCAAGCCTCATCGGCGTGTCGATTCTCAGCGGTTCGCACCTCGAGCTCGCCGAGGAGTTGGTGACACGGCTCGACGCCGCCGGGGCTCGCGAGGCGGTCCCGGTGGTCCTCGGTGGCATCGTGCCCGAGGGCGACATCGCGCGCCTGCGCGAGCTGGGGATTGCCGAGGTGTTTACGCCGTCCGACTACGAGCTCATCGACGTCATGGAGCGCGTGCTCGCAGTCGTCGAATCGCAGGAGGCGCGTGGCGGCTAACGACACGCCGGACGCCGCCTGGGTCGACGGCGCCCTGAGACTCGACAAGCTCGCGATTGCGCGGCTCATCTCCGTGTTCGAAGACCGGCGGCCGGCGGCCGCGCCGCGGCGCGCTGCGGTTCTGGATGCGCTCGCCGACAAGTCGTCTCGGTCGGCGTTGTTCGTCGGCATTACGGGCACACCGGGGGCTGGAAAGTCGACGCTGGTGGGCGCCCTGGCCGACGCGCTGGTCGCCGCGGACCAGACCTGTGCGGTTGCGGTGCTGGCGGTTGACCCGAGCAGCCACGTGTCGGGCGGCGCGCTGCTGGGCGACCGCACGCGCGTGAGCTTTTCCGCAGCCGAGCCGCGCCTGTACTTTCGCAGCCAGGCGTCAGATCGGGATCTCGGCGGCGTGAGCCGGCAGACGTTTCAGGTGTGCCGACTCCTGTCGCGGCTGTTCGATCTGGTGTTCGTCGAGACCGTCGGCATCGGCCAGAGCGAGACCGAAATTCAGCACGTGGCCGACTGGACGTACCTGGTGCTGCAGCCGCTGGGTGGCGATCAGGTGCAGTTCATGAAGGCGGGCATCATGGAGGTGCCCGACGCCTTCGTTCTCAACAAGTGCGACGAGGTCGGCGCCGCCGACCGCAGCTACCACACCCTGCGAGCGAGCCTGTCGCTGGTGCGCCCGGGCGGCGAAGCGCCCGCGATCCTGCGGACCAGCGCGCGCACGGGCATGGGGATCGACGACCTGGCGCGCGACATCGCGGCCTTGCCCGAACGGGTGCCGGCTGCCCGCCGCGACATGGTAGCCAAAGAGCGGTACTTTTTTTCGAAGTGGGTTCGCGACGAGTTTGGCCGCTTTGGTCTGCGGCGGCTGCGCGACCTCGAAGCCGAACCAGGTGACTTTTTGACCCGCGCCGGGTCGTTCGACGACGCTCAGGCGTCGTTCGCCCGACTTGTGGCATCCAACCCCCTCACCGAGGTGCACTCATGAATCTGCAGGACGTTCGCGGAATTCTCGACGCCGTTTCTGGCCTAACCGACCTGGCGCTCGAGCGGGCGCGCGACATCACCAAACGCGGCAAGGCCATCGACGACAACCAGGTGCTGTCGTCGCAGGTCGCGTACGCGGCGACCGAAGCGCGCGCCGCCAACGAACTGTTCGCCCGCCACACGCAACTCGGTGGCAAGCTCACGCCGTACCTCGAGAACCTCGCGATCGCTGGCGTGGCTCACCTGGCCAACGCCGCGCGCAAACGGGTGGACGTGCTGCTCGACGACCTGGGCCTGTCCGAGGCCGACGTGGACCGCCTGTTTACGGCCGAGGTGCGGGCGTCGCTGCGCAACGCCGGCAGCGAGCAGCGCCTGCGCGACATTGGTGCCTCCGTGGCCGAACAGCGCGGCAAAAACGCGCTGCCCCTCGACGAGACTCTCGAGCAGGTCCGCGACTCAGTCCGCCAGTACGCCGACAAAGAAGTCGCTCCGCACGCCGAGCGCATTCACCGCCACGACGAGCTGGTGCCGCAGTCGTTCATCGACGGCATGGCCGAGCTCGGCTACTTCGGCATGTCGATCCCCGAAGACTATGGCGGCGACGAGTTCGGCAACCTGGCCATGATCCTTACGACCGAGGAGCTGTCGCGCGCGTCGCTCGCGGGAGCCGGATCGCTCATCACCCGGCCGGAGATTCTCGCGAAGGCGCTCATCGCTGGCGGCACCGAGGACCAGAAGAAGACGTGGCTGCCCAAGATCGCCAGGGGCGAGCTCATGGTCGGCATCTCGGTGACCGAGCCCAACACGGGTTCCGACGTCGCCTCACTGGCCTGCAAGGCCGAGCGTGCGACGGTCGACGGCGAGGATGGCTGGCTCATCAACGGCGCCAAGAGCTGGTGCACGTTTGCCGGTCGGGCGGACATCCTGGCGATGTTGCTGCGCACCGACCCCGACGCGAGCAAGGGCGCCAAGGGACTGTCGCTGTTCATCGTGCCCAAGCCGTCGTTCGACGGTCACGAGTTCGCGGTCGAGCAGCCGAGCGGCGGTCGCATGGAGGGCAAGGCCGACGCGACCCCGGGGTACCGCGGCATGCACTCGTTCACCCTCAATCTCGAAAACTACTTCGTGCCGGCCGCGAACCTCGTCGGCGGTAGCGAAGGCGAGGGGCGGGGCTTTTATCTGCAGATGGCGGGCTTCGCTGCCGGGCGCCTGCAGACCGGTGGCCGCGCCTGTGGCCTCGCCCAGGCGGCGCTCGAGCGCACGGCCGAGTACGTCACCGATCGCTCGCAGTTCAAGCGACCCATCATCGAGTTTCAGCTGACCCAGTATCACCTTGGCACCATGGCCACCAAGCTGGCGGCGGCTCGGGCCATCACGTACGCGGCGGCGGAGGCGATGGACGAGGACGAGCGCGCGGCGTCCACGGTCGCGGCGCAGGCCAAACTGTACGCGTGTGACGCCGCCGTCGAAATCACGCAGCTTGGGCAGCTCCTTCACGGCGGCTGGGGCTATGCCGAGGAATACCCGATTTCCCGGTACGTGGTGGACGCCCAGGTGCTGCCCATCTTCGAGGGCGTAAAGCCCGTACTCGAGCTCAAGGTCGTTGCGCGCAGCCTGTTTGCCTAGTGTCGTGGAACAGGTATTCGTCGGATAACTGTCCGGCCCGCTCCACGTGCTTGCGTCGTTCCTCTTCGGTCACTTGGGCCCAACGGCCGACGGCCCGGCAAGCGCTTCGCAACCCCGGGAGATGACGGGCCGCGTAACCGGGCCACCCGGCGCGCGTAGAACCGTCGTGCTCCGATTGGTCATCGGCATCCTCGTTCTGCTCGCGGCGCCCATCTCGGGCGCCGCGGCAGACCCCTTCGATCACGGAGCTTTCGACGCCCTGGCGAAAAAGCACGTGCGCTGGGTCCGCGGGGGCGTCGCCAGTACCGTCGACTACCGCGGCTTTGCCCGCGACCGGGCATCGCTGCGCGGCTACCTAGCGCGCGCCGGAGCGGTGTCCGAGGCGACCTTTTCCACCTGGCCCAAAACCGACCAGCTGGCGTTCCTGATCAACGTCTACAACGCCGCCACCATTGACCTCGTGCTCACCAAGTATCCCGGGCTCGAGTCCATCAAGGACCTGGGCGGGCTGTTTTCCAGCCCGTGGGGTCAGGACGTCGTGACCCTGTTCGGCGAAGCGGTGTCCCTCGATGACGTCGAGCACACCTGGATTCGCAAGCGTGGCAACTACCGCGACGCTCGCATTCATTTCGCCGTGAACTGCGCCAGCGTTGGCTGCCCCGCGCTGCGCCCGGAGGCATACAGCGGCGCCCGACTCGACGCCCAGCTCGAAGACCAGACCCGGCGGTTCTTGCGCGACCGGTCGCGAAATCGGCTTCGCGGCAACGCGCTCTACGTCTCGAAGATCTTCGATTGGTACGAGGTAGACTTCGAGCAGGGCTGGAACGACGCTCGCAGCGTTGGCCAGTTCCTCGCCCGGCGCGCCGACGCCCTCGGCCTCACCGCCGCCCAGGCCAACGCCCTGCGTGCCGGCGACCTGGAGATCGAGTACACAGAGTACAACTGGTCGCTCAACGACTAGCCACTCCGTCTTGCGGCCCGGCTAGCGGACCCGTTTCCCGATGCCCATCAGAGGACGCATGCGCTGGTCCTCGAACGGCACGTCGAAGCCAATCCCCACCGAGACCACCTCCAGCCCCGCACCGGCGAGCGCCTGGCGGATGCTCTGGGTCGTGAGCCCAAAGGGCTCGGCCGCCGTCGGGTCCAGCTCCCAGTCCCACTGCACGAAGAAGCCGTCGGGGGCGAGTCGGCCCGCGAGCATCGCCACGGCGCCTGGGTAGTCGTCGAGGAATGCGCACACCGATGAGCACACGACCAGGTCAAACGGACCCGAGGCCAGCTCGTCGTTGCCAATGGTCGTCGGGGTCCAGTCGGCGACGCCCGGGCGAACGTTGGGCAAGCCTTTGCGGGCGAGTACGTCCACCATGGCTGGCGACCTGTCCACGGCTACCACCCGGCGTACGCGCGGCGCGAGGCGCTCGGCGAGCAGCCCCGTGCCGCACCCGAAGTCGAGCACCCGGGCGTCCGGTCCGACAGGGACGGCGGCAAGCAGCGACGTTAAGGCCGCGTCCGCGTAGGCGACCACGGCCGGGTTTTGATCCCAGGTCGCCGCCTCGTCGGCCCATGAGTCCGCTGAGTCCGCCGCGGCCACGTCGCTTGTCGGGTCTTGGGCCATGGCCGGGTTGTCCCACGGTTCGCTGGCGAGGCCCAGGTTCGAGCGCCAGCGCCGCCTGCCGGGGGGCACGCCCGCGTGGCCCGAAAAAGACGAACCACCGGGACACCATGTCCCGGTGGCCTGCACTGCGGAGAGTGGCCGTCCGTCGAAAAGTTTCCCCGCAGTGCGAACTTGTCCCGGGGTAGTTGCGAAGGGAATGCCAGCCTCGGCCACGACCAGGTTTCAGTACGTTAGCTGCGAGAAACCCGCGGCCTGTGGTTGTTCGTTCACAGAGCGGGATGTGAACATTCACATCCCGGCCCGCGCGGCGCGCGTCGTCACCGGGGGATCTGCCGCCACGCGAGTCGCCCACCGATGACCGAAAGCCCTCCCGAATCGCCCGTCGCTGGCGCCAACCGCGCCCTGGTGGTGGTGTCCGTCGCCGTTCTCCTGGCGACATCCACGTGGCTGGCCGGAACTGCCGCCCTTGCATCGCTGGAGCAGGCCTGGGGCCTGAGCGTGACCCAGGGCGTGTGGTTGACCATGTCGACGCAGCTCGGCTTCATCGTCGGCACGTTCGTTTATTCGCTGCTCAACATCGCCGACGTATTCAACCCGCGGCGGGTGTTCTTCGCCTCGGCCCTGGGGGCGGCCGCGTGCAACGGCTTGTTCGCCGGGATCGCCGGCTCGCTCGCGCCGGCCCTGGTCCTGCGCTTCGGCACGGGCGTGTTTTTGGCGGGGGTGTACCCGGTCGGGATGAAGATCATCGCGTCGTGGTTTCGCACCGGACTTGGCTGGCGCCTCGGCGTGATGGTTGGAGCGCTCACCGTGGGAACGGCCACGCCGTACTTGCTGCGCGCAGTTGGCGCGGCCCTCGACTGGCGATTGCCGGTAGCCGGCTCTTCCGTGCTTGCCATCGTCGGCGGCGGGCTGGTGCTGTTGTTCATGGGCGACGGACCGTTTTTGCGCGGGCGCGCCGCGTTTGACGCGCGCATGCTCGTCAACGTCTTTCGCGAGCGACGCTTTCGCTACACGGCCTTTGGCTACTTCGGCCACATGTGGGAGCTCTACGCGTTCTGGACGCTCCTGAGCGTGTTTCTCGGCGACAGCCTGGTGGCTGCCGAGTCGCCCCTGGTAGAGCGGGTGCCGCTGCTCGCGTTTGCGACCATCGCCGTGGGGGCTCTTGGCTGCGTGGGCGGCGGTTGGTTTTCGCGTCGCGTCGGCGAGCGCCGGGTCGCGCTCGTGTCTCTGCTCGCCAGCGGCACCGCCTGCCTTTTGTGGGCCGGGGTATATGGTGCGGCGCCCGCCGTGGTGATTCCCTTTGTCCTCGGGTGGGGCGTGTTCGTCGTCGCCGATTCCGCCCAGTTCTCGGCCCTCGCTGCCCGCTACTGCCCTTCCGAGTACACCGGCACGGCCCTCACGGTGCAAAACGGCATTGGTTTTGGCATTACGCTCGTGTCCATTCAGGCGCTGCCCCTGGTCGCCGAGCCAATGTCGTGGCAGTGGGCGCTGCTGCTGCTGGCGCCGGGGCCGTTCATTGGCGCCTGGTTTACCTGGCGCCTGCCAACGTAGCGCCGCGGGCGTGGCGCTGGTCTGGCACGCGCGCAGCGACGCAGACCCGGCGCTGGGTTGGTTTCGCTCGCTGCTCCTCGAACTGCTCGACGCGATTCGGGCGGACGTGCCCGGTTAGCCGGCGGCGCTAGCGCAGGCCGCCGCCGGGATCGTGGCAGTACACACAACCGCCGGTCACGGCGCCGGCGAGATAGTAGTTCGGCTGTTCGCCGCTGGCGGCGTCGAGCGCTTTTTGCACGTCGGCTCGGAACAGGTCGATGTTGCTCGACAACATTGGATGGGTTTCGCGAAGGTCGGTGTCGGCGATGCGGTCGATGGACTGGACCATGCGGCGCAAGTTGTCGGTCACCGTGGTTTGGTTCGCGGTCTCTTCGTAGCGCATGTGCGCGTCGAGCTCGGTGACGGCCCCGGCGAGCTCCCACATGGCGCTGTGGATTTCGCCCTTGGGCATGACGTTGATCTTCGGGGGCGGCTTTGGCTCGGCGGTCTGGGCGGGCACCGCGGGCCCACACGCGGAAGCGATGGCGAGCGCAAGGACGAGACAGGTCGCGCGAAGCATGGCCGTATCGTGGCACGCCGGCCGCCGGTGAAAACGGCCCCGTTCACGCGAAATCTGCGCAAACGGAGCGACCTTTGGGCGGCCTATGGCGCTTCGGCGAGGATTTTGTCCAACAGCGCGCGACCTTTTGCGTCGTTGGGGATGATGCCGGGCTTTTGCAGCCGGCGCGTGAGCTCGACCCAGTTGGCGTCGGCGGCGAACACCTCGCGAAAGAGAGGCAGGGCGCCCTTGAGGCGACCGTTGGTCGCCATGGTCACCGCGGTCCAGTACTTCATCTCGATGTTGGTCGGCGCGAGTCGGCTCGCCGACCCGTACTCGCGCAGCGCGCGGCGCATGTCCTTTTCTTCCACGGCGACGTCGCCGGCGTTCATGTGCTCGTACGCGCGGTGAAGCGTGAGCAGGCGACGCAGCTCGGCGATGGGCGTCTGATGATCTTCGACCCGCAGCTCGACCAGGGTGTCGGCCCAGGGTTTGCCGGTGGACGTGCCGGCCACCACGACGAGCGCCGCCGACTGCCGGCCGCGAATGTCGCCGCCCGCCCGCTGGGCGGCCTCGAGAGCCTTCATCAGGCGCTCGGCCAGGTCGCCGCGGCTGCGCTCGAAGGCGCGGCGCATGGCGGGCACGACCTTGTCGTTGAGCATCATGTTGGCCTGCACGGTGAAGTTCTTGCCGACGTAGTGTCCGGCGTGCTCGATGCAGTCCGAGCCCGTGTGCGCGGCGGCGTTGCCGCTCGCGTCGATGAACGCCACCTGCCTGACGGACTCGCCGGGATCGACCCGGGTGAGGGCTTCGAGGGCCTTGTCTGCGGTGAGCCCGCGCTTCATCAGCTCCAGTCCGCGGCGCCCGTAGGCCGGATCGGAAAAGGACTGGGTCGCCACCGCGCCCACGCCGGCCTCGGCCCACGGGACCACCGCACCGACCGAGAACCAGTGAGACTGGACCGCTACGCCGAGCTGCCCGGTCTTGGGATCCCGGGCCACGATGGAGTAGGTGTGCACGGGCCGCCGAGGTATCGCCTGGCCGAAGTCGTCGGCAACCAGGGCGTCAGTCGCGTCGGCGGTCGCGGTCGCCGTCGCCTCGGTCTGCTCTTGCGCTTGCGAAAGGTCGCTGGGAGCGGTTGCCGTTGCCGCGCTCGGCGGCTCTGCGGCCGCGGGCTCGACCGCGCGCGGGTTGGGGGGGGCGCAGCTGGCCAGGCAGGCGAATACGAGGGCGACTCGATGCATGTAGGGCAGTGTACACACGGTCGAGGCGGTGGGGCCGCCCTCGCTCTCAAGTCGGCCTTTGCCCGGGCGATTGGTACGACATGCGGACTGCACGACGTACCGGAATCCAGATGGCTCTTGGTCTCGCCCTGGTAGCCGCTTTGGTCGCTGGCTGCGGACCTCGCTACGTCCCCAGCGCCGAGAGCAGCTCGGCCCAGGCGCCGACGTCGTGCCCCGACGAGCGCGAGCTCGCCAACCGCGCCCGCGAAAACGCGCTCAACGGCGGGCCGGTGTGGAAAGCAGCCCTCGGCAGCGCGGTCCTGCTGCACGCCCGGTGCGAGCACCAGGTCCTCGCGGACATGAAGCTCGACGCCGACGAGCAGGACGCGTTGATGGCGCAGTTCGAGCGCGCCCGAAACCAGTTCTACACCGCGCGCAACCTGTATTCCGAGGTCCTCGGCCACCGCGACGACAAGCTGCGCACCCAGGCCGAGACCGGACTCGAGGACTTGCATGAGCTGTTCTCGACCAAGCTGCGAGCGGTGCCGTCCATGCGCGCCGAGTTTCTCGACGTCGCCATCGCGGTGGACCAGCAGCGCCAGAGCTTCTAGCGTGCTGGCGACGTGCGGGGGCGACTGGCGGTCGCCCGAGGCTCGCGACATACTGCGCTCGTGAAACCACTGGCCCAGCGGCTCGGGGTCTCGGACGAGGCGGTAGCAGCCGTGCGCGGGGCCGACCTCCTCGATTTGCACATCGACACGTTCATCCCCATGCGCCTGTGGGGCTACGACGTCGGTCGGCGCCACGGACCCGGGCTGTTGCGCGGGTTTTTCGCCGGACACCTCGATCTGCCGCGGCTGCGCGAGGCGGGGGTCGACGGAGCCATGTGGTCGGTCACGACGAACCCGTTTCGGTCCGAGGCCAGCCGGTGGCGGACGGTGCGGGCCAACTTTCGGAGCATGCGGGCATCGCTCGCTCGCGCCGGAGGCTGCCGGGTCGTGTCGACCGAGTCGGACTACCGAGCCGCGCGCGCGGCTGGCCTTCACGCGGTGATTCCCGTGATTCAAGGGGGCAACGCTCTCGATGGCGCGTCGGGCGACGAGCTGCCCGACCCGGACCTGGTGCGGGTCACCCTGGTGCACTTGACGAACTCGCATGTCGGCGAGTCGTCGAGCCCCGCCCAGCTCCGACCGGTGCGCGGCCTCACCGGCCGGGGGCGGGAGCTGGTGCGCAAGCTCAACCGCGCCCGGGTGTTCGTGGATTTGGCGCACATCTCGCGACGCGGTTTTTGGGACGCCCTCGACGTGCACGATCGAACGCAGCCCCTGCTGGTGACCCATACGGGGGTCGACGCCGTGACCCCGCACTGGCGCAACATCGACGACGCGCAGATTCGCGCCGTGGCCGACACGGGAGGCACCGTGGGCATCATGTTTCACACGATGTTCTTGCAGCGGCCCGGCCCCCGCGATTGCTCGCTGGTAATCGACCACGTGGCCCACGTCATCGACGTGGTCGGAGACGATTTCGTGTCCCTGGGCAGCGACTACGACGGGGCGATCGTGCCGCCGGGCGACCTGCGCTCGGGCGATAGCTATCCGCGGCTCGTGCAGAACATGCTCGAGCGCGGCTGGAGCGCCACCCGCATCGAAAAAATCCTGGGGGGCAACTTCCTGCGCGCGTGGCGCGACCTGCGCCCGTAGGTCCGGGTTAGTTCGGGGACTGGCGGGCCAGCCACTCGTCGATTTGCTGCTCGAGAAACGACAGCGGCACCGGTCCGTTGGTCAGCACGGCCTCGTGAAATTCACGAATGTCGAACTGCTCGCCCAGGCGCGTTTTCGACAGCTCGCGCAGCTCCAGAATCTTGAGCATGCCGATCTTGTAGGCGGTCGCCTGAGACGGCATCACGATGTAGCGCTCGATGGCTTTGACCGAGTCGCCGCGCGGGTTGGGCGTGTTCGCCACCAGATAGTCGATGGCCTGCTCGCGCGTCCACTTCTTGCGGTGAATGCCGGTGTCGACCACGAGTCGGCACGCGCGCCACAGCTCCATGGCCAGCCGGCCAAAGTCGGAGTACGGGTCTTCGTAAAGGCCCATCTCTTTCGGAACCAGCTCCGAGTAGAGCCCCCAGCCTTCGCCGTAGGCGGTGTAGCCGCCGAACCGCCGGAACTTGGGCAGCGTGCCGAGTTCCTGAGCGATGGCGTTTTGCATGTGGTGGCCGGGAATGCCCTCGTGGTAGGCGAGAGCCTCCATCTGGTAGGTCGGCATGTCGCGCATGTCGTACAGGTTGGCGTAGTAGATGCCGGGCCGACTGCCGTCGGGCGCGGGCGAGTTGTAGAAGGCCTTACCCGCCGACTTTTCGCGAAACGCTTCGACCCGTTTGACGATCATGCGCGCCTTGGGGGTCGTAACGAACAGCTCGCCGAGGCGGCTTTCCATGGTGTCGATGATCTGGCGCGCGCGCTCGAGATACTGCTCGCGACCTTCCTCGCTGTTGGCGTAGTAGAACTGGTCGTCGTCGCGCATGAACACGAAGAATTCGGCCAGAGTCCCTTCGAAGCCAACCTTCTTCATGATCGCCTTCATCTCGCCGTGAATGCGGTCGACCTCGGCGAGTCCGATGTCGTGAATCTGGTCGGCGGTAAGGTCGGTGGTGGTGGTGCGGGCGAGAGCCGCGTCGTAGAACGCCGCTCCGTCGGGCAGCTTCCAGGCCCCGTCGTCGGTCGTGGCGACGGCCTGCTGGCGCTCGAGCACCTCGATGAGACTGGCGTACGCCGGTCGAACCGACGACAGGAGCGCGGCCTTTGCTTCATCGACCAGCGCTTCACGGGTGGCGTCGTCGAGACTCTCGACGGCCGCGATCTTCTTGCGAAAGTCAGCCAGCAGGGTGCTGTCATCGGCGGAGTCGTCGAACGGTGCGCCCGCGAGGACGTTGCGCGAGTCGCGCAGCGCGTGGGCGAAGACGAACTTCGGCGGCAAGATGCCCCGTTCTTCCCGGACTAGCAGGTTGCGCCGGACCTGGGCGAACAGCTCGTCTACGCCGGCGAGGCGTTGAATGTACGCGCGCGCGTCCTTTTCGTCGTCGATGCGGTGAAAGTTGATGAGGAACGCCGGCGTGCCCGAGTGCACGCCGAACATCTGGTTCACCGGGTAGTTGTGAAATCGCCAGCGAAACGCCGCCAGGCTGCGCTCGGCGTTGTACTCGAACAGTCGGTAGCTAAGCCTGGCCTGGCCCGTGAGCTTGGTCGGGTCGAATTCCGTGCGCAGGCGCTGAAGGTCGGCCCGGGTGAGCTCGTTGTCTTGCTGTGCGCGCTCGTCAGAGACGTCGTCCCACTTGCCGTAGTCGGTCTTGATGCCGAGATACGTCTGGGTTTGCGGGCTGCGAGCGATATTGCGCTGAAACACCTCTTCGAAGAATGCGTCGAGCCGCTCGTTCTCGGTCGGCGCCGCAGCGCCGTCGCTGCCGGTGGGGCCGACGGGCGGGGTGGTATCGGTAGGCGATTTCGCGCCGCAGGCTGCAAATACCGCGGTCGTGACGAGCGCGATGACCAGGCGTTTCATGACGCGTGCATATAATGAAACCGTGCGGTCGGCAATCGCAGCCTTGCTGGTGCTCGTTGGCTGCGCGACCGGCGCCGATAAAACGCCCGCAACGTCGCGCACGCAGGCCCAGGCTCGCGCGAAAGTGCGAACCGCGCGGCCCGTGCCGGCGGCCGCCCTGGACGACCCGTCGGCGGCCCTGGTGGAGATTCCCGGGGCGACCTTTGTGATGGGCGACCCCGAGGGCGACGCCAACGAAGCGCCGCGCACCGTGACGGTGCCGGGCTTCACGCTGATGAAATTCGAGGTCACCAACGCGCAGTTCGCCCGTTTTGTCGACGCGACCGGCTACGTCACCGACGCCGAGCGCGGCAAGCGCGGCAGCGTGTGGCGCGGCCGACGCTGGCGCTGGGTTGCCGGGGCGGACTGGCGGCACCCGCATGGGCCCGACTCGTCCATCGCCGACGCGGCCGGGCATCCGGTGGTGCAGGTGTCGTGGAACGACGCGGTCGCGTTTTGCGCTCATCACGGGCTTCGCTTGCCCACCGATCCCGAATGGGAACTCGCGGCGCGCGGCACCGACGGCCGTACCTACGTGTGGGGCAATGAGCCACCTCGAAGCGGCGGCACCTTGCGCGGCAACTTCGGGACGATGGACTGTTGCGCGCCCGACGCGATCGACGGATTCGAGCGGATCGCCCCCGTGGCCCAGTACCCGCACGGCGTGTCGCGGCAGGGCCTCTGGGACCTCGCCGGCAACGTGTGGGAGTGGACGGCCAGCGATTTTCCCGGGCGACCTGACTTTGTTTCTCTTCGCGGCGCGGGCTGGGGCAACTCGCGCTACTGCGTTCGCGCCGCCTACAGGCACATGAACCCGCGAGATCGCGGCCTGGGCATGGTCGGCATTCGCTGTGCCGGAGACGCCGGCGAGCCGGCAAAGTAGCGGCTCCCACCGGGACATCGCGGCGACGCGGGCGGTACAATTTGCCGAAATTGGGGGAAATCGGGCGAGTGAATCTGCGCGCCCGTTCGCGCGTCCAAACTCGCGACGCCGCATGCCAGGCGACGAACTCGAGGAGATCGAATGAGTATCAATAGACTCAGTCTTGGCGCCATCGCCGCGCTGATGGCGGGCTGCTTCGTGCAACCCGCGCAGCAGGGCGGAACCACTCCGAACCGGAGCTATCAGCCGCCGCCACAACCGCAACCACAGCCGGCGCCGCAGCCGGCGCCGCCGGTGTATGAGCAGCCGCCGCCGCAGCCCGCTCCGCAGCCGGCGCCGCAGCCGGCGCCCCAGCCGCCGCCCGTCGACGACTACGACGGCGACTGGGTAAGCCAGCCGCCGCCGGCGCCGCAGTACGAGCAGGTGCAGCCGCGGATCGGCTACACCTGGATTCGCGGCCACTGGCGGCTCAACAATGGCCGCTGGCGCTGGCAGCGCGGTCGCTGGGCGCGCGAGCGCACGGGCTTTACCTACGAGCCGGGGTACTGGGACCAGCAGGGCGATCGCTGGCGCTGGATGTCGGGCCAGTGGGTGCCGGCCGCCCAGTACCCGGTGAACCCGCCGCCGCCGCCCCAGGCGGAAAACCCGGGGTCGCGCGCGGGCTCTATCTGGGTGCCCGGCCACTGGGAGTGGCGCAACGGCCGCTATCGCTGGAAAGCCGGACGCTGGGAGCGCCAGCGCAACAACTACGCCTGGCAGCAGGGCCGCTGGGTGCACCAGGGCGATCGCTACGTGTGGCTGCCCGGTACGTGGATCGAGCGCCTGCCCGAGTTTCCGACCTACGCGCCGCCGGAGCCGCGCTTTGAAAACCCGCGTCCGCGCCGGGGCCAGGTCTGGATTCGCGGCCATTGGGATTGGCAAAACGGTCGGTACCGGTGGAAGCGCGGTCGCTGGGAGCGAGCCCAGCCGAACCGCCAGTGGGAAGCGGGCCGCTGGGAAGTGCAGGGCAATCGCTACGTCTGGGTTCCCGGTCGCTGGATCGAGGCGATCCCGCAGTTTCCGACCCAGCCTCCGCCGGCGCCCCAGTACAAGAACCCGCGGCCGCGCCGCGGATTTGTGTGGGTGCGCGGCCGCTGGAACTGGGAAAACGGTCGCTACCGCTGGCAGCAGGGCCGCTGGGAGCGCGAGCGCCGCGGCTTTGAGTACCGCTACGGCCAGTGGGTGCGGCGCGGCAATCGCTACGAGTGGCAGGACGGCCAGTGGGTCGAGCTGCCCCGCTTTCCCACGTCGGCTCCGCCGGCACCGCAGTGGGAGCGCCCGCGCCCGCGGCAGGGCCAGGTCTGGATTCGAGGTCACTGGGCCTGGAACAACGGCCGCTACGAGTGGCAGCGCGGTCGCTGGGAGCGCGCGCGCGACAATCAGCGCTGGGTAGCCGGTCGCTGGGAGCGCCAGGGCGACCGCTACGTGTGGGTCGACGGGCGCTGGGACACGATTGCGCGCCCGGCTCCGCTGCCCGATGACGGCGGCTACTCCGATCGTCCGCCGGCGCCGCAGCGCGAGCCGGTGCGCGCGCGCCGCGGCTACATCTGGGTCGCCGGCCACTGGTACAAGGACCGTGGCCGCTGGAAGTGGAAGCGCGGCCGCTACGAGCGCCAGCGTCGAGGTTCGCGCTGGGTGCCCGGTCGCTGGGAGCAGCGCAACGGTCGCTGGTACTGGCGCGACGGCCAGTGGACGCCGGCGACCGGGTCGCCGAGAGCGCCGACGCCGGGTCGCCCGGTGGGGGACCGCCCGGTGGGTGACCGCGACCGGCCGACGAGTCGTCCGCCGGTAGGCCGCCCGACGGTTCCGGTGGGCGATCGCCCGGTGGGTGACCGCAATCGCCCGACGAACCGCCCGCCGGTAGGCCGCCCGACGAACCGCCCGACGGTTCCGGTGGGTGATCGCCCGGTGGGTGACCGCAATCGCCCGACGAACCGCCCGCCGGTAGGCCGCCCGACGAACCGCCCGACGGTTCCGGTGGGCGATCGCCCGGTGGGTGACCGCGACCGGCCGACGAGTCGTCCGCCGGTAGGCCGCCCGACGGTTCCGGTGGGCGATCGCCCGGTGGGTGACCGCGACCGGCCGACGAATCGTCCGACGGTGCCTGGTCGCCCGACAACGCCCGTCGGCGACCGCCCCGCCCAGGGCGACCGACGGCGGCTTCCAGGAACGCCGGTCGTCGATCGCCCGGTGTCGCGAAACCCCACAAGCCCGCCGCCGCGGCCCAAGCCCGAACGGCCCAAGCGCCGTCCCGGTTGGACCTGGCAAAACGGTCACTGGGACTGGGTCGGCGGCAAGTGGGTCTGGAAGGGTGGCTCGTACGTTCGCGACCAGCCCGGCAAGATCTTTCGCCAGGGGCAGTGGGGCCGACGCGGCAACGTGTGGATCTACGACGAGGGCGGCTGGGAGCCGCCCCGCAAGCGGCGAAAGCGCTAGCTTCGCCGGGGACGTGGCCGGCAGTCGCCGGCGAATCGTTCCCCACATCAGCGAGCGCAGTGCTCGCAACCAGCGAGACGAACCGGCGCCTGCGGGCGCCGGTTTTTTTTCGCCGCGGCGACGGGGGCGCCGTCGGTCAGGGGGCAGCTCTGGTACGCGAGGTCGGCCCGGCGCGAAGGTTCGCTTCGCTCATCCAGGGCAACACCTCGTAGTCGAACCGACCTGCCTGCACCGCCGGGTCCGCCCGCACCAGGCTCTCCGCCTGCGCTCGCGAGTCGACGGCCAGCACCAGCAGGCCCGCGTAGGCGCCGTCGCCTTCTTGTTCGAGAAATGGCCCGGCGGTTCGGAGGTGGCCGTCTTTCGCCAGTCTTCGCAGGTTCGACAGGTGTGCCTGGTGTAGCTGCTGCAGCTCGGGAGATTGGGCAGCCGTCCAGCTCGGCCCGCGGCGCAGCAGCACGGCGTAGTAGGTCTGCATCGCGTCTTCGTTCGCGGATGCGGGCGAAGGCCCCGCCGGCGCCCACAAACCGAGAATGGCTCCCATGCAGGCGAACGCCACGACGTGGTAGCCGCCGTTGATCGCGAGCAGTCGCCATGGCCGGCGCTCGAACAAATACGTGATGGCCATGGCGGCCGCGACCCAGCCCAAACCGGCGGCCACACCGGCGAACGCGCCGAAGCCCAGGCCCGCGTCGGGGCCGATGAACATCGCCAGGTTCAGCGCCATCAGCACGGCGATGGCGAGCGCCCCGCCAAAGATCTTGAGCAGGCTGCCGCGCTGAAGTTCTTCCTCGCTCAGGCCCGCAAGCCTGGCCCAGGACCCGGCAAACAGAAGCGGTGAGTACCAGACCCCTCCGATCAAGAAGGTAGACAGCGCTGCAACCGCCACGGCAAAGTAGTTGACGTCCGTAGGATTCATCGTGGACAGCACCCTGCCCGAGACCGGCGCCGGCGGCGCCGACAGACCGCCCGAACCCGGACGAAAGCCGGACGAAGGCGGACCAGCGCGGCACGAAACCCTCGACGACGGCGTCCTGCGTCTCCTCGGAGTTCCCGGTTTTGGCGTTGTGATTCCGAACGCAGCTGGCCTTTTCGGTCCGCTGGGCCCGGGCGACGGCGCGTACTGGGTTGGCTACGTCTGGTTCATCGCCCTGGCCGCGGCCATCTGGCACGGCAATCGCTACTTGTTGTTCGCCCAGCGGCGTCACCTCGACTGGTTTTCCCATCCGATCCAAAAGATCGTGCTGCTGCTGTTCGCCATCGTGTGCTTTACGGCTCCGCTCACCGTTGGCGCTCTCGTGGTCTGGTACCGGGCCGTGGGATTGCCCGTCGACCTACCGGCGATCGAGGTGACCACCCTGGCCAACGTCGTGTGCGTTGTGTTCGTTACCCACGTGTACGAGACCGCGTTTCTCGTCAAAGAGCGAAGCACCGACATGGTGCAGCTGGCGCGGGTCGAACGAGCGCGAACGCAGGCCCAGCTCGACGCGCTGCGCACGCAAATCGATCCGCACTTCTTGTTCAATTCGCTCAATACGCTGAGCTTCTTGATCGACACGTCGGCCGACAAGGCTCGGGCCTACACCGAAACTCTCGCCCGGGTGTATCGCTACATCTTGATGCACCGCGAGCGAGACCTGGTTCCGCTGGCCGACGAGTTGAGCCTGGTCGACGACTACTTCTTCTTGCTCGAGCTTCGCTTCGGTGCCGCGCTGTCGCTGCGCTTTGCCGGTCGGCAGGAGGGGGCGGGCGCGGCCCTGGCCGTGCCCATGTCGGTTCAAACCCTCGTCGAGAACGCTGTAAAGCACAACGTGTTCAGCGTCGATCGGCCGCTCGTGATCGACGTCGAGATCGGCGTTTCCGACGTGACGGTCTCCCATCCGCTTCGGCCGAAGCAAATACGGGCGTCGTCCAAAGTCGGTCTGCACAACCTCGATATGCGCCACAATCTGGTGCTCGGCGCGTCCATTCGCGTCGAGCGGGGCGAGCGTTTCTGCGTCACGTTGCCCATTGCGAGCGCCGCGTGAAGGTCGCGATCATCGAGGACGAACGCCCGGCGGTGGAGCACCTCGAGCGAGCGCTCGCCGCCTTCGACCCCGGCATCGAAGTCGTGGTCGCGCTCGACAGCGTCGAGGCATCGGTTCGCTGGTTTTCCAGCCACGCGGCCCCCGACCTGGTGTTGTGCGACATCCAGCTTGCCGATGGACTTGCGCTGTCTATTTTCGAACAAGTAAAGGTTCGCTGCCCGGTCGTGTTTTGCACGGCCTACGACCAGTACTGGACCGAGGCCTTTGCCGCCGGCGGCATCGACTACGTGCTCAAGCCAATTGAGCAGGCGCGACTCGCAAAGGCTCTCACCAAGTATCGCGATTTGCGCGAGCATTTCGCCGGCCGGCTCGAAGCGCTTTTGCAGCGGCATTCCGAACCTGCCGGTCGATGGAAGAGCCGCTTCCTCGTCAAACGCGGCCTCGACTTCGTCTCGGTACCGGTGCGCGAGATTCGCTATTTCACGACCGAGCACAAGCTGGTCGCCCTCGTTACCCGCGATGCCGAGTTCCTGCTGGACGGGTCACTCAACGACGTCGCCAAGGACCTGGATCCCCGCGCCTTCTTTCGGGCGAATCGCAAGTACCTGGTCAACTTCGAGGCCATCAAGAGCTTTCGCTCGTTTGACAAGGGCCGGGTTCACGCAGCGGTCGACGGGCTCGCGGAGCCGATTGTCGTGAGCCAGGAGAACGCGCGCCGGTTTCGCGAGTGGATGGACCGTTAGGCCCGCGCCGGCTTGCGGCCGGCTGGCCGCCGACGACTGCGAGGCTAGCTGGCCCGCTGAAGCGAGCGTGGGCTGGCACTCGCCGCGGTGGCTCCCGAAGCGAACGCGAGGAGGCATGTGGTCGAGGCGAACGCCGGTAGCCCCATCTCGGCAAGGCGCTCATTGACCAGCGGGCGCAGCTGGGAGTGCTCGACGCAGCGGCTCGTGCGCGAAAAGGTCTCGACCGCGGCCCGGTCGAGCGCCTCGTCGAGCGCGGCGTTTCCGTCGGGGCCGCTCGCTTCGGGCCGTTCGAGCGCGGCGAGCACGTCCGGGTGACTGCACAAAAGCAACTGAGCCACCGCCAGCTCGATGAGCAGGTCGCGCACGTGCTGCAGCAGGTCGGGCGACGCGGTGTACCAGCGACGGACCCAGTAGTTGATCACGAACCTCTCTGTGTAGCCATCGAGCCGAGCTCCCGCGACGGCGTACAGGCGCTGCTGCCGCCGTTGGTGCAGAGCCGCGAGCTTTTCCGGATCGAACGAGGGGGCGGCCGGCGGTTGCGACCGGTCGCGGTCGTCGTCGGCGACGGCGCCGCCCGAAGCGGTTGCCCGACACTCGTCCAGGGTCGCGTACACGCGCTGGGCGAGCCTGGCAAAGCTCGGCGACACCGGCTGTCCGACCAGGCCGATCTCGCCCACGAGCGTCGACGTCAGGGCGAGCGGCACCTCCACGCGGCGAAGCTCGGCGGCGATGGCGTCGAGCACGCCGGGGCTGGCCATGCGGTCGAGCACCGCCGACAGCGCGGGGCCGGGGTCCTGCTCGACACCTCGGTGAAAGAACGACGCGGTCTTTTGTGCGAAGAACACCATGAAGAACAGCCGGTCCCGCATGGGGCGTTCGCGCAGCTGAGCGAACTGAATCATCGTGTGGCGCACCTCGTCGACGTAGTGCCCGTACAGGTCGCCCTCGGCAACTTGTTCGCTGGCCAAACGGCGTTCGAGCACGGAGTCGTCCAGCGACACCAGATCCATCGAGTCTTCGTGGAGCAGGAGCTGGCGCGCGACCTCCGGGCACGACACCTGGGCGGTCAGCTCCACGGCCGCGGAGCTAACGCGAATCTGTCGCGGGTACAGCGAGCACGTGTTGGACAGCAGCTCGTGTCCATAGCGAGACTGAATGCTGCAGAGGCCGTCGTCGCGAACGAACTGACAGTTTCCCTCGCCGTCTCGCTCGGCGGTGGCGTAGGTCATCTCGGTGGCCTGCGCCACTGGCAACCGCCGAACGTTTCGCTCGAACTCCGCGCGGGTTTCGGGCGACTCGGCCATCGCGGCGCTGAGCGCGTCGTGGCTCTTTTTGTCGAGCGTCACCCGCCAGCCGCTACAGCACGTGTCTTCGCAGGCGGAACCGATGCATCGGAACCGCTCCATGTATTTCGGCGCCAGGACAGTCATGGGCTGTCTCGCCTATCGGCGTCGAGGGCGCGAATCTTGAGTCGCCCGGCCCAATCGGGCCGGGACTACTAGTCTTCCGACGCGGTCGACAGCGGGGCGAAAAGGCCGTCGACCTCGCCCGCCGACAGGCCCCCGCCGGCCCGCTGGTCCGGGCCCGCGAGCAGGCTGTTCGCCAGGGCTTGCTTGCGCTGCTGCAGGCGCACCATGCGCTCCTCGACGCTGCCTGCGACCACGAGGTTGTAGACGAATACCGGGCGGGTCTGCCCGATCCGGTAGGCGCGGTCGGTGGCCTGGGCCTGGGCGGCCGGGTTCCACCACGGGTCGTAGTGAATGACGGTGTCGGCAGATGTGAGATTCAGACCGGTACCCCCGGCCTTGAGCGAAATCAGAAACACGTCGGCCTCGCCCCCTTCGAAGGCGTCGATGGGAGCCTGTCGGTTTGCGGTCGAACCGGTCAAAGCCACGTGCGCGATGCCGCGGTTGCGCAGCTCGTCGCCAATGAGCCCCAGCATGCTGGTGAACTGCGAGAACAGGAGCACGCGTCGGCCTTCGGCCAGCTGTTGCGGCAGCAGCTCGAACAGCGTTTCGAACTTGGCCGAGTTTTCGACCCGCCGCGCGGCCTCCAGGGCGACGAGCCGCGGGTCGCAGCAGACCTGGCGCAGCTTCATCAACGCGTCGAGAATTTGCACGGTCGATGCCGCGATGCCCTTGCTGCGAATGGCCTGGCGCACCTGGTCGTGGGCCGACACGCGAATGCTCTCGTACAGCTCGCGCTGGGCGCCCGCCAGTTCGATGGGCAGGGCGATGTCGGTTTTCGGGGGCAAGTCCCGGGCGACCGTGTTCTTGAGCCGACGCAGGATGAAGGGCGATACCCGCTCTCGGAGTACCTCCATTCGATCACTGTCGCCGTCGCGCTCGATGGGCAGGCGAAACGACGTGCGAAAGCGCGCGGGATCGCCCAGCATGCCGGGCATCAGAAAGTGGAACAGCGACCACAGCTCGTCCAGGTTGTTCTCGACCGGCGTGCCCGACAGGCACAGCCGATGGTCGGCCTCGATGGCGCACACCGCTTTGTGAGCCTGGCTGCGGTGGTTCTTGATGGTTTGCGCCTCGTCGAGGATCACCATCGAAAACTGCTTGCCCGCGAACTCATCGAGGTCGCGAATCAGCAGGGGAAAGGTCGTGATGACCACGTCACAAAGCAGCGCGCGAGCCCGGCGCGCATGCCGCCCCGGGCCGTGCAGTGCGCTCACCGACAGATGTGGGGCGAACTTCTTGAGCTCCGACTGCCAGTTGCCGACCAGGCTGGTGGGCGCGACGACCAGGACCGGTTGCCGCGCGCGGCCGAGCTGCTTTTCGTTGACGATGTGGGCGATGGTCTGCAGCGTTTTGCCCAGTCCCATGTCGTCGGCGAGCACGCCGCAGACGCCCGCGTCGCGCAGGTGGGTGAGCCAGGCCAGGCCCTCTTTCTGGTAGGGCCGCAGGGTCGCGCGCAGATCGACGGGATCGTCCACCGGCCGCGGCTGCGCCCCGCGCAGAGTCTCCAGGGTTCGCACGGCGTCGCTGTCGCCGCTCCAGTCGAGGCTGCTCGCGCTGTCGCTGCCGTCGCTTTCGTCCGACGAAAACACCTCGTCGAGGCCGGAGAGACAGGTCGCCCGGGCCGCCGGGATCCGCAGGTCGGGGTCGCCGTCGTACAGGTCGCGCAGAACCTGCAAGAGGGACTTGAGGCGGCCCGATGGCACCGGCACGTAGCGCCGGTCGTCGAGGGGCAGGGCGACGCACTTGCGCGCCCGCCGGGCCAGGGCCTCGAGGGTGGCCGAGTCGGGGCAACCCTCGAGCAACTCGAGCAAGGCAGGCAGAAGGTTGACCCGCTCGCCCTCGATGTCGACGCCGAGCTCGAGGGAAAACCAGCCGGCCTGTTCGTCGTCCGAATCGACGTTGGCGTACCAGGGAACGGCGGTGTCGACGACCTGGAAGGGGTAGTCGTCGGCGATATCGACCTGCCAGCCGAGAGCCTGGAGCCTCGGCACCGCGTAGGCGGTGAACGCACACTGCGAGTTGGCGTCGCCATCGACCTGGACGACGTAGTCGGCGTCGCTGTCGGGCGCCGCTCCGTACTCGTCGAGATAGCTAATCTCGACCGCACCAAAGCTCTCGAGCAGCGCCATCGCGCGCGCCTCGCCCTGGAGATCGCGCTCGCGCGGGATCAAGTTGCCGTCTTCGCGGCGGAACAGGCGCGCACGCCGGTCGGAGCAGCGCACCAGCTGGCCGTCGTAGTCGAAGAACAGGCAGATGAGCGGGGTCTCGACCTCGCGGTAGTCGGCGCGCCAGCTGTCGCTGACGTCGACGGAGATCGACTCACTAAACAATCGGGCGCGAGGGATAAACGAACGCTGCGCGATCCGCGGTTCCCCTTCGCGGCCGCGGGTGCTGTCACCCGTCCAAGCCAGAACCGAAGCCACGTCCTCCAGTATCGGTACGCGATCGATCGTGTCCAGTTATCGGCCGCCGTCAATCCAGCACTTTGCGAACAAAACGACCGGCACCGGGATCGGTTTGGCAAAGAAGAGATCGCGAAGCGGTGATCTCGCGCTCAAGCGAGCTGCGCGACGTCGAGCTCGTTGAGCAGGTACAGACAGCGCGCCGCGTCCGCGCGTTGCCGTCCGGCGAACGTCGTGATCAGCTGGCGCAGACTCACGCGGGCGGTGAGCCGATCGGCTACCTGGTTCATGCGCGCTCCCAGGCCCAGGAGCTCGAGGCGCATGGTGGTCGGCCCGGGAACCACCGTGCGAGCTTCGTTTCTCCGAGCCCAGACCGACAGGAGATCGGCATCGAGGGCCCGCGCGCCGCCGCCGAGGACGTCCCAGCTGTCGAGATGCAGGGGCAGCGTCGGCCACGGGTTGGCCCGGTTGGCGTACCACCGGTGGTCCCCAGAGCTCCACGTGCAGACGTCGATCAGCTTTTCCCGGACCTGCTGGCTGAGGTGCCTCACCGCGTCGAGCGGGCGCATGAGCTGCAGACCCACGAGCGTGTCGCCGAGGCGGCCGCCGAAGTGAGGCATCAACGACAGCGCTCGCTGCAGCTGCTCGGCGCTGAGAACACCTTTCCTTACCAGGTACTCGCCGAGGCGCTCCGTCGGTTGATTGGAGCGCACGAACTGCGGGTGCCCCTGAGAAAAGAACGCTTCCTTTACGATGTCGCCCCGCTGAACGACCAGCAGGCCATCGAGGCGGTACGCGACGATGTTGTGAAGCACCCGGAACGGCGAAGCTCGCTCGAACGAGCCCGAGCTGTCCGGCCGCCCGAGGCCGGGCTCGGCGGGCCGCACCGGGGCGCTCTGTCCGCGCGGCGGCGCGTCACTGTGGGAGTCGAGGCGCGGGTCGATGTGCGGATCGATCGCGATGGAGGGGCCCGACGCCGACACCGCGTCGCCCTCGACAATCTCGAACTCGCCGGAGAGCTCGCCCGTGTGGGCGCCAATCGGGGTGTCCGGGTCGTCCAGGTCCATGACCGGCGACGGGGCGCGGCCGGGAGCCTCGGTGCTCGGCCGAACCGGTCGGGCCGAGCCCGGGCGGTCGCCACCGCCGGTGCTGCGGGTTCCCTGAAACGACTCGCCGTGGGTTTGAAAGAGCTGTCGCCCGACCCGGGCTCGCTGCTCCGCGGCGAGCTTGCTGGCCTTGGTGCGCGGCCCGCTCATGGTGCCGACGCTCGGATAGTTGGCCTCGTCGGGCGCGTCCGCTATCTGGGAGGCCTGAGCCGCCTTGGCCCGGGCCTTCTCGGACTCACTGCGATCGAGGTCCGCGAGGAACTCCCCCAGCTGTCGGCGGCCGACGCGCTTGTTGATGGCGAACAGGTAGTCGCCGAGGGCGTCTCGAAACTCGGCCGCGCTCTGAAAGCGTTGGTCGGCTCCGCGCTGCAGGCCGTGGTCGACGATCGCCCGCAGGTCCGGGGCGATGTGCTTGCCGTACTGGTCGAGTCGCTTGAGGTTGACGTCCCTCACCATGAGGAGAACGTCGAGGTCGTTCGGCGCCGTGAAGAGCCGGCGGAACATCAGCAACTCGGCGAGAACCACGGCGACGGAGAACAGATCGGAGCGGCCGTCGATCGGCTTGCCGATGATCTGTTCGGGCGACATGTAGCCGTACTTGCCCTTGAGGGTTCCGGTCTGGGTCTTATAACTGCGCTCGGCCGCGCGGGCGATGCCAAAGTCGGCCAGCTTGACGTGGCCGTCCTTGGAGACCATGACGTTTCCCGGGGAGATGTCGCGGTGGACGATGCCCAGGTCTTCGCCCGACGTCGCCTTGACGCCGTGGGCGTAGTCGAGGGCGTCGAGCACCTCCATGGCCACGTGAATGGCAAGAGCGGCGGGCAGGGGGGTCTTTGCCGCCATGCACTTGCGCACCAACCGGAGTACGTCGGTGCCTTCGACGAACTCCATCGCGATGTAGAGCTGGTCGCCGTCCTGTTCGAAGTCGTGCACTTGAACGATTTTGGGATGCGTCAGGCGAGCGGTGATCTTGGCCTCGTCGATGAACATCTCGACGAACTGCGGATCGGAGGCCAGGTGCGGCAAGATGCGCTTGATGACCAGCGGCTTTTCGAAGCCGTGAGCGCCGCGCACCCGCGCTTTGTACAGCTCGGCCATGCCGCCGACCGCGAGCTTGTCGACCAGCTCGTATCGACCCAGCGTGGCCGGTTGTCCGTCCCCCATTCGATGTCAGTGTACATTGCCCGCGTGCCTGAGCCCGACTCCAAGAAGGACGTTCCCGATCTCGAGATCGTCCAGATGGAGGTGGGCCTCCTACAGAACTTCTGCGAAGTAATTGGCTGCCCCACGACCGGGCGCGCGGCCCTCGTGGACCCGGCGTTCGAAGTCGATCGACTGCTGGGGGTGGCGTCTGGGCGCGGATGGACCGTCGACACGATCCTGCTCACCCACACCCATGCCGATCACGTGGCTGGCCTCGATGAGGCAACCGCCGCCACGGGCGCGGTGGTGCGCTGTCACCCGTTCGAGTTGGATCGCGCGCGCGAACAGGCCGACCGGGTCGAGCCGCTCTCGGACGGTGAGCAGATCGCGCTTGGCGAGCATTCGATCGAGGCGCTCTTCACGCCGGGGCACACGCCCGGCTGCGTTTGCTTCTACTTGCCTCGCCCCGGGGCCGTCGTAACTGGCGATGTTCTGTTCGTCGGCAGCTGCGGCAGCGTGAGCGGCGGCAACTCGGATGCGCGGGCCATGTACGCGAGCCTGCAACACGTGCTCGGCGGGCTACCCGAAGAAACTCGCCTGTACCCCGGGCACGACTACGGCCCGACGCCGACTTCGACCCTGTTTTGGGAGCGGATGAACAACCCGGCGCTCACGGCGGCCAGCTACGAGGAGTTTTGCCGCTACAAGCGCGTGCGCCCGTAGCGAGTCTGGGCGACCGGGCGTCGCGGGTCGCTGGCGACGGGTGTCCCGTTAGCGAAGCGCCCGCTGCTGGGTAATCAGGGTGACGATGTCGGGGGCCAGGGCTGAAGCGCGCTTCGGGGTTTCGTCGTTGGCGACCGCGTCGGCTTCGTCGGCGGGCAGCACAAACGGCTGGGCTCCGACCGAGTCGGCCGCGTAGGCCGGGTCGAACGCGCGCAGTCGCCGGTGAACCTCCAGAATTTCCACGATCTCCATAACCGCTCTGGTGATTCGGCCCGTGGCCAAAACCTTTAGGGCAAATCTCGCAAAAGCGAACAGTAGTTCGGGAAGGAGCGGTGAGGAAAGTAGCGGTTGTGGTTGCGGCGGGTACACCTTAGGTTCGCCGGGTTATGCGTCTCGCCTTTCTGGCCGCTGTTGTCCTCTCGCTCCTGTCATGCGCCGAAGGCTCGCCCGACGACGGGGGATTCGGGGGCGCCGACGACCCGAACGTTCCGGGCGATACCACCGGCGACGGCGACACTGATGACACTACCAGTGACACGACCGGAGACGGCACGGGCGACGACACGACCGGGGATGACACGACCGGGGACGACACAACCGGGGACGACACGACCGGGGACGACACCACGGGCGACGACACGACCGGGGACGACACCACGGGCGACGACACGACCGGGGGCGACGGCGACGGTATGCCCGATGCCGGGGTTCCCGACGCGGCTCCGCCGCCGGACGCGGCACCGCCGCCCGACGCACCGTCGCCTCCCGACGCGGCTCCGCCGCCGGACGCGCCACCGCCGGATGCGCCGCCCATGCCCATCGACGTGTTCCTCACCCACTCGACGACCCAGCTGGTGGTCTCGGGCAACTCGATCGCCTGTCGACCGACCAACGGCACGTTCACCCGAGCCAACCGCTACTTCCGGGTCTTCAACCTGCCGTCGCTCGGCGTCACGACCGACCTCACGGTGACCACGGTCGAGTTCGCGATCGAGCGGGCCGTGTCGGGCAGCGGCGGAAGCCAGCCCATCAACGTGGTTCTCTACACGCTCAACGGCGCCGGAGTCACCCTGGCCAACCTGTCGACTCCGCTGGCCACGGCCAACCTCACGGTGCCGGACCAGACCCTCTCGATCTTCTCCGCACCGATCTCGAGCATCGTGCCGGCAGGGTCCACGCTGGTCGTCGAAATCGCCGTGCCGGACGGGCAGACCACGGGGCACGATTTCTTCCTGGGGTCCAACGCCGACGGCCAGAGCAGTCCCGGCTACATCGTTGCGCCCAGCTGCGACGTGCTCGACATGAGCACGCTCACCGGGCTCGGCTTTCCCGACATGCACATTGTGATCAACGTTCGCGGTACCCGACTGCCGTAGGTCAGACAAGCCCGGTTTCCCGGGGCGCCGCATTAGCCCGGCGTGAGCTACCGCGGGCGATGGCGCGGTGTGCTGGCCGCCCCTTTGCAGTGGGGCGGAGCATGTTGCTTTTCCGCCTGGCTTTCTGCGCCGTCTGTGTGCTGCTCGTCAACTGCGTCCGCCCCGCGTACCCCGCGGTGAACGACGGTTCCAGCCTGGAGTTCGTCCAGCAGTCCACGGGCTTTCGCCGCGTGCACGTCGCGGCTGGCCCCGCCGCGATCGACGTCGACGCGGCAGTTCATCTTCCATCGGGCCGAGAGGATGTCGAGCAGCTGCTCGCCAAGTTGACGAACGACCTGGTCAAAGTGTCACTCGAGTCGCGCGGCTTCACGGCCGAACCCCGGGGCCGAGCCGACGCCATCCTCGAGGTTCGAGTGGACGCCTGGATCGGCGACGACACCTGGGCGGAACACCGTGGCGACGTTCCGGTACAGCGCTGTCTCGTGCCGCTGAGCTACCGCAAGGCCCGCTGCGGTGCCCGAAGCGCGCGTCCCGACCGGCCGTCGTCGGCGACGCTGCACCTTTCGTTGCGCGACGCGCACACGGGCCGCTCACTGTGGCGCGGCCGCATCCGGGTGCCCGCCCACGTTCTCGATCGCGAGCAGGTCCGCCGCGCTGTCCAGCGCACCATGACCGCGTTTCCCTTTCGCGACCCTGGCTCAGCCGCGGCCATCGCGGCTCGCTAGCGCGGGCCAGGCAGGCCACCGGGGCAGTCCCCGATGGCCTAACCTTATAAGCGGACGGCGCTCGGGGCGGTCCCCGGCTTGTCCCAGGCGCGCGAACTCGTTGTCGCCGGACTCGTTCGCTTGCACTTGGAGCGCGTCAGCGACCTGCGGGACAACGAGGCCGGGGGATCGCGCCCGCACCGCGCCGGGCCGCCCGCGGCGGGTGGGCGTTGGCGGCGCAACCTGATGACCTGGCGTCGCTGTCCATATTTGCAACGTACTTGCAAAAACATGAGTGGGCGCGAAGGGGCGCCATGGGAGCTGCAGCGAGCCGAGGTTGTTCCCAGGTTTCGTTGAGGATGCAGTCGAACCTCCGCTCGGCTTTGCTCGATTCGGGCGCGATCGTTGGAAGTTATCGGCGGAGCGCTGCAAGCCGTCCTCGCCCAAAGCGCTCGATGGTGCTCGTTCAACGATAGCGGGCTTGAGGGAGCGTTTCGTACATATAGAAGAGTTCGCCGGCCGGGCGTGTCTTCGCTTGATCACACAGCGAAGCGTTTAGACCGCCAGTGAGACGCCGCGGTCGCAATTGCGGCCAGGGCTCTGTCAGTGACTGCGGGGACGTTGTGACCGCGGCGAAGGGCCGCGCTGTTGAACTCGCGACGAGTCTTGCCTATAGGATCCCTGTTGCAATGAACTTGCAGGAGCAGGGTGCTTGCGGTGAGGCTCAGGGGCCGTCGAAAGACGACGCCTCGTTGTGGCCGTGCTCCGGGTGCCCTTCAGCCCGCTTGCGGCGGGTTGGCGAAGTGGACGCAGTGAAAGCCCCTCAACGACCGGATTGCCGGGTTGGTTGAACAGGAAGGCAGGAGGAAGAGCTCGATGACAACGACGAATTCAAGGCGCCCTAGGGCGCTCAACTGGCTGGCTGCTGGCTGGCTCGCGCTCGGGGCGGCGGCTTGCGCTGACTCGGCGTCGAGCGCGCCGCCAGCTGGCGACGATGTGGACGTGCCGATGCCCGAGAGGGTGCTGGCCGCGGGCGACTACGACGCGCGCGTCAAGGGCGAGGTCGAGCAGGTCTCGGAGCTGTCGCGAGCGTACTCGGCGCAAGTCGCGGACCGGCTCGGCCTGAGCTCGGCTCGGGTTTCGGTCAACCCGATCACGCTGGCGCCGAAGTCGATCACGGCGCCGATGGGCCATCTGAGCGAGCCGCGGGCCGGTGCGCCCGAGACCATCGCTCTCGGCTTTGTGAACGAGAACCTCGATATCCTCGGCCTGCAGCCCGCGGACATCAGCGGCCTTGAGCTCACCGACCAAGTTTATTCCAAGGTCAGTGGCGCCACGCACCTCTACTACTCGCAGAGCTACAAAGACCTGACCTTCCAGGGCGCGTCCCTGGGCGTCAGCATCAACCGCGAAGGTCGGGTCATGCGCGTTGGCAGCACGCTCGTGCCCAACGTCGCCGAGGCCACCAAGGCCATCGACCCGGCTATCTCGCCGGCGACGGCCGTTCGCGCCGTCGCTTCGCACCTGGGTGTCGACCTCACGGCGGCCCCGGAACTCACCTCCCAGGGGTTCGGCCCCAACGCGGTGTCGGTCGTCGTCGCCAACGAGCTGTCGCTCGAGCCGATGAACGTGCGGGTGATGCTCCAGGCCACCGGGCCGGGCGAGGTTGTTCCCGTGTACCAGATGGAGGTCAGGACGACCGACGAGAAGGCCTGGTACGACATCAGCGTCGACGCGCGAACCGGGCAAATCGTGAGCCGCTGGGACTGGACCCACGGCGCGGATAAGCACGCGCCCCATCACGAGGCGGCGCTGCGCAACGCCCACGCCGCTCTGCACACGCACAACTCCAGCGACACGCGCGTAACTCATCGCGGTCACGACCACCGCGGCCCGATCGAGCCCCAGGCTCCGCTGGCCAATGCCGCCGAGAGCTACAACGTGTTCGCGATGCCCATCGCCGACCCGGCCGACGGCTCGCGCTCGGTGGTGAGCAACCCGGCCGACCCGGAAGCGTCGCCCAACGGCTGGATCTCCGCCGGCAAGACCATTACCCGCGGCAACAACGTCGAGTCGTACCTCGAGGCTCGCGACGCGGGCGGCGCGGCGCCGCCCGACAACAGCGGCCAGTACGCCGACTGTGGCCCGACCCTGAACTGCAACTTTCCCCTGGACCTCAACTCGCCGCCCCAGCAGTACGAGGACGCGTCGGTTACCAACCTGTTTTACTGGAACAACATCCTTCACGATGTCCAATGGCAGTACGGCTTCGACGAGCCGGGCGGCAACTTCCAGAGCGACACCTTCGGTCGCGGCGGCCGCGGCGGCGACTCCATTCGCACCGAGGCTCAGGACGGTCGGGACTCCGGCTCGGCCAACAACGCCAACATGAGCACTCCGCCCGACGGTCGCCAGCCGCAGATGCAGATGTTCATCTGGAACACGGACCGACCGATTCGCGACGGCAGCTTTTCGACGGTCATCATTGGCCACGAGTACGGCCACGGCATTTCGATTCGCCAGGCCGGCGGCCCGAGCAACTCGAGCTGCCTGGTAGGCACGCAGCAGTACGGCGAGGGCACCTCCGACTGGTGGGGCCTGCTCTACAGCGTCAAGGACGACGACGACGGCTCGCGCGCCGTGGTTGGCGACTGGGCGCCGCGGCGCCCCAACGGCATTCGCCCGGACGTGTACAGCACCGACCGGACGCTCAACAGCACCACGTACGAGAGCATTCGCAGCAACGTCTACACGGTGCCGCACGGCGTCGGTTCGGTCTTCGGCCAGGCTCTTTGGCTCGTGACCTGGCGTCTGATCGACGAGTACGGAATCGGCGACATCTACGACGCCATGGGCGGCAAGGGCAACCAGCGCGCCATGCTCTACGTCAACGAGATGCAGAAGCTCACGGCCTGCAGCCCGACGTTCCCCGAGGCCCGCGACGCTCTGGTCGCGGCGGCTCGCGAGTTCTACGACGGCGAGGACGTGTGCCTCATCTGGGAAGAGTTCGCCAAGATGGGCATCGGTTTCGACGCCAACGAGGGCAACGGCGGTCGCCAGGTCACCAATGGCTTCGAGCTGCCCGGCGAGTGCAACTGCGCCGTCGCCGACCCGCGCTTCGAGACGCCCATCGTCGACACGGTCGAGATTGCGGTCCCGTGGACCATTCCGGGCGGCTGCGACGGCGTTGCCGCCGAGGGCGGTACCTTGTTCTGGAACGTCAAGGGTGACCCGAGCACCAGCGGGACCATCGACCTTTCGGTCAGCGGTCAGGAACTGGTCGGTACCTTCCCGGCGATCGAGCCCGACACCGTCATCGAGTACACGATTGAAGCTCGCGGCGCTCGCGGCGCGGTCACCACGTTCCCGAGGAACGAGGCCGACCCCGAGTACGAACTGTACTTCGGCGACACCGACGAGCTGTTCTTCGACGACTTCGAGGCGGGCTCCGCTGGCTGGACTCTCAATGGCTTCGAAGTTGGCGCCACCAGCCGCAGCCCGGGTGGCGACCCGGCGGAGGCCTACTCCGGCTCGGCCGTCCTGTCGGACAGCCTCGGCCGCGACTACGACCCGGATCTCGTCGGCAGCTCGGCCAGCGTGACGGTGGACGGCATCGACGTCGCTCGTTACGAGTCGATTCGCCTGCAGTACCGCCGGTTCCTCAACGTCGAGGACTCCATCTTCGACCAGGCCATCATCACGGTCGATGGGCAGGAAGTGTTCCAGAACGTGTCGCGCGATCTGCCGGGCGACAACAACCCGGACAACAACTTCCACCACCGCGACAGCGAGTGGCGCTTCATCGACATCGACATCACCGACCTGGCCCAGGACGGCGCCGTGACCCTCGAGGTTTCGATGACGTCCGATGCCGGCCTTCAGTTCGGCGGCTGGAACCTCGATGACGTCGCGGTCGTTGGCTTCGTTGGCGACGGCGGCGACGGCGGCGGCGACGGCGACGGCGATGGCGATGGCGGCGGTGATGGCGACGGCGACGGCGACACCACGGGTGGCGACGGCGACGGCGACACCACGGGCGGCGACGGTGACGGCGGCGACGGCGATGGCGATGGCACGACCACCACCACCGGCGGCGACGATGACGGCACCGGCGGTTCCGGTGGCGGCGGCGGTGGCGGTAGCGACGACGGCGGCGGCTGCTCCGTGTCGAGCCCGGCGCCCAGCTCGTCCCTCCTCGCGGGCCTGTTCCTGGCGATGGCGTTCATCACGCGACGCCCCCGCCGCAAGCGCTAACCGCTCCTCTGTAAACCAGGTGTTTCCGAGGCAGTGAAACGGGTCCGGTCATCTCCGTAGCTGCCTCGGAAACACAACCACCAACGTCTGGGTCCGCCGCTCGGTGTGTGCTCCTCAAACCACACCGGGCGGCGAGTCCCAGAAGTTGTTTCCGCATCGCTCACCTCTATATAGGCGCGCATCCAGCCCCGGGCCGACCCGAGGGCAGACGCGACGAGGGCAGGACCAGAACGAACCCGACCGCTATCGATCCAGACCGTTTTTGAGAATCGGGCCGTCGCCAATCGCGATCCCGCTATCCAACCTGGGGGCTACAGGCCTCACTGCATCTCGTCCGAGCCGACCAATACGCAGGTTGTCGCTTACTGTGGTCGCAGGTCGTCTTGCGTGGGTGCTGCTCTCAGTTCGCAAACGGTGAAAGGGACAGAACGTCGAATCGAATAGTTTCAACGTTTTACATTGGGTTTTTGTGTTTTTTCGCTGTTAAAGGGGGTTACCCCTAGCCCGTTGTTGGGCGATCCAACGCTCGCCATCATGCAGCCCTTCCGTAAGTCCATGAGCTGGCTTAGGCCGGCCTCATCAACAGGAACGCAAGAGGAGCAGCGTGATGACTACAACGAACTCGAGGCGCCCGAGGGCGCTTCACTGGCTGGCCGCAGGTTGGCTCGCGCTCGGCGCGGCTGGCTGCGCCGAAAAGGCGGCGGCGCCGACGGACGGCGCCCCGACGGGCGACGATCCCTCGTTCCCGATGCCCGAGAAGATTCTCGTCGACGGCAACTTCGACCAGCGGACCGAAGAGCGTCCGGTGGCTCTGAATGAGCTGGCCGAGACCTACGCCATCGACGCCAGCGCGCGCCTCGGCCGCAACGTCATGGCGCAGGCTCACGCGACGACCCGCGGGGTCAAGTCGCTCAACGTCCCGGTCGGCTTCCTGACCGATCCGCAGGCGGGCACCCCGGTCGACATCGCGACCCAGTTTGCGCGGGCCAACGCCGACATCCTGGGCCTCGAAGTGTTCGACCTGGACAACATGGTCATCACCGACAAGGTGTACTCGCGAATCACGGGCGTCACGCACGTCTGGTTCGGTCAGGTCCACCAGGGCATTCCGGTCTACAACGCCAACCTCAACGTTGCCGTTGACTCCCAGGGCCGCATCCTCAGCGTCAACAGCGGCTTCGTGCCCAACCTGCGCGAGGCGGTTGCCGCCATCGAGCCGGCGATTTCGCCCTCGACGGCGATTCGCGCGTTCGCTTCCCACGCCGGCGTCGAGCTGACCCAGAGCCCGACCGTCCTGCAGCGCTTCTCCAATCTCGTTCCCGGCGAGGCCATCGCCGAGATTTCGGCGCCGGAGCTGTCCACGGCTCCCATGCGCCCCCGTCTTCGTCTCGTCCCGGTCGGCCCCGGCCGCGTCGAGCCCGCCTACAACTTCGAGGTCCAGACCAACGACGGCCAGCACTGGTACGACGCCATCGTCGATGCCCGCACCGGCACCGTCTGGAGCCAGATCGACTGGACGTACTCGGCCGGCTTCAAGGTGTACCCGGTTCCGCAGGAGAACCCGGACGACTCGAACCCGCCGCAGCCGGCTGACGGCCGCGTTTTCGTCGCCGACGTCGAAGACGCCGAGGCTTCCCCCGAGGGCTGGGTCGCCGCTGGCACCAGCGAGACCCGCGGCAACAACGTCGACGCCTACCTCGACCGCGACCGCAACAACCGTCGCGACCCGGCCACCCCGACCTGCTCGGGCACCGGCAACGACCTGAACTGCGACTTCCCGGTCGACTTCAGCCGCTCGCCCCTGACCTACCAGGGCGCCGCGGTGACCAACGTCTTCTACTGGTCGAACATCATCCACGACGTGCAGTGGCACTACGGCTTCGACGAGGCCGGCGGCGCGTTCCAGGACGACAACTTCGGCCGCGGCGGTCGCGGCGGCGACGCCGTGCAGGCCGAGGCCCAGGACGGCAGCGGCACCAACAACGCCAACTTCTCGACCCCGCCGGACGGCTCCGACGGCCGCATGCAGATGTTCCTTTGGGACGGCCGCAACGGCCAGCAGGACCGCGACGGCGACTTCTCGTCGGTCATCATCGCCCACGAGATTGGCCACGGTATCTCGATTCGCCAGACCGGCGGTCCCGGCAACTCGGGCTGCCTCAGCAGCGCCGAGCAGTTCGGCGAGGGCTTCGCCGACAGCATCGGCTACTGGTACACGATTCGCCCCGAGGATAGCGGCGACGACGCCCGCGGCATCGGCACCTACGCGCGCTACCAGCCGCTCACCGGCGCGGGCATCCGCCCCTGGCGCTACAGCACCACCGGTACGCAGACCTACGAGAACATCCAGGGCCAGGCGATTCCGCACGGCGTTGGTTCGGTTTGGGGCCAGGCCTGGTGGCAGGTCATGTGGGCGCTCATCGACAAGTACGGCTTCGACCCGGACATCTACGACGCCACGGGCGGCGCGGGTAACCAGCGCGCCATGCTCTACCTCAACGAGGGTCTGAAGCAGATGGCCTGCCCGGCCAACATGATCAACAACCGCGACGGCATTCTTGCCGCTGCGCGCGCCCTCAACGACGGCGAAGACGTCTGCCTCATCTGGGACGCGTTCGCGAAGTTCGGCCTCGGCGCCGACGCGGCGTCGCTTACCAGCGGCCGCAGCCCGCGAGCCCAGAACGGCTTCGAGCTTCCCGGCGAGTGCAACTGCGCCGTTGCCGACCCGCGCTTCCTCACGCCCATCGTGGACGAAGTGTCGGTCACCGTTCCGTTCACCCTCCCCGACGGCTGCGACGACGCAGCGGCCGAGGGCGGTACCCTCGACTGGGTCGTTCGCGGCGGCACCGACAGCGGCTCGATTCAGCTCACGGTTGACGGCGACACCCTCGTCGGCGACCTGCCGGTCTTCGAGCCGAACACGGTCATCGAGTACACCATCACGGCGCGCGGCGCTCGTGGTGGCGTGACGAACTTCCCGCAGAACGAGGCCGACCCCGAGTACGAGCTCTACTTCGGCCCGACCGAGGAGCTGTTCTTCGACGACTTCGAGGGTGGCTCGGGCAACTGGAACCTCAACGGCTTCCAGGTTGGTGCGACCAGCAGCAGCCCGGGTGGCGACCCGGCCGAGGCGTTCTCCGGCACGGCGGTCCTTTCCGACAGCCTTGGCCTGGACTACAGCCCGGACCTCGCCGGTATCTCGGCCAGCGTGACCGTGAGCGGCTTCGACGCTCGCCGTTACGAGTCGATTCGCCTGCAGTACCGTCGCTTCCTCAACGTCGAGGACTCGATCTTCGACCAGGCCATCATCACGGTCGATGGTCAGGAAGTGTTCCAGAACGTCTCGCGTGAGCTTCCGGGCGACAACAACCCGGACAACGACTTCCACCACCGCGACCGCGAGTGGCGCTTCATCGACATCGACATCACCGACCTGGCTCAGGACGGTTCGGTGACCCTCGAGGTGTCGTTGACGTCGGACGCCGGTCTGCAGTTCGGTGGCTGGAACCTCGACGACGTCCAGGTCGTCGGCTTCGTCGGCGGCGCGTTCTGCGGCGACGGCAACACCGACGACGGCGAGGAGTGCGACGACGGCAACAACGACGACGGCGACGGCTGCTCGGCCACCTGCACCACCGAGGGTGGTGGTGATGGCGACGGCGACACCACGGGTGGCGACGGCGACACCGACGGCGATGGCACTGGCGACGGCGACGGCACTGGTGACGGCGACGGCACCGGTGACGGCGACGGCACTGGTGACGGCGACGGCACTGGCGACGGCACCGGCGGTTCCGGTGGCGGCGGCGACGAGGGCGGTTGCGCGGTGTCGAACCCGGCACCCAGGGCTCCGCTTCTGGTCGGCCTGTTCCTGGCGCTCGCGTTCATCGTGCGTCCGCGCCGCAAGCGCTAACCACGCCCGCGTCTAGTACGCACCAGGCCCGCCGGGTTCGCCCGGCGGGCCTTTTTCGTTTCGGGCGCCGCCCCCCCACGTCGAGTGGACGGCCGACGGCAGCCCACGGTGGGCTGGTTCTGTGAGGAGCGCGGCCGCGCCCCTGTAAGGAGAGGGCCACTGCATCGTAGGCTGGTCGCTATGATTCGAGCATTGGTGGCCACGATCGCGTTCGCTCTTGCGGGCGGATGCGTTGCGCAACCGCGGGTGGTTCGCGGCGACGACGACGCGTCCCGGGGCATTCATCGTTTTCTTCTCGGCGAAGTCTTCGAGTACGTGGTCGATGCCAATCTTCGCAACTGCTACTTCGGCCACGTGGACCGCGGCAGCTCGCTGCAGCCGGTCGATTGTTCGGAACTCAAACGCGCTGTGCCCGCGACGGCTAACGTGATCACCTGGGCCGACGAAGGAAAAACTGGCCGCGGTGACTCTCGCGAGGACGAGCACGCGACGCAGCCACCCGCGCAAACCCCGGGCGCCCCGTGAGTCGGCTAACCCTGTACCAGGGGCTCTTGCTCAACCTGGAAGGCAAAGTGCGAGGGGGCAGGGCGTACCTTCCCAAGCAAGAGGCCTACCGAAAGCTGAAGCAACTCACGGGGCAGGACTTCGGTGACGACGCTCCGGCTTGGCGGCGTTGGCTGATCGCGCAGGGCTTGCGTTGATGCAGAAAGCGGACGACATGAAATTTCAACGCATGCACGCAAACGGACTGGTTGAGGGGCGGTCAGAAGTCGGTCTGATGGTGTCGCGCCCCTTTGGCCACTTGCCTGGCGGGGGGTCCTAGGGTGGCACTGGGCGAGCTGGAAGACTTCGCACTTTGGGTTCAGCTTGAGTCGATCGTTGAGATCGATGGGAAGTATCGCGTCTCTTTGCGTGTGCCCCATGCCAACGCAGAGTTTGTGGTCGGTTTCGAACCTGGGGAAGCACTTGACCGGGGAATGCTTCTGGGAGGCTTGGGGCAATGGTTGTTTGAGAACCGGGCTGAGTGGGCTCTCAAGCCTGTAGTTCGAGTGGTTCGTTCCTTCTGCTTTGGAGACGAGCCCGAGATTCCCTGTCGCATCGAACACAACGCCGAAGTGCTTCGAGAAGCGACTCCGCTGGAGTGGTGTCACCGCTGTCGTGCCGGCCGACTGTTTGCGGTCGTGGCAGCCCGCGCCGGTCCGCAAACTGGAGTCTTTCTGTGTTGTGAGGCGTGCTGGTCGGGGTTTCGTTGCTTGGCCGATCTTGACTCTCAGAGGGCTTTCCAAGCGCAAAAGCTCCGCTTGAGGCCGGCGCGAGGCGACGAGATCGAAGCATCGGAATGGAGAGTGTTGCGTCCTGACTGAGTCTGGTCCGAGACGTCGGCGAAGAACGAACACCTGGAGGCGAGAGCTTCGCCCTGAGTGACGGAGGGCGACATCCCAACGGACCCCGGCTGCCCAATCGGCGCGACGTCGGGTTTTGCGACGTGTGGTGTTTGGTTGAGTTGAGCGGCGGGGCGGTCGGGCGCGTGGGTGGTGTCCCGGCGAGGGTTGCGTACATGTAAGCCGGGCAAAACGGCTTTAACGGCGTCGGTTTGTCCGTGCGGCGCACATGGGGGAGTCGCTACTCTCGGGGGAGGATAGTGGGGGCTATCGGACAGTGGGGCGACGAGGCCCGGCCGGCGGCTCGCGAGTTGGAGCTTCGCGAGGTCGTGGGCGGTCGGTTCGCCGTTCGGCGTCGCCTGGGCGCTGGCGGCATGGGCGTGGTCTACGAGGCGTACGACACGCATCTGCAGTCGGTGGTGGCCCTGAAGGTGCTGCGCTCGCACACGGCGTCGTCGCTGCTGCGCTTTAAGCAGGAGTTTCGCTCGCTGGCGGACGTGCTTCACCCGAACCTGGTCACGCTGTACGACCTCGTTGCTGACGAAGGCCGGTGGACCTTTACGATGGAGCTCGTCCACGGCACCGACCTGATGAGCCACGTGCGCGACGGACGCGCGTCTCGCGACGGCGCCACGCCCTCGGGCGCTGAAGTGACCCGGACGGTCGCCACGGGCAGCGCCTCGCCGGAGACATCTCCGACGGGGGCTGCGTCGGGCCCCAGCCCGGCGACCCAGCGCGCCCCTCTGAGTGCGCCGGCGCAGTTCGAGCGTTTGCGCGCGTCGTTCGCCCAGCTGTGCGACGGGGTCGAGGCGATTCACGCGTACGGCTATCTGCACCGCGATCTCAAGCCGTCGAACGTGCTGGTCGAGCATGGCGGTCGGGTGGTCGTGCTGGATTTCGGCATCATCGAGTCGATCGCGCGCAGCCACGCGAGTGGCGAGGTCGTGGGCACGGCGGCCTACCTGGCGCCGGAAGTGGCCGCAGGCCAGGCCGCCGCCCACGCGAGCGACTGGTACGCGGTGGGCGTGATGCTGTTCGAGGCGATCACCGGGACCCGGCCGTTTGCCGGCGACAGCAAGACGGTGCTGGCGACCAAGTGCGGACTGCCCGCTCCGCCCTGCCGCAAGCTGGCGCCGAAAGTGCCCGACGACCTCGCGGACCTGTGCGACGGGCTTTTGGCCATCGAGCCGGAAGACCGGCCCGACGTCGCCGGGATTCGCCAGGGGCTCACGCACAGCGCGGCGGCAGCGCCGGCGCGCCCCCGGTCGGTGTTTGCGCCGCGCTTCGTTGGCCGCCGGGCCGAGCGAAGCCGGCTCGACACGGCCCTGGAGGCGGTCAAGGCGTCGGGGCGCTCCCGCTGCGTTCGCGTGCACGGCGTCTCGGGCATGGGAAAGTCGGCGCTGGTCGAGTCGTTCCTGCGCGACGCCGCCGCCGCCGGCGCGCTGGTTTTGACGGGCCGCTGCCGCCCCCACGAGGTGGTGCCGTACAAGGCTCTCGACGGGCTGGTGGACTCGATCGCCACGGCGTTGACGGACATGCCGCCGGACCGAGTCGCGCAGCTTCTGCCCGCCGATATACGCGCCGCGGCCCAGCTGTTTCCGGTGCTGGGCACCGTCGAGGCGATTGCCGCGGAGCCGGCGCCGGCCGGCAACGCCGCCCAGTCAGCGGCCGAGCGTCGTCGGCGCGGTTTTGCCGCGCTGCACCGCCTGTTGTCCAACCTGGCCGAGGACGCACCGCTGATCCTGCACGTCGACGACGTGCAGTGGGGCGACCGCGACAGCGCCCGGGCGCTGGTTGGCGGGCTGGGCGCGCGAGGCGTGGCTGGCTTGTTGTTGCTGGTTTCGTACCGAACCGACGAGGCGGAGGCCAGCGCGTTCTTGCGCAAGCTCGATACCCTGGCGGTGGCCACGGACGAGGTCGAGATTGGCGCACTGGAGCCCGGCGACGCCCTCGAGCTGGCGAGCGCGTGTTTGCGAGCCCACGGCGGCCGCCCGTCCCTGGCCGAGGAGGTGGTCGCGGAAGCGGGGGGCAGCCCGCTTTTGCTCGCCGAGCTCGCCGCGTCGGCGGCCCAGCGCGACTCGCTGTCGGGCGGGGCCATGCGGCTGTCGGACCTGGTTGCCGAGCGAGTCGAGGCGTTGCCGCCCGAGGCCCGCTTGCTGATGGACGTGCTGTCGGTAGCGGGTACCCACGTCGACCGCAGCACGGCGCTGGCCGCGGCCGGCATTACCGGCAGCGGACACGTTGCGATCAAGGCGCTCACGGCCGCCCGCTTGGCGCGGCGCTGGCAGACCCCCAAGACCGACGCCATCGAGACCTACCACGACCGCATTCGCGAAGCCCACGCATCGACGCTCGGCGCGCGGGCGGCAGCCCAGCGCCACCGCGACCTCGCCGTGGCTCTCGAGGATTGGGAGCCGGATGGTGTCGAGGCGCTGGCCGTCCACTGGGAGCGAGCCGGCGAGGCGGAGCGCGCGGCCGGCTACTACGAGCGCGCCGGCGAGCGCGCGGCCGCGGCCCTGGCGTTCGAGCGCGCCGTCGCCCACTTCGAACACACGATCGCCCTGGCTCCGCTCCGGGGCGCCGGGCGGACCGCCGTTTACGCGAAGCTGGCCAACGCCCTGAGCGACGGGGGCGAGAGCGGTCGGGCCGCCGAGGCGTTCGGCGAAGCGGCCGACAGCGCCGACGCGTCCGACGCGCTTCGCTACCGGGCAAAACAGGCCGAAGAATTGCTGCGCAGCAGCCGCATCGACGAGGGGCTCGATCGCCTGCGCGAAGTGCTTGCGGCCATCGGCGAGCCGTTGCCGAAATCGCGGGCGGCGCTTTTCGGAGCGATCGGCCTGCAGCGGCTGCGCATCGGCCTGTGGGGGGCGAAGGTCTCGTCGAGCGCCGGCGAGCTCGATTCGGCGACCGAGGAGCGGCTGGAGCTGTATCGCAAGACGCTCACCTCGCTGGCCTGGGTCGATCCCGTGCAGGCGCTCGCCGTGCAGGGGCGTTATCTGCGCGCCGCGTTGAAGGTCGGGGATCCTCGCCACGCGGCCATCGCGCTCGCGGCGGAGGCGAACTTTCAGGCGCTCGCCGGGCCGAAGGCGAGAAACAAGACCGCGTCGTGGTGTCGCCGCGCGCTCGAGCAGGCGGAACGGGCCGAGGAGCCACTCGCCAACTTCTACGCCGCCTACAGCGCTGCATTCATGGACTACCAAAGCGGTGACTATCGAGGCAGTCGGCCGCTGTTCGCCAACGCGGGCGACTACGCCGCCAGCGTTCCGGGGGCGCACTGGGAGGTGCTCAAGGCCCACGAGGGCGTCCTGTGGTGCGATTTTTTCCTCGGGGCCTACGGTCGCCTCTCGCAACGGGTGGCCCGTCTGCACGTGGATGCACTGGCCCACGCGGATCTGCCGGCCTTGATGACCCTGTGCACGGGGGTTGCGCACTCGGCCTGGCTGGTCGAGGACAAGGCGCAGGCCGGCCGGGAGGTTATCGATGACGTGGAGAAGCGCTGGTCGTATCCAGGGTTTCACCTCGTGCACTACTGGGCCCTGTACGCGCGGGTCCAGGTCGACCTGTACGAGGGCGAGTCGCAGCGCGGTCACGCAGCTGTCGAACAAACCTGGAGCGCGTTGCGCAAGTCGGGACTGCTTCGCATCGTCGCCATTGCCCGCGAGGCCCGGCATATCCGCGCGCGCGCGGCCATCGCGGCTGCCGCGACCGCGCCGCCGGATCGGGCTCGCGAGCTGTTGCGCATCGCCGAGCGGACGACCGATCGGCTGGCGAGGG
>JGI12316J14372_10000748_pt1 | contig 52462 bp, 26 predicted proteins | sample MarCyaLeptolynsp_FD_14372 | JGI IMG/M metagenome (IMG submission 14372)
GGATTCCACATGCCATCGATAGACCATGAGATTAACCCCCATATTCCTGTAAAAGAAGGCTTATTACTTGCTACAGGTTGGTAATTTGTGGCTGGGGTGTGACCATTAATCCTTAAATCACTTGGTACATAAATCCCGTAAGGAGCCTGGGCAGGATAGTTCCCAGGTATTTGAATACATACATCGATTTTTTGATAACTCCATCCCATATTATTGGGAAGTTGATAGTTTTTTATTAGCAACCAACCATTAGAGTGCTCAACATCATAAAAGCTCTTTAAGAACTCAAGCTCTTTTCTTATCCTTTCGTTCATCCCCTTTTAAATCTTATTTTCTTAGCAAAACCCATCCCTGGCTTTATCTCTATTGTTTCACCTGGATTCAATGTCCTCTCCTCATTAGATTTCAAGTCAATCACAATAGCACCTTGAGAAGGCTGCCAACCCCCTAATTCAATGATTTCTTCAGTAGTGATTGTATCGTCTTCCCATGGATACTTTTCCCCTTCGATATTGATAAAATATTTAGGCCCTTGTCCTTTTTTTCTTTTTACTTCATTGGTTTCTGGTTGATGTCGCATAATTTTCTTTTTTTTAAATATAAAAAATGTTTAACATGTGATACACTGTCTTATAAACGAAACACTTTTAGAAAAGTTCAACTTGTGAAAAAAATGTTTCATTAATGAAACAAAATACTATTATTAAGAAGTTTTATAAATAAAAAAGTCATGGCATCTGAATTGAATATTGATTTATTATCAAGGCAAGTAAAAATCAAAAGGGGGGGAGAAGGACTTAGGAAAGTTGCAAAGGAAATCGATATAAGTCCAGCGACTCTTTCAAGAATTGAACAAGGAAAAGTCCCAGATGTAGATACATTTATCAAGATATGCAAATGGCTGGGAGAGTCGACGGATACATTTACTCAATTAAAAAAAAGAAAGGAAAGTAGGATGGGTAAAAATAAGATAGTTGCTCATTTAAGAGCAGATAAAGAGCTTGATCCTGAGATGGTAAATATTATAGCATCTTTGATAGAAAGGGCTTATAACAAAAAGTTGTAGCTCATAGAATACATAATAGATATAATGAAAAAAGGATTACCACATGGATTTAAAGCAAAATCAGAGCGACTTTCTGAAAGTTTAAGGAAAGATCTTGGTTTAAGCCCTACGAATCCTCTTTTAGCCGAAGACCTTGCTGAAAAACTCGAAATAAATATTTTCACTTTAAAGGATTTTGCTGCCCCTTCAGAAATAAGTATTATAAGGAAATCACCATATAGTTTTTCAGCTTTAACCTTAAAAAATCATCAAGGAAAAACTGTAATTTTGCATAATGAATATCATTCCAAAGGTAGGCAACAGAGTAACTTGATGCATGAACTGGCACATATATTATGTAAACATCCATTACCAGAACCAGAACATTTAAATGGATTTCCTTTTCCTTTAAGGAGCTATAATCAGAACCATGAAAAGGAAGCTGAAACTCTTGGGGGAATACTCCAAGTAACTAGAAAGGGGTTGCTATGGGCATTAAATAAAAAAATGAGCGAAGCAGATATAGCTGAATACTTTACTGCAACTAAAGATATGATTCGTTTTCGTTTGAATACTAGTGGTGTCAGAAGACAGCTTAAAAAAAAAGCTAAAATCAAGAGTAGATAAAACTCAATTAATTATAAAAAAACGACTTTAATTTTGTAGGTGACTTAGGTAAGTGTATTTCGGTTTTTATTGTGACTTGCGCATACCCTTCCCTATCCCTGCAAATTAGAATTAAGACCTTTTATTAAATTTCTAATCTCATAGGTCGGGTTTTTCTTTTTTATGACCGTAAACCCTGTGAAACTCCTCCTTTCTCCATCCCCTGCAACCAAGTCTCCTCACTAAAAATAATCATACTTGGATTTTAGTTTTTAATGGCATACCATATATCTAAGCGTTCTCTCGCCTTGCGGTTCGCACCTTAAAGGTGCTCTTCGATATATGAAAGTTGATTCGTTTCATACCTCCGATTTAATTTAAAGAACGGTAAACTCTTTATGGGGAAAATCGCGTCTCGCTGGCATATCAGGAACGCTCTCTGTTGATAGCACCTTTCCTAATTTTCATAACCTCCCTATTGTGGGATAAAAACCCTATTTTGGAGTAACACATTTCGTCACTAAGTAATTTCAAATATAATCAAAAATTATGACAATTTTTCAAAGGAATTAGTATATGACAAAGTTCATTTCTATTTCCAGTATGAAATATAAAATCACTAATTATAGATGTAGATAATCAATTTATATCTTTTATTATATAAATTGATTTTATTAGGCAAAATAGAGTATTAGACTATTTATTCATTTAAAAAAATAATATATAAGCAACCTAAGAATCCAGAAATTATCAATGTCCATCTATACTGAATATCATTGATTTTCATTTTTGTCAGTAAATTCCTTTTGAGGGAAATAGTGATGGAAGCAAAAGAGAGTATTGACAATAATACCCATATAACTGTTACAAAAATCATGAATTGCCTGTGACTGACAACATCAGTCTGAAAATTAAACTGGGGTATTGAAATAATCGATACCAAGAGCATCAATACTCCAATTACGAAACTTAATGACCAGGCAATTTTCTTTTTGAGTATGATAGCCAATCCAATAAAAAAAAATAAGATTATAGAAGGCACAAAAAATAAAGCAACATCAATGCTAAACCCATCAATACTAAATCTTTTATATAAAGGGATTACTAAGAACAATCCCCAACTGATATTGGATAACCCAATAATGTATAAATCCTTTTTCATTTAAATTTCAACTTATCCTCTAGAAGATTAATTAACCTATTAGGTTTGAAGGGCTGTACAATTTCAAGAATCTATATAGATTCTAGGAAAAAATACTCCCATGCCTAATGGCTACACTGCGTTATCCTATTCTACTTAATGGTTCAAAGACCAATTTATGTTTCAGGAACGGTGTATCGCTGACCTATCCAGAGAATAAACATAAAGGGGTATTATACGCTTTTGAACAGGTGCTGTAAGTTGTTAAAGCTGATTTTAGGAGGCTATACATTTCACACAATTGTAAGTGCCCTACTTGTAACAAATGTAAAGCATTAGAATAACTATTGATGCAGTATCGTCTTGATAATATGATTTTTGTCGGAGTGGCATTAATTACAGATTGGATTAATCAAAAGTACCCTTCGGTTTGGAGGGTATTTTTGTTTGTAGTAATTTGGTATCAGAAGTTCGTCAAGAGAATCTTAAAAAGTACAAAAACACGCGAAAAGCTCATCCTGGTGGTGGGCTTTTTTTATGTACCATTTTTAGTTACCAAAAAGTTACCATAAAAACCTCTCTAAAATCGCTTGAATGGGTATTTTATATAAAAGTGATCATAATTTTTATTAAATGGACATGATGATGTACCATAAAATTATTTAATAATCTGATAATCAATGTTTTATTTATAATATGATGTATAATGTTTCGGGGGCTGCCCGAATCCATCTTGCTTACAAATTCTTTGTAACTTTACCTATCCTAACAAAGAAAAATTTTTGGAAAAACCATAGAGGTATGGCTTGGTTACAGAGTGTGCTTAATAGCTTTCTGTTTTTGGGTTTCAGTGGTATGGAAACATTTAATGGATGATACTTTTTGTTATATGTCGGGTAACTCAGGCAGATAAAGAATGCTTTATTTATCCTCCCTGTTAACATCGTTTTTTGTTAAATCTCCCACTACCTTTCCTTTGAAAGGATGTATATAGCTTTCTATATCAGGTACTAATCCCCTTGTTCTTATAAAAGCAAAAATTTTTATATTAGAATCAGGGAAAGCCTCTTTTAACCTCAGATAACATGCTGCAGTAGTGGCTCCTTTTGTTATGATATCATCGATTAATACAATTTTTTTTGGTTTTTCAATTTCTATGTTTGCTTGAAGACTATCGTAGTGGTCTTTGAGTGTAGGTCTCTCCCCTTTTGCTGCATATGCTGATTTAGGGACTGGTTTTATTCTATTGATGCTTTCCTTTATATCTTTGCCATATCCTTCTTCCAATAACTCTTCAGATATTATAAGGCTAGGCCAAAGGTCACCTTCTTGCAATGGGGAGCTACGGGGTACAGGAACAAAGGTCACATCTTTTAAAAGAAATGGGTCTTGTATCTCATCTATTTCTTTTTTGTATTTTTTTAGAATATGAGATATTACATCTCTTTCGCCATTCTTCACCCGATACATGAGTTTTCGGGAAATATCAGCAAGCTCAGATGTTCCCTTTGGAGAGTATTGGGCTAATGACGCATATGGAATATCAAAAGGCAAGTTCTCTCTTTTCTATAAATGAAGGCATGTTTTCTAATACTTGCTCTAGGTTTTCCCTGGTCAATACTTGGGCACCATATTTTTCCATTTCTTTTGGCCATGTCAAAGACTTATCATCCATAACATTTTGCATGATATAAACTAATCTCCCTAATCTTAATGCTTCCCAGCCCTGGTGTCGCGTGCCACTTTTTTCACTTGCTTCTACTATAATAGTCGCATCGGTTATAAGTGCCATGGTTCGGTTTCTTTCTGGAAAGTTTTTTCTAAGAAATGGATAACCAACAGGAAATTGTGAAATGGCTAAGTGTTCACTTTTTATAGTGTTCAGAAGAGTAGTGTTCTCTTTAGGGTAGGCTTCATCAATGGGAATTCCCAAAACAGATATGGTTTTTCCACCCATTGCTATAGCTGTTTTATGAGCAACAGTATCAACTCCTTGAGCAAGACCACTGACTACTGTTACATTTTTCTCAACTAATCTTTTTACAAGTGCTTGCGTCCGAATAACACCATTTTCAGAAACCTTTCTGGAACCGACTACGGCCACCTTACTTCCTTTTGTAAGTAACTCTATATCCCCTTCATAAAATATCTTTTCTGGAGCGTTCTTTTCTTCTATTGGTGTTAGATATCCTAGTAGTTCAGATAGGTTAGTGGATTGCATAGGGGGCAGTAGTTACAGTCATTTTCAATCAAACCAATGTAAATATATATATATTGATATCGATTAATCAAGGGTTAGATTGCTGTTTACTGTTTTTAATAGAAAATACTGACTTATTTTACCAAATTTCATGACCTAAAACGACACCTATTTTTTATTTAAAAACCCTTCCTCAACTACTTTTAATTATACTTCAAAATAAATTTTACTGATGTATACTGACTTGATACTACCTTTATTTTTGACTTTGCTATAATAATCATCAATTCTCCCTTTTATATTATTCTCTCTCTTAAACTCTTCGGCTTCATATATTGAGCTAAATCCAAGTATCATAGATTTATACCATCCATTTTTATCTTTCAATAAACAGACACATCCTTCAGGTACTGCCTCTTTTAATTTCAAGAATCCACTAATAGCATAATCTCGATTTTTATTCGCACTGGTTTGTATATAGTACTTCCCACTTTCTTTAACTATATTACTGAATTTTGCTATTCCGTCAGCTCCTGTTATTATCGGGTAATCTATTCCTATATCTGCAAACAATTTTTCTTCCTCCGTCCCTTCTATTTCATCAGGCAATTTATTGTTAGAGAGTCTATTTTGCATAGATGATAATCCACCCACATCAACTAATAAATAACTACCTACCACCACTGCAAGTATTGTTACCACCACAGAAAAACCACTTTTCTTTTTATTTTGTGCAGGAGGCAATTGAGCTAGTGTACCTTGTTGATTAGGGTAGTGATAGTATTGTGGGGGTGGTGGCAAAGTTGGATATTGCTGCTGCGTGGATTGTAACATATGAATAACAAATGTCATTCCGGCAAACAATGATAAAATTATTACAATTAGGATTACTACTGAATTGTCCATATTCAATTAAGTTAAAGTGAAAGACAAATTGGGTGGTGGTATTAGCTGAGTATTGCTTTTATCAGGATATCTATGAAATCAGATAATCCAAATGTTTTTAATTTATCGATTAGGTCAAAGAAATCTATTCCCTTTATCAAGAGATAACTTCCTGACATGATTACGGATATCTTTCCTACTATCTTGCCTATCGAAGGAAGCTTTGAGTCCTTTCCAATAAAAAGACTAATAGTGGTTCCCTCTTCAGTTTTCTCAAAGCTTATTTTGAAAAATTTTAGTGGCATAATTATATCCTTCTACTTATAAGGACGATTTTTTTTGCATATAATCTCTCTTTTTGAGAAGGGAAAATGACTTTTATTCTTTTTTCAAAAAAAGATGTCTTAGATGCTGTCTTTTTGATAAATTTTTCATCTATGTAGATAAGACCTCATCCTTATTGGATGTATGGTCATTATTTTTTTGACTTATGATTATTTAAACGGTAAGTGAAATGGAGGAATCATTGACAAATAGCAAAGATATCTTTGCTGAAGATATAAAGAAGTTTCTAGAAAAAAATGTATTTTCCTTACTTGGTGCTCTGCCAGAATTAAAAAAGAGTATTGAGAAAATAGAGAATGAAAATATAAAAGTGGACGTTATATCACCACCACCATCTTTTCACAGTTTGAAGGAATATGATAATATATTGGGTAATACAGAACTACTATTAGACCTTCTCTATAATAAAGAACTGGATGAGCGTAATGATATCATAGATTACATAGCAGAAAAAGATCCAGAGGCATTAGATATCATAACTGGTTTCATCCATAGAATAATAGCAGAACAAATACCCAAGAAGTTATTTAAATGTTATTTAGATATACTTGATATAAAGAAAGGCTCATAAATATCTTCTGCTTAATTCAAGTACGAACTTTGTTACAATCTTTCTTACCATAATAGTTTCTATTCCCAATGTGAATGCAACAGTTTCACATTTTCTTGCCAGTAGGTAATCCTGGAATATTTTATGATGTTCGGGTTTTTTGAAAGCTATTCTTAATTCGCCCTCATATGACTGATACAAATTAGAAATTAAGTCAAATACATCTTCATCTTCTTTAAAAAAGAAACTATCGTCTATAAACATGTTTTCGTTTAAGTCATCTATATTGACCAATGAACCATGTATGCCTTTTTTTCTTCGTCTTTCTATTATGTAGTTGTTCAACGCAGTCTTGACGTAAGAGCGCATATTCTTTATTTCGGTAGCTTCTTTCACTAAATTGAAAACCCTCATAATAACCTCAGAAAAAATATCATGGGTCTCTTCTGCTCTTAGATGGGCTTTTTGAAAGATAGTATATTTACACCTTTTTATAAACTCTTTATCTTTTAAGACTTCTAGTAAGTTCTTGATATTTTCATTGGGTGGTCCTTTGCTTGGTTTATCACCTGGCACAAATTGTTCATTCATGATCGGTACTTTGGTTTGGTAAAAAAATAATTTCCTAGTTATACTATATAAGATGAAAAAAAAACCAAAATAATGGTGATAAATAATAATTTTTTATTTTGAAATAACGGGAACGTTCCCAATAATAGATATTTTAAGACCTTCTAGTTATCACGTATTTGAGGTTAATAAAAATTTTATCTAAGGATGTTGGAAATAATAACGTATTGTAGTAAATACATATATAGAAATAGTATTTTTACATTGTTATAATCGGACAACAATAACCAGATACTTCACGGACAAACAAATAAATGAACATACCCACCAATATTAGTTTTATAATAATACTCAACCAATTGATACTATCTTTCCAATAAAAACTACCAAACCATCTAACTGCAAGGAACATTAAATATCTTTTGCACTTGCAGACCCCTGCATCTTTCATCATTTTCTTGAACAACCTATCACAGTCTTTTCTAGAGAAAGAACCATATTGGGAATGTAATGGATGGCCTTCGTATTTGGCCTTGAAATATTCAGCTGGTAATTTCCCTTTGTAGATATAAATGAAATCATGTACAAGTGCCGCAGCTCTATGCTTACCATCTGGCCAAAACCCGAGCCACCATAAAAAGCTGGGTACGGAAGCACCATCCCATCTGAAACCTTTTGGAATGGTAAGTTGATTTTCTACCACTATTTTTTCTTTACCTACCTTAACCATTTTTCTACTCTCTCCTCCTTCTGATATATATCCGCATAAATCCCAAGTATAGCTATATTCCTTTGTAAGCACATAATAGTTCTTCTTGAGTATGAGAACCTCTGGTTGTACCAATGGTCTTTGTTGTATATTACAGTCTGTATTAGAATTTTTCATGGATATAGGAAAATTGCACTTTGTCTATATGGGTGTCCGAAAAAAACATATAGTAAGTATTATATGCTTTAAAAAAAAGAATTCTCCATGGAATTCCCTAGGGTTCTAAAAGGAATTCCTTTTACCTGTTTTTTTATACAGACATCTCTCCGCTTGCCAGCTCAAAGGGAATCCCTTTCAAAGCGGGCACGAAAAAATCAAGTTGTCAATGACACGTACATTCAATAATATTGAACTCTAATGTGTTTTCCAGATATAACTGAAAAGCTATTAATCGTATGGTTCTTTGGAATAATCTCATACTTTTTAATAGGTTTTATTAGTATAGTTATTATGCCTGTATAATAATTATATCCTTTTAAAGCTATTAAAAGATTATTTTCTACAAATTATAATAGTTTATTATAATTTGTTTGCCCTGAAGGGGCAATAAACCCCGTAGGGCAAGCGGGAACGCCATCTCTTCCATGTGAAACTTGGAAAGTGGCGTTCCCGCTTGCTATCTCCTGAAAGATACACAGGCAATTAGCGACTTACGTAGTTTGTTGCTTTTTGACTTTGTTTCTTTCATCATATAACCCTCATGCCTTTTACCTTATATAGGTATTTATACAATTAAACTTTCAAAATTCTGAATACATAATTCTATAAAAGTTTAAAGGCTAATTAACTCCTACATTTTTTCCGATTTGCTTTACGGAAATTTTGTAGGAGTTATTTAATGTAGATAGGCAACAGTTTTGATATATAAATGCTAAATAACAAGTATTTTGTACATTCAATTTTTTTTCTTTTTTATGTTGAATAAGTAATTACTAAAAAAACTGACACACAATATTGTGTTAGTTTGTAATATTTTGTATTATGATTGTAAGGTTATTTATTTTATATATATAATTTTGATTATCAGCTATTTATGATGTATATATAAATTATAAATCCTACAAAATTTCTGTCAAATCCTACAAAATTTCCGTTAACTCCTACAGAAAGTCTGTTCAAATCCTACAAAATTTCCGATTATCACCTACAAAATTTCCGTTAACTCCTACAAGTTTATCCTACATTAGTTTTTTATTGTAGGAATAAGTAATAACTTGCTATATGCGAAGTGTTAAAAATAAACTAATAAAACAATCCAATGCGATAACCGAAGCTAGATATGAGATGAGTGCTACAGAAATGAATGTAGTGTTCATGTTGTTATCACAATTAGACCATCATGATGATTCTTTAAAGACCTACATGGTAAAAGTAAAGGATTTACAGAGTTTACTAGATTCTGAGGTGAAATATTCTCATTTAAAAGATGCTACTTATAATCTTAGGTCACGCACTTATGAGATTAAGGAGAAAGATGGTTTATTGCAAATCGGTTTAATATCTTCTGCAAAATACCATGTAAACAAGGGTACAATTGAATTGTCTCTCGATCCGAAAATACGACCTTATTTGTTTGATCTTAAAAAGAGTTTTACCACTTTCCAGCTTTTTATGGCTTTGGCGGTGAAGAGTAAATACTCGAAGAGATTGTATCAGATGCTGAGTCAATACAAGGATACAGGAGCTATGTATATCAGTGTAGACGAATTAAAACTCAGACTCAGCTTAATTGATTCAAAAACTGGTATTGAGCGATATAAAGACTTTAATTTATTTAAAAGGAGAGTGCTCGATGTAGCTAAAGAAGAACTTAATGAAATGACTGATATTACTTTCGATTACAAGGAAAAAAAGACAGGCAGAAAGGTTACTCATTTAAGATTTGATATACTGGTCAAAAAAGATGGAATGTCTAATTTGATGAAAGCACCAGCTTTTAATCAGGAATTATTTACTCGATTGACTAAAGATTTTAGTCTATCTGGTTGGCAGGCGGAGAGAATATTAATCAATTTTGAAGAAAAAGATGTTCGTAAAAAATTAAGAGAGATATTCTTGTTACATCAAGATGGTAATATCCGCAATATTGGTGCTTATACTGCTCAAGCTTTTGAGTTGATGTCTGATGGGTTAGGGATTTTTAAAAGAATTGATTCTAATTTTAGCTAATTTGCTAATTCGTTAATTAGCAAATTATTTACTTTTTTCTTCTGTTATTTAAAAGTTAATCAAATATTGCTGCGATATGGGTAGATTGTACCCCCTCCCTTTTTTCTTTTTAACATTAAAACCTCTAAACTGTAAGGATTGATTTATGTCTTGGTAGAGTTGTGTTTCATTCATTTGAACTCAATCTATCAAGAATTGATGGTATTATGAATAATAGCAAATTCGTTAATTAACGAATTAATTTTTTAACTATATTCATTTTTTCTTCTTTTTGTTAGGTAATCTCTTTCCATCTCTTAAAACTTTCTTCTCTAATTTTTTTAGATCTTCTTCAGGTGGTAAGTCTTCTACTCTAATCCCCCTATTTAACATTAGATCTCTTACACCAGAGTTATTGGTTTCATGCTCATCAGTTATATCCTCTTCTCCGCTTAAATCTTTATCTTTCACATTGTGCGAAGTAAGCTCTGTACTAAACAGTTTACCAGCTAATGTAACTGTAGGTAAAAAATCTTCCAATTCTCTATTTTCAGGCGTTTTAAGCCTAGATTTCATATCGTCTGTAGAATTACCCCCAAAGAAAATTGCATTGCCTTTTTCTTTGATTCTTTGAAAACCTTCCTGATCTACACCTTTCTCAAAAAGATTTTCTGCCAGTTCTTTTTCTGCATTGGTTAGTTTCTTGTGTGTTGAGATTCTTTTTATCAGTTTAATCCTTTCTTCCAATACTTCCATCTTTCTAGTTTGCACTGCAAAGTAGGTTTGTGCAAAAGCAATCTCTTCTTTTTTGGAATCACCATTTTGAGCAATGAGGTAGCATGCATAGCGGGTTAATACAAAATCTTCAATTTTCCTCTTAGCCCCCTTTGCTAGACTAATCATTTTAACCGTCTGGTAAAAATGATCCTCAATGCTCTCACCACTGTTTTTGCAGGCATTCATCGCTTTTTGGAGAACATTTTTGAACTTGTGCCAATTCGGGTAATCAAGTGATTTACTTAAGTCTCTGGCAGACCAAAATTCTATATTATCTTCAATCTCTACGATTGATTCAAATGAATTTTTTAATTCTATTATTCTCTCTTTATGCATTTCTATCTCATTGATATAATGATTCAAAATAGTTTCAATAATTAATATAATATGCTAATTAGCGAATTTGCTAATTATTATCCTTATAATACTGAAAGCAGGTTTTAAGAAAACTCACATAAGTTTTAAAGTCATTTTGTAAAGAATAAATTTGGAATTCCTTCTTAAACTCAGGACTCACTTTAAAATTTAAATCTACCAACTCATTGCTTGCTATCTTCTCCAGATTTTTAGAACTATCTTTTGATGTTGGTGGAATTCCCTTTTTGTTTGGTTTTGTGATTTTTGCCATAATTATGTATTTTAGCTAATTATCTATTTCAATAATTCGCTAACTATGTTAGCAATTTCTTGTATTACTTCGTCTGCTTTTTGATTTGTACTTGGATGTGTAGTTTCTGTAAGTGTTTTACCAGAATCATTTGCCCTTCTGTAAATTGTTTTCTCACTAATGTAACCTTTCAATAGGTGGTATCCTGTCATCTTTACATAATCAATTGCCTCGTTAATTTCAACCTCACTGTTTCCTACCCTTGATAAAGCAATAGTTATTCTTTTTATTGGCACTTTATTTTTCTTAAGCTCATGAGCAAGTCTGATGGTTGGCTCTAAATCATCTACAGAAGTACCCGTTGGTAGTATAATCACATTAGCTAATTGACTAATTTCTAAAGTTTGTCTAGTGGCATGTGGAGCACCATCAAAAATTAATACTTCAAACTTTTCTCCTTGTTTCACAGCACTGCCTACAGTCCTGAATTGTTGTACTGAAATATCGGGTTTGATTTCATTGTTCATTCGTCTACTATTCCATAAAAAGGATGTACTTTGGGAAGTATCCATATCCGCAATTAGTACATCAAAATCGTTATTGGCATATTCCCTTGCAATCATTCTGGCAAATGTACTCTTACCAACACCTCCTTTCTGATTTACTACAGCTATAATTAAAGTCATAAAATTAGCGAATTAGATAATTAGATTATTCGCTAATTTATACACTTATCCTGATAAACAAAATATTAGGTTGATTTAATATGCTTTCATTTCTATTTTCACTGTAAGTAAAATAGAAATGAAATAACAAGCAGGAGAGCTATATTTGATAGGAGAAAAGATTATTTGCGCGTTAGAAGCCAGCAATATAGATTAACATTTTGTAAAAGTTATTTCATTGTTTCAGATAGTGTCTCCCTATATGTTTTTTATAAAATATCTTTATAGGAATTCCCATGGAGCTGGCAATCGGGGAGATGTCTGTATAAAAAAACAGGTAAAAGGAATTCCTTTTAGAACCCTAGGGAATTCCATGGAGAATTCTTTTTTTAAAAGCGTATAATACCCCTTTATGTTCAATAGAAATCTTCTGTATTTTTGGCTACTTTTAAACATAGATAATTGAAATAATTAGATAAAATATATAGCTAGTCCTTGGACTCAATTAATTATGACCGAAGCCACTTACAAGATTTTAAAAAGAATGGAAGAAAGACCCGCAATGTGGCTTGGAGAATGCACATTAAAGGCCTTTAGTATATTCTTAATGGGGTATCAATCAAGTTTGACTGATCGAGGTATCGATGAAGATATTTTACCTTCATCCGATTTTTTCGAATGGATTAAAGAAAAACTCGGATATTATGAATCTACTGCAGGTTGGGCAAATATGATTCTTGCTTCAACTATAGGGTTAAGTCCCAGGAATATTAAATGGAAGAATTATGACAAGGAAGTGAGTTCTGAGCAACATTACTCCTCAGTAAAAAAGTTTTTTGAGCTACTTGAGGAATATATGGATGAAAAAACTGAGCAAAATTAAGCCTGACTAGAATTATGCAAGTTTCCTTTTTTGCAAATATATGTGATATTGAAACGCAAGAAATATCAATACTTCTTTCTGAACCCCTACGTTCTTTAGGTGAATATATGTCTCAAGATTTTGGTGGGCCAATGGAGAATCTATGGATTGATGTAGCACTTGATTCATATACAATACAGAACAGGCATCCCTATAAGTTTAGATTTCAGAAACGTGTATCCGGCAAAAGCAAATTTGGTGTTACTGATGCACCAGATAAATTTAATGTTGGGCACTATAGTATTCACCCTAGCTTGCAAGACTTATTCGAGGCTGAGAACAAAGTACTATATATTTTACAATTGATTTATGACTCAACGATTATTTTAATCGAAAAACAAAAGCGGATACCAGGATTCGATATTAAAAGGTTTAGATATGAATTTAATTTAGGTGTTCAAAGCTTAGGGCTAAATCTAAAAACATCTCCATAAAAGCTCATAATGTGCCATTATGTTTAGTTCATCTATTCCTATAATTTAGCTAGAATTAGCTTTAGATTATAAGCTTGGTGGCACCCGTTTCTACGATTAATTAAATGGTAAATGTATGTAATGCATATATTTGCTAGTTGTGGCTAATTTGAAAAATGACAAATACTTCATTTAACATACAGAAGTTGACTATTTCTGCTGATAAGTGGAAAGTAGACTTGTATTATGAAATTTGGCATCCAGATACAAAGACAATTCAAAAGAATAAAACCGATTCTGTTATTGAATTGTCCGATAAAGGAGAATGGGATTCGTACTTACGAATAGATATTACTGACGAAAAATCAAAACGAACCTGTAATATAACAGGAATACAAGGCAGTACTTATCTTCATAGATCAAGTGATCCCAAAAATGGACAATCTGTAAAAATCGACAACGACAATTTGATTTTAAGCCTAGGAATGAATTTCATTTCGATAGACTTAAATGAACTCAAACTGAATTGGAAACTTGAACCTGATATAGCAGAGGTTTTTGAGTTCTACGAATTGGAGAACGACTATCTACTCCGTGGAGAAGTTGGAATTCACAGAATTGACAAAATAGGACAATTAAAGTGGACATTTTCTGCTATCGATATTTGGGTAAATATGGAGGGACGTCCAGAAATTGACATAACTGAAAAATCAATAAAACTTTTGGACTTTAATTCTGACCAATACGAAATAGACTTTGACGGAAAAGAAATAAAAAACTAGCCACAAAACCTAAAGCCAACTAAGGTTTTGCTTTAGCCAGTGCGTTACCAGCAATAAAATGAGATACTTAACAAATAGCGAAATAAAAACCAACTTGAATCTCGGTAAAACTGTTGAACAATGGCTTCAACCTGAATTTAACAAAGTTGATGAAGTTGATATTTTGACTTGGCTTGAAATTGAGAAAGAAAAATCAAGTGACTTTGTTCTTCGGATTTGTAAAGTTTATGATGAAGGAGATGGAGATTCATTGGACTTTTATGGTTTCACTTCTGTTGACCCAGATGAACTATATGAAGAAAAATTTTTTATGAGTTTAAATGACGTTTATGATTACATTTCAAAAGAACTTAATGCCTTTCCTGATAGATTTTTAAATCAAGGAATGTGTCAGGATGAATATAGTAACTATTTAAAAAATAAAAACAGGTAACATGGTGTAGAGTGCATGCAAACTATGTATTGTACACTCAACGTCCTCGGCAAGCAAAAAATCATCAATTAAGTGTTAGAACAAATCAAAAATATAGATTGGACAAACTTGAAACATGCCTACGGTTCGGCAAATGATGTTCCAAATGATATTAGAAATCTGACAAGTCCCGATGAAAAAATAAGAGACAAAGCTCTTCACAATCTTTATGGAAATATTTTCCACCAAGGGACAAGATACGAAGCAACACCTTATGCAATCCCTTTTTTATATGAACTAATTGGAAATGAATCTGTAAAAGATAGGCATAAAATAATTTCTTTACTTGTCAATTTAGCTTTGGGATATGAAGAAGAATATTTGTCAGAGGGAATAAATCCAGAAAATTTCAGAAACGAGTTAATGGAAAATGAGGCAAATATGACAAACGGACAAAGAGAAAACTGTGAAAAGTATGGATACAGTACAACTGCCTTGATAAATTGTTATGATTTCGTCAAAGAGGGGATTCCTATTTTACTTAGGTGCTTAAAAAGTGATGATGAAAAAATCAGGAAACATGCACTTTATGCAACATCTTGGTTCCCAGAAGAAGCTGAAATTTCTTTTCCAAAAATAATTGATGTTTTAAGCAAGATTGAAGGAGAAATAGAAATTTCAAATGCAGTTTTAGCAATTGGTCAATTAAATAAACAATCAAAAAAGAAGATAGATTTATCTTTTATCAATTACTATTTAAAGTCAGATTCAGAATTGGTAAGGATTTGTTCTGCAATTGCATTAGCGAAAAGTCCAATTGATGAAACAATATCAGAAATTTTAATTGAAGGAATCAAATCTGGAGAACACTTAAATTATGTGGAAGGAATGCTATTTAATGAAGGAAGAATTTCCGATTATGCAAGTACAATATTGTCCAAGTTCGGAAAAAGCCCATAATGCTCAATTATGTTCATAAAAAGGTTCTTCCGTTGTGCACAATGTTTTTAGTGCTTTAATTGGTCGTTTACAAGTTTCTTGGATGGCAACGCTTTGAAGGTAACTCATTCGGGGCGAAGATAATTCTTTACTTTTTTACTTTGCCAGAACATCGTATAAAATCAGGGTCAAACCAAATTTTATAGAGGTTACGGGAAAATTATGAACGCCCGAAATTGTCGCAGATTTTGAAAATTTGGCAATCGCAAATCAGGAGATTTCAAAAAGTATTACTACCCCTTATTTCTTTGCAGAAATAACATCCAGGTTCAGGCTTTGTAGTATTGGGCCTTACCATTCCTGTTTTTCCATCATAAACAGTATACTTTGTAGGTAACCTGATTCCAGTTATGTACAACATAAAATCAGTAACAGCCAACGAAGCTATGACTCCATTTATACTGATAACAGAAGGACCACTATCATTAAGTTTACTTTTATCTATACCATAAATACTTTTTCTATCTTTTTTTTGTTCAGTGGATTCATTGTATAATCTGATTTCTTCTTGATCTAACTCATTCAAGCAAGCTAAACAACCAGAATCATCAATAAAGATTATCCTACCCCCATAATCCATTGATTCTGTATATATACCAGATGCTATATCTAAACATGGTATCTCATATGCTTGAACGAATTCATTCATATAAGCGCGCGGACCATCATTATCAAAACATGTGAATATAAAATCTGATTTTTTTGCTTCATTAATAGCAATTTCTGTAAATATTGAATCCTGAATCTGATTTATTTTTATTTTCGGATTTATAAAACCAACTAACTCTTTTGAAATTTCAGTTTTAGGCTTACCTTCTGGATGGTTATATGAAGACCCTATCAATCTATTCTTATTGGAAGGTTCTAAAACGTCCATATCAATCAACGAAATTTCGCCAACACCCATATACGCCAGTTGCTGTACTACATGAGAACCAGTACCACCAACCCCAATAACCGAAACTCTTGCTTCTTTTAGTATTTCTTGTCCTTGGAATCCAAAAAATCGCTTCTGTCTTTCATATATGTCATTTTCCATAATTTTCTTTTAGTTTAAGGGATAATCCTGTTGATACCACAGTTTTATTGCCATCGATAATTCCTTGTATTACCTTAGGTCTTTTTACATCATTCTTCCAATAAATACCATCGAATGAATCATAAGTGAACACCAATGCACCATAAGGTCTGCTTGGTAATCGCCAAAGTATATGGGGCACAAAATCATTAAAGCCATTCCAATCACTTAATGAAAAACTAGCCTTTTCTTTTTCTAAGTGTGAGTGTATCTCAATTAAGCATGCATTTAAATCATGTACCTTTTTAATCAATTGTCCTAAAACTTCTGATTTGATTTGAATGTGGTAAGACAGTTGAATCTCGAAGTCATAAGGCGATAACATTCTATAATCAATTATCTCAAAAGAAGATATCTTATCTTTTGCAAATAGAAATAGGGCGTTTTCAGAATTTATATCTTTAGGGAAAAGGTGTCCTTTGATATCTTTAAGTGATAATTTTCCGTTCAAATCCATTTTCATGACCTACCCATTTTAAACCTGTTATAAAAAGAATTGATAAAATTTAATAGATTAGCTCCTTTAGTTATATCTTGATTCGGATTCCACATGCCATCGATAGACCATGAGATTAACCCCCATATTCCTGTAAAAGAAGGCTTATTACTTGCTACAGGTTGGTAATTTGTGGCTGGGGTGTGACCATTAATCCTTAAATCACTTGGTACATAAATCCCGTAAGGAGCCTGGGCAGGATAGTTCCCAGGTATTTGAATACATACATCGATTTTTTGATAACTCCATCCCATATTATTGGGAAGTTGATAGTTTTTTATTAGCAACCAACCATTAGAGTGCTCAACATCATAAAAGCTCTTTAAGAACTCAAGCTCTTTTCTTATCCTTTCGTTCATCCCCTTTTAAATCTTATTTTCTTAGCAAAACCCATCCCTGGCTTTATCTCTATTGTTTCACCTGGATTCAATGTCCTCTCCTCATTAGATTTCAAGTCAATCACAATAGCACCTTGAGAAGGCTGCCAACCCCCTAATTCAATGATTTCTTCAGTAGTGATTGTATCGTCTTCCCATGGATACTTTTCCCCTTCGATATTGATAAAATATTTAGGCCCTTGTCCTTTTTTTCTTTTTACTTCATTGGTTTCTGGTTGATGTCGCATAATTTTCTTTTTTTTAAATATAAAAAATGTTTAACATGTGATACACTGTCTTATAAACGAAACACTTTTAGAAAAGTTCAACTTGTGAAAAAAATGTTTCATTAATGAAACAAAATACTATTATTAAGAAGTTTTATAAATAAAAAAGTCATGGCATCTGAATTGAATATTGATTTATTATCAAGGCAAGTAAAAATCAAAAGGGGGGGAGAAGGACTTAGGAAAGTTGCAAAGGAAATCGATATAAGTCCAGCGACTCTTTCAAGAATTGAACAAGGAAAAGTCCCAGATGTAGATACATTTATCAAGATATGCAAATGGCTGGGAGAGTCGACGGATACATTTACTCAATTAAAAAAAAGAAAGGAAAGTAGGATGGGTAAAAATAAGATAGTTGCTCATTTAAGAGCAGATAAAGAGCTTGATCCTGAGATGGTAAATATTATAGCATCTTTGATAGAAAGGGCTTATAACAAAAAGTTGTAGCTCATAGAATACATAATAGATATAATGAAAAAAGGATTACCACATGGATTTAAAGCAAAATCAGAGCGACTTTCTGAAAGTTTAAGGAAAGATCTTGGTTTAAGCCCTACGAATCCTCTTTTAGCCGAAGACCTTGCTGAAAAACTCGAAATAAATATTTTCACTTTAAAGGATTTTGCTGCCCCTTCAGAAATAAGTATTATAAGGAAATCACCATATAGTTTTTCAGCTTTAACCTTAAAAAATCATCAAGGAAAAACTGTAATTTTGCATAATGAATATCATTCCAAAGGTAGGCAACAGAGTAACTTGATGCATGAACTGGCACATATATTATGTAAACATCCATTACCAGAACCAGAACATTTAAATGGATTTCCTTTTCCTTTAAGGAGCTATAATCAGAACCATGAAAAGGAAGCTGAAACTCTTGGGGGAATACTCCAAGTAACTAGAAAGGGGTTGCTATGGGCATTAAATAAAAAAATGAGCGAAGCAGATATAGCTGAATACTTTACTGCAACTAAAGATATGATTCGTTTTCGTTTGAATACTAGTGGTGTCAGAAGACAGCTTAAAAAAAAAGCTAAAATCAAGAGTAGATAAAACTCAATTAATTATAAAAAAACGACTTTAATTTTGTAGGTGACTTAGGTAAGTGTATTTCGGTTTTTATTGTGACTTGCGCATACCCTTCCCTATCCCTGCAAATTAGAATTAAGACCTTTTATTAAATTTCTAATCTCATAGGTCGGGTTTTTCTTTTTTATGACCGTAAACCCTGTGAAACTCCTCCTTTCTCCATCCCCTGCAACCAAGTCTCCTCACTAAAAATAATCATACTTGGATTTTAGTTTTTAATGGCATACCATATATCTAAGCGTTCTCTCGCCTTGCGGTTCGCACCTTAAAGGTGCTCTTCGATATATGAAAGTTGATTCGTTTCATACCTCCGATTTAATTTAAAGAACGGTAAACTCTTTATGGGGAAAATCGCGTCTCGCTGGCATATCAGGAACGCTCTCTGTTGATAGCACCTTTCCTAATTTTCATAACCTCCCTATTGTGGGATAAAAACCCTATTTTGGAGTAACACATTTCGTCACTAAGTAATTTCAAATATAATCAAAAATTATGACAATTTTTCAAAGGAATTAGTATATGACAAAGTTCATTTCTATTTCCAGTATGAAATATAAAATCACTAATTATAGATGTAGATAATCAATTTATATCTTTTATTATATAAATTGATTTTATTAGGCAAAATAGAGTATTAGACTATTTATTCATTTAAAAAAATAATATATAAGCAACCTAAGAATCCAGAAATTATCAATGTCCATCTATACTGAATATCATTGATTTTCATTTTTGTCAGTAAATTCCTTTTGAGGGAAATAGTGATGGAAGCAAAAGAGAGTATTGACAATAATACCCATATAACTGTTACAAAAATCATGAATTGCCTGTGACTGACAACATCAGTCTGAAAATTAAACTGGGGTATTGAAATAATCGATACCAAGAGCATCAATACTCCAATTACGAAACTTAATGACCAGGCAATTTTCTTTTTGAGTATGATAGCCAATCCAATAAAAAAAAATAAGATTATAGAAGGCACAAAAAATAAAGCAACATCAATGCTAAACCCATCAATACTAAATCTTTTATATAAAGGGATTACTAAGAACAATCCCCAACTGATATTGGATAACCCAATAATGTATAAATCCTTTTTCATTTAAATTTCAACTTATCCTCTAGAAGATTAATTAACCTATTAGGTTTGAAGGGCTGTACAATTTCAAGAATCTATATAGATTCTAGGAAAAAATACTCCCATGCCTAATGGCTACACTGCGTTATCCTATTCTACTTAATGGTTCAAAGACCAATTTATGTTTCAGGAACGGTGTATCGCTGACCTATCCAGAGAATAAACATAAAGGGGTATTATACGCTTTTGAACAGGTGCTGTAAGTTGTTAAAGCTGATTTTAGGAGGCTATACATTTCACACAATTGTAAGTGCCCTACTTGTAACAAATGTAAAGCATTAGAATAACTATTGATGCAGTATCGTCTTGATAATATGATTTTTGTCGGAGTGGCATTAATTACAGATTGGATTAATCAAAAGTACCCTTCGGTTTGGAGGGTATTTTTGTTTGTAGTAATTTGGTATCAGAAGTTCGTCAAGAGAATCTTAAAAAGTACAAAAACACGCGAAAAGCTCATCCTGGTGGTGGGCTTTTTTTATGTACCATTTTTAGTTACCAAAAAGTTACCATAAAAACCTCTCTAAAATCGCTTGAATGGGTATTTTATATAAAAGTGATCATAATTTTTATTAAATGGACATGATGATGTACCATAAAATTATTTAATAATCTGATAATCAATGTTTTATTTATAATATGATGTATAATGTTTCGGGGGCTGCCCGAATCCATCTTGCTTACAAATTCTTTGTAACTTTACCTATCCTAACAAAGAAAAATTTTTGGAAAAACCATAGAGGTATGGCTTGGTTACAGAGTGTGCTTAATAGCTTTCTGTTTTTGGGTTTCAGTGGTATGGAAACATTTAATGGATGATACTTTTTGTTATATGTCGGGTAACTCAGGCAGATAAAGAATGCTTTATTTATCCTCCCTGTTAACATCGTTTTTTGTTAAATCTCCCACTACCTTTCCTTTGAAAGGATGTATATAGCTTTCTATATCAGGTACTAATCCCCTTGTTCTTATAAAAGCAAAAATTTTTATATTAGAATCAGGGAAAGCCTCTTTTAACCTCAGATAACATGCTGCAGTAGTGGCTCCTTTTGTTATGATATCATCGATTAATACAATTTTTTTTGGTTTTTCAATTTCTATGTTTGCTTGAAGACTATCGTAGTGGTCTTTGAGTGTAGGTCTCTCCCCTTTTGCTGCATATGCTGATTTAGGGACTGGTTTTATTCTATTGATGCTTTCCTTTATATCTTTGCCATATCCTTCTTCCAATAACTCTTCAGATATTATAAGGCTAGGCCAAAGGTCACCTTCTTGCAATGGGGAGCTACGGGGTACAGGAACAAAGGTCACATCTTTTAAAAGAAATGGGTCTTGTATCTCATCTATTTCTTTTTTGTATTTTTTTAGAATATGAGATATTACATCTCTTTCGCCATTCTTCACCCGATACATGAGTTTTCGGGAAATATCAGCAAGCTCAGATGTTCCCTTTGGAGAGTATTGGGCTAATGACGCATATGGAATATCAAAAGGCAAGTTCTCTCTTTTCTATAAATGAAGGCATGTTTTCTAATACTTGCTCTAGGTTTTCCCTGGTCAATACTTGGGCACCATATTTTTCCATTTCTTTTGGCCATGTCAAAGACTTATCATCCATAACATTTTGCATGATATAAACTAATCTCCCTAATCTTAATGCTTCCCAGCCCTGGTGTCGCGTGCCACTTTTTTCACTTGCTTCTACTATAATAGTCGCATCGGTTATAAGTGCCATGGTTCGGTTTCTTTCTGGAAAGTTTTTTCTAAGAAATGGATAACCAACAGGAAATTGTGAAATGGCTAAGTGTTCACTTTTTATAGTGTTCAGAAGAGTAGTGTTCTCTTTAGGGTAGGCTTCATCAATGGGAATTCCCAAAACAGATATGGTTTTTCCACCCATTGCTATAGCTGTTTTATGAGCAACAGTATCAACTCCTTGAGCAAGACCACTGACTACTGTTACATTTTTCTCAACTAATCTTTTTACAAGTGCTTGCGTCCGAATAACACCATTTTCAGAAACCTTTCTGGAACCGACTACGGCCACCTTACTTCCTTTTGTAAGTAACTCTATATCCCCTTCATAAAATATCTTTTCTGGAGCGTTCTTTTCTTCTATTGGTGTTAGATATCCTAGTAGTTCAGATAGGTTAGTGGATTGCATAGGGGGCAGTAGTTACAGTCATTTTCAATCAAACCAATGTAAATATATATATATTGATATCGATTAATCAAGGGTTAGATTGCTGTTTACTGTTTTTAATAGAAAATACTGACTTATTTTACCAAATTTCATGACCTAAAACGACACCTATTTTTTATTTAAAAACCCTTCCTCAACTACTTTTAATTATACTTCAAAATAAATTTTACTGATGTATACTGACTTGATACTACCTTTATTTTTGACTTTGCTATAATAATCATCAATTCTCCCTTTTATATTATTCTCTCTCTTAAACTCTTCGGCTTCATATATTGAGCTAAATCCAAGTATCATAGATTTATACCATCCATTTTTATCTTTCAATAAACAGACACATCCTTCAGGTACTGCCTCTTTTAATTTCAAGAATCCACTAATAGCATAATCTCGATTTTTATTCGCACTGGTTTGTATATAGTACTTCCCACTTTCTTTAACTATATTACTGAATTTTGCTATTCCGTCAGCTCCTGTTATTATCGGGTAATCTATTCCTATATCTGCAAACAATTTTTCTTCCTCCGTCCCTTCTATTTCATCAGGCAATTTATTGTTAGAGAGTCTATTTTGCATAGATGATAATCCACCCACATCAACTAATAAATAACTACCTACCACCACTGCAAGTATTGTTACCACCACAGAAAAACCACTTTTCTTTTTATTTTGTGCAGGAGGCAATTGAGCTAGTGTACCTTGTTGATTAGGGTAGTGATAGTATTGTGGGGGTGGTGGCAAAGTTGGATATTGCTGCTGCGTGGATTGTAACATATGAATAACAAATGTCATTCCGGCAAACAATGATAAAATTATTACAATTAGGATTACTACTGAATTGTCCATATTCAATTAAGTTAAAGTGAAAGACAAATTGGGTGGTGGTATTAGCTGAGTATTGCTTTTATCAGGATATCTATGAAATCAGATAATCCAAATGTTTTTAATTTATCGATTAGGTCAAAGAAATCTATTCCCTTTATCAAGAGATAACTTCCTGACATGATTACGGATATCTTTCCTACTATCTTGCCTATCGAAGGAAGCTTTGAGTCCTTTCCAATAAAAAGACTAATAGTGGTTCCCTCTTCAGTTTTCTCAAAGCTTATTTTGAAAAATTTTAGTGGCATAATTATATCCTTCTACTTATAAGGACGATTTTTTTTGCATATAATCTCTCTTTTTGAGAAGGGAAAATGACTTTTATTCTTTTTTCAAAAAAAGATGTCTTAGATGCTGTCTTTTTGATAAATTTTTCATCTATGTAGATAAGACCTCATCCTTATTGGATGTATGGTCATTATTTTTTTGACTTATGATTATTTAAACGGTAAGTGAAATGGAGGAATCATTGACAAATAGCAAAGATATCTTTGCTGAAGATATAAAGAAGTTTCTAGAAAAAAATGTATTTTCCTTACTTGGTGCTCTGCCAGAATTAAAAAAGAGTATTGAGAAAATAGAGAATGAAAATATAAAAGTGGACGTTATATCACCACCACCATCTTTTCACAGTTTGAAGGAATATGATAATATATTGGGTAATACAGAACTACTATTAGACCTTCTCTATAATAAAGAACTGGATGAGCGTAATGATATCATAGATTACATAGCAGAAAAAGATCCAGAGGCATTAGATATCATAACTGGTTTCATCCATAGAATAATAGCAGAACAAATACCCAAGAAGTTATTTAAATGTTATTTAGATATACTTGATATAAAGAAAGGCTCATAAATATCTTCTGCTTAATTCAAGTACGAACTTTGTTACAATCTTTCTTACCATAATAGTTTCTATTCCCAATGTGAATGCAACAGTTTCACATTTTCTTGCCAGTAGGTAATCCTGGAATATTTTATGATGTTCGGGTTTTTTGAAAGCTATTCTTAATTCGCCCTCATATGACTGATACAAATTAGAAATTAAGTCAAATACATCTTCATCTTCTTTAAAAAAGAAACTATCGTCTATAAACATGTTTTCGTTTAAGTCATCTATATTGACCAATGAACCATGTATGCCTTTTTTTCTTCGTCTTTCTATTATGTAGTTGTTCAACGCAGTCTTGACGTAAGAGCGCATATTCTTTATTTCGGTAGCTTCTTTCACTAAATTGAAAACCCTCATAATAACCTCAGAAAAAATATCATGGGTCTCTTCTGCTCTTAGATGGGCTTTTTGAAAGATAGTATATTTACACCTTTTTATAAACTCTTTATCTTTTAAGACTTCTAGTAAGTTCTTGATATTTTCATTGGGTGGTCCTTTGCTTGGTTTATCACCTGGCACAAATTGTTCATTCATGATCGGTACTTTGGTTTGGTAAAAAAATAATTTCCTAGTTATACTATATAAGATGAAAAAAAAACCAAAATAATGGTGATAAATAATAATTTTTTATTTTGAAATAACGGGAACGTTCCCAATAATAGATATTTTAAGACCTTCTAGTTATCACGTATTTGAGGTTAATAAAAATTTTATCTAAGGATGTTGGAAATAATAACGTATTGTAGTAAATACATATATAGAAATAGTATTTTTACATTGTTATAATCGGACAACAATAACCAGATACTTCACGGACAAACAAATAAATGAACATACCCACCAATATTAGTTTTATAATAATACTCAACCAATTGATACTATCTTTCCAATAAAAACTACCAAACCATCTAACTGCAAGGAACATTAAATATCTTTTGCACTTGCAGACCCCTGCATCTTTCATCATTTTCTTGAACAACCTATCACAGTCTTTTCTAGAGAAAGAACCATATTGGGAATGTAATGGATGGCCTTCGTATTTGGCCTTGAAATATTCAGCTGGTAATTTCCCTTTGTAGATATAAATGAAATCATGTACAAGTGCCGCAGCTCTATGCTTACCATCTGGCCAAAACCCGAGCCACCATAAAAAGCTGGGTACGGAAGCACCATCCCATCTGAAACCTTTTGGAATGGTAAGTTGATTTTCTACCACTATTTTTTCTTTACCTACCTTAACCATTTTTCTACTCTCTCCTCCTTCTGATATATATCCGCATAAATCCCAAGTATAGCTATATTCCTTTGTAAGCACATAATAGTTCTTCTTGAGTATGAGAACCTCTGGTTGTACCAATGGTCTTTGTTGTATATTACAGTCTGTATTAGAATTTTTCATGGATATAGGAAAATTGCACTTTGTCTATATGGGTGTCCGAAAAAAACATATAGTAAGTATTATATGCTTTAAAAAAAAGAATTCTCCATGGAATTCCCTAGGGTTCTAAAAGGAATTCCTTTTACCTGTTTTTTTATACAGACATCTCTCCGCTTGCCAGCTCAAAGGGAATCCCTTTCAAAGCGGGCACGAAAAAATCAAGTTGTCAATGACACGTACATTCAATAATATTGAACTCTAATGTGTTTTCCAGATATAACTGAAAAGCTATTAATCGTATGGTTCTTTGGAATAATCTCATACTTTTTAATAGGTTTTATTAGTATAGTTATTATGCCTGTATAATAATTATATCCTTTTAAAGCTATTAAAAGATTATTTTCTACAAATTATAATAGTTTATTATAATTTGTTTGCCCTGAAGGGGCAATAAACCCCGTAGGGCAAGCGGGAACGCCATCTCTTCCATGTGAAACTTGGAAAGTGGCGTTCCCGCTTGCTATCTCCTGAAAGATACACAGGCAATTAGCGACTTACGTAGTTTGTTGCTTTTTGACTTTGTTTCTTTCATCATATAACCCTCATGCCTTTTACCTTATATAGGTATTTATACAATTAAACTTTCAAAATTCTGAATACATAATTCTATAAAAGTTTAAAGGCTAATTAACTCCTACATTTTTTCCGATTTGCTTTACGGAAATTTTGTAGGAGTTATTTAATGTAGATAGGCAACAGTTTTGATATATAAATGCTAAATAACAAGTATTTTGTACATTCAATTTTTTTTCTTTTTTATGTTGAATAAGTAATTACTAAAAAAACTGACACACAATATTGTGTTAGTTTGTAATATTTTGTATTATGATTGTAAGGTTATTTATTTTATATATATAATTTTGATTATCAGCTATTTATGATGTATATATAAATTATAAATCCTACAAAATTTCTGTCAAATCCTACAAAATTTCCGTTAACTCCTACAGAAAGTCTGTTCAAATCCTACAAAATTTCCGATTATCACCTACAAAATTTCCGTTAACTCCTACAAGTTTATCCTACATTAGTTTTTTATTGTAGGAATAAGTAATAACTTGCTATATGCGAAGTGTTAAAAATAAACTAATAAAACAATCCAATGCGATAACCGAAGCTAGATATGAGATGAGTGCTACAGAAATGAATGTAGTGTTCATGTTGTTATCACAATTAGACCATCATGATGATTCTTTAAAGACCTACATGGTAAAAGTAAAGGATTTACAGAGTTTACTAGATTCTGAGGTGAAATATTCTCATTTAAAAGATGCTACTTATAATCTTAGGTCACGCACTTATGAGATTAAGGAGAAAGATGGTTTATTGCAAATCGGTTTAATATCTTCTGCAAAATACCATGTAAACAAGGGTACAATTGAATTGTCTCTCGATCCGAAAATACGACCTTATTTGTTTGATCTTAAAAAGAGTTTTACCACTTTCCAGCTTTTTATGGCTTTGGCGGTGAAGAGTAAATACTCGAAGAGATTGTATCAGATGCTGAGTCAATACAAGGATACAGGAGCTATGTATATCAGTGTAGACGAATTAAAACTCAGACTCAGCTTAATTGATTCAAAAACTGGTATTGAGCGATATAAAGACTTTAATTTATTTAAAAGGAGAGTGCTCGATGTAGCTAAAGAAGAACTTAATGAAATGACTGATATTACTTTCGATTACAAGGAAAAAAAGACAGGCAGAAAGGTTACTCATTTAAGATTTGATATACTGGTCAAAAAAGATGGAATGTCTAATTTGATGAAAGCACCAGCTTTTAATCAGGAATTATTTACTCGATTGACTAAAGATTTTAGTCTATCTGGTTGGCAGGCGGAGAGAATATTAATCAATTTTGAAGAAAAAGATGTTCGTAAAAAATTAAGAGAGATATTCTTGTTACATCAAGATGGTAATATCCGCAATATTGGTGCTTATACTGCTCAAGCTTTTGAGTTGATGTCTGATGGGTTAGGGATTTTTAAAAGAATTGATTCTAATTTTAGCTAATTTGCTAATTCGTTAATTAGCAAATTATTTACTTTTTTCTTCTGTTATTTAAAAGTTAATCAAATATTGCTGCGATATGGGTAGATTGTACCCCCTCCCTTTTTTCTTTTTAACATTAAAACCTCTAAACTGTAAGGATTGATTTATGTCTTGGTAGAGTTGTGTTTCATTCATTTGAACTCAATCTATCAAGAATTGATGGTATTATGAATAATAGCAAATTCGTTAATTAACGAATTAATTTTTTAACTATATTCATTTTTTCTTCTTTTTGTTAGGTAATCTCTTTCCATCTCTTAAAACTTTCTTCTCTAATTTTTTTAGATCTTCTTCAGGTGGTAAGTCTTCTACTCTAATCCCCCTATTTAACATTAGATCTCTTACACCAGAGTTATTGGTTTCATGCTCATCAGTTATATCCTCTTCTCCGCTTAAATCTTTATCTTTCACATTGTGCGAAGTAAGCTCTGTACTAAACAGTTTACCAGCTAATGTAACTGTAGGTAAAAAATCTTCCAATTCTCTATTTTCAGGCGTTTTAAGCCTAGATTTCATATCGTCTGTAGAATTACCCCCAAAGAAAATTGCATTGCCTTTTTCTTTGATTCTTTGAAAACCTTCCTGATCTACACCTTTCTCAAAAAGATTTTCTGCCAGTTCTTTTTCTGCATTGGTTAGTTTCTTGTGTGTTGAGATTCTTTTTATCAGTTTAATCCTTTCTTCCAATACTTCCATCTTTCTAGTTTGCACTGCAAAGTAGGTTTGTGCAAAAGCAATCTCTTCTTTTTTGGAATCACCATTTTGAGCAATGAGGTAGCATGCATAGCGGGTTAATACAAAATCTTCAATTTTCCTCTTAGCCCCCTTTGCTAGACTAATCATTTTAACCGTCTGGTAAAAATGATCCTCAATGCTCTCACCACTGTTTTTGCAGGCATTCATCGCTTTTTGGAGAACATTTTTGAACTTGTGCCAATTCGGGTAATCAAGTGATTTACTTAAGTCTCTGGCAGACCAAAATTCTATATTATCTTCAATCTCTACGATTGATTCAAATGAATTTTTTAATTCTATTATTCTCTCTTTATGCATTTCTATCTCATTGATATAATGATTCAAAATAGTTTCAATAATTAATATAATATGCTAATTAGCGAATTTGCTAATTATTATCCTTATAATACTGAAAGCAGGTTTTAAGAAAACTCACATAAGTTTTAAAGTCATTTTGTAAAGAATAAATTTGGAATTCCTTCTTAAACTCAGGACTCACTTTAAAATTTAAATCTACCAACTCATTGCTTGCTATCTTCTCCAGATTTTTAGAACTATCTTTTGATGTTGGTGGAATTCCCTTTTTGTTTGGTTTTGTGATTTTTGCCATAATTATGTATTTTAGCTAATTATCTATTTCAATAATTCGCTAACTATGTTAGCAATTTCTTGTATTACTTCGTCTGCTTTTTGATTTGTACTTGGATGTGTAGTTTCTGTAAGTGTTTTACCAGAATCATTTGCCCTTCTGTAAATTGTTTTCTCACTAATGTAACCTTTCAATAGGTGGTATCCTGTCATCTTTACATAATCAATTGCCTCGTTAATTTCAACCTCACTGTTTCCTACCCTTGATAAAGCAATAGTTATTCTTTTTATTGGCACTTTATTTTTCTTAAGCTCATGAGCAAGTCTGATGGTTGGCTCTAAATCATCTACAGAAGTACCCGTTGGTAGTATAATCACATTAGCTAATTGACTAATTTCTAAAGTTTGTCTAGTGGCATGTGGAGCACCATCAAAAATTAATACTTCAAACTTTTCTCCTTGTTTCACAGCACTGCCTACAGTCCTGAATTGTTGTACTGAAATATCGGGTTTGATTTCATTGTTCATTCGTCTACTATTCCATAAAAAGGATGTACTTTGGGAAGTATCCATATCCGCAATTAGTACATCAAAATCGTTATTGGCATATTCCCTTGCAATCATTCTGGCAAATGTACTCTTACCAACACCTCCTTTCTGATTTACTACAGCTATAATTAAAGTCATAAAATTAGCGAATTAGATAATTAGATTATTCGCTAATTTATACACTTATCCTGATAAACAAAATATTAGGTTGATTTAATATGCTTTCATTTCTATTTTCACTGTAAGTAAAATAGAAATGAAATAACAAGCAGGAGAGCTATATTTGATAGGAGAAAAGATTATTTGCGCGTTAGAAGCCAGCAATATAGATTAACATTTTGTAAAAGTTATTTCATTGTTTCAGATAGTGTCTCCCTATATGTTTTTTATAAAATATCTTTATAGGAATTCCCATGGAGCTGGCAATCGGGGAGATGTCTGTATAAAAAAACAGGTAAAAGGAATTCCTTTTAGAACCCTAGGGAATTCCATGGAGAATTCTTTTTTTAAAAGCGTATAATACCCCTTTATGTTCAATAGAAATCTTCTGTATTTTTGGCTACTTTTAAACATAGATAATTGAAATAATTAGATAAAATATATAGCTAGTCCTTGGACTCAATTAATTATGACCGAAGCCACTTACAAGATTTTAAAAAGAATGGAAGAAAGACCCGCAATGTGGCTTGGAGAATGCACATTAAAGGCCTTTAGTATATTCTTAATGGGGTATCAATCAAGTTTGACTGATCGAGGTATCGATGAAGATATTTTACCTTCATCCGATTTTTTCGAATGGATTAAAGAAAAACTCGGATATTATGAATCTACTGCAGGTTGGGCAAATATGATTCTTGCTTCAACTATAGGGTTAAGTCCCAGGAATATTAAATGGAAGAATTATGACAAGGAAGTGAGTTCTGAGCAACATTACTCCTCAGTAAAAAAGTTTTTTGAGCTACTTGAGGAATATATGGATGAAAAAACTGAGCAAAATTAAGCCTGACTAGAATTATGCAAGTTTCCTTTTTTGCAAATATATGTGATATTGAAACGCAAGAAATATCAATACTTCTTTCTGAACCCCTACGTTCTTTAGGTGAATATATGTCTCAAGATTTTGGTGGGCCAATGGAGAATCTATGGATTGATGTAGCACTTGATTCATATACAATACAGAACAGGCATCCCTATAAGTTTAGATTTCAGAAACGTGTATCCGGCAAAAGCAAATTTGGTGTTACTGATGCACCAGATAAATTTAATGTTGGGCACTATAGTATTCACCCTAGCTTGCAAGACTTATTCGAGGCTGAGAACAAAGTACTATATATTTTACAATTGATTTATGACTCAACGATTATTTTAATCGAAAAACAAAAGCGGATACCAGGATTCGATATTAAAAGGTTTAGATATGAATTTAATTTAGGTGTTCAAAGCTTAGGGCTAAATCTAAAAACATCTCCATAAAAGCTCATAATGTGCCATTATGTTTAGTTCATCTATTCCTATAATTTAGCTAGAATTAGCTTTAGATTATAAGCTTGGTGGCACCCGTTTCTACGATTAATTAAATGGTAAATGTATGTAATGCATATATTTGCTAGTTGTGGCTAATTTGAAAAATGACAAATACTTCATTTAACATACAGAAGTTGACTATTTCTGCTGATAAGTGGAAAGTAGACTTGTATTATGAAATTTGGCATCCAGATACAAAGACAATTCAAAAGAATAAAACCGATTCTGTTATTGAATTGTCCGATAAAGGAGAATGGGATTCGTACTTACGAATAGATATTACTGACGAAAAATCAAAACGAACCTGTAATATAACAGGAATACAAGGCAGTACTTATCTTCATAGATCAAGTGATCCCAAAAATGGACAATCTGTAAAAATCGACAACGACAATTTGATTTTAAGCCTAGGAATGAATTTCATTTCGATAGACTTAAATGAACTCAAACTGAATTGGAAACTTGAACCTGATATAGCAGAGGTTTTTGAGTTCTACGAATTGGAGAACGACTATCTACTCCGTGGAGAAGTTGGAATTCACAGAATTGACAAAATAGGACAATTAAAGTGGACATTTTCTGCTATCGATATTTGGGTAAATATGGAGGGACGTCCAGAAATTGACATAACTGAAAAATCAATAAAACTTTTGGACTTTAATTCTGACCAATACGAAATAGACTTTGACGGAAAAGAAATAAAAAACTAGCCACAAAACCTAAAGCCAACTAAGGTTTTGCTTTAGCCAGTGCGTTACCAGCAATAAAATGAGATACTTAACAAATAGCGAAATAAAAACCAACTTGAATCTCGGTAAAACTGTTGAACAATGGCTTCAACCTGAATTTAACAAAGTTGATGAAGTTGATATTTTGACTTGGCTTGAAATTGAGAAAGAAAAATCAAGTGACTTTGTTCTTCGGATTTGTAAAGTTTATGATGAAGGAGATGGAGATTCATTGGACTTTTATGGTTTCACTTCTGTTGACCCAGATGAACTATATGAAGAAAAATTTTTTATGAGTTTAAATGACGTTTATGATTACATTTCAAAAGAACTTAATGCCTTTCCTGATAGATTTTTAAATCAAGGAATGTGTCAGGATGAATATAGTAACTATTTAAAAAATAAAAACAGGTAACATGGTGTAGAGTGCATGCAAACTATGTATTGTACACTCAACGTCCTCGGCAAGCAAAAAATCATCAATTAAGTGTTAGAACAAATCAAAAATATAGATTGGACAAACTTGAAACATGCCTACGGTTCGGCAAATGATGTTCCAAATGATATTAGAAATCTGACAAGTCCCGATGAAAAAATAAGAGACAAAGCTCTTCACAATCTTTATGGAAATATTTTCCACCAAGGGACAAGATACGAAGCAACACCTTATGCAATCCCTTTTTTATATGAACTAATTGGAAATGAATCTGTAAAAGATAGGCATAAAATAATTTCTTTACTTGTCAATTTAGCTTTGGGATATGAAGAAGAATATTTGTCAGAGGGAATAAATCCAGAAAATTTCAGAAACGAGTTAATGGAAAATGAGGCAAATATGACAAACGGACAAAGAGAAAACTGTGAAAAGTATGGATACAGTACAACTGCCTTGATAAATTGTTATGATTTCGTCAAAGAGGGGATTCCTATTTTACTTAGGTGCTTAAAAAGTGATGATGAAAAAATCAGGAAACATGCACTTTATGCAACATCTTGGTTCCCAGAAGAAGCTGAAATTTCTTTTCCAAAAATAATTGATGTTTTAAGCAAGATTGAAGGAGAAATAGAAATTTCAAATGCAGTTTTAGCAATTGGTCAATTAAATAAACAATCAAAAAAGAAGATAGATTTATCTTTTATCAATTACTATTTAAAGTCAGATTCAGAATTGGTAAGGATTTGTTCTGCAATTGCATTAGCGAAAAGTCCAATTGATGAAACAATATCAGAAATTTTAATTGAAGGAATCAAATCTGGAGAACACTTAAATTATGTGGAAGGAATGCTATTTAATGAAGGAAGAATTTCCGATTATGCAAGTACAATATTGTCCAAGTTCGGAAAAAGCCCATAATGCTCAATTATGTTCATAAAAAGGTTCTTCCGTTGTGCACAATGTTTTTAGTGCTTTAATTGGTCGTTTACAAGTTTCTTGGATGGCAACGCTTTGAAGGTAACTCATTCGGGGCGAAGATAATTCTTTACTTTTTTACTTTGCCAGAACATCGTATAAAATCAGGGTCAAACCAAATTTTATAGAGGTTACGGGAAAATTATGAACGCCCGAAATTGTCGCAGATTTTGAAAATTTGGCAATCGCAAATCAGGAGATTTCAAAAAGTATTACTACCCCTTATTTCTTTGCAGAAATAACATCCAGGTTCAGGCTTTGTAGTATTGGGCCTTACCATTCCTGTTTTTCCATCATAAACAGTATACTTTGTAGGTAACCTGATTCCAGTTATGTACAACATAAAATCAGTAACAGCCAACGAAGCTATGACTCCATTTATACTGATAACAGAAGGACCACTATCATTAAGTTTACTTTTATCTATACCATAAATACTTTTTCTATCTTTTTTTTGTTCAGTGGATTCATTGTATAATCTGATTTCTTCTTGATCTAACTCATTCAAGCAAGCTAAACAACCAGAATCATCAATAAAGATTATCCTACCCCCATAATCCATTGATTCTGTATATATACCAGATGCTATATCTAAACATGGTATCTCATATGCTTGAACGAATTCATTCATATAAGCGCGCGGACCATCATTATCAAAACATGTGAATATAAAATCTGATTTTTTTGCTTCATTAATAGCAATTTCTGTAAATATTGAATCCTGAATCTGATTTATTTTTATTTTCGGATTTATAAAACCAACTAACTCTTTTGAAATTTCAGTTTTAGGCTTACCTTCTGGATGGTTATATGAAGACCCTATCAATCTATTCTTATTGGAAGGTTCTAAAACGTCCATATCAATCAACGAAATTTCGCCAACACCCATATACGCCAGTTGCTGTACTACATGAGAACCAGTACCACCAACCCCAATAACCGAAACTCTTGCTTCTTTTAGTATTTCTTGTCCTTGGAATCCAAAAAATCGCTTCTGTCTTTCATATATGTCATTTTCCATAATTTTCTTTTAGTTTAAGGGATAATCCTGTTGATACCACAGTTTTATTGCCATCGATAATTCCTTGTATTACCTTAGGTCTTTTTACATCATTCTTCCAATAAATACCATCGAATGAATCATAAGTGAACACCAATGCACCATAAGGTCTGCTTGGTAATCGCCAAAGTATATGGGGCACAAAATCATTAAAGCCATTCCAATCACTTAATGAAAAACTAGCCTTTTCTTTTTCTAAGTGTGAGTGTATCTCAATTAAGCATGCATTTAAATCATGTACCTTTTTAATCAATTGTCCTAAAACTTCTGATTTGATTTGAATGTGGTAAGACAGTTGAATCTCGAAGTCATAAGGCGATAACATTCTATAATCAATTATCTCAAAAGAAGATATCTTATCTTTTGCAAATAGAAATAGGGCGTTTTCAGAATTTATATCTTTAGGGAAAAGGTGTCCTTTGATATCTTTAAGTGATAATTTTCCGTTCAAATCCATTTTCATGACCTACCCATTTTAAACCTGTTATAAAAAGAATTGATAAAATTTAATAGATTAGCTCCTTTAGTTATATCTTGATTCGGATTCCACATGCCATCGATAGACCATGAGATTAACCCCCATATTCCTGTAAAAGAAGGCTTATTACTTGCTACAGGTTGGTAATTTGTGGCTGGGGTGTGACCATTAATCCTTAAATCACTTGGTACATAAATCCCGTAAGGAGCCTGGGCAGGATAGTTCCCAGGTATTTGAATACATACATCGATTTTTTGATAACTCCATCCCATATTATTGGGAAGTTGATAGTTTTTTATTAGCAACCAACCATTAGAGTGCTCAACATCATAAAAGCTCTTTAAGAACTCAAGCTCTTTTCTTATCCTTTCGTTCATCCCCTTTTAAATCTTATTTTCTTAGCAAAACCCATCCCTGGCTTTATCTCTATTGTTTCACCTGGATTCAATGTCCTCTCCTCATTAGATTTCAAGTCAATCACAATAGCACCTTGAGAAGGCTGCCAACCCCCTAATTCAATGATTTCTTCAGTAGTGATTGTATCGTCTTCCCATGGATACTTTTCCCCTTCGATATTGATAAAATATTTAGGCCCTTGTCCTTTTTTTCTTTTTACTTCATTGGTTTCTGGTTGATGTCGCATAATTTTCTTTTTTTTAAATATAAAAAATGTTTAACATGTGATACACTGTCTTATAAACGAAACACTTTTAGAAAAGTTCAACTTGTGAAAAAAATGTTTCATTAATGAAACAAAATACTATTATTAAGAAGTTTTATAAATAAAAAAGTCATGGCATCTGAATTGAATATTGATTTATTATCAAGGCAAGTAAAAATCAAAAGGGGGGGAGAAGGACTTAGGAAAGTTGCAAAGGAAATCGATATAAGTCCAGCGACTCTTTCAAGAATTGAACAAGGAAAAGTCCCAGATGTAGATACATTTATCAAGATATGCAAATGGCTGGGAGAGTCGACGGATACATTTACTCAATTAAAAAAAAGAAAGGAAAGTAGGATGGGTAAAAATAAGATAGTTGCTCATTTAAGAGCAGATAAAGAGCTTGATCCTGAGATGGTAAATATTATAGCATCTTTGATAGAAAGGGCTTATAACAAAAAGTTGTAGCTCATAGAATACATAATAGATATAATGAAAAAAGGATTACCACATGGATTTAAAGCAAAATCAGAGCGACTTTCTGAAAGTTTAAGGAAAGATCTTGGTTTAAGCCCTACGAATCCTCTTTTAGCCGAAGACCTTGCTGAAAAACTCGAAATAAATATTTTCACTTTAAAGGATTTTGCTGCCCCTTCAGAAATAAGTATTATAAGGAAATCACCATATAGTTTTTCAGCTTTAACCTTAAAAAATCATCAAGGAAAAACTGTAATTTTGCATAATGAATATCATTCCAAAGGTAGGCAACAGAGTAACTTGATGCATGAACTGGCACATATATTATGTAAACATCCATTACCAGAACCAGAACATTTAAATGGATTTCCTTTTCCTTTAAGGAGCTATAATCAGAACCATGAAAAGGAAGCTGAAACTCTTGGGGGAATACTCCAAGTAACTAGAAAGGGGTTGCTATGGGCATTAAATAAAAAAATGAGCGAAGCAGATATAGCTGAATACTTTACTGCAACTAAAGATATGATTCGTTTTCGTTTGAATACTAGTGGTGTCAGAAGACAGCTTAAAAAAAAAGCTAAAATCAAGAGTAGATAAAACTCAATTAATTATAAAAAAACGACTTTAATTTTGTAGGTGACTTAGGTAAGTGTATTTCGGTTTTTATTGTGACTTGCGCATACCCTTCCCTATCCCTGCAAATTAGAATTAAGACCTTTTATTAAATTTCTAATCTCATAGGTCGGGTTTTTCTTTTTTATGACCGTAAACCCTGTGAAACTCCTCCTTTCTCCATCCCCTGCAACCAAGTCTCCTCACTAAAAATAATCATACTTGGATTTTAGTTTTTAATGGCATACCATATATCTAAGCGTTCTCTCGCCTTGCGGTTCGCACCTTAAAGGTGCTCTTCGATATATGAAAGTTGATTCGTTTCATACCTCCGATTTAATTTAAAGAACGGTAAACTCTTTATGGGGAAAATCGCGTCTCGCTGGCATATCAGGAACGCTCTCTGTTGATAGCACCTTTCCTAATTTTCATAACCTCCCTATTGTGGGATAAAAACCCTATTTTGGAGTAACACATTTCGTCACTAAGTAATTTCAAATATAATCAAAAATTATGACAATTTTTCAAAGGAATTAGTATATGACAAAGTTCATTTCTATTTCCAGTATGAAATATAAAATCACTAATTATAGATGTAGATAATCAATTTATATCTTTTATTATATAAATTGATTTTATTAGGCAAAATAGAGTATTAGACTATTTATTCATTTAAAAAAATAATATATAAGCAACCTAAGAATCCAGAAATTATCAATGTCCATCTATACTGAATATCATTGATTTTCATTTTTGTCAGTAAATTCCTTTTGAGGGAAATAGTGATGGAAGCAAAAGAGAGTATTGACAATAATACCCATATAACTGTTACAAAAATCATGAATTGCCTGTGACTGACAACATCAGTCTGAAAATTAAACTGGGGTATTGAAATAATCGATACCAAGAGCATCAATACTCCAATTACGAAACTTAATGACCAGGCAATTTTCTTTTTGAGTATGATAGCCAATCCAATAAAAAAAAATAAGATTATAGAAGGCACAAAAAATAAAGCAACATCAATGCTAAACCCATCAATACTAAATCTTTTATATAAAGGGATTACTAAGAACAATCCCCAACTGATATTGGATAACCCAATAATGTATAAATCCTTTTTCATTTAAATTTCAACTTATCCTCTAGAAGATTAATTAACCTATTAGGTTTGAAGGGCTGTACAATTTCAAGAATCTATATAGATTCTAGGAAAAAATACTCCCATGCCTAATGGCTACACTGCGTTATCCTATTCTACTTAATGGTTCAAAGACCAATTTATGTTTCAGGAACGGTGTATCGCTGACCTATCCAGAGAATAAACATAAAGGGGTATTATACGCTTTTGAACAGGTGCTGTAAGTTGTTAAAGCTGATTTTAGGAGGCTATACATTTCACACAATTGTAAGTGCCCTACTTGTAACAAATGTAAAGCATTAGAATAACTATTGATGCAGTATCGTCTTGATAATATGATTTTTGTCGGAGTGGCATTAATTACAGATTGGATTAATCAAAAGTACCCTTCGGTTTGGAGGGTATTTTTGTTTGTAGTAATTTGGTATCAGAAGTTCGTCAAGAGAATCTTAAAAAGTACAAAAACACGCGAAAAGCTCATCCTGGTGGTGGGCTTTTTTTATGTACCATTTTTAGTTACCAAAAAGTTACCATAAAAACCTCTCTAAAATCGCTTGAATGGGTATTTTATATAAAAGTGATCATAATTTTTATTAAATGGACATGATGATGTACCATAAAATTATTTAATAATCTGATAATCAATGTTTTATTTATAATATGATGTATAATGTTTCGGGGGCTGCCCGAATCCATCTTGCTTACAAATTCTTTGTAACTTTACCTATCCTAACAAAGAAAAATTTTTGGAAAAACCATAGAGGTATGGCTTGGTTACAGAGTGTGCTTAATAGCTTTCTGTTTTTGGGTTTCAGTGGTATGGAAACATTTAATGGATGATACTTTTTGTTATATGTCGGGTAACTCAGGCAGATAAAGAATGCTTTATTTATCCTCCCTGTTAACATCGTTTTTTGTTAAATCTCCCACTACCTTTCCTTTGAAAGGATGTATATAGCTTTCTATATCAGGTACTAATCCCCTTGTTCTTATAAAAGCAAAAATTTTTATATTAGAATCAGGGAAAGCCTCTTTTAACCTCAGATAACATGCTGCAGTAGTGGCTCCTTTTGTTATGATATCATCGATTAATACAATTTTTTTTGGTTTTTCAATTTCTATGTTTGCTTGAAGACTATCGTAGTGGTCTTTGAGTGTAGGTCTCTCCCCTTTTGCTGCATATGCTGATTTAGGGACTGGTTTTATTCTATTGATGCTTTCCTTTATATCTTTGCCATATCCTTCTTCCAATAACTCTTCAGATATTATAAGGCTAGGCCAAAGGTCACCTTCTTGCAATGGGGAGCTACGGGGTACAGGAACAAAGGTCACATCTTTTAAAAGAAATGGGTCTTGTATCTCATCTATTTCTTTTTTGTATTTTTTTAGAATATGAGATATTACATCTCTTTCGCCATTCTTCACCCGATACATGAGTTTTCGGGAAATATCAGCAAGCTCAGATGTTCCCTTTGGAGAGTATTGGGCTAATGACGCATATGGAATATCAAAAGGCAAGTTCTCTCTTTTCTATAAATGAAGGCATGTTTTCTAATACTTGCTCTAGGTTTTCCCTGGTCAATACTTGGGCACCATATTTTTCCATTTCTTTTGGCCATGTCAAAGACTTATCATCCATAACATTTTGCATGATATAAACTAATCTCCCTAATCTTAATGCTTCCCAGCCCTGGTGTCGCGTGCCACTTTTTTCACTTGCTTCTACTATAATAGTCGCATCGGTTATAAGTGCCATGGTTCGGTTTCTTTCTGGAAAGTTTTTTCTAAGAAATGGATAACCAACAGGAAATTGTGAAATGGCTAAGTGTTCACTTTTTATAGTGTTCAGAAGAGTAGTGTTCTCTTTAGGGTAGGCTTCATCAATGGGAATTCCCAAAACAGATATGGTTTTTCCACCCATTGCTATAGCTGTTTTATGAGCAACAGTATCAACTCCTTGAGCAAGACCACTGACTACTGTTACATTTTTCTCAACTAATCTTTTTACAAGTGCTTGCGTCCGAATAACACCATTTTCAGAAACCTTTCTGGAACCGACTACGGCCACCTTACTTCCTTTTGTAAGTAACTCTATATCCCCTTCATAAAATATCTTTTCTGGAGCGTTCTTTTCTTCTATTGGTGTTAGATATCCTAGTAGTTCAGATAGGTTAGTGGATTGCATAGGGGGCAGTAGTTACAGTCATTTTCAATCAAACCAATGTAAATATATATATATTGATATCGATTAATCAAGGGTTAGATTGCTGTTTACTGTTTTTAATAGAAAATACTGACTTATTTTACCAAATTTCATGACCTAAAACGACACCTATTTTTTATTTAAAAACCCTTCCTCAACTACTTTTAATTATACTTCAAAATAAATTTTACTGATGTATACTGACTTGATACTACCTTTATTTTTGACTTTGCTATAATAATCATCAATTCTCCCTTTTATATTATTCTCTCTCTTAAACTCTTCGGCTTCATATATTGAGCTAAATCCAAGTATCATAGATTTATACCATCCATTTTTATCTTTCAATAAACAGACACATCCTTCAGGTACTGCCTCTTTTAATTTCAAGAATCCACTAATAGCATAATCTCGATTTTTATTCGCACTGGTTTGTATATAGTACTTCCCACTTTCTTTAACTATATTACTGAATTTTGCTATTCCGTCAGCTCCTGTTATTATCGGGTAATCTATTCCTATATCTGCAAACAATTTTTCTTCCTCCGTCCCTTCTATTTCATCAGGCAATTTATTGTTAGAGAGTCTATTTTGCATAGATGATAATCCACCCACATCAACTAATAAATAACTACCTACCACCACTGCAAGTATTGTTACCACCACAGAAAAACCACTTTTCTTTTTATTTTGTGCAGGAGGCAATTGAGCTAGTGTACCTTGTTGATTAGGGTAGTGATAGTATTGTGGGGGTGGTGGCAAAGTTGGATATTGCTGCTGCGTGGATTGTAACATATGAATAACAAATGTCATTCCGGCAAACAATGATAAAATTATTACAATTAGGATTACTACTGAATTGTCCATATTCAATTAAGTTAAAGTGAAAGACAAATTGGGTGGTGGTATTAGCTGAGTATTGCTTTTATCAGGATATCTATGAAATCAGATAATCCAAATGTTTTTAATTTATCGATTAGGTCAAAGAAATCTATTCCCTTTATCAAGAGATAACTTCCTGACATGATTACGGATATCTTTCCTACTATCTTGCCTATCGAAGGAAGCTTTGAGTCCTTTCCAATAAAAAGACTAATAGTGGTTCCCTCTTCAGTTTTCTCAAAGCTTATTTTGAAAAATTTTAGTGGCATAATTATATCCTTCTACTTATAAGGACGATTTTTTTTGCATATAATCTCTCTTTTTGAGAAGGGAAAATGACTTTTATTCTTTTTTCAAAAAAAGATGTCTTAGATGCTGTCTTTTTGATAAATTTTTCATCTATGTAGATAAGACCTCATCCTTATTGGATGTATGGTCATTATTTTTTTGACTTATGATTATTTAAACGGTAAGTGAAATGGAGGAATCATTGACAAATAGCAAAGATATCTTTGCTGAAGATATAAAGAAGTTTCTAGAAAAAAATGTATTTTCCTTACTTGGTGCTCTGCCAGAATTAAAAAAGAGTATTGAGAAAATAGAGAATGAAAATATAAAAGTGGACGTTATATCACCACCACCATCTTTTCACAGTTTGAAGGAATATGATAATATATTGGGTAATACAGAACTACTATTAGACCTTCTCTATAATAAAGAACTGGATGAGCGTAATGATATCATAGATTACATAGCAGAAAAAGATCCAGAGGCATTAGATATCATAACTGGTTTCATCCATAGAATAATAGCAGAACAAATACCCAAGAAGTTATTTAAATGTTATTTAGATATACTTGATATAAAGAAAGGCTCATAAATATCTTCTGCTTAATTCAAGTACGAACTTTGTTACAATCTTTCTTACCATAATAGTTTCTATTCCCAATGTGAATGCAACAGTTTCACATTTTCTTGCCAGTAGGTAATCCTGGAATATTTTATGATGTTCGGGTTTTTTGAAAGCTATTCTTAATTCGCCCTCATATGACTGATACAAATTAGAAATTAAGTCAAATACATCTTCATCTTCTTTAAAAAAGAAACTATCGTCTATAAACATGTTTTCGTTTAAGTCATCTATATTGACCAATGAACCATGTATGCCTTTTTTTCTTCGTCTTTCTATTATGTAGTTGTTCAACGCAGTCTTGACGTAAGAGCGCATATTCTTTATTTCGGTAGCTTCTTTCACTAAATTGAAAACCCTCATAATAACCTCAGAAAAAATATCATGGGTCTCTTCTGCTCTTAGATGGGCTTTTTGAAAGATAGTATATTTACACCTTTTTATAAACTCTTTATCTTTTAAGACTTCTAGTAAGTTCTTGATATTTTCATTGGGTGGTCCTTTGCTTGGTTTATCACCTGGCACAAATTGTTCATTCATGATCGGTACTTTGGTTTGGTAAAAAAATAATTTCCTAGTTATACTATATAAGATGAAAAAAAAACCAAAATAATGGTGATAAATAATAATTTTTTATTTTGAAATAACGGGAACGTTCCCAATAATAGATATTTTAAGACCTTCTAGTTATCACGTATTTGAGGTTAATAAAAATTTTATCTAAGGATGTTGGAAATAATAACGTATTGTAGTAAATACATATATAGAAATAGTATTTTTACATTGTTATAATCGGACAACAATAACCAGATACTTCACGGACAAACAAATAAATGAACATACCCACCAATATTAGTTTTATAATAATACTCAACCAATTGATACTATCTTTCCAATAAAAACTACCAAACCATCTAACTGCAAGGAACATTAAATATCTTTTGCACTTGCAGACCCCTGCATCTTTCATCATTTTCTTGAACAACCTATCACAGTCTTTTCTAGAGAAAGAACCATATTGGGAATGTAATGGATGGCCTTCGTATTTGGCCTTGAAATATTCAGCTGGTAATTTCCCTTTGTAGATATAAATGAAATCATGTACAAGTGCCGCAGCTCTATGCTTACCATCTGGCCAAAACCCGAGCCACCATAAAAAGCTGGGTACGGAAGCACCATCCCATCTGAAACCTTTTGGAATGGTAAGTTGATTTTCTACCACTATTTTTTCTTTACCTACCTTAACCATTTTTCTACTCTCTCCTCCTTCTGATATATATCCGCATAAATCCCAAGTATAGCTATATTCCTTTGTAAGCACATAATAGTTCTTCTTGAGTATGAGAACCTCTGGTTGTACCAATGGTCTTTGTTGTATATTACAGTCTGTATTAGAATTTTTCATGGATATAGGAAAATTGCACTTTGTCTATATGGGTGTCCGAAAAAAACATATAGTAAGTATTATATGCTTTAAAAAAAAGAATTCTCCATGGAATTCCCTAGGGTTCTAAAAGGAATTCCTTTTACCTGTTTTTTTATACAGACATCTCTCCGCTTGCCAGCTCAAAGGGAATCCCTTTCAAAGCGGGCACGAAAAAATCAAGTTGTCAATGACACGTACATTCAATAATATTGAACTCTAATGTGTTTTCCAGATATAACTGAAAAGCTATTAATCGTATGGTTCTTTGGAATAATCTCATACTTTTTAATAGGTTTTATTAGTATAGTTATTATGCCTGTATAATAATTATATCCTTTTAAAGCTATTAAAAGATTATTTTCTACAAATTATAATAGTTTATTATAATTTGTTTGCCCTGAAGGGGCAATAAACCCCGTAGGGCAAGCGGGAACGCCATCTCTTCCATGTGAAACTTGGAAAGTGGCGTTCCCGCTTGCTATCTCCTGAAAGATACACAGGCAATTAGCGACTTACGTAGTTTGTTGCTTTTTGACTTTGTTTCTTTCATCATATAACCCTCATGCCTTTTACCTTATATAGGTATTTATACAATTAAACTTTCAAAATTCTGAATACATAATTCTATAAAAGTTTAAAGGCTAATTAACTCCTACATTTTTTCCGATTTGCTTTACGGAAATTTTGTAGGAGTTATTTAATGTAGATAGGCAACAGTTTTGATATATAAATGCTAAATAACAAGTATTTTGTACATTCAATTTTTTTTCTTTTTTATGTTGAATAAGTAATTACTAAAAAAACTGACACACAATATTGTGTTAGTTTGTAATATTTTGTATTATGATTGTAAGGTTATTTATTTTATATATATAATTTTGATTATCAGCTATTTATGATGTATATATAAATTATAAATCCTACAAAATTTCTGTCAAATCCTACAAAATTTCCGTTAACTCCTACAGAAAGTCTGTTCAAATCCTACAAAATTTCCGATTATCACCTACAAAATTTCCGTTAACTCCTACAAGTTTATCCTACATTAGTTTTTTATTGTAGGAATAAGTAATAACTTGCTATATGCGAAGTGTTAAAAATAAACTAATAAAACAATCCAATGCGATAACCGAAGCTAGATATGAGATGAGTGCTACAGAAATGAATGTAGTGTTCATGTTGTTATCACAATTAGACCATCATGATGATTCTTTAAAGACCTACATGGTAAAAGTAAAGGATTTACAGAGTTTACTAGATTCTGAGGTGAAATATTCTCATTTAAAAGATGCTACTTATAATCTTAGGTCACGCACTTATGAGATTAAGGAGAAAGATGGTTTATTGCAAATCGGTTTAATATCTTCTGCAAAATACCATGTAAACAAGGGTACAATTGAATTGTCTCTCGATCCGAAAATACGACCTTATTTGTTTGATCTTAAAAAGAGTTTTACCACTTTCCAGCTTTTTATGGCTTTGGCGGTGAAGAGTAAATACTCGAAGAGATTGTATCAGATGCTGAGTCAATACAAGGATACAGGAGCTATGTATATCAGTGTAGACGAATTAAAACTCAGACTCAGCTTAATTGATTCAAAAACTGGTATTGAGCGATATAAAGACTTTAATTTATTTAAAAGGAGAGTGCTCGATGTAGCTAAAGAAGAACTTAATGAAATGACTGATATTACTTTCGATTACAAGGAAAAAAAGACAGGCAGAAAGGTTACTCATTTAAGATTTGATATACTGGTCAAAAAAGATGGAATGTCTAATTTGATGAAAGCACCAGCTTTTAATCAGGAATTATTTACTCGATTGACTAAAGATTTTAGTCTATCTGGTTGGCAGGCGGAGAGAATATTAATCAATTTTGAAGAAAAAGATGTTCGTAAAAAATTAAGAGAGATATTCTTGTTACATCAAGATGGTAATATCCGCAATATTGGTGCTTATACTGCTCAAGCTTTTGAGTTGATGTCTGATGGGTTAGGGATTTTTAAAAGAATTGATTCTAATTTTAGCTAATTTGCTAATTCGTTAATTAGCAAATTATTTACTTTTTTCTTCTGTTATTTAAAAGTTAATCAAATATTGCTGCGATATGGGTAGATTGTACCCCCTCCCTTTTTTCTTTTTAACATTAAAACCTCTAAACTGTAAGGATTGATTTATGTCTTGGTAGAGTTGTGTTTCATTCATTTGAACTCAATCTATCAAGAATTGATGGTATTATGAATAATAGCAAATTCGTTAATTAACGAATTAATTTTTTAACTATATTCATTTTTTCTTCTTTTTGTTAGGTAATCTCTTTCCATCTCTTAAAACTTTCTTCTCTAATTTTTTTAGATCTTCTTCAGGTGGTAAGTCTTCTACTCTAATCCCCCTATTTAACATTAGATCTCTTACACCAGAGTTATTGGTTTCATGCTCATCAGTTATATCCTCTTCTCCGCTTAAATCTTTATCTTTCACATTGTGCGAAGTAAGCTCTGTACTAAACAGTTTACCAGCTAATGTAACTGTAGGTAAAAAATCTTCCAATTCTCTATTTTCAGGCGTTTTAAGCCTAGATTTCATATCGTCTGTAGAATTACCCCCAAAGAAAATTGCATTGCCTTTTTCTTTGATTCTTTGAAAACCTTCCTGATCTACACCTTTCTCAAAAAGATTTTCTGCCAGTTCTTTTTCTGCATTGGTTAGTTTCTTGTGTGTTGAGATTCTTTTTATCAGTTTAATCCTTTCTTCCAATACTTCCATCTTTCTAGTTTGCACTGCAAAGTAGGTTTGTGCAAAAGCAATCTCTTCTTTTTTGGAATCACCATTTTGAGCAATGAGGTAGCATGCATAGCGGGTTAATACAAAATCTTCAATTTTCCTCTTAGCCCCCTTTGCTAGACTAATCATTTTAACCGTCTGGTAAAAATGATCCTCAATGCTCTCACCACTGTTTTTGCAGGCATTCATCGCTTTTTGGAGAACATTTTTGAACTTGTGCCAATTCGGGTAATCAAGTGATTTACTTAAGTCTCTGGCAGACCAAAATTCTATATTATCTTCAATCTCTACGATTGATTCAAATGAATTTTTTAATTCTATTATTCTCTCTTTATGCATTTCTATCTCATTGATATAATGATTCAAAATAGTTTCAATAATTAATATAATATGCTAATTAGCGAATTTGCTAATTATTATCCTTATAATACTGAAAGCAGGTTTTAAGAAAACTCACATAAGTTTTAAAGTCATTTTGTAAAGAATAAATTTGGAATTCCTTCTTAAACTCAGGACTCACTTTAAAATTTAAATCTACCAACTCATTGCTTGCTATCTTCTCCAGATTTTTAGAACTATCTTTTGATGTTGGTGGAATTCCCTTTTTGTTTGGTTTTGTGATTTTTGCCATAATTATGTATTTTAGCTAATTATCTATTTCAATAATTCGCTAACTATGTTAGCAATTTCTTGTATTACTTCGTCTGCTTTTTGATTTGTACTTGGATGTGTAGTTTCTGTAAGTGTTTTACCAGAATCATTTGCCCTTCTGTAAATTGTTTTCTCACTAATGTAACCTTTCAATAGGTGGTATCCTGTCATCTTTACATAATCAATTGCCTCGTTAATTTCAACCTCACTGTTTCCTACCCTTGATAAAGCAATAGTTATTCTTTTTATTGGCACTTTATTTTTCTTAAGCTCATGAGCAAGTCTGATGGTTGGCTCTAAATCATCTACAGAAGTACCCGTTGGTAGTATAATCACATTAGCTAATTGACTAATTTCTAAAGTTTGTCTAGTGGCATGTGGAGCACCATCAAAAATTAATACTTCAAACTTTTCTCCTTGTTTCACAGCACTGCCTACAGTCCTGAATTGTTGTACTGAAATATCGGGTTTGATTTCATTGTTCATTCGTCTACTATTCCATAAAAAGGATGTACTTTGGGAAGTATCCATATCCGCAATTAGTACATCAAAATCGTTATTGGCATATTCCCTTGCAATCATTCTGGCAAATGTACTCTTACCAACACCTCCTTTCTGATTTACTACAGCTATAATTAAAGTCATAAAATTAGCGAATTAGATAATTAGATTATTCGCTAATTTATACACTTATCCTGATAAACAAAATATTAGGTTGATTTAATATGCTTTCATTTCTATTTTCACTGTAAGTAAAATAGAAATGAAATAACAAGCAGGAGAGCTATATTTGATAGGAGAAAAGATTATTTGCGCGTTAGAAGCCAGCAATATAGATTAACATTTTGTAAAAGTTATTTCATTGTTTCAGATAGTGTCTCCCTATATGTTTTTTATAAAATATCTTTATAGGAATTCCCATGGAGCTGGCAATCGGGGAGATGTCTGTATAAAAAAACAGGTAAAAGGAATTCCTTTTAGAACCCTAGGGAATTCCATGGAGAATTCTTTTTTTAAAAGCGTATAATACCCCTTTATGTTCAATAGAAATCTTCTGTATTTTTGGCTACTTTTAAACATAGATAATTGAAATAATTAGATAAAATATATAGCTAGTCCTTGGACTCAATTAATTATGACCGAAGCCACTTACAAGATTTTAAAAAGAATGGAAGAAAGACCCGCAATGTGGCTTGGAGAATGCACATTAAAGGCCTTTAGTATATTCTTAATGGGGTATCAATCAAGTTTGACTGATCGAGGTATCGATGAAGATATTTTACCTTCATCCGATTTTTTCGAATGGATTAAAGAAAAACTCGGATATTATGAATCTACTGCAGGTTGGGCAAATATGATTCTTGCTTCAACTATAGGGTTAAGTCCCAGGAATATTAAATGGAAGAATTATGACAAGGAAGTGAGTTCTGAGCAACATTACTCCTCAGTAAAAAAGTTTTTTGAGCTACTTGAGGAATATATGGATGAAAAAACTGAGCAAAATTAAGCCTGACTAGAATTATGCAAGTTTCCTTTTTTGCAAATATATGTGATATTGAAACGCAAGAAATATCAATACTTCTTTCTGAACCCCTACGTTCTTTAGGTGAATATATGTCTCAAGATTTTGGTGGGCCAATGGAGAATCTATGGATTGATGTAGCACTTGATTCATATACAATACAGAACAGGCATCCCTATAAGTTTAGATTTCAGAAACGTGTATCCGGCAAAAGCAAATTTGGTGTTACTGATGCACCAGATAAATTTAATGTTGGGCACTATAGTATTCACCCTAGCTTGCAAGACTTATTCGAGGCTGAGAACAAAGTACTATATATTTTACAATTGATTTATGACTCAACGATTATTTTAATCGAAAAACAAAAGCGGATACCAGGATTCGATATTAAAAGGTTTAGATATGAATTTAATTTAGGTGTTCAAAGCTTAGGGCTAAATCTAAAAACATCTCCATAAAAGCTCATAATGTGCCATTATGTTTAGTTCATCTATTCCTATAATTTAGCTAGAATTAGCTTTAGATTATAAGCTTGGTGGCACCCGTTTCTACGATTAATTAAATGGTAAATGTATGTAATGCATATATTTGCTAGTTGTGGCTAATTTGAAAAATGACAAATACTTCATTTAACATACAGAAGTTGACTATTTCTGCTGATAAGTGGAAAGTAGACTTGTATTATGAAATTTGGCATCCAGATACAAAGACAATTCAAAAGAATAAAACCGATTCTGTTATTGAATTGTCCGATAAAGGAGAATGGGATTCGTACTTACGAATAGATATTACTGACGAAAAATCAAAACGAACCTGTAATATAACAGGAATACAAGGCAGTACTTATCTTCATAGATCAAGTGATCCCAAAAATGGACAATCTGTAAAAATCGACAACGACAATTTGATTTTAAGCCTAGGAATGAATTTCATTTCGATAGACTTAAATGAACTCAAACTGAATTGGAAACTTGAACCTGATATAGCAGAGGTTTTTGAGTTCTACGAATTGGAGAACGACTATCTACTCCGTGGAGAAGTTGGAATTCACAGAATTGACAAAATAGGACAATTAAAGTGGACATTTTCTGCTATCGATATTTGGGTAAATATGGAGGGACGTCCAGAAATTGACATAACTGAAAAATCAATAAAACTTTTGGACTTTAATTCTGACCAATACGAAATAGACTTTGACGGAAAAGAAATAAAAAACTAGCCACAAAACCTAAAGCCAACTAAGGTTTTGCTTTAGCCAGTGCGTTACCAGCAATAAAATGAGATACTTAACAAATAGCGAAATAAAAACCAACTTGAATCTCGGTAAAACTGTTGAACAATGGCTTCAACCTGAATTTAACAAAGTTGATGAAGTTGATATTTTGACTTGGCTTGAAATTGAGAAAGAAAAATCAAGTGACTTTGTTCTTCGGATTTGTAAAGTTTATGATGAAGGAGATGGAGATTCATTGGACTTTTATGGTTTCACTTCTGTTGACCCAGATGAACTATATGAAGAAAAATTTTTTATGAGTTTAAATGACGTTTATGATTACATTTCAAAAGAACTTAATGCCTTTCCTGATAGATTTTTAAATCAAGGAATGTGTCAGGATGAATATAGTAACTATTTAAAAAATAAAAACAGGTAACATGGTGTAGAGTGCATGCAAACTATGTATTGTACACTCAACGTCCTCGGCAAGCAAAAAATCATCAATTAAGTGTTAGAACAAATCAAAAATATAGATTGGACAAACTTGAAACATGCCTACGGTTCGGCAAATGATGTTCCAAATGATATTAGAAATCTGACAAGTCCCGATGAAAAAATAAGAGACAAAGCTCTTCACAATCTTTATGGAAATATTTTCCACCAAGGGACAAGATACGAAGCAACACCTTATGCAATCCCTTTTTTATATGAACTAATTGGAAATGAATCTGTAAAAGATAGGCATAAAATAATTTCTTTACTTGTCAATTTAGCTTTGGGATATGAAGAAGAATATTTGTCAGAGGGAATAAATCCAGAAAATTTCAGAAACGAGTTAATGGAAAATGAGGCAAATATGACAAACGGACAAAGAGAAAACTGTGAAAAGTATGGATACAGTACAACTGCCTTGATAAATTGTTATGATTTCGTCAAAGAGGGGATTCCTATTTTACTTAGGTGCTTAAAAAGTGATGATGAAAAAATCAGGAAACATGCACTTTATGCAACATCTTGGTTCCCAGAAGAAGCTGAAATTTCTTTTCCAAAAATAATTGATGTTTTAAGCAAGATTGAAGGAGAAATAGAAATTTCAAATGCAGTTTTAGCAATTGGTCAATTAAATAAACAATCAAAAAAGAAGATAGATTTATCTTTTATCAATTACTATTTAAAGTCAGATTCAGAATTGGTAAGGATTTGTTCTGCAATTGCATTAGCGAAAAGTCCAATTGATGAAACAATATCAGAAATTTTAATTGAAGGAATCAAATCTGGAGAACACTTAAATTATGTGGAAGGAATGCTATTTAATGAAGGAAGAATTTCCGATTATGCAAGTACAATATTGTCCAAGTTCGGAAAAAGCCCATAATGCTCAATTATGTTCATAAAAAGGTTCTTCCGTTGTGCACAATGTTTTTAGTGCTTTAATTGGTCGTTTACAAGTTTCTTGGATGGCAACGCTTTGAAGGTAACTCATTCGGGGCGAAGATAATTCTTTACTTTTTTACTTTGCCAGAACATCGTATAAAATCAGGGTCAAACCAAATTTTATAGAGGTTACGGGAAAATTATGAACGCCCGAAATTGTCGCAGATTTTGAAAATTTGGCAATCGCAAATCAGGAGATTTCAAAAAGTATTACTACCCCTTATTTCTTTGCAGAAATAACATCCAGGTTCAGGCTTTGTAGTATTGGGCCTTACCATTCCTGTTTTTCCATCATAAACAGTATACTTTGTAGGTAACCTGATTCCAGTTATGTACAACATAAAATCAGTAACAGCCAACGAAGCTATGACTCCATTTATACTGATAACAGAAGGACCACTATCATTAAGTTTACTTTTATCTATACCATAAATACTTTTTCTATCTTTTTTTTGTTCAGTGGATTCATTGTATAATCTGATTTCTTCTTGATCTAACTCATTCAAGCAAGCTAAACAACCAGAATCATCAATAAAGATTATCCTACCCCCATAATCCATTGATTCTGTATATATACCAGATGCTATATCTAAACATGGTATCTCATATGCTTGAACGAATTCATTCATATAAGCGCGCGGACCATCATTATCAAAACATGTGAATATAAAATCTGATTTTTTTGCTTCATTAATAGCAATTTCTGTAAATATTGAATCCTGAATCTGATTTATTTTTATTTTCGGATTTATAAAACCAACTAACTCTTTTGAAATTTCAGTTTTAGGCTTACCTTCTGGATGGTTATATGAAGACCCTATCAATCTATTCTTATTGGAAGGTTCTAAAACGTCCATATCAATCAACGAAATTTCGCCAACACCCATATACGCCAGTTGCTGTACTACATGAGAACCAGTACCACCAACCCCAATAACCGAAACTCTTGCTTCTTTTAGTATTTCTTGTCCTTGGAATCCAAAAAATCGCTTCTGTCTTTCATATATGTCATTTTCCATAATTTTCTTTTAGTTTAAGGGATAATCCTGTTGATACCACAGTTTTATTGCCATCGATAATTCCTTGTATTACCTTAGGTCTTTTTACATCATTCTTCCAATAAATACCATCGAATGAATCATAAGTGAACACCAATGCACCATAAGGTCTGCTTGGTAATCGCCAAAGTATATGGGGCACAAAATCATTAAAGCCATTCCAATCACTTAATGAAAAACTAGCCTTTTCTTTTTCTAAGTGTGAGTGTATCTCAATTAAGCATGCATTTAAATCATGTACCTTTTTAATCAATTGTCCTAAAACTTCTGATTTGATTTGAATGTGGTAAGACAGTTGAATCTCGAAGTCATAAGGCGATAACATTCTATAATCAATTATCTCAAAAGAAGATATCTTATCTTTTGCAAATAGAAATAGGGCGTTTTCAGAATTTATATCTTTAGGGAAAAGGTGTCCTTTGATATCTTTAAGTGATAATTTTCCGTTCAAATCCATTTTCATGACCTACCCATTTTAAACCTGTTATAAAAAGAATTGATAAAATTTAATAGATTAGCTCCTTTAGTTATATCTTGATTCGGATTCCACATGCCATCGATAGACCATGAGATTAACCCCCATATTCCTGTAAAAGAAGGCTTATTACTTGCTACAGGTTGGTAATTTGTGGCTGGGG
>JGI12316J14372_10000753_pt1 | contig 52230 bp, 36 predicted proteins | sample MarCyaLeptolynsp_FD_14372 | JGI IMG/M metagenome (IMG submission 14372)
GACGACAGTCGGTTGGAGGCTGGTGTTTAAGGCCTTGAGTATATCATCAGTTTGCAAAGTTTGAGGTAATCGAATTGCCCTCATGGGTTGAAGGACCTGCGGCGTATTCTCGGCCCTCTGAGTAACTACCTCGCTGATGACCTTTGAAAAATAATTCACAGCAGGGGTGGAAATTATGCGAGATGATGGTCCGTCAAAACAGCAGCGAATTGACGATCTTCTTGAAGATATCCGGGCACTTCTCTTAAGTGGTGAATCAGTTCACGAACAATCGATTCTTGACAAGTACCCTGAATTACTGCCGGAATTAGCGTTCCAATTGCAGATGACCATCCGCATACACAAGGTTAAAGCTGCCGAAGGTCTTGGTACAGAATCGACGAAAGAATCGCATTTTGACCATCTTCGCAAGGATTTGGCGAAGGAACTTCCAGAATACAACATCGGCGAATTATTGGGCATAGGGGGACAAGGCGCTGTGTTTCGAGCATCGCACAAGACGCTAAAACGCGACGCAGCCATTAAGGTCTTGATCCGCGGCCAATTCGCAACGAGACGCCAACGCGAGCGATTCCTGCGCGAAGTAGAGATTTCTGCTCTTATGCAACATGAGAATATCGCGATTATGCACGACTGCGGCTTGGTCGATCAGTGCCCCTATGCGGTAATGGAGTACGTGCGGGGTGTAACACTGAATGACTACCTTGCTTTAGAGAACCCCGATATCAACAGCCGGCTTCGTCTGATTCAGAGAATCGCCGCCGGCGTAAACTACGCCCATCAGCGAGGTGTGATTCACCGCGACCTTAAGCCTCAGAACATCCTAGTTACCGATGATGGTCAACCGAAGATCGTCGATTTTGGGTTGGCAAAGAGCCTAAGCGAGCACGACAATCAATCAGTGTTTTCGCGGGCAGATGAAATAGTCGGAACATTGCAGTATTTCAGCCCCGAACAAGCTGCCGGCGAAAGTGGTTCAGTTGATGTTCGTACCGACGTATATGGGCTTGGGCTTATCTTTTATGAGATGATGACTGGGCGTCTGCCCTATCCCACAGTTACCGGGACACAGGCACTCAAAGATCAGATTATCTCCACGCCGCCGTCACGACTGGCCCCCGCCCTACTGGATGGTCAAGATCATGATATCCCGAAGTCAAATGCGATAGATATCGAAGCCATTATCTTTAGGGCACTTGAGAAGCGGCGGGAAGAACGCTATCAGACCGCGCAGGAACTGTTAGATGATTTGAACCGCTACTTCCGCGGTGAGGCGGTCGAAGCGCGGTCGCAATCGTTCTTCTATCTCGCCACCAAACTCACGCGGCGACATCGAAAGGTAGTGGCTGTCGCAATAGCGTTCCTCATTACCGTTATTGCGGCGGCCGTTGTATCGACTAGTCTCTACCTTCGCGCATCCTATCAGCGCGACCGCGCCGTCACGGCAGTCGGGTTCTCACAAAATATCGTCGATTTTATGCTCTCTGAATTGGACTATGATCTGTCGCGTCTGCCGGGTGGGTCTCTCCTGCAGAAAAAACTCAATCAACATCTGGTCGACGAGTTAGCCCGATTGCAGACCCTTCAATTGAATTTGGACCTCTCGCCGGCTTCGCAGGCACGACTTGCATTCAATATCGGTGTGATCTTTCATCAACTGGCAAAAACAAAAGATGCCAACAAGTCGTTCGAGGATGCCAAGGTACTCGCTGAACAAGCCGGATCCGAGGCGATGCCTACTGCGATTGCCGCGTCCATTGCCCTTGCGCCCTCCAATGAGGACGGTCTCGAACAGCTAAAAAAGGCAGCGCAGCGAGCGCATGAATTCAGTGAAGGATCTCCAGCAACTTCTAATTACCAGATTCTGAGGGCTCGGGCATTGATGCGAGGTACAAAACTGGCGGTAAAGTTGCATCGCTTGGAGGATGCCGTGGAACTCGGCAATGAAGTATTTGAGATCGAATCCGCAGAGAGCGAAAGAGAACAACTTGATCGGATTCAATCGGAGACCCATCGATGGCTTGGAACCGCATATGAGGCTCTCGGTGGTTGCGAATTAGCCGAGTCGCTACTGGAAAAGGCGATTAGCCAAGTCGAGCGAATTCTCGAACGGCAGCCGGTCGACATCCGCGCCCTGCAGAACCGCCTTCAATTTTGGCGCAGCTTGGCGGATATCTATCACAAAAACAACCGGAACGACGAAGCACTCGTATTAATCAGGCGTGCATTCGAAGACGCGAAATACCTGATGAGGAGCGCTCCGAGCGAAGTCGAAATCGTTGCCGATGTAATTGCCACAGCAAATAAGTTGGCCCACTTCCTGATCGAAGAAAAGCTTTCCGAAATCGAGGCGACTTTGCTTCAAGCAACTGAATGGATTGAAGCTGCCAAGCGACGGTTTGAGTCGACGCCACAGTTGCTGGAACAGGAAGCGCTTCTGAACTCACTTCGATATCGGTACTTTCGGAGTAGAGACCCTGTGACGGCCGAGGATGCCTTGAATCAGTCGATCGAATTAGCTCGTCGCGTGAAGTCACAGTGGCCCGATTATGAGCCCATCGACTCGTTGCTCGCACTTGTCCTGACGAAACAAGCAGATCAACTCGTCGATCGAAAGGCTTGCGCCGAGGCAATTGAGGTCTCTGGCGAGGTCAGTTCCATTCGGGAGACGCAGCTGCAAAGAAGCCCGCAATCCTTCGACCTGATGCTAAAGAATTGCTCGACTAGCTACACGCGGGCAAGAATTTTGTGGAATTGCGGCCAACGAAGTACCGCAAGGAATGCGTTTATCGATTTGCGTTCGAAACTTTATGAGTTGAGAAGTCAATTCGAGTCGGAATGTCAGGCGAACCGTCTGGAGGAACTCCTCCAGATCGTCGAGGCAATTCTGAAATAGTCGGAAAAAGAATTCAGCATTGCGATAGACAGATAAAGGAGCCGCAACGTTTTTAGTAGCGCTGCGACTCCTGTCCATAAGGAACTCTGGGTGATTCGCACCTAGTAAAGTTTTTTGAGGGCGACGACATTCAGCCCAAGCTCGTGACACTTCTGCACGTATCGATTGAATTGTGCAACGCCAGATTCGCCGCCGTCGCCCCAAGGTTGCTGCATCGCCCAGTCGAGCAACTCGAGTCGCGGAGCCTCTTGGTCGAATTCCGTGGTGATTGTCGGGGCAATCATCGTCCCGGACATCATCATGGAGCCGCCTCCACCGCCAGAGCCGTTCATTTGTTGGCTCTCACATTCATCAGGGATTGTGTTGCTATTGTTGTCTTGGCTGGCACCACTGCCGACATCGCATCCATCCGGGACCCCGTTCAGATTGCAATCCTGGCACCAGGGATCGGCTTCGCAGTCGGCGATGTCGCATTCATCGAGAATTCCATTGGCATTGCAATCGAAGCTTGTGAACGGTGCCGGTAGCGTCAAATTGCAGGTGTCGGGGAAGCCATCCGCATTGCAATCGCTGGCAACGATACCGTCTCCATCGGGGTCTTGAACATCGACGTCACAACTGTCGGCGATCCCGTTCCCATTGCAGTCATAGCCGCATTCATCGGGTACGCCGTCGCCATTGCAGTCGTAGCTCCCAGATGCGGAAATGTCGATGTCGTCGGGTTGTCCGTTATTGTTGCAGTCGGGATCGCATTCGTCGGGCATGGCATTGTTATTCGCGTCTGGACTGGTGCCGTCTGCTATATCTTTGTCATCCGGGATTCCGTTGCCATTACAATCGGCGTTGCATTCATCCGGAATACCATCCGCATTCAAATCCAAACTGGTTCCTGCCGACAACTCGCACGCGTCGGGTACTCCGTTGTCATTACAATCTTCGCTGTAGCCCAATAGGATATCTGCGTCGTCTGCACGCCCATTGTTGTTACAGTCGGCGGTCGCGGTGTCACAGGCTTCGCCGAGGAGCATCGATACAAAGCAAGGGCCATCCGTCGCAATATCGTAATCGCATCCCGACAATGCCCGTTGGATAAATGGCGCGATATCGCGGCCATCCGTCGTTCCATCTTGGTTCAGATCATAGGAATCAATATGTAGATTGAAGTCGGGCCAGTCCGGCGTAGGTGGCAATTCAGGTCCTTCGGTATCTTCTTCTTCATCATCATCGTCTTCCTCCTCCGCTGTTGCGGCGCTGACTAGCTGGAATTGGTAGTTCAGTCTGACGCGGCCGGCGGCATGCGTACCTGGTACGCCTTCAATATCAAACATGAGATCGTCATACTGCGCGGGGTCGGTCGAGGTGGCCGTTCCTTCGATCCATGGCGGTACATCGAACTCAGCTGCCACAGGATTAGCCGAATCGGCGTGGCTGATCCACCACAGGCTGTCTGACGTCTTGACGATCGCGGCCGTGGTCGACCACGTGCGCGGGCAATCGGTCGGATCTTGCGGCTGACGCAATGCGATATCGTCGAGTTGCCAGCCAATATCATCCCCATCAATCGTGTGCGGGCTCAGCTTCATTGCCACCGCAAACCGCACTTCCCGGTGGTTCGGGGCAATCTCCGTAATCATGTGGTAGTGGACTTCCATCGGGGGGGACGTCGAAGCAAACACGGGATTCGAGACCGCGGCCGCCAGAATAAAACAAGACAATCGTGCCCAGAAATACGTCTTCATCGCGTAATGACTCCCTTGCGCGCAGAAGTGAACGCGCACCTTTCGCACAGAATGTTGCCGAATGGCCTGTGCTAGGTATTTGCGATTACTCGGGAGTCGGCGCCGAACGACCGCCTACGTGGCGGCCCCTGAAAAAAGAAATCGCTATGAAGATAATGGTGATTTAACGATCAACTGCTCAGTACTATTGAGTTCGAGAGTCGCGAGTGAGAATTATTATTCAGAGTTGAGCGCAATAACTGATGATCGCAATTTACTTAAAAGAGAATCCGTGTCGTGCGTGAAAATACAATTAAGGACGCCTATAGAATCGAGGAGGTTTAATGGCAATATCTAAGTCAGAGCAATATATTTCAGGATCGATAGACTGTAATTCGAATGGCATTGAACCTGCCAGAATTGTGCGTGATTTAATAGTGCTAGATCAGGTGATAACGCTTCTCGATATAAGTCTAGATGACTCTCGTAGCATCCCAGAGGCCTTGGAAACTGCTATAGAGACGATGTCGGTTGATGAGTTGGGCGGACTGCTGGAGTACATCATTCTTCAATACTTGGTGATCCGCTCGCGGCCCGCATAAATATTTTTCTCGTTCTCGCGAGCGGGCGCTATGCTCGCGACTATTCCCAAAAAAGAAAGGACCTAGTTTCGGGTTGGGAAATGGAGCTCAGGAGAGTCCGAACCCCCTTAAAAGGTGGCAAATTGCGATGGCCCTTTCCCCAGGCGATATTTTGGCGCGCCAAAACCCTCGTACCCCTTGGGCGGCGTTGGTGATTCATCTGGTCGATCGATACTGCTTTACAGACGACACGATTGTGGACGCGGATGGCAACATTGGATTTCCGCTGACCGGCTGTCGACGTCGCGTTCATCGCCGAGACTCGATAATCGAGATTGAAGTTTTAAGCATCACGATGGCCGGCATGGTCATTACTACCGAGGCCCTACTCGACAGCCGATCGCAAGTTAGAATCTGCCACCAGTTCACCCCAATATTTCGGCACTGGTGGAAGTTCACGGTTGATCAGTGCGTGCCTTTAGGCGGCAATCCGCAAGTTTATCGTTATTACGCAACGCTAAAAGACCCAATCGGAATAGACGAGATTAGGCTCCCGGACGATTGCGGGCGCAATCGACTGAACCGTCGCGATCGCGTTTGTCGGCGACAGTAGCAGTGTTAGTTGCTGCCGCAACCCGACCGGGACGACAATTCTAAGAGCAAGTAGCGGCGTACAATGTCTATGAACTTGTTCGTTTCGAATTTTCGCATGACGCTTGCTCGATGCGCTTCGACTGTTCTCGCACGAATCTTGAGTTTTCTTGCTACTTCTTCATTGTGCAAACCGTGAGCAAGCAAATGAACAACTTCGGATTCACGGGACGTTAAGAGTGCCAGTTTGCGGCGTGTGTCGCGGCTTTCAGCGACTTGGGCAGCGTTTTCCGTGACACAACGGAGTGCTCGGTTGACCGTATCGATCAATAACTGGTCGCGAGCACTTTTTTCGATTAAGTGGTACACGCCAGCCTGAATGAACTCGACGGCATCCGATACGGTGGCATATTTGGTGTAGATGATGGTTTCCGCGGGGATGCCTCGTTCATCGAAAGCCTGAATAAGATCGGGAACTTTCCAGCCGGCCAACCGGCATTCACAGACGACGACCATCGGCTGCGTGCGCTTCGCCTGCGGTAGAAACGCGTCAATATCACTAGCACATTTGGCTTTGAAGCCTGCGGAAGTAAGGATCTTGCGCGTTTTTTCCGCACCGCGACGATCCGAGTCGAGAACGGCAATGATCGGGCTGGCATTTCGGCGAGTTTTTTTCTTCGGCATCGGTAGTTCCTTAGAGGTCGTATTCCAAAGGTTCGATATATGACAATTTAACGAGAATGGCCAATCGGTGAAACTATTGCGATTTAGAACGGTCAAGGTCCATTTATTTCGAATGGCGGCCATAACCAGAGAAGACAGGCAAACGGCGGCATCGGCCGCCAGGTTTTAGGGCTAATGCTGTGTGGTCCTTCTCCTACGGTGGCAACCGTCAGTCTGCGGTAGGACCCGAGGTCGATGGCCGATCGCCGCGAATCCAGTCCGCCGCCTTCTGGCCCTGCCCCGCTGCCTGAATCACGATCTTCTTGTCCGCGCGCAATACTGAGCGCCAGCCATCAATGTAGGCAGCCGATTGTTCGATCGTAGGTGGGCTGATGCCGGCGACAGCCGCGAGGAAGGCTGCGCCCATCTCGGCTACCAATTCTTCCTTGGAATAATCCGGCGATCCGAACGGCCGCAAGTCGCGATCCAGCCCGCGATCGAGGCGTTTGCTGTGACCGGTCGAATGCACGAGCTCATGAAACAACGTCGCGTAGTAGCTCTCGGCATTCTCGAAGCGACCCGGCTCGGGGATGCGTACGCCGTCGATGCTTGGGCGATAGAACGCCCGGCCCCCACCGTGCTCGATCGTAGGACCGTCGCGATAGCCGGCAACCACGGCCTCCGCCTTTTCGATCGGCGTAAACTCCTCAGTGATCGGTGGCGGCGCATCCGGTACCGGGATCTTCTCGCACTGTTCGATGTTAAACACATTGAAATGCCTCAGTACAGGCACGATCTTTTTGTCGTTGGTTTTTGTATCTTCGATTTCGTGTTGCTTCCAGAAGATCACGTTGGTGGACTTTTCACCCTTGCGTACATGACCGCCCTTTTCACGCGCCTGTTTGTAAGTGATCCAGTAAGACGACTCATAACCCTTGATCCACGTGGTGATGGCCAGCAGAAAGGCGTTCACACCCCGATAGGCCTTGTTTGAAATCAGGTTCTTCGGCATGCCGTCCCCGCCGGCACCCGTGATCGGCGTGCGCCACGGCACGGTGCCTTTATCGAGCCATTCCAAAATTTGGTCGGTGACCGACTGATAGATATCCTTCAACTTCCTGCCTTGCTGCAATCATGCCGCTAGTTTGCAGCGTTCAACATCAAAGCAGATGTGATGGCAGATTCGGTTTGCGATCGTCAACCAATTTTGTCGAACGAATGGACTTCATACCGTCGTATTCAACAGGTTTGAACAAGAGAATAACGAAGAAGTAGGCTCATTCTGAAATTGGCTTCTGCGGCTGATAGGAGTATCTTCGCAAACGCACCAACACCATGCTGACATGAGTGGCATGCACCGCCAAGAATCCCAGATAAGCCGCGCTGCCTTGCCACGGTGCATGGAGTGCGACGGCGAACATCCAGCCACACCCTAGCAGCAGTGTCACGACCAGTATCACCACGGCGTGGATGGTTTCGCGCCCGGTGCGGCCGCCGATCTCCTTACCTTTGCTGGGATGCCGCGACTGAAACGCCATCAATTGATCACCATGGATCGCGTTTACGGCCAATTCGATCTGTTCGATGCGCCGCAACGCATCCTCGAATGACCGGGCATGATTGATGGTGGCTCGCAGGAACCATAGCAGCGCCAAGGGAAGTCCGAAGAAGATCACCGGCATCGCCTGCAACGGCATTGACCCAACTGCAGCGAGTGTCGCCGTTAGCGTCGCCCCCGCGATTGGGACGCGCCGATCGAGTGAGGTCATCCGAAAGATCACCAGCCCGTACAGCGCCCGGTATTCCTCGTAGAGGCTACCGAGTCGACGTTGAATGTCAGCGTCTGAATGGGGTGGTTCTTCGGTATCGAGAGAGGCGTTTTCCATCGGCGGCCGTCATTGCAGTTGTCCGCCTCGATAACTAGCACATTGCGCGTGCAAATGGCAACCGCCCCGCCCTATCGATCCAGGCGTCGATCTAATTCGCGTGTAAACCCAGAAAATGAAATCCCCAGCCCTTGGCACCATTGCCGCAATTCAATCACGTCGAGCCTTCGTTCACCTCGTTCAACTTTGCTGACGGCCGATTGGGTCATTTTCAAGGTCGCACCAATCTCTATCTGGGTAATACCCAGCTTCTCGCGGCGTTCCTTGAGCAAGGCCAAAAACGCGTCGTATTCCGCACTATGCACAGACTTCGCCATCAGAATCCCGGTCTGAAAGAAAAAGGCGCAGCGTGCAGTTGATTTTGGAATAGTCCAAAATAGACTATTAATGGTCTCGGAATTCCCAGGAGAACTCGCCATGACTCGATCTGCCGCCATCGACATCCCCTCCATTCACTTAGACCGACACACCTATCCGCAGCCGACCGGTCCAGAAGCCTTCACAGCACTGTTGAGCCAGGCTGCCGCCTACATCGAGAACCTGCGTAATCGATCGCCTGAGGACGGCAACGCACTCCTCGGTCGCATACGCGGGACCGGGCCGGGGGTATCCTTCGGGGCGTATATCGAAGCTTTACAGCGCGAGTTCGCAGTTAAGATGGCTTCGCCGTTTGAGGGGAGTGACAACGTTGCCGGTGGCGTGTTGTTGCCGCAGGACGCCGGTATCGCTAATCGGGATGATGGGTTCTTATTTCTGCGGTTCGACGCGAATTGTCGCGATCTACCGTTGCACACCCACGACCACTCCGAACGGCTGATCTACGTCATCGAAGGACGGGGTTTCTTTCACGTACAAGACGGCGATCAAGAGGGCGTTATCCGGCACGTTCCGGTGCGCAGCCGCGACGTTTTGATGTTCCGCCGTGGCGCCCTGCATACGTTCAGCACCCAAGCCGAACCGTTGCACCTGTTGTCCTATCACGCGCCGTTCTTCGCGTTGGACGACCCCCGCCAATTTTCACTACCCAAAGACGCGATCTATCCCGCCGAAACGGTTTGCGAACAGGATTCGCGCGTCTCTTGCGACGCTGCCTGGATGCGGTTGGCGTGATAGCGCTGGCTTAGCCGCGCATCATCGGCGGCTTCTTCCAGTAGCAATTGTCGTTGGCACGACCGAGTATCAAGAGTGCCCAAAACAGCGGCGAATTCATCGACCATCTTCCCCTCGTTTGGTGGACCGGACCGTCGAAACCTCCAGACGAAGGTGCGCCGTATTGATGCCGCAGCAGGTATTCGGGCGCGATCCGGCCCGCAGGCCGAATGTCTGGCAGGTTTCGACACCTGGCCGAGCGTAACGCACGGCACTTTCAAGTTCGCATAGATTTTCAGGAAATGGAATGCAGAATTTCCACATTGGGTATAATTCACAGCATGAACAACGACCTCGACCCCATTCTCGATCGATTTGCCGCCGAGTTGCAGGCCTGGCTGGATGCTCCCTCGGAAACCTCGGCCCAACTCGTGGCGATGAAACGCCAAATTGAGGCGCTTAAGGATGAGATCGGCGCGGAGCCGCTTAACGCGGCGGTCAAGGCCTTGGAAGACGGTGATCGGCATATCTTGGTGCAGCGTCAATCACTGGCAGCGGAGGCGATTGCCGCCCGCCTCAAGCCACTCGGTATGCGGCTCAGGCCGGACCATGCTCCGTCGAAAAGACGACTGAGGAAGTCTCCCGGCACCGGACGCGCGTCAACAACACGCACCAAGACGAATTCGTCCGCTGGCGAGCCTACCGACCATCATTCTGCCGAGGCAGATGCGGTCGATGCGACTGCCTGAAATACCCTCCGTTTATCTGCTCATTTTCGATGAGATGGGCCTATTACCCACCACCAACGCCGGGGCCAGCCCGGTGTTGTTTGGACGGGTTTCGGGTCAAGCCAGTTCAAACCTCTCCTTGTCATTTGCTGTGCTTGAGAAAGAACGCCGACCCTAGCACCGGGGGACCGGCATCCAGCCCAATAGCCGTATCCCCTGCGAGGAGCCCTCGGCGATTGGGCTGGACCCCTCACCACCCTACCGCAATGCGGCCAACGGGCGGTGTCCCCTGGCCGGTGCTAACTGGCTCGGCATGTTCAATCAAGCAAATGAAAGGAGACGAACATGTCCAACGAAACCCCCACCAACCAACCGGCCGCCACCCTGCGAGATGGCGGGATCAAGGCCACCATCTGGCGCAATGCGAGCAAGAACGGCGACTTCTTCAGCGTTCAGTTCGCCCGCACTTACATGGACGATGGCGGTCAATATCACGACACGGACAGCTTTCGCAACGGTGAAGTGTTGCGACTGGCCCGATTGGCCCAGCAGGCCTACGACCTGATCGCTGACCTGCGACAGCAGGATACCGCCTAAGGCCGACCGCCCCGGTCGAGTACCCACTCGGCAGGGGCGGCTTCACCCGCAGCACGGATGGAGATTGATATGACCATGCAGCAACACCCTTCTAATCCAATTCTCGAACTAGTGAGTAACACGGTGCGGCTACAGGTAGCGACCGCATCCGATCAAGCCAGGATCGAACAGGTCGCCATCATCATCGACGGCCACTACGGTTCTCGAACCAACAAGGTCAAGCAAACATTGAACCTGAGCGCCGACCAATTCGATCGGCTGCTGATGCTGACCCGCGTCCTCGAACACGAACGGGCAATTCAGCTAGGCGTGCATCCCGATCCGGACGCGTCGCACTAAACACGGCGTCCCAAACATCCTGGTTTCGACCTCCTAATGGCTGATCATCTCAGCACCTAAACCTATACGTTTCAAAATCACGGCGGCGCTTTGAGAAGCAACGCCAAGTCATGGTCCGACATGATCCACGCGGCACCTCTGCGCCGGTGGTGACCGTCGTATGCGGCGGTGCGTAAAAATCATTGCGGCAGTCGGCAGTTTCGAGTACAAGCGGCGGTCTGGCGGGTAGCCAGATGTGTTTTTCGTACCGAAAAACTATTCGCTGCGCTCACATCTGGCCAACGTTGCGACGTTGGATCACGCAACGCCGCGGACGCGACGTACGAACCGTTTCGGCGGTTCATCACGACCAAGGCAGCACCGGCCTTGGATGCGGTTTATGGCCGCGCCTGGGATGATAGCAATGAGCAAGAAGACACCAACCACCCCGCGCGGCCCCGGCGGTCGACCTCCCCTTCCGGCACACGAACAACGGGTGGCATCTACCCGTGCCGACCTTACCTTTGCAGAGAAAGACTACCTGCGCCAACAAGCGGATTTGGCTGGCCTCAGTGAAGCCGAATACGTGCGGCGGCGGGCACTCGGCTATCGCATCGAACCGGCCCCGCGCGTGATGGCCGACCCCGGCCTGATCGTCGCCATCAATGACTTGGCGCGTCAAATAAAGGCGATCGGAACCAACTACAACCAGCTGCTGGTTTCAGTCCATCGAGGCCGTAACGTACGCGAACCGATTGCCGCCATTCATGAGCAAATCGAGGAAGTACTGGCAGACACGCAAGTCGCGCTGCGCCGACTGACAGTGGCACCATGACCCCCAAACTGGTCGGTTTTGGATCGTCCTTTCGAGGGCTGGGCTTGTATGTTCTGCATGACCCCGACAAGGCCGACTCAGCCGAGCGCTTGGCTTGGACCGAGACCCGCAACCTGGGCACTGATGATCCTGATTTGGCTTGGCGAGTGATGGCAGCCACCGCCCTCAATCAGGCCTCCCTCAAGAAGCAGGCGGGTATCCCCAGCACCGGACGCAAGAGCAACAAGCACGTGGCCCACTTGGTCCTCTCCTGGCATCCCGAGGAGAAAGCGGGGCTCACCCGCGAGGAGATGCTGCGCGCCGCCAATGGTGCGCTGCGCGCCATCGGGGCCGACGATCGCCAGGTGTTAATTGCCGCCCATGACGACAAGGACAATCCCCACCTGCACGCGGTCATCAATCGGGTCAGCCCCGAGGACGGCCGCATGCTGAATCCGTCCTATCCGCACCTCAAACTCTCGACTTGGGCCGAGCAGTACGAGAAGGAGCGCGGCAAGATTTACTGCGAGAATCGGGTGGCCAATAATGCAGCACGTAAGCGCGGCGAGTTCACCCGTGGACACCAGCATCGGCCGCGACACCTGCAAGAGTTAGAAGCGGCCAATCAGAACCGCCCTGACTTCGAGCAAATCAAACAACAACAGCGAAAATTGGACGCAAAACTGGCCCAGGCCACGCGAGTAACCAGAGCGCGACGCCAAGCCGAATGGCGGGAGATGCAACAACGCCGCCAACAGGCCCTCCGCACCATTTCGGACGAGCATCGCAAGCAATGGCATCAAGAACAGCACCGCATTCGCGCGGCGCATCGGGCGCAATGGATCGACCTGCAGCGGCAGCAGCGCGCCCGACTCGATGCGTTTGATCGCCGCGAAAGCCATTTACTCGGCCGACTGCGCAATGTCTTCACGGCTGTCGACTTGACCGGCATTGTTATGAGCCCTGATCGCCGTCGAGCCCTCACCGAGGCCTACGACCAAATCGCTTCCGCCGGTAAGCGCCGCGCGCAGTTCCTGGCAACCCAAGAAACTGCCCAACGGCAATTGCAACGGCGTCAGCAGGCTGCCGAGAAGGCCCGCCGGGCAGAGTTACGGCGCGCCGAGGCTGCCCGTCTCGCGGAACGCCGGGCGCTCTATTTGGCCGAGCGACATACACTGGTACTTAAACACAACCTGGAAGACGTCAAGGAACGCAATGCATGGAAACAGCGCCGCGAGGCGCGACGGCTGGCCTACGAAAAGACGCGCACCCGCACCGGCGGCAGTGTCGGTCGTCACGACGCCACCAAACGCCCTGCCGGCAACGACAATCGCCCCTCCTCATCCGGCGTGCCGATCGACGACCTGCGCGACGTCGCCAAGGAGCTCGGCGACATGAAGGATCAGCAGAAGCGCGAGCGCGACCGCGGACCCGACCAAGGCGACGATTTCGAGCGATAGCGCCCCCCTCTCGCCGAGCCAGCCGTTACAATCTACGAACGCTACTGGCGGAGGAAATTCCCATGGCTGTTCCGAAATCCGATCTCGACGCGTTGGCGCGTGATAACCAGAACGCACCTCAGGCAGAAACATCCCAAGATCGATCGACATCGGCGTCCAAAGAGATCCCGCCGACGCCCGAACAGACCTTCTCCAACGCACCCAGTCTGGATGGCGCGTATCGGGAGGCGCAGCAATCCCAGCAACCGCTTGAACAGCGCGAAGAACCCACGCGCGAGCGCAGCATGATCACCGCCGCCAACCAACAGGACCCGGCAGCCTTGAAGGGAACGAGTTTGGAGAAAGCGCCCGACATGGGAACTGGCTTTGACAACGCAGCCAATCAAAATCAAGCGCCGAATACGAGCCAACAGCAGGGTTCGGAGATGGTGCAACGCGATCAACCGCAACCTTACCCCAAACCACAGTTACCCGGCGCAGAGGCGGTCGATCGGGCATCCTTCGATCAACGGTGGCAGGCAGAGCAAACACGCGCTTCTTCCATTCCCAATGAAGACCTAAGGGCCGTCAACAACGACTTAAATTCAGACAAGAATGGTATAGAGCAGAGTGCTGATCGAAACAACGAGGTCGAATTGGAGTAGTTAGTCATTATCGACATCCGGTTCACTCAATTCAATCTCCTTCAGTTCTCTTGAAATCGTGTCGTCCTTCACGAACTTGAGATATCCAATCCCCCCGATGATTCCGGTCGTGATCGCTAATCCTCCCGACCATGCCAAGATCCAGCTTTGCCATGTTCGCCCGTCCCACAAGTAATAAACCAGAACAGACATTACACAAACTAAGAAAAGGCAAATCCGAAAATACCAACGTTGAAATCTCAAATGATCGTAGTTGAAGTCGCGTTTCCAACCGAAGCCCATCTGAACAGAATCGCCGCACTGTTCAACTTCCTCTTCAATGCGGCATGATAACAATACCCCCGACATCCTAGCCAAATTCACCGCGCCACCTACAAGTAAAGCTGTCACTATGCTGACAAACGTGGAACCCAAAAACCATACGACCATCCCCCCAATTACCCACGCCTTGAAATATTCGGACGTGTAACGCTTGGTATCCAAAAACTCGCGCCCCGCCTCGCGCGTCAGCATAAATATGGCGACCGCACACGCCAGGCAAAGTGGTAGTACAAACACCATCATGAGGCCAGAATAGTCATCTTCAGCTGCGGCCTCGCGTTTGCGGATCATTCTTTCGAGTTCTGCTTTTTCCTCGCGTCGCTGACGGGCCTTATAGTCTCGATAAGCCTCTTCGTCTTCGCGGCGCTCGCGTTCGATCCGCTCCGCTTTTTCACGCTCCGCACGTTCGGCAGCTTCGCGCTCCGCGCGCAGAACTGCATCCCTTGCCTCGATCCTCTCTTGAAAATCCCGGTATTGCCGGTGAGCCCCGCCGTTGTAGCTCAGTGCGTCCTGTGACACATTGATCGATCGTTCGCGGCGCGCCCGCCCAAAATGAAACTGCATATTGACTAAAGGCATTCCGAATTCAAATGCGGTATTCACCTCTGCGTCGATCGAGATGATCTGCCCACTTAACGGAGCACGTACCGTAATCACACCGTCGCCATACGGAGTAAAGCTAGGGCCCGGCATCACTTCGAATAAGACCGTACCCTTCTCGACGATCGCCCCCTGGGTCACGCAACACTTAGTAATCACCGGTGCAAGGGTCCGACCGTCATGGTCCACCCATAATTTGCCCCGCGCCGTGTTGGCACTTCCCAACGCGAATGTCATCGTACGAATTAGCCGCGCCGGTTTTGACTCAGGATAGCTCGGGTTGGCACTCCACCGGCACTCGAAGACATCGTCATCGTAGTAGTTGACGCGCCGTACGATCACCGGGTCTTTCCCGCTGAGCTTGATGAGGGCAAGTCCGGGATAGTACGGGTCGTGCGGATCGTTGATCCGTGCGAAGGTTCGATCGAATTCGTGCGCATGTAGCAACGGTCGCTTGTGACGTTGTTCGGTTAGTCCTCCACCATGGGCCATGCTCTCGCCGGCGGTACCAGACACCCCACCCGAAGCTTGCTCTTGGAGCTGGGCGGATACGCCCTGTCCGTGCTGATGCTGCCAACTACGGCCTTCTGAGTGACTGATACCCTCCTGGTCGCTGCGGGTCGCCGTATGCGACCGATTGCGATTGGTGCCCTCTTGCTGGTTACTACTCAACGCGGTGCGTTCGTCGTCGCGCATGAAAGCCACCAACGGCTGCACTGCGCGGATAAATGACCACTGGCTGAAGTTGGAACTGTGTCCCGATCCCTCACCTCGATATGATCCTTCTCCCAACGTGTCGCTGCTTCCCGTCGATCGACTGCGACTGACAGATTCAGCCGTATTACCCCCCTCGCTATCGCTTCGGTTGGCGTTGGCTCCGAACCCCACACTGGTGCCGCGATTGGCATTGAATCCCGTGCTTCGTTGGGAGCTCAACTGGAAATTGCGGCTGCGATTCTCGCGCGTGAGTTCGATCTCACCCAACCACTTCGAAACCATCGCGGCCGTCGTGTCGTCGTCCAAGTCGAAGAAGATCCTCGTGCTGCTATTGCCGAGGAAATCCTCCCACCGCTTACCATAAACCTCTTGAATGGCGGCCAAGTTCTGCAGGACCACCAGCATCTTGACGCGGTATCCCGCCAAGCGCGCAATGCCCCCCTCAAACTCTTTCATTTTCTCCAGGACTGTGAATTCATCGAGCGACATCAAAACACGATGGCCGCAGGCCGGCATACGATCCGACTCCTGCAATTCGTAAGTAATCTGATTCAGCAAGATGCGCAGCCAGCGATGATAGGTCTGCATATCCCGTTCGGGTAAACAGAGATACACCGACATGCCCTGTGTGAGGTCTTTCAAATCCGCCAAGCGAAAATCCGACGCCTCGATGCACGCTTGGATGCGCGGGTCGCGCAGCCAGTCGGTTTGCACGCGTATGGTGGTATGTACACCCTTCCATTGCTTGACCGCGTTCTGCTTCATATCGAGCATGTCGCGACCAGCACCTGCGACTTCATCGTGAAATGCAGAGTTCTTTTGCATCAGCTTGAACAGCACGTCGAATGGATCATGACGCTCTTGATCGGGATAGTGCTGGGCGAGTTCATCAACGGCCTCGACATCACCATGCAAGATCAAACGGCGCAGCGTTCCGAGATGCCGGCGTCCCTCAAAATGCGGATAACTGACGATATGTAAGATGAGGGCTTGGATGCAGGCGCGCGCATCATCTTTCCAATGATCTTCGGTCTCGCGGCCGGTGCGAACCACCATGCAATCCGCGATTGCCGCCGCCTTGGTAACGGTCGCGGGATCGTCAGGGTCAAGTTCGGCAAGAGGATTGAAGCGGGCGCGATACCTATCTTCGACTTTAGCGGTGCTGAGTGGATCGAGCACACAGACACGCTGCCCCATCCCCTCGCAATGGTCATTGCCGGCCCCCCGTCGCGCAGCGGAAATGGTAGCGTTTTCACCCTTGGGATCGAGGCTGACCAACGGTCCCTTCCACATCAAGTGGTTGGGGACAATAAATCCCGTGCCTTTACCCGAGCGCGTGCGACAGACCATTAGCACATGGCCTTCATCTTCGTGCCCCAGGGCACCGTTGGTTTCTACAGACCGGCCCAGCCAGAAAGAATTGTGTTCCCCGTCTTCGACAAATGGATGACGGCGTGCAAAATCCTCACCGTCAAACCAAGCTGCATCCGACTGTGTCGTCGGTGTTTGAATCTCGGCGATCGAGCGGCGACCTCCAGCCCGCGCCCGGCGGATCGGAGTCGACTGTGCGGCGTAAAGCTCCTGCAAATGATGAGCAAATTGTTGCGGATCAAGAGGCCAATAGCCCGCCTCTTCGATCTGCTGTTGGACCCGAAGACAATCAGCCTCCGTCAATCCGTGGGGGTAGTCCCGAATCCACTGTTCGGGCAAGCCGGAGCACCGCAGTCGTTCAAGATTTTCGATCAGGGCCAAATCGTGGTCGTTGGATGGCATATGCCCCCTCCCCTATCGGCGTAGGTGGAAAATCCGTGAATTTGCGAATAATAACGCAAATCACTTGGGACATCAGCATATTTATTGACACTCACATTGAACGTGGACCGCTGCACGCCTTTGACCCAAACCCGTGCAATGGTTCTCAGATAATCGGGCTTGATCGTCGAAAACGATCTGACTCCAGCACTAAACGGCCACGATAGCCATGATGGCCATGATGGCCATCATGACCTATTAGTGATTATGAATCGGCCTTTTGCTCGCGACCATAAACCCCTCGTTTATCAAGTCCGCAACCCGCTCATCGAGTTCAGCGAGCCCGAGCGCATCGCTATTGGATGGCCGTTTCCAATACTCGCCCGCGGGAATGTTTCTCAAAATATCCTCTTCGTGGCGAAGATAGACGTCCCAGAGCGCCCTTGTCACTTTACTGAAGTCCATGCTTAGACCGAGTTGCCCTCCTAGGCGCGCAGCGGCCGCCTCAACTTTCAGGGCTTCATCCCTCGTCGTCTTAAACCGCTTCGTCGTGGCAAGAGAATTGGTTGTCGATACCGAAGTTGGCGTGGGCGCATGCACTGTATCAGGAGGAGCTGATCGATCTGCAACACGTTGCGGTTGCCCTTCGCGCCGTCGACGCACATTTCGCCTTTGTGCTTCTGGAATATTGACAGGCGGCGGCGCGCTAGCCGAAACATCCTCCATAGCGGCCGCTTCCGGCATATCGCTTAGGGTTGCTAACTCGTCAGATATTTGATCGAACGGGTTGTATCCCCCCGCTCCTCCGCTTTCGCCAACCTTAGCCATTTACCACCTCCTTAGGCATCGAAGCGGCTTGCATGGCCTGCGGACCAGAATTTGCTCCTGTTTGCTCTTCTGGGGACGCTAAGGACGAAAATCGATCCTCGAACTCCGCAGCTAAATCGCGATACTGCTGAGTCACTTTGTGTTCCGGCGCAGCTTCAAACAAAGTAGTTCCTGTTTGTTGGACAGTGGGTACGATTGTGGAAGCACTAATACAAGTCTCAAAACGTCGCATGCACGGATCGCCGCCACCAAAATGACGATCGACCTCTTCCATCAACATCCTAGATAGCCGAGTCGCCCTACCCGGCACTTGGTTCATGACTACGCCCATCAACCGGAGCTTGGTATTGCCGCCGTTCTTGGCATGCTTGATATATTGGATTGCGTTGACCAACCCTTCGATAGCCAGTCGCTCTGGTACGGCCGTCAGCACAAAATAATCAGCTGCCATGTAAGCAGCCTTCGTGGGCGGCGTCATACTAGGACTGGAATCGAGGAAAATGTAGTCGTACTTCCCTTTAAGTGACGCAATCGGTGCCCGTAGGGTATCGTGACTACTCGTGAACGGACCGTGCTTTGACGAGAGCGCGTTTTCGATCCCCTCCAGGCGAATATGTGCAGGGATCAGATGAACGTTCTCCGGAAGATTTACTTCACCGAGGTCGCCCGGTTGGATGATGACATCTTCCGGTGCCTCATCACCAAGCATGACTTCATAAGTGCCATAAATTGCTAATCCTTGGGGGATCCCAAAGAGCCTCGTGCTCCCACAATTGACATCGAGATCCCAAACCAAGACACGCCGGCCTCGTTCAGATAACGCGGCCGCGAGATTTACGACAGTTGACGTCTTCGTGACCCCCCCTTTTTGATTGCCGAATGCAACTACATGCGTAGTGTCCAACATTTTTGCCTCCTTGCATTTATGTGATGGCTACGATACCCATTGTAGCCGAGATAGCTAAGACGCTTAGATGGCTCTCACTGCCATCGTAGCTTTAATGTGAAAGAACTGATGATGGCTATAATGGCCACCACTTATGAGAATATATCGACTTGAACCGCATTACAACAACAACCTTCAGCCCGTCCACAGGTGAAAATCTTACAATACGCGATATTAACCCTGTAATCATCGTAGCTATTATAGCTACGATGCCGCCTGCAACATCATGGCCATCATAGCTACAATACCCAGAGGCAACACCATAACTCTTGTTAGCCAAAAAGCTAATTAGCCTTTATAGCCATTACTACCACGACAGCCAACTAGCAACAACAACCATCATGGTCGTCGCAGCCATCATGGCTACGATGCTAATTTTTCTAATTATTGCTGCTTGACAGGTCCGCTCGAATCTCGGCAGACTTGTAATTGAACGCGGCTATTGGGGCCGCTTTTAATGTCAAAACCCAGCTCAATTCCGAGCAATCCTAGACCTCAACCAAAGGAGTTCGCATGGCGTAACATGCTGCCGAAAGGACAATAAAAAACCGCCCGGGAAGGGCGGTCCTTGAATGCCGAAGAAGGTTTTCTTGACCCTTCTCCTGCACCTCTAAGCTTGGTAACTCAGAGGCTAGCGAGATTGGGAGGATGAGTCAAGCTTTTTTTGGGCATACGGTATCTTTGCGCCTGTGCGTTCCGGAAATGGAGTTCCGCGCACGATGGCAACATCACATCCTCCGGTCGCCAATCCCGTTGGGAGAACGGGCAGGGCGTCCAACAGCCGCACCGGCGGTATCCGTCAGCAACGGATCATCGGCGGCTTTGTTCACATCTCCACCCACCAACTAGCCCTGGGCTGGTGGCTTTATCACGCCGGTCATATCACCTTGCGGCAGTTTCGGGTGTGGCTTGCGACGTTTGAACTTTTGGAACGTCGGCGTCACATGGTCTCAGATGGCGACAGGAAGCCCCGGTATCGCGTGGAAGAGATTCAGGCATTGGTAGGGGGCCGAGGCAGTCAACGCGCTGCAGCAGCCCTGAAATCCGATCTACGAGCACTTGCGCAATTGGGCCTGGTAACCGTCACCGATCATGCCATCGAACACGCCACCTCGATCGAGCACATTCGGCTTGCCGATGTTTCCGGCTTTTGGTCGATGTATTCCCAACTGCCACATCAGAAGCGTCGGGTGCCCATCCCGCGCCGAACATTGCGCGCGCTGGCCGGCGGCTTTAGCCGCGCTGTCACCGCCGTCATGCTGGCCTTGCTCATTCGATCGCTCTTTTGGCAACGTGGTCAGAAGGGCAGTGAAGGTAGCTATCGCGTGGATGGCAGAACCAAACTCGCCTGGATTGCCGAAGTCTTCGGCATCAGTCGCCGCGCTGTCACCGATGCGCGCAGCAAGTTGATCGAACTCGGTTGGATCGCCGAGGTCGAGTGCAATCAGTGGGAACTCAATCGATGGGGCGTACGCGACACCATCGTCGTCGATTGGCAACCGCGCAGTGCTAAGGCCGACGGTGTTACGGACAGCGGCACTAACAGTGCTGGTCATGCTGACTGTGATAACAGCGAACAGGCCTCACAGCCTGACACCGAATCTGCCAGCCCTCGGCCTCAAAATGACACCGGTTCTGCTAGCCCTTGTCTTAACAGGTCGCTTTTCTTATCAGAAAAAGAATTAAACAACAGAACACTTGGGGCACAGCCGCCAGGCCCGGCTGGTGTCTCGATTGAGACGTTGGAAAAAAAGCAGAAGGCCAGTAGGGGGAGAAGGTGGCGACGGCGGGGGGGTGATCCCACCGCACCGGCCCTGCAGGAGATCCAACCCGCCGACTTGGCTCGTGATGATCGGTTGCTGGCCTTGTTCGGGCAGGCCGTCGAGCAAGGCTTGATCGCCGACTGTGAGGCGGGGCGGTTGGACTTCTTCGGCCTGGCCGAACGGGCGCGGGCACGCGGCCGCAATCCCGGCGCGCTGTTCAAGTGGCTGTTGGTGCAGCGCCGCTTCGACTACATCACCCAGGCGGATGAGGATGCCGCCGCCGACCGGCTGCGTCGGATGCGGGAAGGGCCGCGATCGATGATGCAGCAACTACCCGGCGGGGTAGGGGAGCGCGGTGCTGCGATGGATGGTGGTGCTGACGCGTCGCCAGTGGGCGGTGCATCGACATCGAATTCTTCGGTGCCGCGATCGCCGGTGATGGAACGCACCGACGACAAATGCATCATCGAAAAGTGCTTGCTGGTTGCCAAGCAGTTGAAGGTCGAGGCCTATCTGGTTGCGCGCGAAGGTTTCGGCTGGGGCCGCGAACGATGGGATCAGTCCTACTGGGATTACCAGTGTCGGCAGCGCGAACGGTGGTACGGTGGTGGGCGGTAGTCCGAGGTACGGTTCAGCAAAGCGATTTCCGTTCCGGATACGCCAGGGAACCGAAAGTACACCCGCATTGGTGTGGGTTTACCGACCGGTCGAGTCGATAATAGCCATAGGTATGCGATGTTATGAGTGGCTAACTCGGGAAAGGGGCCATGGACACCGCTAAGCGCGGTCAGTCCGAAGCCCCCATTCGATGTTCCCACTGTCAACTCGACCTGCCGATCCGTATTGTTGCCAATCGTACAAATGCTATTCACTTTGCCTGTGCCTTCTGCGGCGCGCGCTATGCCGGTTCTTGGCTGGACAACGTATCCGACGATCTCAAACGCAATGTTCGGGTCGATGACGATCCGCGCCTAGGCTGACCGCGGGGTGTGATTTGAAACGGGTATGCCGTTGCTGATGGGGCGAACGCGCGTGACGGCAGGTAACCGCCAAGCTGTGTCAGATTTGGCGTAAACCGGAACAATTAAGGCATGCCCGACAGCATCTCGGGCCGGAGAGTAGAGAAAGGAAAGGAAGTCTCTTGCCGCCGGGCATGCAAGCGCATTGTAGCCCGGCGCGCTGGCTATTGCGAAAATACCCATTGCCTAACCGAAAATTTAATATTCTGCGGGATGGCCGACGGCCGCGATTCACTTCACGGCGATCGTTGGCAACAGTTGGTTATTGAATAGCTTTCAATAATTCAGTGCTGACCGGTAGGAACAGCGTCAACGGCTGATCCAACAGCGGCATAAACCCAAACTTCCCATAGAAATCCGCCGCCCGCTGATCCTTGGCATCGACCAAGACGGCATAGACGCCCACGCCGGTATGCAATGAACGCTTGATGGCATCGGCTAGCAACAGGCCGCCCAGCTTGCGCCCCTGAAAGATACGCGCGACGGCCAGACGCCCGATCCGTACCGCCGGGATCACCGGATAACGGGGCAGTTTTTTTGCGGTGGCCTCCGGCAGATCGTTCAGGGCCATGCTGGCGGCCGCCACCGTGTAGTAACCGGCCAACTGATCGGTGGCCGTGTCGACGGCGACGTAACAGATGGCCACCTGACGGCGCATGTCCTGGGTGGCTTGGCGTTGCAGATAGTGATTGAGAACGTCGACGCCGCAATCGAAGGATGGGCGGTCGTGTTGCTGCTTATCGAGGCATTCGATCCGAAAGGGTTGACCCATTAGCCGGGTTCCACCTGATGGTGGTGATCCTGCAATGCATCTAACAGGGCAGGGGCCACCGGCGGCGGATTCAGCAGGGCATCGACCAAGCGCGCCTGATCGCGGGCGCTGAGTTCCAGCACCTCGTGACGGCGAATGGCATCCTCGGCCGCCAAGCGTGCCGCATTCACCACAAATTCCGACAGGCTGCTGCCGGTGAGGGCGGCGGCGCGTTGCACCAGTTCGCTGATGGCAGGGGTGGTTCGCGCCTCCAAGCGGGCGGACTTTTTGTGTTCGTGTTCCTGCAGCATGGTCGGGTGTCCTTTCACTTCCTATCTCTATTGTACGTCATATTGCCGTACGTCGGCAAGTAAAATCGTCTTCGTGGGAGAAAAAAGGCGTTTTGAGGTGCCGGAATCGACCCAGTCGGCCCATGCGTGGCCGTCGGGCAGGGGGCTGATCGCTCCGGGGTCCATGCCGATCTCCGGGTCCATTGCCCACCTGTGCGCGGGTGGCTCTCCGCCGGCGCTGCGACGCGCAGGCCCTGTGTTCTGGCGAAGGGCCTGGCGACGGTCGCCGGGTCCGCCACCACCAACCGCACAGGAGTTTAGACCCATGAGTAAGGACCCACGCAATCACGACACCCCCAACCGTCATCCCGGACCGCACCTCGACGCGGCCGACCTGGCCCAGTTCACCGGCACCACCCAGTGGATCAAGTACGCCTCCTACATCGACGTGCTTTACACCGACGGTATTCACTACATGGCCGAGAAGGGAGAGGCCTACTGGCTGATCGACAAGATCGTCTGGCACTTGCAATCGCCGATGATGCAGGATTACATCCGCCGCGATCCGCGTCTGGCCACTCTGCAGTTCTGGAATCTCACCGTCGCCGAACGTAGGGGGCAGCTGATATGCAAAGCCGACGCCGGGGTCGATCCGGTGATCACCCAATACATCAAATACACCGACTTCCCGTTGGCTGAGATCGACATCTGGGTCGGTCGGTCGGAAGACCACTGGGTGCTTTACCTGCCGTCCGAGCACTGACCCCATGCGGGCGTAACCGCCCGGCGGCGTCAGTCGCGTCGTCGGGTGGTTGTTTTTTCATGCTTCTTGGTGGGCGGTGGGGAAGGGGGGAATGTTCGCCAGCGTTACAACCCAATCAGCGTTTGGGGCGTGCTGCCGTGGGACGTCGACGGTATCGAAAGCGTGGCCGGCGACGACGGCGGCGTTGGGGTTTCGGTTTGACGGTGCGGCGCAGGTTCAGGCGTGCTCGTCGAAAGCGTTCGGCCAGAGACAGTGACATGATTGACCTGTGATGCCATCGGTGGGGCGGGGGAGTCAAGCGCTAACGCGATCGATCAAAGCGAGCACGTCGACAACATCGCAGCGGATATCCCCGCACCCATTGCGCTGCCCCGTGCGAGTGTGCTAGTCTCGCGCGACTTCAAACAACGCAAAACTCTGGGAGGTCACCATCGAGGTCGATCCGCAACGACTGGCATCGGGCACCTGGTGCCACCAAACAGATAAATGCATCGGCGAGGGTGACATCGCGGCCGCCTACAGTGGCGATCGCTTCGGCACCACCGGTCGCATCCGCAAGCCGTTCAAACTCAACGGTCAGCTTTACACCAACGCGGGCGGTTGCTACAGCGCCGACCATCACTACGTGAAGGCCTATCGGTTGGTGACGCCGGCAATGTTCGATGGCACGCCGGTGAGTTACGAGGAACGCTTTAGCACCATGGAAAAGGGCGCTGCGGCGCGTAGCGATCCCAAGGGCGCATTGCATGGTCTGCCGGTGACGTATCGCGATAAGCCATTCGTGCTGTGCGGACCGCCGGTGATCCTGACACCCGCGCCAGTGCCCTCAAACGCGCCCTCAAAACGGCCATCCACCCATCGGCGCGAACACGTTGCAACCGCATCGACAACCGAAACGGATGCACCGTCACGCAAACCACTACCGACCACGCCGCGCGTGAAGCCCACCTGGCCCAAGGTCGAACAGGGATTACTGTTTGATTTATAGAGGCTTGCGCCGATTTAAAGACATCGAACTATTTAAATGCGCGCTTTGGCGAAGCGCGTAGCAAGTACTCTAGATGTAACGAAAATAGCAGAAGCCCAAGCGAAAAGTGAATAAATATTTCTGTCTATTTGCGCATCGCGCAGGAGACGTAACTGATTCGTAGCAAAATGACTTGCCGATACGGGATAAAAATTGTCTCAGTTGCGTTACAACAAAACGATGCGGATTATGTTGCATTGCGTTGAACGCGCGGGTAGAGTTAGTCGTATCGGGGGTACGAGAGAAACGACGACGCAATGTTCGTCGGAGGGCAGCCGGAAGTATCCATGCATCCTCGCATGGATCGAGTTGCCTTAGGCACGAACGGGTCGTTTTCAATCGGGAAATAAGATCGACACTCGCCAACGGCGGCATGCTCTTAATGTCGCTACTGCTAGTGCACATACTGAATCCGCTAGGGAGAGATTGCTGTGTCTTATCGAATCGCGAAATGTATTCTCGGGTTGGTTCTTGTTGTTTTATCAATTGCCTATCCCGCAGACTTGTTGGCGCAGAGCGGATCAGGAAGCCCGTGTACACCGGTTTCCCTTGAATGTGGCATTCGAAATCCGTTGCCGCAAGGAATGATCAATCCTGGAATCACTTTCGACGAAAATCCAGGTGGCTCACTCGTCACGTGCGTCGAGATTTCTTTTATGGCGCCGCATGATTGGGATCAAAAACTCGATGGTGGTCCGGGCGGGTGTGACGGTGATTGCCCGGACTATTACTTGGGCTTCAGTATGGGCCCCCAGGGCCTCAATCACTTTGAAGATCACTCGGGTTTTGATATTGACTTGAGTACTGAGTTCTATCCCGATTTTGCTAATGATGCGCCTTACAATGGTCTTCCATGCAATACAGCGGGAGCCGGGCACGAGTTCGACCTTTGCATAACAGGTATACATCCTCAATACGCGCTGCCGGCGGTAGGTTCTGTTTCGTCACTTTTCGTGGATACGCAGTTTGCGTGCTGTGAGGAAACGGCTGGCCAAAATGATCCGTGTTCTGGCGTCGACACGGCTTATCTAGCGACATTTTCCGCGATAATCCAGGATCCGGATTTTCAGGGAGAGATCGATTTTCCCGGGGACGATGATGGCTTAGTGGCCGACGGTCACGACCAAATGCCGGTCGAGGCGCCCGGTATCAATACGGCCAATGTGTCTCCTGCTTGGACGTGCGACGGGCTTATCGGTGACAGCTATATCGACCTTGCCAACGGACAAATTTATGGGGGAACTATATCGACAGAATTCAGCATTAACGTCGAAGACCCCCAACACAACCATATCATGAGCCGAGAAGTATCCGTAGGTGGTTCGGGTTGTGAATCCGGTGATTGTGCTGGCGGAGATTGCGGTGCCGGCTCTGAGAACGTGGAACTCGACAGCGTCAACGTCAGAATTTCCTTAGGCGGTGGTAACTGTAACGAGGGAGAATCCGACGGCTATCTATGGATTTACGCACCGAAGTTCGATCAGTTTCTGGGAACCCCTCCGGCTTGGCGGATCAATTGGCCAGGCGTTGGTGATCTGTACGACCAAGCGTTTGACCCGGCGGCGAGCTGGAGTGTGAAACAGCATCTTGGAATCCCTAGTTTGCTGATTTCACCGGAGGTCGTTGTGGTATTCGATTGGCAGGATATGGGATCGGCTGGCCTGACGGCCACCGATCTCATTTTCTATCGTCGCGACCAATACTCCGCATCGACCGGAGAACTTATTCCTGGTGCAGTGTCGTTCCTTCGATGGAACGCGGAAGCCTCCGCCGTTTATGCAGATCCCGGTTTAAACAACTGGATGATTCCGTCGGATACAGAATTTACCTTAAGGAAGTTTGAAGGAGGTGAGTTGACACCATCGGCGAAGTATACCTACACCCACAATCGCCAACCAGCTGATGTGACTTTTCCACTTTCAGAATATAAGTCGGTGATGACTTTGGTGACGGAGAAGGATGGCGAAACTCGTACCGAGACAGAGACGATTTGGTTTGACACCCTAAAGAACCCTGTCAACCGCGATTACGAAGTCAGTGAGGGTGGATATTCGCATAAGACATCGGATGTGTACACAAGAATTAGGCAAGGCAACGGGGCGAATGCAGTCTTTCTTAATACCGTCACCGAACGTATCGAAGATGTTGGGGTGACCAATCAAGTAACGACGCTCCAGTATTATAGTTCTGACCTCCAGTCCCTCCCATACTTATCCAACCTGGATCCGAAGATTGGCCATCTACAGTACATTTTTTATCCCGACGGTTCATGGGAGTGGCGCGATTACGATACTCAACATCGTTTGATCGAAATCCGTCGACCGGTGGGTGACCAGCAGGTCCCTTGGGATTCCACTTATGAAAGCTATGTCGCTGAGCCTGACGCGGCCACCTGTCGGAGAACCGTCTACGAGTATCATCCGACCGGAACGGGTCCCATCGCCCGTTATCCCATCGCCGTCGAGGAATACGAAACCGACGGTAATCTTGCGCCAGCCTCAATTCTGACCAGTCGCACAGAATTCAGCTACGCGGTGGGAGCAACCTTCAAATATACCATGCGTCGCTGCGAAAATGCTGCTTGCACCGATTATCTGGAAACCGTTACCCACTATGCAAGCGACTCTGACTTCCGCACCAAGGAAGATCCCATCGCAGTGCACTACCCCGACGGGCAGATGACCCTGCGTATTGTCGAGAGTGATGGTTCTTACACGGACCCGACGCCTCTCGATCCCTCTCAAGCATCGTTCGATCCGTTGGCGACAGGCGAATACGAACGCGAATTCATTCTGTCCGGATTGACCCAGGACAAGAACACCACTGCCATCACCTTGGTTCCCAATCGCTCCACGCGGGTGGGTCGAGTCACCGACAACTCGTGCAACGCTGTGATGACGGAGAGTTTTGTCTATACCGGCCCGGCGGCGACCGATTTCGATCGCATCGATTTCACGGTATATGGTTATGACGAAAACGAGCACATGGTGCGTGCCGGTCGCTCCAACGGTGAATACGAAACGTGGACTTGGTCGTGTTGCGAGTTGCTCAGTCATACGGCAGCCGATGGCGTCGTGACGACCTATGAAGATTACGACATCAATGACCTGCCCGAAACCGTCACCAAGCTCGGTTTTGGTGGGGCGGCCAATGTCGTGACAAGCAACGATTACGACGCCGATGGTCGCGCGCTGACCACAACTGTGAGTGGTGGCTCATTAAGTCTCACGACGTCACGGACGTATGAGGGTAATCGGCTTAAGACCGTAACCGATCCGGTTACGGGCACGACCACCTACGATTATCCGTCAAACAATGAGGTCTGTGTCACGCTACCCGGCAACTTGCTGCGCGAAACCGAGTATTATATCGACGGAAATATCAAGTCGATCACCGGCAATGCGCAAGTTAATGAGTATTACGAATACGGCATCGATGGTCTTGACGAACGTTACACCAAGGTCACGTACGGCGATCCGATCACAGGGCCTTCGGTTACGACTAACTACGATTTGTTGGGCCGTCCTAAGAAGTCCTACCGCCAAGGATTTAACTCGGTAGCGCTCTCGCAGGAGTGGAATTACGACGTCACCAACGGCCAGCTGAAATCCGTGGTTACGAAGGTCGGTGGTACGGTCGATTCGGTGACGTTGTTTCAGTACAGCGCGTTTGGGCAACGCACGACGATTTGCGAGGACATCGATAAGGACTTTATCGTTGATCTGGGTGGGCCGGATCGGATTTTGGATTCCGATCATATATTTGTAGAAGTCGGCGGGGTTTGGTATTCCGAATCCACGACCGACATCTACCCGGACACCGCCACACCATTACAGGCGCAGCGCTTGCGCACCCAGTTGACCAATTTGCCCAGCGGCACGACGGCGTTTGCCGAAGGTTGGGATATTCACGGCAATCACACCACAGTCACGGTGGCGATCAATCGTGCCAATAAGACGATCACGACCACGGGTGATGTTCCCGGTTCCACTCAGAACATGATCAGCATCGTCGAAAACGGGTTACTCAAGTCGATGACGTCAGTGGCGGGTCATCTGACGCAGTACGAATATGACGATCTCGAACGACAAAAGCGTGTGATCGATCCCCGCACCGGCGCGTCGGAGGTCTTCTACGATGGAACTACGGGCTTGGTGACATCTGTCAGGAATGCGGCGTTCAATGAAGTGTTATTCGGGTACGACGCTGTCGGTCGGCGTACGTCGGTGACCAACCCGATGGGCGAGCACTCGTATTACGCTTACAACACCGACGGTCAGCTCTATCGCGTTTGGGGTGATGTGCCACAGCCGATCGAACTCGGCTTCGATCCGGTTTACCGCCGGCGCACAACACTCAAGACCTTTAAAGACGAAACCGTCGATTGGACGCAGACGACCTGGCCGTCGACACCCGGAACGCCGGCCGTCACCACCTGGAACTACGACGAAACCACCGGCGTGCTGGTGAGCAAAGTGGACGACGACGGTGGCACGGTTGCGTACGATTATTACGACGATCTCAAACTGAAGTCGCGCGAATGGGCGCGGCTGCATAGTGGCTCACCGCTGAAGACGACATACGGCTATCACGCCGATACGCATCGGCTTAACTCGATCACGTATTCCGACGACACGCCATCGATCTCGGTGGTGTACGATCGTCTCGGGCGTCCGCAGTCGATCACCGATGCGTTAGGGACACACACCTACGATTACGACGATAACACGCTGCAACTGCTTTCTGAGGAGATCGGCGGGCTCAACAGCGATGGTAACGCTAGCCTGTTCTCCAAGCTGATCACGCGCACCTACGAATCGACTGGCACCAACATGTTGCCGGGGCGATACAGCGGCGTGCAGGTGGGGCCGGACGCACTTAACCCGAGTGCCGATTATGCGGCGACCATCGGCTACGACACCTTCGGGCGTTACAAAACCTTCACCGGTCCCGGCCTGCCCGATGGCGGGGCGCAGTATAAGTATCTGGCCAATAGCAATCTGATCGAACACCTCGAGTATCTTGACAGCCAAGCCGCTAAGGTAGGTGGTATCACGTGGGCTTACGAGGCGCAGCGCGATCTCATCACCAGCGTCGACAATCATTGGGGTAGTGGCAGCCCGACCAACATCGCCAAGTTCAGCTATCGCAATGACGCGCTCGGTCGTCGAACCGACCGTGCGAACGATCTGCCGGGCACGGATAACGATGATTTTGATGCCTTCGTGTACAACGCCCGCAATGAACTGTTGGATTCCGCGCGCTTCGAGGGTCTCGATCCGGATGCCAGCAGCCCGGTTTCGGTGCCCGGTTTCGACTTTAGCTACACCTACGATCCGATCGGTAATCGGCTGACCGGCACGGCACCCAATGGCGAAGCGACTATCAATATCGCTAACGCGCTGAACGAATACACGACGATCAACTATCCCGACGTTATCTGCGAACTCAACGAGACGGAAGAATATCTCGCGCCTACGCAAGGCAACAACCAATATTTCGGTGCCAGCCAGCAAGTCTCGGGCGATTGGATGATCGTGGGTGAGTCGCACGACAACACCCACGGTGTTAACGCTGGCATCGTGACGTTTATCCGCATCTCCGACGGCGCGACGCAGAACCCAACCATCACCGGCATCGGTGCGGGTGACCAGTTCGGTACGTCCGTGGCCATCGATGGCAACGTGGCCATCGTAGGCGGTCCCTATGCCAACGACGGCACAAACGATACCGGTGCGGCTGTGATCTTCCGCTTCGACGGCACCAATTGGGCCGCCGAACATCGCATCGACGGCGTTGCCGCCGACGATCGCTTCGGAGTCTCGGTGGACATCGATGGTGATGTGGCGGTCATCGGTGCGACGCATCACGATGTCGGCGCGACGGCCGATGCGGGTGAAGTGGCAATCTATCGACACAACGGCACGAGTTGGGCGCTCGATCATACGCATAACGACAGTACGCCGGTGGCGGACGATCATTTCGGTGAGAACGTCGCCCTAGATGGCGATATTGTCATCATCGGCGCGACCGATCTGGACAATGGTGTCTTCGTAGACCGCGGCTCGGTGATGTTCTTGGTGTACGATAGCGGCACGACATCCTGGGTTCAGGAAGCGCAGTATTTCGGGATATCCGACACTTGGGAATTTGGGGCCAGCGTGGCTGTTGATGGCGACTATGTCGTTTTCGGCGCTCCCGGGCTTCAGAATGTCTATGTGGTCGAGCGTCAGTCAGCCGGTGTATGGAACATGGACGGTATCTTAGGGTCCGTCTTCACCCAACCCGGCGATCGATTCGGTTCGTCGGTTGTGATCGATGGCGAACAGATCATTGTCGGGGCAGAAAACGCCACGACTGAGGTGGGCGCGTTTGGAACACCGGTCGCAACCGGCGCGGCGTATTTGTTCAGCCGCATCGATGGTGCGTGGGATGAAGAGGCCAAGCTGGCACCGTCTGGTGGGGCGAGCGATTATGCCTTCGGCGGCAGCGTCAACGGCTTTAACGCGCAGCAAGCGCTGATCGGTGCAGTGGGTCGCGATGTGACGGTGTATTCCCAACCGGGCGGCACACCTTTGCAAACTTACACCGACGCCGGCGCGTCCTTCCGCTTTGAACTTACCGACAGCAATTTGAATAACACGCCCGACCGATGCGAGGTGGTGCCGACGTACGATGCGGATGGCAATTTGCTAAGCGACGATCGGTTTGCGTACACGTGGGATGCTGAGAACCGGCTGGTGCGGGTGGAAGAGATCGAGGCCGATACCAGCGGAGTAATGCAGGGCCGCAAGCGGGTGACGTACACGTATGACTTCATGGGTCGGCGCGTGCGCAGCTTGTACGAGCAAGAGAACATCTTGTCGTTTATGGGCCAACCACCGACGCCGCCGTGGTTGACGGATAGCGATACGCGCTATGTGTACGAAGGTTGGAATGTGGTGTTGGAGTTGGATGGCGAAAATAGTAATGCCGTGGCGAAGCAGTACACCTGGGGCTTGGACTTGTCCGGCGCGCTGCAGGGTGCCGGTGGTGTTGGCGGTTTGTTGGCGTGTAAAGATCATAAGGGTTCAGGCACGGCCGATGATGTTCAGTATGTGTATGCGTATGACGCCAATGGGAATGTGATGGCGTTGACGGATTCCGACTTGGCGGGCACGCCGGGTGTGGAGTTGGCGCGTTATGACTACGACCCGTATGGGAACGTGGTGGCAAGCACGGGCACGGAAGCGGGTAACAATCTCTATCGATTCAGCACCAAGCCGCAGAGTGGTCTCACAAATCTTTATTACTACGGCTATCGGTGGTACTCGGCAGAGTGGGGGCGGTTTATCAATCGCGATCCGCTCGGTGAGGCCGGTGGGTTGAATTTGTTTGGGTTCGTGGGGAACGGACCGGGGAATGGGGTGGATCTGCTAGGGCTATCGGAATTCGCCGTTCACAATCTTCATCTAGGTTGCAACCGTTATCGACGATTTTTTTATCGTGGCCATGAGTATCTTGGTTTTGTTGAGTATGTGATCAATCCTGACCCTCAAAGTAATATCGCGCAAGATGCTGAGCTATTGGTCACTGATATTATTGAAAGTAAACATGAGTATAACACTTATGTTTATGAGCTCTCGAAGAAAGGTATTCAGATTGGACACGTGAGCGTCTACGTTTTGGGATTCCTTGTTCCTGGTCCAGACGACTTGATCTGGGGGGCCGTCTTGTCTCGTTATGGTTTAAAGATGGCGTGGAATGGAAGCAAGTGGGTTATAGGGAAGGCATGTAAAGGAGGCAAAAAGGTCGTCGCCATAGGTAAAGATGCGCTGCAAAAACTCCTCAGAGAAAGAAAAGAGATAGAGGCAATTACAGATGCATTCTCTTATATTCCTAAAGGCAAATTGGCTGATATGATTGAGCACGGCGATCGGTTTTATCCGAAAGAGAAGCTGCTACAGCTGATAGAGTATCTGAGGAAACGGGGTGTTGAGTTAAAGGTTGGTTCCCCTCTGGTTCAGCCGGGCGATGGACTCTTGATAACATATCCGAAAAAGTCGGGTAGAATGGCAGAAATGCACCTCTGTGGGAAGCCCACATATCTAAGTGTTTGGCACGAATTGGCACACTACAGACATTGGAAGAAGATCGGGGATGCATATTCAGAGTTAGACCGAACTAAACTTCTAAACGAGGCTGAGTTGTACGTCTTTCAAGTTTTGAAGAACCCGCGCCGATGGAACGAACTTACGCAAGAGGAGAGGGACAAAGCAATTGCTTACGTGTTACAAATGAGTGAGGAATTGATCAAGGCACTGAAAATTTCGCTTGATTGATCCAGCGGTGTTGCGAAGAGCCCTGATTTCTTGAATGTTGCTCATCTTATCAGGGAGAAGTTGTCAATATCGGCGAGGCAATCGAGTACAGTGGAAGATTGTTAATGATAGCGGTATTATTATTGCAGACACGACTTATCGACGCAAATGTCAATAGGCATGGTTCTGCGAATTTCGAAATGGGTCCATGATATTGAGGGCCTTAAGGTTTTCGAATGCGATACCATCTGTTTCGTGAGGCTTTCTGATCGAAGGCAGTAGTTATGATAAGCGAAGACAAAGCGATGGAGATAGTGGAAGACTACTTGGGTAGAAAATACGGCAAGCGTGATACTTCGTCAGGTGCAGTCATAATTGAATTAGACGGGCGCAACTTTTGGCGAATTTATTGTCCGATGGAGTCTAAGTTACGAAGCATTGGATACATCACCGGTTGTGCTTCAGTCGATGGAACTTACAAGGTGTTTGTGGACTGTTTGACCGGTGAGATCATAGAGCCGGGGGTGGATGATAAGTTTGGGATGGAGTTAGGCTAAAATTGGTAGGAGATCTTTCATTAGCTGTGCCGATTGTTCTAGTTAATGCACGTCATGCGGCGATGTTTATAAGCCGGTCTTGTTGCAATCGTGAGTCAGAACTAAACCGTGAGAACTAAACCGTGAGAATTTGTCGCATATTGCTGTGTTTGACGTGGGTGTTTGTTGGTGGGGCATATTTCGCAAACATCCTGGGATATGATGTGGGGTGGGATGATATGTCATTTTGTGTTGTCATGAATAACGGTACGTTGGACGTTAGCACTGGTTGGTGGATGGAGCAGCGATCGATGGGAACAGGCGCTGGTTTTTTTGTAGAGCGGGTCGGTCCGCTGGATGATTGGTTCCCAAGCTTTTGGTTCCATGAGTTTGGATTCACTATTCCGGCATGGGTAATACTCGTAACGACTCTCCCATCTTGGATCTTGTTACGACGTAAGTACACTACTGCGATGCGTTCCGCGATTCAACTGGATTTCGAGGAGCATGTGTAAATATGATATCTTATGAGGATCATCAATGAGTAATGGCTGATGGTGATTTTCGTAAACGTCTTTTTCGATCGACTAAGGCAACAGGCCGCGCGTATTCGGTGTATCGCGCATTGGTGTTTCTTGATGTTGACGCCAAGTTGCGACTGAGAATTCAGAGAGCCGCAGAGAATGACCCAATCTTAGAAAAAACGCTTTATGACGCATTCGTCAATGATGACGCGGACGTTCTTAAGAGTACGGTAAGACAGTTCAGTGAGCGACAATAGTATTGCGCTTGAGTCAGTGCTACTAAATACCGGGGTAGGGTCCGTTGCTATTAAGGGCAAGTCGTGATCGTCTTACTCATTAGCAGAAATGTATCCCATAACGGCGTTTATGACAGACAGTGGGGCGGTCGGCCGAGTGATTTCCTACAGCGTGATTTGATCCACAATCTCGTGTGCATCCTCATCTTCACTGTGATCGTAAAGGGCCGTCGTGCGGGCATCGGCATGGCCGAGTAGGTACTGCACGCGATCGCGGGGAACATCCTTCTTACGCAAGCTGGTCGCGGTGGCCGCACGAAACGAGTGCGGGGTGAACGTCTCCGGCGGTAGCCCCGCATCTTTCAATCGGCGTTTCACCAATCGCAATACGTCGTTCCCATTGAGGGTTCCGACGGCCTTGGTCTTGGTCGATGGATCGGGTGCTTGGTATTCGGTCAGACGCTTGGTTTTGCCGGCGGCACTCCTAAACAACGGCCAATCCTTGGGCTGATCGGCGATGCCGGCCGCATCGATGTAATCCTGCAGATAGATCTGGAGCTCGTAGGCCACCATCACCCGGTGTTCTTTGCCGCCTTTCTCACCAAAGTCCAGATGCCACCGTTCGCCGTCGCGCACGATGTCACCCAAGGTGAGTTTGGCGACGGCCCCGGCGCGGGCGGCGGTAAAGTGCAGCACGCCCAACAACGCCCGATCGCGTTTGCCGACGACGTGGCTGGTGTCGATGGCTTTGAGCATGTCCTTGACCTGGCCATCCTTGAAGGGCGTGGTTTTGCCCTTGCGCACCGAGTATTTGGGTCCACGCACGGCGGCTGCCGGATTGAGCATGACGCCATGCCGTCGTTCGAGATGGTCGAAGAAATGCTTCAACGCCGCCAAATGCGCTTTCTTAGAGGGATCGGCCAAGGGCTGGCCGTTCTTCTTATGTAAGTGGTTATCGAGGTAATCGCTGACGATCGGCGCATTGACGGTGGACAGGTCCAGACCGCGTTCGTCGAGCCAGTTCAAAAATCGATCGACGGCCCGTTTGTAGTTCTTTTTAGTGTGGGAGTTGTTGATCGACGCTGAAAAGAACTCGGCGTAACCGAACTGTGCGAACGGCGACGCGTCGACGATCAGTGCCGGCGGCTCACACAGCGAAAGCATCCGCCGCAATTGCTCGATCGAGACGTCAGGTTTCGACTCAATACGACTGACTGGCACAATTTCGTTAGACATAGATGGAAGCCTCCCTGCCGTTGCCCTATCCGGTTTTGATGCCGAATAATGTCCTTTATTCGGCACGAAAATATCACAACAGGGGGCCTCCGTCCAGACAGAAATCAAGCCGCATTCATCCGGGAAAGCGGATTTTTCAAGACTGATTAGTGACTTAGGCGTAATCACCCAATATTGGTGATTCGAGGCAGTCGTGCGGAATTGCCACAAACGATCCAATTACACAAACGCAAAAACCGGTGATTCAAGGTGACGACAGTCGGTTGGAGGCTGGTGTTTAAGGCCTTGAGTATATCATCAGTTTGCAAAGTTTGAGGTAATCGAATTGCCCTCATGTTTGGGGGCATATGACAGCTGCTACGGACACTCGTCTAGCAAGCATGCAATGAAGCCAGCGATGTCGCTTGCATTGACTTTTCTGTCATTGTTGATATCAGCGCGGTTGCGGTCACATCCGGAGATGATTCCATCAACGAGTACCGTAGCGAAGGGCTGTACGTCGGCGAAGTCCACGACGGAATCGCAATTAATGTCGCCGAGGATGGCTTCGGGAACGTCGGTATGAACGACGAGACCGTAAACGGTATCAAGAGCGGACGTCGCGAGATATCCGTCCTCGTTGATCTCGTCGGCGAGGATCTCGATTTGCCACACTCCGGGCTGAGGATTGTTGATGAAGACATTCTCTACGGTGCTGACAACATCAGCGACGCCGCCGGGTAACGACCAAGGTCCATCGATTAGACCAAAATTTCCGTGATATACTGTCTCGTCGGGTGCAATAACGCGCAAGGTAAGGTCGTTGATACGGTGGATGGCCGCACTGGGCACGCCTGCAGGGTCTGGGTAGGCGAGTGTCGCGCGGAGAGTTGTTGCGCCGTCGGGCACGACGTAATCGTGGCTGCTCGACTCGAGATTTGAAAGTATGTCGGATTCGTTGATGACAAGAAAACGGTGGCGCATGTCGTAACATCGACGAAGGTCAGGTAGCCCCCATCCCTGCTGATGTCGGGTAAACTCGGCACCGACGGAATTGAATGGGTATTGCTGCGCGGTATTGATCAGCATTGCTTTGGTAGTGTAGACGCCGGGGCGGTTGAAGAAGATCGTCCTGTCGGGATCGACGGGATTACCGAAAACGCCCCGTGCCCACATTTCAATAAAGAGTCCGCAGGCACCCGCAACTTGCGGTGTGGCGGCGCTGGTCCCATGCCATTCGGCGTCGTACCCTGTTGGGGATGTCGTCAGGATGCTGTCCATGAATCCGACGAGGTCGGGTTTGACCCGTCCATCACTTGTCGGCCCGATGATAGCGACCTCGTCATCTCCAGGGCGATTCCATACATCGTCGTCGAGAGTCGCGGTATCGCGATGATCCACGCCGCCGACCGTGATGATGTTCTTGGCCACGGAGAGATGAACGATGGGGAACGGAGCCGATGCACCTCTGTTTCCTGACGCATGGAGGATCAATAAAGGGTGCTGAAACACTACGTCATCAAGTGAAGCGGAATAGGTCGTGTATGCGCCCGGGCCTTCACCAATGCAGCAGATTCCCCAACTGTTAGTTTGTAGCACTGCCTCGTAGGGTGGCTGAAGCAGTTCAGCCGTTAGTGTGTGCCGATCTGCGGTTGCGGAGCCCCGGCATATGATGCCATCGGCTTCGGGGAGCATCCCGCGCGCAGCCGGATCTCCAATCCCCTGCGCGAAAATAATCCCATAGGTGTGCGTCGCGTGATCCCCGACATTCGTGGGCGGGTTATGAACATGTGCTGGCGCAGGAAATTCGATATGGTTGGCAGGGAATCCGTTGTCACAGACCTCGACTTTCATTCCGGCCCCTTCAAAGCCTGGAACCGTTTGCGCAACGTAAGTGGCCCCCGTCGCTTCGCGCACGTTGTCCATGCAATAAACAATCGACCCGACCCGGTCGATATACTGGACTTCGCTCATGGCGGCGATGTCGGCGATCTTGTCTTCAGGCAGTGTTGCTTCAAGCACAAATCCGCCCGTTGGAATCGACTCGGCCCGTCCTCCGTGTGACTCAATCGCCCTAGCGACGACTATTTTCTGCGCGATGCCACGTTCGAAGACCTGTATTCGCAGCTGGAGTCCTTTGTCGGTGGGATGTTGAACTCGCTCGCGAATCGATACCGGTAATTTATAGAACGGGTGGAATGGGCCGACCCATCGCACATACGGGAGTTTTTCCACCCTTTCGCGCGCTGCGAGGTTCATTGCAACAAGATATGAATGATCTGCATGATACTTGTAAATAGTAACACCCATTGCGCGGAGTTGAGATCGAAAAATATCGAGTGGCTGGGTGAAAAACTGCACGACGTAAACGCGGTGATTGTCGTTGGCACGCAGCGCGGTCGGCACTACTGGCATAGCTACGGTTGGATCGAACGGCTCCATGCCAGAAAATCGGAGGGTTCGGCAAATGGGTCGGGCCCGTGAGAAATTTCGACCATCAAGTGCGACAGCGTATTCCCCAGTCTCAGAGGTCGAATCGCTATATCGAATCGTTACTGACGAACCTGGGATTCTCAAATACTGAGATTCCTGCGTGGTCATCTCGTCGGCTGATAATACTATTTCAGGGTAAAAAAACGTAAGAGTCAGTACTGAAGCGGCGGCAAAGATCATGACGAACTCCAAATCAGCACCCTTGGTCCATTATTCGACTAAGGCGCGTTCTTACTTGCGATTTATGACTCGCCCGAAACCAACACAAAAAGGAAAATGATCTAATGATTTCTGGCATTTGCACGTGTAGTCAAACCTTGGTCATCTCTATTGAGTAGCGGCCAATTCGTCCCTCAATGCGGCTATCGCCCCAGCCAGCCAGTCCGATTCTGGTGACGGCACGTCGCGCTGGTCAATTTGATTCACCCAACTACGTGCTTCGTCTACTCGACGTAACCGCATCAAGGCATAGGCGGTGGTGTACTGAGCCTCAACGCGATCTCGAGCCTCGATATCTTTCCGATTCGAAATGGTACGGGCCAACTTGGCCGCCATGCTCCATTTTCCTTGCCGATTCAGCGTGACGGCCCTGGACAACTGAGATTGCACAGACTCCTCATTGATCGGTACCTCGTTACGACGAACGCTAGTCCTCTCGCCAACCCCAATCATGGCACTGATCAGCTTCTGGGCGAGTCGTCGGTCATATTTTGCACCATTATTCGGCTTCGACTGTGTGCGTACGATGATCAGATCATGCTCGGGATAGACGTACATGTCTGTATTGAGATATCCTAGGGTGGCATATCCGCTGGGATCGCTGAGGGACCACCATAACATGCCGCAGTCTTGCGAGAACGGCTCAAAAGGCATGACGATTTTGCGTACGAATGAACCACTCACGATCTGCTTGCCATCCCATGATCCACCTTGGAGCATTAGGATTCCGAGTCTTGCAAAATCTCGTGGCGTCGATTCCATGTCTGCATACGTCCATGCATGACCGAATTCGTCAAGATGCAAGCGTGTGTTCTTCATTCCTAGCGGCGCAAACAGTCGCTGTTGCGCATAGTCCTGAATCGGCTTGCCGGCCGCGAGGTCGAGAATGGGCGAGAGTAGCTGTACACCTTCGTTGCTGTAGCTGAAATGGGTGTCAGGCTTTGATTGCAGTGGTAGTCCGATGACGTGTGCGTTTTTGTCGTTAACGTTACCTACGCTGTCTGTTCCGAGTCGCTTGTCGAGGCCAGACGTGTGAGTCATCAGATGCCGAACCGTGACTTTGGCGTGATCCCCTCGCGACCACGACGGAATGAACTTCGACACCGGGTCATCCAGCGACAGTCGTCCGTCGTCGATCAGCATGCCCACCAGTAACGCAGTAACCGACTTGGTGCTTGACATCATGTAGATCGGAGTCTTACATCGCGAGGATCGCCACTCAGACACGATTTGGGAATTGCGTACGACAAAGCAGGTATCCGCACCGGTCTCTTCACAATAGGCGCGAAATGCCTCTACTGCGTCAGCATTGAGCGCATGTTCCGACGCGGACAGGGTTCGCCATGCAAATGGGCGGACCGATGGCGCTGCATCGGTCATTGTGGTTAATACCAATATCGGAATAACTAATGCCGCAAGCCGTGACGTGCGAGGCGATCTCGAATCGAAACGCGCAATCATACTGATTCTCCTTCGAATAGAAGTTCTCCCGTCGGCCATACCTACTGCGACAAACGGTGCCGTGAGTGTCGTTCGATCTTCCGCTAACGAAATGAGAGTTTTGCCATAAGTTGATCGGTCGATAGCGTTCAAGCATCTGAGGGCTTCCTGGTCGCGCACCAACTCGCGCTCGCTACGCAGGCGGTGCGCGCACCACCAAGCCAGCGGATTAAACCAATGAAGCGCACAGGTTAGCTTCAGTAACCAGTTGACGAGCACATCGCTATGTTTCAGGTGTGCCAATTCGTGCAGGAATATGCAACGAAGCTCGTCTATTGAGTAGTGTTGGCACGTCCCCGCTGGCAATACGAGCCGCGGTCGGATCCATCCAAACAGTGCTGGATAGCTCACGCGCGGTGACTCGACTAACTGAATCGGAGTACGAACCAAGAGTTGTTCCTTGCAATCCTCTAGCGCCTCAAGAGTCTCGGTCGCCGTCACCGATCGTCGTCGGCGCAGATGCGCGACGAACCAAACATAGGAAACAGTGACACGTACGAGGATTCCAATCAACACAACGGAATACACTACTGCTGCCCAACTTTTTGGGTTGCCGGACCAATACAGCCACTCCGACAGTGACGTGTTGGCTGTGTCACTCGATTGAGTTGAAGTTAGGTGCCGCCGACTCGATCTCATCGACCTACCAGATGCGTCGTCCTGCATCGGTGCGTCACTCAGCAACATCGCGCCGAATCCCATACCCGACGACTCAGTTGGACTCAAAAATGATGCCAGATTGAAAAGTGACATTGGTGATTGCGGCGCATATGGCAACAATAATCGAAGCATCACCAGGCCCCACAATCGATAGCGCCATCTCGCATCTAAACGGCTGCCTAAGACACCGCATACAGTCAAGACTAATAACAGAACTGTCGCACTTAATAGCGAAGCGCGTCCGATCATTGCAAGGGAAACTTCCAGCTCGCCGAGCCAATCGATCGACGCGAGCATGCTATTTCTCCCTCTGCTCGAGAATTCGTTTCAGTTCCTCGATGTCCTTTTTGGACAGCCGGTGATGCTCAACGAAGTGTGCCATTAGAGGCGCTACCGACCCACTGAATACGCGATTCAAGAATGATGCGCTTTGCGCCGCGACGCATACCTCTCGCGAGACAATTGCGTAATAAGAATACACACGGCCCTGTCGCTCAAATCGCAGCGCTTTCTTTTTCACCAGTCGATTGAGCATCGTCTTGACGGTTCGCGGGCTCCAATCGCGGGGCTCAGCCAGCTTATCCACCACGTCTTGGGCGGTCAGTGGCGAGTTTCGCCAAATGACATCCATTACGGCCCATTCGGCTTCTGAAATGCGAGGGATGCGGGGCATGAGGTTGAATCCTGATAGATTACGTTCGTAATCGTCATATGATTACGTTTGTAATCCAATATGTCAAGCTTTAAGGAGAAAACCTGGGATACGTCTTAACAGACGGCGTAATCCAAGATGTTGGATTCCTGCCTGGGTCACTTCCTATGACGATACTTGCTGATGTTTCCCTTGGATCAAGGGTGACGAGACCGCAAATGATCACGAATACAGCCCCACCGCCGCATCAACTCGCGATAATATACTTTATCAAGAGTAAATAGGGGGCTCTGGAGCACTTGTTTTACGGATGAGATTGTTCTACGAGCTGCCCATCTAGGAATCACGGAGTTGCAGTTGCCTCTCATGTCATGGGCTTTAATTGTTCAGCAACAGGGTGCTGTCCGTCTCTCTCCAAGTCCAAGGATCCTGGAACCGGCACAGAATAGCGAAAACACTCGGACGGCATCTACTTGCGATATTTTCGGACCTCCCATTTCTGATGCATTTCATTCAAGAGTCGAGTGAACCCGTCGCGGAAATTTTCATTTGGCCCGATTCGACATACTATTTGGCCACAGTAAGGATGGTCAGGGGTTTGCAAGAAAAAGAGTTTGAAAAAAAATTTGTTCAGCTGGCACCAAGGCTGAGGGGACTAGTTCATCGATACTTGCCCGATTCATTGCGAACTCAACTTGACGCAGCGGATATTTTGCAAGAAGTATGGATAGATGCGTCTCGTCATTATTCCTCATTTATCTCTCGTGGGGATGACGCCCTTTTTGCGTGGTTGGCAACGATAACCCGGTCCAAGATTATCGAGTTTTTGAGGCGAAGAAACCGCTACAAACGCAGTGGTGGTTTCACGAGGGAATCACTTTCAGGCAAAGACGCAACGCGGAATTTGATTCGGCAGGCTTCTTCAGAATTTCAGTCTCCAAGTGGCGCGGCTCGAATTTCCGAAACACGACTATTGATACAACTAGCGGTAGATGAACTTGCGCCCAATCGGCGTCAGGCATTGATGTTGCGTTATTCCGAAGAGCACGAAACGGCAGACATCGCCCGTTTAATGGAAACGACCGAATCCGCCGTGCGCAGCCTCATTGCGCATGGGTTGAAGGACCTGCGGCGTATTCTCGGCCCTCTGAGTAACTACCTCGCTGATGACCTTTGAAAAATAATTCACAGCAGGGGTGGAAATTATGCGAGATGATGGTCCGTCAAAACAGCAGCGAATTGACGATCTTCTTGAAGATATCCGGGCACTTCTCTTAAGTGGTGAATCAGTTCACGAACAATCGATTCTTGACAAGTACCCTGAATTACTGCCGGAATTAGCGTTCCAATTGCAGATGACCATCCGCATACACAAGGTTAAAGCTGCCGAAGGTCTTGGTACAGAATCGACGAAAGAATCGCATTTTGACCATCTTCGCAAGGATTTGGCGAAGGAACTTCCAGAATACAACATCGGCGAATTATTGGGCATAGGGGGACAAGGCGCTGTGTTTCGAGCATCGCACAAGACGCTAAAACGCGACGCAGCCATTAAGGTCTTGATCCGCGGCCAATTCGCAACGAGACGCCAACGCGAGCGATTCCTGCGCGAAGTAGAGATTTCTGCTCTTATGCAACATGAGAATATCGCGATTATGCACGACTGCGGCTTGGTCGATCAGTGCCCCTATGCGGTAATGGAGTACGTGCGGGGTGTAACACTGAATGACTACCTTGCTTTAGAGAACCCCGATATCAACAGCCGGCTTCGTCTGATTCAGAGAATCGCCGCCGGCGTAAACTACGCCCATCAGCGAGGTGTGATTCACCGCGACCTTAAGCCTCAGAACATCCTAGTTACCGATGATGGTCAACCGAAGATCGTCGATTTTGGGTTGGCAAAGAGCCTAAGCGAGCACGACAATCAATCAGTGTTTTCGCGGGCAGATGAAATAGTCGGAACATTGCAGTATTTCAGCCCCGAACAAGCTGCCGGCGAAAGTGGTTCAGTTGATGTTCGTACCGACGTATATGGGCTTGGGCTTATCTTTTATGAGATGATGACTGGGCGTCTGCCCTATCCCACAGTTACCGGGACACAGGCACTCAAAGATCAGATTATCTCCACGCCGCCGTCACGACTGGCCCCCGCCCTACTGGATGGTCAAGATCATGATATCCCGAAGTCAAATGCGATAGATATCGAAGCCATTATCTTTAGGGCACTTGAGAAGCGGCGGGAAGAACGCTATCAGACCGCGCAGGAACTGTTAGATGATTTGAACCGCTACTTCCGCGGTGAGGCGGTCGAAGCGCGGTCGCAATCGTTCTTCTATCTCGCCACCAAACTCACGCGGCGACATCGAAAGGTAGTGGCTGTCGCAATAGCGTTCCTCATTACCGTTATTGCGGCGGCCGTTGTATCGACTAGTCTCTACCTTCGCGCATCCTATCAGCGCGACCGCGCCGTCACGGCAGTCGGGTTCTCACAAAATATCGTCGATTTTATGCTCTCTGAATTGGACTATGATCTGTCGCGTCTGCCGGGTGGGTCTCTCCTGCAGAAAAAACTCAATCAACATCTGGTCGACGAGTTAGCCCGATTGCAGACCCTTCAATTGAATTTGGACCTCTCGCCGGCTTCGCAGGCACGACTTGCATTCAATATCGGTGTGATCTTTCATCAACTGGCAAAAACAAAAGATGCCAACAAGTCGTTCGAGGATGCCAAGGTACTCGCTGAACAAGCCGGATCCGAGGCGATGCCTACTGCGATTGCCGCGTCCATTGCCCTTGCGCCCTCCAATGAGGACGGTCTCGAACAGCTAAAAAAGGCAGCGCAGCGAGCGCATGAATTCAGTGAAGGATCTCCAGCAACTTCTAATTACCAGATTCTGAGGGCTCGGGCATTGATGCGAGGTACAAAACTGGCGGTAAAGTTGCATCGCTTGGAGGATGCCGTGGAACTCGGCAATGAAGTATTTGAGATCGAATCCGCAGAGAGCGAAAGAGAACAACTTGATCGGATTCAATCGGAGACCCATCGATGGCTTGGAACCGCATATGAGGCTCTCGGTGGTTGCGAATTAGCCGAGTCGCTACTGGAAAAGGCGATTAGCCAAGTCGAGCGAATTCTCGAACGGCAGCCGGTCGACATCCGCGCCCTGCAGAACCGCCTTCAATTTTGGCGCAGCTTGGCGGATATCTATCACAAAAACAACCGGAACGACGAAGCACTCGTATTAATCAGGCGTGCATTCGAAGACGCGAAATACCTGATGAGGAGCGCTCCGAGCGAAGTCGAAATCGTTGCCGATGTAATTGCCACAGCAAATAAGTTGGCCCACTTCCTGATCGAAGAAAAGCTTTCCGAAATCGAGGCGACTTTGCTTCAAGCAACTGAATGGATTGAAGCTGCCAAGCGACGGTTTGAGTCGACGCCACAGTTGCTGGAACAGGAAGCGCTTCTGAACTCACTTCGATATCGGTACTTTCGGAGTAGAGACCCTGTGACGGCCGAGGATGCCTTGAATCAGTCGATCGAATTAGCTCGTCGCGTGAAGTCACAGTGGCCCGATTATGAGCCCATCGACTCGTTGCTCGCACTTGTCCTGACGAAACAAGCAGATCAACTCGTCGATCGAAAGGCTTGCGCCGAGGCAATTGAGGTCTCTGGCGAGGTCAGTTCCATTCGGGAGACGCAGCTGCAAAGAAGCCCGCAATCCTTCGACCTGATGCTAAAGAATTGCTCGACTAGCTACACGCGGGCAAGAATTTTGTGGAATTGCGGCCAACGAAGTACCGCAAGGAATGCGTTTATCGATTTGCGTTCGAAACTTTATGAGTTGAGAAGTCAATTCGAGTCGGAATGTCAGGCGAACCGTCTGGAGGAACTCCTCCAGATCGTCGAGGCAATTCTGAAATAGTCGGAAAAAGAATTCAGCATTGCGATAGACAGATAAAGGAGCCGCAACGTTTTTAGTAGCGCTGCGACTCCTGTCCATAAGGAACTCTGGGTGATTCGCACCTAGTAAAGTTTTTTGAGGGCGACGACATTCAGCCCAAGCTCGTGACACTTCTGCACGTATCGATTGAATTGTGCAACGCCAGATTCGCCGCCGTCGCCCCAAGGTTGCTGCATCGCCCAGTCGAGCAACTCGAGTCGCGGAGCCTCTTGGTCGAATTCCGTGGTGATTGTCGGGGCAATCATCGTCCCGGACATCATCATGGAGCCGCCTCCACCGCCAGAGCCGTTCATTTGTTGGCTCTCACATTCATCAGGGATTGTGTTGCTATTGTTGTCTTGGCTGGCACCACTGCCGACATCGCATCCATCCGGGACCCCGTTCAGATTGCAATCCTGGCACCAGGGATCGGCTTCGCAGTCGGCGATGTCGCATTCATCGAGAATTCCATTGGCATTGCAATCGAAGCTTGTGAACGGTGCCGGTAGCGTCAAATTGCAGGTGTCGGGGAAGCCATCCGCATTGCAATCGCTGGCAACGATACCGTCTCCATCGGGGTCTTGAACATCGACGTCACAACTGTCGGCGATCCCGTTCCCATTGCAGTCATAGCCGCATTCATCGGGTACGCCGTCGCCATTGCAGTCGTAGCTCCCAGATGCGGAAATGTCGATGTCGTCGGGTTGTCCGTTATTGTTGCAGTCGGGATCGCATTCGTCGGGCATGGCATTGTTATTCGCGTCTGGACTGGTGCCGTCTGCTATATCTTTGTCATCCGGGATTCCGTTGCCATTACAATCGGCGTTGCATTCATCCGGAATACCATCCGCATTCAAATCCAAACTGGTTCCTGCCGACAACTCGCACGCGTCGGGTACTCCGTTGTCATTACAATCTTCGCTGTAGCCCAATAGGATATCTGCGTCGTCTGCACGCCCATTGTTGTTACAGTCGGCGGTCGCGGTGTCACAGGCTTCGCCGAGGAGCATCGATACAAAGCAAGGGCCATCCGTCGCAATATCGTAATCGCATCCCGACAATGCCCGTTGGATAAATGGCGCGATATCGCGGCCATCCGTCGTTCCATCTTGGTTCAGATCATAGGAATCAATATGTAGATTGAAGTCGGGCCAGTCCGGCGTAGGTGGCAATTCAGGTCCTTCGGTATCTTCTTCTTCATCATCATCGTCTTCCTCCTCCGCTGTTGCGGCGCTGACTAGCTGGAATTGGTAGTTCAGTCTGACGCGGCCGGCGGCATGCGTACCTGGTACGCCTTCAATATCAAACATGAGATCGTCATACTGCGCGGGGTCGGTCGAGGTGGCCGTTCCTTCGATCCATGGCGGTACATCGAACTCAGCTGCCACAGGATTAGCCGAATCGGCGTGGCTGATCCACCACAGGCTGTCTGACGTCTTGACGATCGCGGCCGTGGTCGACCACGTGCGCGGGCAATCGGTCGGATCTTGCGGCTGACGCAATGCGATATCGTCGAGTTGCCAGCCAATATCATCCCCATCAATCGTGTGCGGGCTCAGCTTCATTGCCACCGCAAACCGCACTTCCCGGTGGTTCGGGGCAATCTCCGTAATCATGTGGTAGTGGACTTCCATCGGGGGGGACGTCGAAGCAAACACGGGATTCGAGACCGCGGCCGCCAGAATAAAACAAGACAATCGTGCCCAGAAATACGTCTTCATCGCGTAATGACTCCCTTGCGCGCAGAAGTGAACGCGCACCTTTCGCACAGAATGTTGCCGAATGGCCTGTGCTAGGTATTTGCGATTACTCGGGAGTCGGCGCCGAACGACCGCCTACGTGGCGGCCCCTGAAAAAAGAAATCGCTATGAAGATAATGGTGATTTAACGATCAACTGCTCAGTACTATTGAGTTCGAGAGTCGCGAGTGAGAATTATTATTCAGAGTTGAGCGCAATAACTGATGATCGCAATTTACTTAAAAGAGAATCCGTGTCGTGCGTGAAAATACAATTAAGGACGCCTATAGAATCGAGGAGGTTTAATGGCAATATCTAAGTCAGAGCAATATATTTCAGGATCGATAGACTGTAATTCGAATGGCATTGAACCTGCCAGAATTGTGCGTGATTTAATAGTGCTAGATCAGGTGATAACGCTTCTCGATATAAGTCTAGATGACTCTCGTAGCATCCCAGAGGCCTTGGAAACTGCTATAGAGACGATGTCGGTTGATGAGTTGGGCGGACTGCTGGAGTACATCATTCTTCAATACTTGGTGATCCGCTCGCGGCCCGCATAAATATTTTTCTCGTTCTCGCGAGCGGGCGCTATGCTCGCGACTATTCCCAAAAAAGAAAGGACCTAGTTTCGGGTTGGGAAATGGAGCTCAGGAGAGTCCGAACCCCCTTAAAAGGTGGCAAATTGCGATGGCCCTTTCCCCAGGCGATATTTTGGCGCGCCAAAACCCTCGTACCCCTTGGGCGGCGTTGGTGATTCATCTGGTCGATCGATACTGCTTTACAGACGACACGATTGTGGACGCGGATGGCAACATTGGATTTCCGCTGACCGGCTGTCGACGTCGCGTTCATCGCCGAGACTCGATAATCGAGATTGAAGTTTTAAGCATCACGATGGCCGGCATGGTCATTACTACCGAGGCCCTACTCGACAGCCGATCGCAAGTTAGAATCTGCCACCAGTTCACCCCAATATTTCGGCACTGGTGGAAGTTCACGGTTGATCAGTGCGTGCCTTTAGGCGGCAATCCGCAAGTTTATCGTTATTACGCAACGCTAAAAGACCCAATCGGAATAGACGAGATTAGGCTCCCGGACGATTGCGGGCGCAATCGACTGAACCGTCGCGATCGCGTTTGTCGGCGACAGTAGCAGTGTTAGTTGCTGCCGCAACCCGACCGGGACGACAATTCTAAGAGCAAGTAGCGGCGTACAATGTCTATGAACTTGTTCGTTTCGAATTTTCGCATGACGCTTGCTCGATGCGCTTCGACTGTTCTCGCACGAATCTTGAGTTTTCTTGCTACTTCTTCATTGTGCAAACCGTGAGCAAGCAAATGAACAACTTCGGATTCACGGGACGTTAAGAGTGCCAGTTTGCGGCGTGTGTCGCGGCTTTCAGCGACTTGGGCAGCGTTTTCCGTGACACAACGGAGTGCTCGGTTGACCGTATCGATCAATAACTGGTCGCGAGCACTTTTTTCGATTAAGTGGTACACGCCAGCCTGAATGAACTCGACGGCATCCGATACGGTGGCATATTTGGTGTAGATGATGGTTTCCGCGGGGATGCCTCGTTCATCGAAAGCCTGAATAAGATCGGGAACTTTCCAGCCGGCCAACCGGCATTCACAGACGACGACCATCGGCTGCGTGCGCTTCGCCTGCGGTAGAAACGCGTCAATATCACTAGCACATTTGGCTTTGAAGCCTGCGGAAGTAAGGATCTTGCGCGTTTTTTCCGCACCGCGACGATCCGAGTCGAGAACGGCAATGATCGGGCTGGCATTTCGGCGAGTTTTTTTCTTCGGCATCGGTAGTTCCTTAGAGGTCGTATTCCAAAGGTTCGATATATGACAATTTAACGAGAATGGCCAATCGGTGAAACTATTGCGATTTAGAACGGTCAAGGTCCATTTATTTCGAATGGCGGCCATAACCAGAGAAGACAGGCAAACGGCGGCATCGGCCGCCAGGTTTTAGGGCTAATGCTGTGTGGTCCTTCTCCTACGGTGGCAACCGTCAGTCTGCGGTAGGACCCGAGGTCGATGGCCGATCGCCGCGAATCCAGTCCGCCGCCTTCTGGCCCTGCCCCGCTGCCTGAATCACGATCTTCTTGTCCGCGCGCAATACTGAGCGCCAGCCATCAATGTAGGCAGCCGATTGTTCGATCGTAGGTGGGCTGATGCCGGCGACAGCCGCGAGGAAGGCTGCGCCCATCTCGGCTACCAATTCTTCCTTGGAATAATCCGGCGATCCGAACGGCCGCAAGTCGCGATCCAGCCCGCGATCGAGGCGTTTGCTGTGACCGGTCGAATGCACGAGCTCATGAAACAACGTCGCGTAGTAGCTCTCGGCATTCTCGAAGCGACCCGGCTCGGGGATGCGTACGCCGTCGATGCTTGGGCGATAGAACGCCCGGCCCCCACCGTGCTCGATCGTAGGACCGTCGCGATAGCCGGCAACCACGGCCTCCGCCTTTTCGATCGGCGTAAACTCCTCAGTGATCGGTGGCGGCGCATCCGGTACCGGGATCTTCTCGCACTGTTCGATGTTAAACACATTGAAATGCCTCAGTACAGGCACGATCTTTTTGTCGTTGGTTTTTGTATCTTCGATTTCGTGTTGCTTCCAGAAGATCACGTTGGTGGACTTTTCACCCTTGCGTACATGACCGCCCTTTTCACGCGCCTGTTTGTAAGTGATCCAGTAAGACGACTCATAACCCTTGATCCACGTGGTGATGGCCAGCAGAAAGGCGTTCACACCCCGATAGGCCTTGTTTGAAATCAGGTTCTTCGGCATGCCGTCCCCGCCGGCACCCGTGATCGGCGTGCGCCACGGCACGGTGCCTTTATCGAGCCATTCCAAAATTTGGTCGGTGACCGACTGATAGATATCCTTCAACTTCCTGCCTTGCTGCAATCATGCCGCTAGTTTGCAGCGTTCAACATCAAAGCAGATGTGATGGCAGATTCGGTTTGCGATCGTCAACCAATTTTGTCGAACGAATGGACTTCATACCGTCGTATTCAACAGGTTTGAACAAGAGAATAACGAAGAAGTAGGCTCATTCTGAAATTGGCTTCTGCGGCTGATAGGAGTATCTTCGCAAACGCACCAACACCATGCTGACATGAGTGGCATGCACCGCCAAGAATCCCAGATAAGCCGCGCTGCCTTGCCACGGTGCATGGAGTGCGACGGCGAACATCCAGCCACACCCTAGCAGCAGTGTCACGACCAGTATCACCACGGCGTGGATGGTTTCGCGCCCGGTGCGGCCGCCGATCTCCTTACCTTTGCTGGGATGCCGCGACTGAAACGCCATCAATTGATCACCATGGATCGCGTTTACGGCCAATTCGATCTGTTCGATGCGCCGCAACGCATCCTCGAATGACCGGGCATGATTGATGGTGGCTCGCAGGAACCATAGCAGCGCCAAGGGAAGTCCGAAGAAGATCACCGGCATCGCCTGCAACGGCATTGACCCAACTGCAGCGAGTGTCGCCGTTAGCGTCGCCCCCGCGATTGGGACGCGCCGATCGAGTGAGGTCATCCGAAAGATCACCAGCCCGTACAGCGCCCGGTATTCCTCGTAGAGGCTACCGAGTCGACGTTGAATGTCAGCGTCTGAATGGGGTGGTTCTTCGGTATCGAGAGAGGCGTTTTCCATCGGCGGCCGTCATTGCAGTTGTCCGCCTCGATAACTAGCACATTGCGCGTGCAAATGGCAACCGCCCCGCCCTATCGATCCAGGCGTCGATCTAATTCGCGTGTAAACCCAGAAAATGAAATCCCCAGCCCTTGGCACCATTGCCGCAATTCAATCACGTCGAGCCTTCGTTCACCTCGTTCAACTTTGCTGACGGCCGATTGGGTCATTTTCAAGGTCGCACCAATCTCTATCTGGGTAATACCCAGCTTCTCGCGGCGTTCCTTGAGCAAGGCCAAAAACGCGTCGTATTCCGCACTATGCACAGACTTCGCCATCAGAATCCCGGTCTGAAAGAAAAAGGCGCAGCGTGCAGTTGATTTTGGAATAGTCCAAAATAGACTATTAATGGTCTCGGAATTCCCAGGAGAACTCGCCATGACTCGATCTGCCGCCATCGACATCCCCTCCATTCACTTAGACCGACACACCTATCCGCAGCCGACCGGTCCAGAAGCCTTCACAGCACTGTTGAGCCAGGCTGCCGCCTACATCGAGAACCTGCGTAATCGATCGCCTGAGGACGGCAACGCACTCCTCGGTCGCATACGCGGGACCGGGCCGGGGGTATCCTTCGGGGCGTATATCGAAGCTTTACAGCGCGAGTTCGCAGTTAAGATGGCTTCGCCGTTTGAGGGGAGTGACAACGTTGCCGGTGGCGTGTTGTTGCCGCAGGACGCCGGTATCGCTAATCGGGATGATGGGTTCTTATTTCTGCGGTTCGACGCGAATTGTCGCGATCTACCGTTGCACACCCACGACCACTCCGAACGGCTGATCTACGTCATCGAAGGACGGGGTTTCTTTCACGTACAAGACGGCGATCAAGAGGGCGTTATCCGGCACGTTCCGGTGCGCAGCCGCGACGTTTTGATGTTCCGCCGTGGCGCCCTGCATACGTTCAGCACCCAAGCCGAACCGTTGCACCTGTTGTCCTATCACGCGCCGTTCTTCGCGTTGGACGACCCCCGCCAATTTTCACTACCCAAAGACGCGATCTATCCCGCCGAAACGGTTTGCGAACAGGATTCGCGCGTCTCTTGCGACGCTGCCTGGATGCGGTTGGCGTGATAGCGCTGGCTTAGCCGCGCATCATCGGCGGCTTCTTCCAGTAGCAATTGTCGTTGGCACGACCGAGTATCAAGAGTGCCCAAAACAGCGGCGAATTCATCGACCATCTTCCCCTCGTTTGGTGGACCGGACCGTCGAAACCTCCAGACGAAGGTGCGCCGTATTGATGCCGCAGCAGGTATTCGGGCGCGATCCGGCCCGCAGGCCGAATGTCTGGCAGGTTTCGACACCTGGCCGAGCGTAACGCACGGCACTTTCAAGTTCGCATAGATTTTCAGGAAATGGAATGCAGAATTTCCACATTGGGTATAATTCACAGCATGAACAACGACCTCGACCCCATTCTCGATCGATTTGCCGCCGAGTTGCAGGCCTGGCTGGATGCTCCCTCGGAAACCTCGGCCCAACTCGTGGCGATGAAACGCCAAATTGAGGCGCTTAAGGATGAGATCGGCGCGGAGCCGCTTAACGCGGCGGTCAAGGCCTTGGAAGACGGTGATCGGCATATCTTGGTGCAGCGTCAATCACTGGCAGCGGAGGCGATTGCCGCCCGCCTCAAGCCACTCGGTATGCGGCTCAGGCCGGACCATGCTCCGTCGAAAAGACGACTGAGGAAGTCTCCCGGCACCGGACGCGCGTCAACAACACGCACCAAGAC
>JGI12316J14372_10000757_pt1 | contig 52123 bp, 46 predicted proteins | sample MarCyaLeptolynsp_FD_14372 | JGI IMG/M metagenome (IMG submission 14372)
GCGTCAGGACCAGACCGCCGACCAGCGGAGCCGATTGCGGCAGGTGCATGAACTGAATGAAGACGGCCAGACCCAGGATCCCGAAGACGATTGACGGAACGGCGGCCAGGTTCGAAATATTCACCTCAATGAGGTCGGTGAACCTGTTTTGCGGAGCGAACTCTTCCAGGTAGATCGATGCGGCCACACCGATTGGCAAAGACAGGAACAGCACCACCAGCATCATGAAGAACGAACCGACCACAGACGCCCCGATCCCGGCAGCCGCAGCGTTGTCCACACCGGCGTCGGCGCCCGTGATGAACGGCCAGTTGAAGACCGTCTTGATGACGCCTGCCTCAACAAGATTATCGACGACGTCCAGATCAGATGTCATCAGAAACCGGCTGTCTGTCATGCTTTCCCGGGTAATACGGCCGCTCATATAGCCATCGACCCTGGAGGACGCCGCAAGATCGAACCTGACGGCCTCACCAAGCTTGTCCTCGTTTTCGCGGAAGAACGAACGAATGGTGCCGCCCGGCTTGCCGACGATCCGTTCAATGGCTTCGGGTTCTACGGGTGTTTCAATCCCACTATCCTGAAGCTGGCCGGTCAGCGCACCGATGAAGATTTCTTCGTAGGCCCGGGTCTTGAACAGCGTGCCTTCGGCAGCGTCATACTGCTCCTGTGTCAGGGTGAACTCGACCTCAACGACCGTGCGCGAGAAAGCCGGAATTCCTTGCGAGATGATCGCGTAGGCAAGGACAACAAGAAAGAACAGACCGATCCCGATGGCGGTAATGCCATAGATCTGGAAGCGTTTTTCGGCTGCGTTGCGCTTCCGTGTGAGGTCGTCGATCGCATAGAGCGATTTGGGTTGCATCGGAGTTTTCGCAGCCGGTTGTGCCGTTTCGGGAGGAAGTGTTGCGTCGGTCATCAGTCATACTGCTCCCGGTATTTGCGCACGATATAAAGTGCAACAATATTGAGACCCAGGGTGATCACGAAGAGCGTCATACCAAGGGCAAACGCGACCAGCGCTACGGGGGACGCAAAGTCTGCGTCACCGGTGAGCTGGCTGACGATCTTGGCGGTCACCGTTGTCATGGCTTCGAACGGATTGAGGCTGAGACGTGCGGCAGCACCGGCGCCAAGAACCACGATCATCGTTTCACCGATCGCCCTTGAGGCCGCAAGCAGGATCGCACCAACGATGCCCGGAAGCGCGGCCGGCAGGATTACCTGACGAACGGTTTCTGACTTGGTCGCCCCCAGTCCGTAGGAACCGTCGCGCATGGCCTGCGGCACTGCATTGATGATGTCATCTGACAATGAGCTCACAAACGGGATCAGCATGATCCCCATGACAAGACCCGCGGTCATCACGGCTGTTCCCGCCTTCATGATCCCGAGACCTTCGTTGCCAAAGACCGACAGCAGTAGCGGGCCCACCGTCAGCAGCGCGAACAGACCGTAGACAATGGTCGGGATACCAGCCAGGACTTCCAGAAGCGGCTTTGCGACAGCACGCACTTTGGGGCTCGCATATTCCGACAAGTAGACAGCCGCGAAAAGGCCAATCGGCACTGCAACCAACAGGGCAACGATGGAGATATAGAACGTTCCCCAAAGAAGCGGGATGATGCCAAGTTGAGACGAGCTGCCGCGCCCGGAGAAACTCGGTGACCAGGTCAGGCCAAAGAAGAAGTCCGATGCGGGATAAAGCCGGAAGAATTCCCAGGTGTTGAACACCAGCGAGAGTACAATTCCGATCGTCGTCAGAATGGCAATGGATGCCGCTGCGATGAGGATCGCCTTGATCCCCTGCTCGACCACGTTTCGTGCCCGGAACTCTGCATTCGTTTCCCGCAGGGCCCAGAACGCGCCCAAAAGAGCAACAAGTATTACGGCGACCGACATGATCAGATTGCCGGTGGAATTCAGGATTCGGTAGCGCTGCGCTGCCCGCAGTATCGGCTGCGTGATTTCGGAGGTCACGATCTGGCCGGCGTCTTTGAGGCGCGTATTGATATCCGCGAAGTCGGCCCGTGCGTTGCGCGCGAACTCCTCTGTCATAGCGCCGCTTGCAACTACATTGTCCAGGCCACGCGCGGTGCGGCGCACCTCCGCGAGTACGAGACCGCGGGACGACCCTTCTTCAATCATGGTTTCCGGGATCATGCCCGAAATGACGCTATTAACGTAAAACGGCTGCGCGAGCAGCCAGACAATCAGGAGCAGGAAGGCCGGTACGACCACCTTCATTGCGACATTCGCCCCATAGTAGGACGGTAGGGAATGTAGAGCGGCTAGCTCTCCCCCGGCACTGGACATAGCCCGCGCCCGCCCCAGAACGTACCCCACCGCAGCGATGACGAGCACGATCAAGATGAGCCAGAACAAAGGCATTTGCTCCCCCGAATATGTAGAAAAGCCCCAAAAGAAAAGGGGGCGGCGGAACCTGCCGCCCCCTCAAATCAAGCAGAAGCTCGATTACTGCATGGTTTCTTCGTTAGCGACGGAAGCCTGCACAGCAGCCAGCTCCGGGTCGGAAACCAGGCCATAGTTGGCCAGCGGGCCGCTCGGACCAGCAATTTCGTCAGCAATGAAGAACTGAGCGTATTCTTTCAGGCCCGGGATAACGCCGATATGTGCTTTCTTGACGTAGAAATACAGCGGGCGGGAAACCGGATACTCGCCGGAAGCGATCGTCTCGGTGGACGGAGCGATCTCGTTCATGGTGGCGACTTTGAGCTTGTCGGTGTTGTTCTCGTAGAACGCCAGACCGAAGACGCCGATGCCATTCGGGTTGGTGTCGATGCGAGCAAGCGTTTCGGTGTAGTCACCGTCGATGTCAACGGACTTGCCGTCGCGACGGACTGCGATGCAGGCATCTTCAGCGTCGTCTTCGGACATGCCACCGTCGATCATGGCTTTCAGAGCGCCGGACTCTTCACAACCAACAGCCAGAACCTTCTCTTCGAAGACTTCGCGGGTGCCGTGCTTGGTGCCCGGGATGAAGGCAGCAATGTCAACATCCGGAAGGTCGGCGTTGAACTCAGCCCACTTGTTGTAGGGGTTGTCGACGATCTGACCGTCTTTCAGAACCTTTGCGCCAAGAGCGTTGAAGACGTCAACCGGCTCAAANGCGGTGAAAGCAGGACCGTCTTTCTGNGAGGCAAAAACGATGCCGTCATAGCCGATGCGGACTTCGATGATGTCTTTCACACCAGCGTCTGCACACGCTTTGATTTCTTTTTCGCGGATCTTACGGGAAGCGTTTGCAACGTCGATGGTGTTTTCGCCAACACCTTCACAGAAACGCTTCAGGCCAGCGGAAGAACCACCGGACTCAACAACCGGGGTCGGGAAGTCGGTGTTCTCACCGAAAGCTTCGGCGACGATGGAAGCATACGGCAGAACCGTAGAAGAACCAGCAACCTGGACCTGGTCGCGAGCCTGAGCTGCGCCAACGAATGCAGTAGAAGCAACAGCCAGGGCAGTTGCGCTAACGAGGGTCGTAAATTTCACTTGACCACTCCCTTTGAATGTCAAGGTTTGTAGAAGATCGTCGCACATGGACATGCACGGTCGATGCGGGGACCGTAGGCCCGATGGATGAGAGTTCTATGACAGTTATTTCTCAGTTTTGTGACAATTTAAAATATTGAAAAACCTAGTCTTTTTCCCGTTCTTGAATCTTTTGTGTCACTCAATGTGACTTTTCACTCCCCTGTCCGACTCGGTGCAGGCGTGAACGCCAAATTTCTGCGCGTCTCTGCAGCCCGATCGGGCTGAAAAAACTGAGCATGCAAGAAATGGTTGTAGGAGGGCTGCAAAAAGCAGGATCCTGCTAGGCAATCGTCGCGTTACGGCCGGAATCTAGCCAAGTACGGGCGCGTAAATCTGCCAAATTCAGCATCGTGGCATCGCAAAAGAACTTTTTGATCAAGCTGAGAGTTTGTCGACAACGCCTTCTGATTCATCCATTGCCGGAAGCTTCACTCTGAACAGAGCCCCCTCGCCCGGTTCGCTTTCCACTTCCAGTCGTGCACGGTGCCGGGTGAGGATATGCTTCACGATCGCAAGACCGAGACCTGTGCCCTTCATCGTGCGGCTGGTTTCCACATCGACGCGGTAGAATCGTTCTGTCAGCCTCGGCAAATGCTCGCGCGGGATGCCTTCGCCATAGTCGCGAACCGAGAGCACCCAACAGGGGGCGTCCTGATCGCTTACCTGTTCCATCAGGCCAACGTCGACCACCTTTCCGGAACTTCCGTACTTCAGTGCATTTTCAATCAGGTTCTCGGCCACCTGGATCAGTTCGTCCCGGTCTCCCTTGAGCCTGACAGGTGCATCCGGCAAGTTGATCCTGATCTCAACGCCCAGATCGCTAGCAAGCGGGGAAAGCGCGTCGGCGGTGTGGCGGATGATTTCTCCCATATCGACAATTGTTGCGGGACGAACGTGAGCTTTCAGTTCGATCCTGGAAAGCGACAGAATGTCATCGATCAGGCGCCGCATACGCCCGGCCTGATCGAGCATGATCGACAGGAACCGGTCCTGCGCTTCCAAATCATTCTTGGCTGGCCCCTGGAGTGTTTCGATGAACCCGGTCAGGGACGCGAGCGGCGTGCGCAATTCGTGACTTGCGTTGGCAACAAAGTCCGTGCGCATGCGTTCCAGGCGCTTGTTCTCGGTCAGATCCTGGATAACGACGAGAATAAAGTCCGGCAGGTCTCGGCCCCGCTCCTGACTGCCCGAACCCGGCATGTAAATCGGTGCTATATGCGCCTCGTACCAGGTCTCGGTCGGGACTTTTTCAATCCAGGTGATCCGCTCCGCTTCACCCGTTGTACAGACGCGGTCGAAAGCCTCGAGCAAGGACGGAGCCCGCAACGAAAACGACAGGGGATCGCCCGGCTTGACGCCGTCGTAAGTGGCCATGGCTTGGGAATTGACGTATCGCGTGATACCGCGTCCATCCGCGACAAAGCATGGCGTCGGCAAAGCATCGACCGTAACCTTCATACCGGTCCCGGGCCACATCCTGCGCATTTCGCGCTGCGTATTCAGCTTGACGCGCCGGCTCGCTGATCTTCTGGGAACGAATGCGGCAACAGCCGCCATCAGTAAAACGCCACCAACGGCAGGCCAAACCGGCAGGTCGTAAGCAACCACGGCGGCAATTGCGACCCCGAGCGCGGTCAGCAGGACCCAGCGTGCTTCTCCGATCCTTGTGAGCGGTGAGGCGGAAGGCTGAACCTCGGGGATTTCCTCTACAGGCGAAGGTGGAGACATGGATGTGTGTGCGAGGTTGAGGGCCTATGGGTTACGCCGCGAAATGCCGACACTATTTCGACGTCTTAGTAATTTGCAAGGTCGAAATCCGGGATTGGGGCATTCATTGATGCTCCAACTACCACGGCAAGCATGTCATTCTAGCGACAGAGCTTGTGTTTTCTTATAAGCCCGCGATGCCTGGAAATACGGCGCTAACCCGCGTTCTTCGAAGCTTCGCGGAGGTTTGCGATGATCCGTGGCCAGCCATCGCCAGCGCGCATCTGCAGGAGATAGTCCGACCCGTTCTCTCCGTGCCGCAAAAACTCGTTGTGAATGATCTCCATGCGCGTTTTTTCACCCGCCTCACGGAAGTTGACCATAAGACGGCTGGCGGTCAGCGGATCGGCAACTTCCTCCCCGTCCTGCGAAACCTGCCAGGCGATGCGAATAAAGATCGGCGGTTCAATGGACAGGACCGTGCCCCAGATACGGCGGCCATTGCTGTCTGTTTCGTAGCAACTTCCACCGGGGAACGGTTCGATCCCGGCCTCGACTTTGTCCTCGCCAGAACCGTGGAAAGGCGACGTCCACCACAAGTCGAGCCGGTCGACGAACAGCGAGAATGCGCGGTCCCTGGGCAAATCCAGCAAAACATCAAACCGGCATTCCTGATTGTCCGTCATTCCTTTTCCACCAAGCTCCAATTTTTCCGTGCCGATAGCGATCAGCTCACCTTGACCCATAAAACAAGTTCTTTATCTCGCAGACAAGTTTGCGCGTGCGCATACGAAATTGATTGCCGTGTCGGAAGCGGCAGTCTTTCAGCCATCCAAGCGATTCCGGCCGGATATTCGCTGATCTAGCCGATTCGGACATCAAATACATGACGTCATGAGAGACGAAACCGATGTTGCCTTCTCCGTCGAACTGAAGGAGGTTCAGGCATCGTCACTTAAACCTCTTGTGCTAGCTACAGGGCCGGTATGAAACACAATCGCGAATTTGCCCCGCACTATGGCACGCCGGTCGAACTCGCTCCCGGCTTGCGGCGCCTGACGGCCCAAAATCCCGGACCTTTCACATTTCACGGGACCAATACCTACCTGATCGGTTCGCGACGGCTTTTGGTGCTCGATCCGGGTCCGGCGCTGCCAGACCATATCGAGGCAATCGCGAAAGCCGCAGATGGCGCCAAGATTGAAGCGATCCTTGTGAGCCATACGCATATGGATCACTCTCCAGGTGCCCGGGTGCTTCAGGACATGACCGGCGCGCCGATCATCGGCTGCGGACCGCACAGGGCTGCGCGTGACCTTCTCGACAATGAGATCAACCCGCTCGACAGCAGTGCGGACAAGGATCACCTGCCGACCAGACAAATGTTCGATGGTGATCTGTTTGACACGGCGGACGCCACAGTCGAGGCGATCGAAACACCCGGCCACACTGCAAACCACCTTTGTTTTGCAATTACAGGAAGCGATCTGATCCTGTCGGCAGACCATGTCATGGGCTGGTCGACGTCCATAGTCGCACCGCCAGACGGATCAATGCGAGATTACATGGCATCGATCGACAAGATGTTGCTACGCCCTGAGACCCGTTACTTCCCAGGCCACGGCGGCAGCATATCCGACGCCAAGACGTATGTGCAGGAGCTGAAACAACACCGGCTTGACCGGGAAAAGGCGATACTGCGTTTGATCTCAGGGGGCGAGCGCAGCATCATCGAGATCGTCCGTGAGCTCTACGCGGATGTCGACCAGTCGCTGCATCGGGCTGCAAGCCTGTCTGTCTTCGCGCATCTGGAGGATCTCGTTGACCGCAAGCTGGCATTGGCCATACCCGACCTGTCCCTTGATGCGCGATACAGAAAGACCGGCTGAGCCGCACCCTGTGAACGACCACAGTCGCTCTAACGAGTGGTTGTGCTAGCCTTCCAGATCGCTCGTTACGTCGTCGCCGGGTGCCAGCTGTTCTTCATCTTCGAAATACGGCTTGAACCCTGGCAGGGGCACGACATCGCGTTGCTCCTCAAGCGGTTCTATCTGCAAGTCTTCTGCAGTTTCACTCTCTTCCACCGAGAGCCGTGCGAGATCGCCGTAGGTCTCAAGCAAAACCCGGTCAATTTCGTCAAAGACGGACCGGATATTCTCCGCGTTGCCCGACAGATCCCGCAACGGGGTTCTGGAACGGGAGCGGACGTCAAGAAGCGCACCGACCGGATCTGGGCGGATCCGCAGGGCGACATCGAATTTCAATCCAAGGATCTGCGTCGTGCCTTCTGCTTGCAGGCGTGTTGCCGCGTCCAGCAAATCAGGCGGCAACTCGTCGACGACAGGCCAGTTCAGGTCTTCCAGTGCCTTGGCTGTGGCGACATGCAACTGACCCGGAGCGATCCTGTAGCGCCGGGGCACAATATCAGCAGACCCTGTTTCCGACCTCAAGACCGACAGGGCAGCCGACTGGGAGAGTTGCGATATCAACGGCCAGACCTCTTGCTCAAGCCGGGTGTGGCTCCAGTCCAAAAAGGGTTGCTCCTCGGCAACTGTCTGGCCTTTGACTTCAGGCGGGTCGGCGCGGTCCGTCGAGATATCAGGCAGGCCGGGATTGGCCACCAGCATGCCGATCACGAGGACCGGAGCGGCGAGAGCGAAGAGACCGATCACGGCGCCGCCAAGCGCGGAAGGGACACCGGGTCCGCCATAGGACCAGATACGGTGAAACGCAAAGATCGCCATTGCCAACGCCACCAGCGCAACCGCACCGGCGACAGCCAGCGAAAGCACGAACACGTCTGCATCGATCAAACCGAACCGCTTTGCCAGAAAAGCTATGGCGGCAATTGCAAACGCTATCGAGCCGGTTGTCCGGCTCGCAGGTGCAGAAGCTGTTTTATAAACGGCATATCGCTTCATGTTTTCCCAATCCGCATCGCCGGCCAAGATACGCGTCCGCAACCGGCAAAACCAGAATTGTTTCTGTGTTTAACTCCAAATTGTCAAAAATGAACTTCACTTCCGCTGCTGGCTCATCCTAAATTCGTACAGGCAGGTGAGTGACTGTTTCCACTTAAGGATACGGAACTACGCGGGGTTGGGCATGGCTGGACTGGGTTCCCGTCATCCGGCAGATAAGATGCGCCGACTTGCGGGCTCTGGCCAAGGGCCTTCGGGACGGCAAAGGCGCGGCATGTTTTCGCCGGGCTTCGGCAACGTCTTTCTGTGTTATTTGCTTGTCTGTTCGCTTGTTCTTGCACCCGTGGCACTGATTTTTTCGATCCGTTTTGCCGATTCCACAGAGCAGCGCCTGTTCGCTCATTACTTTTTTATCCGAACAACCATTGCAGTTTTTGTGATCGGCACCTGCGTCAGCTGCCTCTTGATCTTGATCGGCGCTGATCTTTCGTCTTCGCTCATCCTTGCCGGGCTGGCGCTCCTGACCATAACCTCTGCGCTAACGCTAGTTCGTTGTTTTCGCGGCATTTTCAGTGCTCTTCGCGGAAATTCTCCGAGGTTTTACCGAAGCTATCTGGCGTAACGGCAAACGCGCCAAGCGACCTTGCCAAAAAAAAAAAAAAAAAAAAAAAAAAAAAAAAAAAAAAAAATTTTTTGCCGGTTGCGGAAAATTTTCGGTTTTAGCGTCAGCTCGCCCTTTGAATGCCGCAATTGGACACGACATGCACGCGGCCCGCAAAAATCCGCGCACAAACCTCCAGCCAGCGGGAACTGGAATTAACAACGGACTTGGAAAAATGTCTGAGCAATCCTCCCAATCGGTGTCTAAGGATCCGGCTGGAGCAAAGTTGGTAAATCATTATAAGCCTGTGGGCATTGCCGCGCTGAATGCAGCGGCACTTTGCAAGAACCCAGGTGCTATGAAGAAAAAGACCAAGTAATCCGCTCAATATTGCGGATCGGCTTTTTCGAACCCACCAGCAGGCCGCGCTTGCTACCCTTCGGATTGCGTTTCAGCTCCGGATCTGGTTGCAGCGGCCTGCAGTGTTGGGCAAACTGCCGCCAACAAGGTCTTTTGAGAATCTGATTTCAATCGGGTCTCAGGTCACCGGACGCCTGCCCTTGCCTCGGGCAATCTCTTCCGTGTGTTTGAGGATTGTTGGCAGGATGCACACTGCGCATCCCGTGCACTCCATGTGTTCGCGCCAGATCGCCTGGCACCGTCGCACAAGTGCTGCTCGCTGAAGTCGATTACTCACTCTCGAAAGACCCTGGACACATTTTGCCGTAAAAAAGTGGCACGGCCTGTCCATGGGAGTTTGCCCGAATGATCATAGCCTATTGCCCGTCCGTGAAGGGTCTGGAACGTATCGAACTCGCTCCGGATGCACCGCTCCCCGCCACGTCGGTCTGGATCGACCTTGTCTCCCCGACGAAGGATGAGCAGAAAGCGGCCGAGAAGCTGATGGGCGCGGAAATTCCCACACGGGAAGAAATCGCCTCGATCGAAACTTCCGAACGTCTTTATGTGGAACCCGGTGCGGTGGTCATGACCGCGCAAATGCCCATGGCAACCCGCACGCTTGATCCGATCCTGTCATCGGTCACCTTTGTTGTGAACGCCAAGCGGCTCGTGACGGTGCGCTATGGCGAACCCAAATCAATCTCGATACTGGCGAAAAAGGTGCAGGCGGATCCNACGATCGCACATCTGGGCCCTGCGGTCCTGTTCGCCTTGCTGGACATAATCGTGGACCGCTGCGCCGACGAAATGGANTCNGCGTCGGCCCGCTACGANGAGCTCGCNCTGCAGGTTTTCGGAGACGGGCTTAACATGCGCAAGACGGCCAGCTACCAGATTGCGATCAAGCAGCTCGGCCANGTCGGACTTCACGTTGCGAAGATGCACGATGTCTGCACCAGCCTGTCACGAGTACTGCTGTTCATGAATACCCATGCCAAGCGGCTCGGCCTGACCGACATCCAGGCGACAGACGTAAAGACCTACGGCCGCGACATTCGTTCCATCAAGGAACACGCGGACGCGCTCGACAACAAGCTCGCCTTTTTGCTGGATGCCACGGTTGGTCTCGTCACGCTTGAACAGAACCAGATTTCCAAGATCTTTACAGTTCTCGGTGTCGTTTTCCTGCCACCGACCCTGATCGCCTCAATCTACGGCATGAACTTTGCCAACATGCCCGAACTCAACTGGGAACAAGGTTTCCTGTTCGCGATCGGCCTCATGGTGGTTTCGGTGATCGCAACCTTCATGTTCTTCCGATGGAAACGGCTTCTTTAGGGACAGGACACAAAAATGAAGCCGAGAGCGGCTCAGGGATAGAGCCGCTCTTTGGTCCAAGGCGCGTCCGGCGTTGACCGGGTAAACAGGATGCGGTCGTGCAGACGGAACGGACGGTCGTGCCAGAACTCGATCGAAGTCGGCACAAGCCGCATCCCGGACCAGTGATCCGGCCGGGGAATGTCGCCGATCCCGAATTTTGCGGTGTATCTGGCAACTTCCTTTTCAAGCGCAAAGCGGCTTTCCAGGGGCCGTGACTGTTTCGACGCCCAAGCGCCAATCCGGCTGCCGCGCGGGCGCGACTGGTAATAGGTATCCGCCTCTTCATCCGAAACCTGCTGGACCGCACCTCGCACCCGAACCTGACGGCGCAACGTTTTCCAGTGGAAGCACATGGCCGCCTTGCCCGACGACAGCAATTCCTGCCCCTTGGCGCTTTCAAAGTTTGTGTAGAACACAAAGCCGCGCTCATCGACGTCCTTGAGCAGCACCATACGCACATTGGGAAGACCGGTCTCGTCGACCGTCGCCAGCGACAGCGCGTTCGGATCGTTCGGTTCGGATGTCTTTGCGTCTTCAAGCCATTCAGAAAAAAGATCAAATGGCTTCTCGACCTCTGCAAAGTCACCTTTTGTTAACTCTTCAGGGGGATGCTTGAGGTCTGTCATTGTTTACCTGTCGAAGACTTCGACCGCCTGCAGCAAGGCAAGGATCTGCCAGCCTGGGGGCTGTCCATAAGATGTATCGTATGCGTTCATATACTCGCGGGCACAAGAAGATCCAACCATTTGTCATTGCAACACTGGCATTTGCAAGCGTCGTGGCCGGGTGCGCCCGGGTAAACGTGCCGATTGGCAGCAACAATGTCGATACGCCGACCGTTTTGACCGGTTCGGTTTCCTCTTCGGCCGATCAGGCCTATTCCGACATCAGTGCCGAAGACCGCAGCATCATTGCAGAAAATCTGGATACGCTCGACACTGCGCTCAGCGCATCCGATGCCGAGGAAAGTGCTGTTCTGTCCTGGCAGAACCCGACAAGCGGCAATTCGGGCACGCTTACGGATCTGAATGCCGACAGCCTCGGCGAGACCGGCTGTGTTTCTTTCAAGACCACCGCCAACACGATTGCAGGTATCAGGCTCTACTCCGGGACGGCTTGCCGCGACATAACGCAGAAATTCAGCGTGACCACCCTCAGCGTCGCCGACGCTTGAACAATCAGCAAGTTCCGCCCATAAATCACAGCCTGCATGTTGGAGGCTCAGGACTGGAATTTTGCTCTCTTCGTTCCGATATAGTAGACAAGTCCGGTCAAGTTTACTTCGGGAAAACGCGCGCTTCGGAGCAGGTCATGTGTCCGGAGCGTTTGTGCGTGAAGTGGCGGGCCGGAAAATCTTAGAAACCTGGTGATGTGAATGCGAGATCCCTATAGCGTCCTCGGCGTGGCGAAATCCGCCAGTGAGGGCGAGATAAAAAAGGCTTTTCGGAAGCTGGCCAAGAAATACCATCCGGATCAGAACAAGGACGATCCGGCGGCCCAGCAGCATTTTGCCGAAGTGAACCAGGCCTATGAAATCATCGGCGACAAGGACAAGCGCGCCCAGTTCGACCGCGGCGAGATCGACGCGGAAGGAAAGCAGCGCTTCCACTCCAAAGGCTTTGACGGTTATTCGGGCTTCGAAGATTTCGGCACGGCCGGTGGCACGCATGGCTTTCGGGCAGCTGGCGGCAATCAAGGCAGCTTCGACGATATTCTGAACGACATATTCGGTGGCTTTGGCGGCCGAGGTGGCCGCGGCAACCGTGCCGGAGCAGGTGCAGGTCCGGGGCCTGGAGCCGGTTTTGCCGGTGCAGGCGCGCGCACCAAGTCTCCTCCCAAGACCAAGGGCAAGAACGCCGAAATCGTCGCGCGCGTGTCGCTCGAGGACATTGTCAATTCCGGAAAGACGCAAGTTACGCTTCCAAACGGCAAGACCGTGAATGTCACCCTGCCTCAAGGCGTCGAGGAAGGCGAAAAGATCAGGCTGAAAGGCCAGGGCCACCCAAGTGAAAACGGCGGCCCCGCCGGCGATGCCATGGTCGAGATCAGGATCAGGCCTCACAAACTGTTCGAAATGAAGGGCACAGACCTTGTTCTGGACCTTCCGGTTACGCTCTACGAAGCCGTGCTTGGCGCCAAAGTCCGCACGCCGACCCTGTCTGGCGCGGTAAATCTGACGATCCCGCCCAACACGTCGAGCGGCAAGGCGATGCGTCTCAAGGGCAAAGGCCTACCGAACAAAAGCGGTGGTCACGGCGACCTCCTGGTCAAACCGCAAATCGTCATGCCGCCTCAAAACGATGAGGAACTGGACACGCTGATGAAGGCCTGGAAGGAAATCACGCCTTACCGGGCGCGTGGACCGGAGTTCGATTGATCACTCGTTCAGAGCCAGTCACATTGAGCAAGACTGCCGATACTTAAACGGCGCTGCCCCGGCCTTGAGCCGGGGCTTTTTCGTTTGAACACTTGTGGTGCAAGCGGGTCCCGGATCGGCTCCGGACCGACGCTGAAACAAGAAACGGGTGATCCGACACCCGCCGCACAGCGTCAGCGCTGCAGGTCGGCAAGCAGTTCCGCCAGCATCTCCATTCCCTTGCCCCAACCCTGATCGAGGCCGGCGATGGCGCCGGAGAAACACGCGATTTCCGCTTCACTTGCCTCGTGCGGCGTCCAGATGAGCCGAAGATCGGTCTGGTCTCCGTCGGCGGTGAAAGTCACCGTTGTCAAAAGTTTGCGCGGCCAGTCCGGCATCATGGGATTTGCAGCAATTTCCCATTCGGCATTGGACATTGAATGAAGCCAGACGAGCTTTTCGGGTTCGACCACGTCGATATACTCGACCCTTTCGAATTGCGAGCCGCCACCGAACCTCATCTCGTTGCGCCAAAGACCTCCGGGGCGCACGTCCAGTTCGTGAACAATCGTCTCGACACCCGGGCCGTACCAATGGGACAGAAGATCCGGCTCTGTCCAGGTCCTCCAGACCAACTCCCGTGGTGCGTTGAAACGTCTTTCAAGTATAAACTCTGGCAATGACACGCGCTTACTCCCCCTGATCCTTGTGTTTGAGTTCTTCAAGCAGGCTGTCGAGCTGGTCGAAACTGGACGACCAGAAGCTCCTGAATTCCTCCAGCCAGGCGACCGCTTCCTTCATTGGCGCCGCGTTGATCCGGGCCGGCCGGCGCTGCCTGTCGCTGCCTCTCGTGATCAAGCCTGCCCGTTCCAGCACCTTGAGATGTTTTGAGACTGCAGGCTGGCTCATCTGAAACGGCGCGGCAATCTCGTTGACCGACGCCTCACCCGCAGCCAGCCGCGTCAGGATTGCGCGCCGCGTCGGGTCGGCCAGCGCCGCAAAAACGGTATCCAGGCTGGTGCTACCCTTTATATAACCAACTTGTTCCATAACTTAATGGTTATATTATTCTCTCTGCTTGTCAAGCTATCAATATTCATATAACTTGTTATATATCTTGTTATATAAAAGTGACACCATGGTCGAAGACATCGTGCGCTCCCTGGGCTACGGCACGCTCGGCAGCCGGCTGAAGCGCATCGGCGAAAAACTGCAAGCGCAGACTCAGGAAATCAGCGAAGAGCTTGCCGCTCCGGAACTGCCGACTTCACACAATCCCGTGCTAGCGGCGCTGGACCGCAACGGCCCGCTCAGCATCGGTCATCTTGCAGAGGCGATAGGGCAAAGCCAGCCGGGCGTCACACGCATGGTCAACAGCTTGAAGAGCGCCGGACTTGTAAAGGTAAAGGGAAACGAGAAAGATCGGCGCATCAGCAGGATCACACTCACCCGTGGCGGAAAAGCGCTCGTGAAACGGCTGCAGGAAACTTTCTGGCCGGAGGTGATGCTGGCGGTCGAGGATGCCTGCACCGGGCTTAGCGGAACTTTGCTGGAACAGCTTGACCAACTGGAAAGCGCCCTTGCCGACCGACCGCTGAAGCATCGCCGGTCCGANCTGCCGCTTCCGGACTGGGANGAGCTTTTGGAACAGAAAGGAAAAGCCACATGATCAAGCGTATCTGGCACGGCTGGACCGCACCNGAGAACGCCGACCGNTATTTCGAAGTTCTGACCGGGCAGGTCATTCCCGCAATNGAGGCCAAGGCGCTTCCTGGATATCTCGGGATTGAAGTGTTGCGGCAACAGCATGACGGCGAAGTGGAGTTCATCACCATCATGAGCTTCCGTTCGATTGACGATATCATTGCGTTTCAGGGGCCGGACTATGAACGCAGTCACGTTCCCGATGTTGCCCAAGCGGTTCTGAAACGCTTTGACCGGACCGCGCAGCATTATGAACTTTTGACTGCACGCGATGCACAGGGGAACCAGTCATGACAGAGGCCCTCCAGCGTGTCGTCTGGTCCGCACTCACGTCAAGGCAGGAACGTTTCTCCAGGGGCGGTGCGCTCGCAAGACGCTTCGATCCGGCAATCTCCCCTTTCGCAGTTGCACGGGACGACTCGCCTGAAGCCATGAAGGCCCTTGCGGACCTGATTGAGCCTGAAAACGATCAGGTGTTTCTGGTTCAGGCCGACGAGATCGTGCTGCCGGAGACGCTCATTGCCGAAACATCCACGCTTGGCGTTCTCATGACGGAGCGCGCACCGTCTGCCAGGCAGACGAAACCCGTGCAGATCGCACCTTTGAGCCAATCAGATGTGCCGGAGATGGTCTCCCTTGCCAAGTTGACAAAACCCGGCCCCTTTACCCACAGGACTCATGAACTGGGGGCGTTCTGGGGCGTCAGGATAGATGGACGGCTTGCCGCCATGAGTGGGACAAGGTTGAACCTGGACGGGTTCACCGAGGTCAGCGGCATTTGCACCCATCCGGATTTTCAGGGACGCGGCCTTGCAACAGCACTCGCAATCCATGTCGCGGACAAAATTCGCGCGCGCGGAGACACCCCTTTCCTGCATGCCTATGCTGACAACGAGGGCGCAATTGCACTTTACCGGAAGCTTGGTTTCGAGGTCTGGCAGGAGGTGAATGTCGCTGTTGTTCGAAAAGCGGGCTGACAGAAAACCGTACTGATAATCTCAGCTTCCTGGCCCTCCGCATACGTGATTTCGCAACCAGTTGATTCTATCCAAAGTTGCATCAACGCAACACCAAATGAACAAACGATTGTAAGGGTTTGATGACCGTTGAAATCGTAAAACGTGTCCGATACGCAAAATACACCTAAAAATAAAACGGTGAGACAATGCGTATTTTCTTCGGTTTTCTGATTCTGTCCTTGTTCTCCTCACTCGGCCTTGCCGACACCTATCGCGAGACAATTCCGGCAAACAAAGCTTCATCTGTCGGCGCACACGCAATTTACGGGCCTGACTGCACCGGCGGCGCCGTGCCCCGAATGAAAGTGACGCAAGCCCCAAAGAACGGAACGGTTTCCTTCAGACAAGTCAGCGCGAAACTGACCGAGAAGGCTGGTCGATGCGCCGGAAAATCCGTCAATGGAACGGTTGTGGTCTACAAGCCGAACAGGGGTTTCCGCGGCGAAGACATTTTCAAGGTCAGGTTCATAATGGACATGCACACTTCCGGCACTGCGAAAATCAGAAACGTGTCCAACAATTACATCGTCCAGGTGAAGTAACGAACCGGCCATCCGGTGCGCGCTCTGATCTCACTGTGACTTAGCGGTCTCTCAGGCCGTACAGCCAGTAAGCGCCCTGGAGATAGAGCTTGCGGAATGCCGGCAACGGAAATTTCCGGAATGGAATCCGGATCGGCGCGGGAATGTCTTCCGGCGTCAGCGCTCCGACAATCAAACCGGCGATCTTTTCACCGGATAGGGATGCCATGGCGATGCCGCTGCCGTGCCAGCCCATAGCGGCATAGACGCCCTTCATTTCGGGAACCGCACCGACGAAAGGTGTGAGCGTTCGGGTGAGACAGACGTTGCCATGCCAACTGAAATCCGTTTCGACATGAGCCCAGGCCGGGAACATGGCTTCCAGGTCTTGCCGCGCGCGCGCCTGCATGGCCGACAAGGAAGACGGGTTCTCAAAAATGCCGCCACGCGTTCCGAACAGAAACCGCCTGTCGGGCAAGAGGCGGAAATAGTGCAGCAAAATCCGCGTGTCCGCGGCCATTGTGTCTGCAGTCCAGCCCTGTGCGGCCAGCTCGTCATCGCTAAGCGGGCGTGTCACCTGGATCGAGGACATGACAGGGAGCGTGCGGCCCTGGATCCATTTCGGCACGGTTTCGCGCATATAGCCGTTTCCTGCCAGGACAACCTTTTTCGCACGCACAAACCCGTGTTCCGTTTCAAGACGCCAACGTTCACCGTCCGGGGCGAATTCCGTTACCGGCGACTTGCCAAAAATCATGCCGCCTGCCTTGCGAACCTGGTCGCCAAGCGCAAGCACGTATTTCATCGGGTTGAGCGCAAACCCGTACGGCATATGGAGGCCGCCGTGAAAGCCCGGGCCGCCGTACCCTTCTGCCTGCAGGTTCTGCTTTTCAAGGATCCTGGCCTTGATGCCGAAGCTCTCTTTCAGAAATGCTGCGTCGTCCTTCAGCGCGACGAGGTCCTTGGGCCGATGGGCCAGGTAGATTTCTCCCCTGGAATGACAGTCAGCATCAATGCCCCAGTCATTGATCCGGCGCGCGACGAGATTGATCCCGGCAACCTGGTAGGCGACAAATCTCCGGGCTTCTTCAAGGCCGAATTTCTTGATCAGCTGGCGCCCGTCCAACATGGTTCCGCCCAGGCAACAAAAACCGCCATTGCGGCCCGAAGCGCCGTAACCGACATGTTCGGCTTCAAGGACACACACCGAGACCCCTGCCTGTGCCAGTTTCAGCGCTGCGCTGAGACCGGCAAAGCCCCCGCCGATAACAGCAACGTCAAACAGGGCGTTCCCCATGAGTTGCCGGTCCAGCCGCGGCGCCTCAACGCTTGCTTCCCAATAGCTGCCGGCCGGCTCGCGTGACATTGTGCCTTGCTGCAGCATCCTAGATCCCCAGCCTGTCGCGCAGCGAAAACCAGGTCATCGCGAGAACAAGGAGCGGGAACCGCAGCCGGTCGCCACCTGGAAAGGCGGGGATGTCCAGCTTGGCAAAGGCGTCGAACCGGCCAGCGGTACCGGCAACTGCCTCCGCAAGGATCTGCCCTCCGAGCGTGGCCATGGCAACGCCGTGTCCAGAATACCCAGTCGCGGTCAGCATATTAGGCGCGGGTCTTGCGAAATACGGCATCCGCTTCGGTGTCACCGCCAGCGTTCCACCCCAGCCGTAGTCGATAGCGGCGTCCTTGAGGTGCGGAAAAATCTCCAGCATGGGACCGCGTACGAAGGACTTGATATCCTCGGGGAAGCGATAGCCGTAATTCTCGCCACCGCCAAACAACAATCTCCGGTCGGCCGAGAGGCGGAAATAGTTGATGACGAACTTGCTGTCGGCAACCGCGACATTGTTGCGGATAATCTCCTGCGCTTCGTCCTCGGAGAACGGCTCGGTCGCCACGACAAAATTGTTGATCGGCATGACGTGCGCCGCTGTTGTCCTGTCCAGCTCGCCCAGATAACCGTTGCAGGCCAGTATCAGGTGTTCGGCATGAATTTCTCCGCGCTCCGTCGCAACGCTTATCTTGCCGTTCCCGTTGCCTCTGGCGCTGATCCCCGTCACTTTTGTGTCTTCAAATATCTTCGCGCCGGCTGCCTCGGCGGCACGACCGAGCCCAAGGGCAAAATTCAGGGGATGCAGATGTCCGGCCCCCATATCGAGGGACCCGCCATAATACCTTGGGCTGCCGACCTGTTCGCCAATCTCATCGCCGTCGATGAAACGAATGTGGTCATAACCGTAGACAAGGCGAAGATGTTCGACGTAGTCGCGGCTCTCCTCCACAAAGGACTTTCGGTGATCAGCGTGGAGAATTCCAGGCATGTAGTCACAGGCGATCTGGTGCCGCGAAATCAGGTCCTTGACCAGGGCCTTGGATTCCTCTGCAAGGTCCCAGAGCAGCCTGGCGTGCGCCTTGCCGTGCCGTTCTTCAAGCACGGTCTGGTCGACACGTTGCCCCGAGCCGACCTGACCGCCATTGCGGCCGGAGGCACCCCAGCCAATTCTGTTGGCCTCCAGCAACACGACATCCATGCCCCTTTCGGCGAGATGAAGTGCGGCCGATAGCCCTGTGTAGCCGCCGCCAACGATACAAGTCTCGCAGGATCGTGCCTCTTCGAGCGCAGGATATGCTGTCTGCCAGTTCGCGGTGGCAGCGTAATAGGATGGAGCGTGCCGACCCGGCGTATCGTTCGCTGTCAGGAGATCATGCGCCATCAACATCGCGGATCCCCACTCCTTTTCCCGCATTTCCCGTGCCCTGAATGAAGCCGACACTTTCCCGTGTTAAAGCGCCGGTTTCAAGGCGAAATCAGCATCCGACGAACATGTTTTTGCTTGATTTTGCAAGCTCTTGCGATTCACCCTGCGTCAATTGCCAGCCTTGACAGCCCGCGCAAGACCGATGAAACGTCATGGTGATACCGTCATACGTCTGGTTACGATGGTATGGCTTAATTCAATTGACCGACAAGGAAGGCAAAACTGTGTTGGGACCTGCGGAACACCCCTGGCTCGATCCACTTTGGCGGCGGATTGTGCTTGTTGCCTTTTGCGGCGGATGGACGGTCATGGAATACATGCTCGGCAATCACAACTGGGCAATCTTTGTGGGAGCTGTCACACTTTATGCAGCCTGGTCATATCTTTACGCCTACAAGGATCCCGACGACCCGACGCGAAAGACCAGGCCGCGGATGGACGAAGACGAAGGATAAAAACGTGATGCAGCGGGATGCGGTCACACAGGTGCGGTTCATCAAGCTTCTCGCAGTGTTCGGTATCCTGCTGTGTGTTTCGCTCCTTGCCGGTCTCCACAGTGCTTCGGCAGATGACACATCCCAATCAGCGTCTGTCTCAACTTTCCAGGATGTCCAGGATGTCCTGAACAAGCGGTGTGTGGTCTGTCACGGCTGCTATGACGCCCCCTGCCAGCTCAAGCTGTCCTCTCCGGACGGGTGGCAACGCGGTGCCACGAAAGCGCGGGTCTACGACTCCTCCCGCCTTGAAGACGCTCCGATGACCCGCCTCGGCATCGATGCGAAGACCGTTCCGGAGTGGCGTGAGAAGGGGTTCTTTTCCGTCACCGGCAGCGACAGCGCACCTTCCACAATCGAACAACTCCTCAAGGCAGGACGCAATCATGACTTCAAGCTGGGTGCGGCGCTTCCGGACGATCTTGATATCAGACCGACAAGGAAGGATAGCTGCCCCTCGCCTGATCAATTGAGCGGCTATCTGTCCAATCACCCCTATGGCGGGATGCCGTTCGGCACCGCGCCGCTGCCGGACGGAGACTACGAACGCCTCCTCACATGGGCGGCGAACGGATCACCCGGGGGCACGGCACGCGTCGAGCTGCCCGCAGATATTTCAGACGAAATCGGAAAGATCGAGGCATTTTTCAACCAGGAAACGCTCCGGTCCAAGCTCGTCGCACGGTATATCTATGAACACCTTTTCCTGGCGCATTTGCACATCAAAGACGATGATCCGCGAAGGTTTTTCCGCATCATCCGATCTCGGACGGGACCCGGCGAGGACCCGGACGAAATTCCGACCCGGCGCCCGTTCGACGATCCGGGAGGGCCGTTCTTCTATCGTCTCGTTCCGCTCGACGGCACCATCTTGCACAAGGAACACATCGTCTACGAGATCGGCTCTGAACGGGTAAGCCGCTACAACGAGTTGTTCCTGGAGAACGACTGGCCCATCGAGGCTCTGCCAGCCTATTCGAACGAAGCAGGCGGCAACCCGCTGTCGACATTTCAGGCCATCCCGCCGCGCAGCCGATATCAATTCCTTCTGGATGACGCGCTCTTCTTCGTGCGGACATTCATACGCGGCCCGGTCTGTTACGGGCAGGTCGCGGTCAATGTGATCCAGGACCGCTTCTGGGTGTCGTTTCTGGATCCTGACTCAGATCTTTCGGTGACCGATCCGACCTATCTGCAAGACGCCATTCCGATCCTGGAACTGCCGGTCGCCGTGTCGGAAGACGACAAGTTCACCGAGCGCCTCAAGAGTTTTCTGCTCGTCAGCCCGATCAAGTACCAGGAGTTCAGGCAGGACAGATACGCACAAAGAGCGGAAACGGAAGGCGGTCTCGGTTACTCCGATATCTGGGACGGTGACGGCAGCAATATCGACGCTCGCCTGACGATCTACAGGAATTTCACGTCCGCTTCCGTGGTGACCGGCTCTGTCGGTGCCATACCGAAAACAGCCTGGGTGATCGATTTCCCCCTGTTTGAGCGGATCTACTACGATCTCGTGGCCGGCTTCGACGTCTTTGGAAATGTTGAACACCAGCTCACGACGCGCATTTACATGGACATTTTGCGCCGCGAAGGCGAAAGAATGTTCCTCTATTTCCTGCCGCCGGATATCCGCGAACAAACCCATGACGACTGGTACCGCGGGGCACTCGTCAGCCTGATCGATCTCTGGAAAGAAAGCCCGATCGACACCACGACACCTTCCGGAGTGAACTTTAGGACCGATCGGCCCAAGGCCGAGTTTCTAACCGGACTGCTCAAGATAGAACCGGAGCTCTGGCCTCTCAGCGACCCGATCAATCGCTGCGAAGGTCCAGACTGTGCCCAGCCGTCGACGGTCGCAGGTCAATTGCGCCCGCTCAGCGGCACACCGGCGCCCTTCGCGAAATACCTGCCGGACATCGCCGTTCTAGTCGTTGAAGACGGGGATGAGACTGAGGTCTTCACAATCGTGCTCGACGTTGCACACAGCAATGTCGCCTTCCTTTTCAACGAAGAGCTTTTGCACCGTGAACCGGAAAACGACGATCTCACCATCGTGCCGGGCCAGTTCTCAAGCTATCCCAACCTCGTGTTCAGGGTGACCTCGGACGACGTTCCCGCCTTTGTTCAAGGCATCAGGGACATCAGAAGCCAGCAGGATTACCTCGGTGTCATCGAACGCTTCGGCATCCGTCGAACCGATCAGAGCTTTTGGGAAACGCTCGACCTTATCCAGGCGAAGCTCAATGAACAGAGCGCGATCCAGGCAGGTCTTCTCGATATCAACCGCTACCACGACCCCAAGCCTCTCGACCCGATCGAGCGGCTGTTCGAATACAGGATCAGGGTCGATTAGGGTACGAACCCCTAAATGAAGCCAATTTGGTTTGGAGTGTTTTGGCCATATGTAAGGAGCGGAAGCGCAGGAAATGTGGTTCATTTTCAAGCCTTTCGCGACGCGGCAGATGGCCAAAACGGCCAAATCCAAAGGACGGCTAAATGGCTTCACCTGGCAGCGTCACCGTGCTTGACCGGGCAACAAGCCCGCTCTTCGCACGCTTCCTCGCAAGATTTTGCCATTTCTGCCGCCAAATCGGCTTCATTTAGGTGTCCGTACCCTAGGGTACGAGTTCGCCGATGATCCAGTCGCAAAAGATTTGGGCATCCGGACCGAGCCCCTGACGCGGCCCGGAGGTGACAAGGTAGTAGCTGTGTCGGCTCTTGATTTTCCGGCCTGAAGACAAGACCAATCGCCCGTTATCGAGATACGGCCGCGCAAGCGTTTCCAGGACAAGCGCATGCCCGTGACCGAGAGCTGCGAGTTCCAGAGCAGAGAGCGTCTGGTCTACCTGCAGTCCGTTGCGTCTTGGAACAGGGTGCCCGAACGTGCGAAAAAAACTCTCCCAGGTGTCGATCACGCCCATGATATCGAGGCGCGTCGCCTCAGCGAGTGCGACGAGATCATGTTCGCCCGGCGCGACGGCGAACTGCGGATGACAGACCGGGACGATCGGATCATTCAGCAGAAACTCGACATTGCCGTCTGACCAGCTGCCATCGCCAAAACGGATGTCGATCTCGAAGAGATCAGGGTTGAGGGACTCGGCCCAGGACGCAGAGATCATCTGCAACTCGATCCCGGGAAATGCCTGCTGAAACGAAGCGAGCCTTGGGATCATCCAGAGCTGACTGAAACTGTTGAGACACCGAAAGCGCACCGGTTTCCGATCCCGCTCACCGAAAACCGAAACAGTTGCGATGGACAGGTCCGAAAAGGCCTTCTCGACACTGGGCAGATAAGTCTGGCCCAACCGTGTCAGCACCAGTTCCCGATGCACCCGGTCGAATAGCGGATACCCAAGTTTCTGCTCCAGCTGGCGCACCTGGTAGCTGACGGCGGCCGGTGTGATCAGGAGTTCTTCGGCAGCCCTTGTGAAATTGCCAAGCCTGGCGGCCGCTTCGAATGCGCGCAACCACGGCAATGGCGGCAGACTGTAGACCATGTTCGCTTCCCGGGTCGCACGTCAAATTTACAATTCCAGACGCGACACTGCATTAATTGATGTGCACTTACAGATCTATCCTGCAAAATTTTTCGATGTATCGCCAAATTTTTTTTCGTTTCAAAGATTTTGCGAACTCGCTGAGAATTCACCTCCGAAGAAACACGACTGGCATGATTGTAAATGGAACAGGTCGACTACATCATTGTGGGCGCAGGCTCCGCCGGATGCATTCTGGCCGAACGCCTGAGCGTTGATACGCAGACGAACGTGTTGCTTCTTGAAGCAGGTGGCGCGGACAGTTCCCCCTGGGTTCGCCTGCCGCTTGGATACGGCAAACTTGTCACCAATCCGAAACACACCTGGCAATTCTCGACAGCGCCCGACCAAGGCCTCAACGGCCGCAGCATCTCCTGGCCACGCGGCAAAATGCTTGGCGGGTCCGGCTCAATCAACGCGATGGTCTATTGCCGCGGGCTCCCGGGAGACTTTGATGACTGGGAGGCTTTTGGCGCAACCGGCTGGGGCTGGAAGGACGTCAAACCCGTCTATGAGCGTCTGGAAACAAAAGTAGGACCGGACGGGCAGAGAAGCGGCCGCGGACCCATCCATGTCCAGAACACAGCCGATCAGGTCCATCCGCTGAACCGGCACTTCTTTTCGGCACTCGACGAAACTGGATTGCCACGTTCCGACGATTTCAATGGCGAACAGCCGGAAGGCGGCGGCGTTTATCACATCAACGCGCAAAGTGGCGAACGCTGCTCCTCCGCACGTGCCTTTCTCCACCCTGCCCTGTCGCGCCCGAACCTCGTTCTGCGCACAAACACTCAGGTCAGCAGAATTCTCTTCGAAGGACGCAGAGCAACAGGTGTCGAACTCACAACTGGCGAAACGCTCACTGCCCGGCAGGAGATCATTCTTTCAGCCGGAGCCATCGGGTCGCCCCAGCTTCTGCAGGTCTCAGGGATTGGCCCGGGCAGCGTGTTGCAGGAGTGCGGCATCCCGGTAATTCTCGCAAACGACAATGTCGGCGGCAACCTTCAGGACCATTTGACCGCAAGCTTTACCTTCCGGGCGAAGGAAGCGACCCTCAATGCCGTTCTGCGCCCGCTGGCTGGACAGGCCTATGCGGCTCTGCAATACGCCCTGACCCGAAAGGGCCCTCTTGCCCTTTCAGTCAACCAGTGCGGCGGTTTCCTGAGATCGCATCCCGGCCTCAACGCGCCTGACCAACAGCTCTACTTCAACCCGATCAGCTATCGCTACAAACCTTGCGGTGACACGCCGAAGCTCACGCTCGACCCTTTCAACGGTTTTATCATCTGTGCCCAGCCGACCCGCCCGACGAGCCGCGGACGCATAGATATCACGAGTACGGACAGCACGGTCGCCCCGCTCATTCAGCCAAATTCGCTTGCGACGGAAGAAGACCGCCGCTCCGTCATTTCCGGCGGCCGGCTCTGTCAGAAGATCATGGCAAGCAATGCCATGCGGTCGATCGTGGATGCATCCGAATCCCCACATCTGGAAGCGCTGGATGATGACGGATTGCTTGAGGACTTTCGCAACCGGGCAAGCACCGTCTTTCATCCGGTTTCAACCTGCCGGATGGGCGAACACCGCGAGCAGACGGTTATCGACAGCCGTTTGAAGGTACATGGTGTCGACAGTCTCAGGGTTGTCGACGCTTCAGCCTTCCCAAACATCACGTCTGGCAATACCAATGCACCAACCATGATGCTCGCCCTGAAGGGGGCGGATCTCATCCTTGAAGACCGGAAACGAGCCACACAATGACAGTCCAGGACATCGCACAAGACTATCTGAGCACAGGCAAGCTTGAGGCCCTGCCGGAAGGCCACTTCATCGACGGAAAGGTGACGCGGCCTTCCGACCGGAAAATGGAAAGCTTCGACCCCGGACGCGCCGAGGCCTTTGCCGAATTCTCGCTTGGCGAGGATGCGGACATGGATCTTGCCATCGCGTCGGCGGAAAAGGCGTCCAGGCACTGGCGTCATGTGACCCCCGGCGAACGCTGCCGGATCCTCAACAACGTCGCCCGCCTCTTCCGCGAGAATGCCGACCGGCTTTCGGTGATCGAGGTGGTCGACAGCGGCAAGACGCTCGCCGAAGCTCAGGGTGATGTTCAGTCTTCGGCGCGCCTGTTCGAATACTATGCCGGCGCTGCCGACAAGCTTGACGGCCGGTCCGTCAATCTCGGGCCGGACTATACCGCGTTCACCGTGCGCGAGCCGGTCGGTGTGACCGGCCACATCATTCCCTGGAACTACCCGACCTCGACCTTTGCACGCGGTGTCGCACCGGCACTTGCCGCCGGCTGCGCGGTGGTTGCGAAACCGGCTGAGACGACCCCGTTCACCGCACTCGTCATGGCGGAACTGCTCTGCGAAGCAGGCGTGCCGGAGGGCCTGGTCAACGTGGTCACCGGTCTGGGTGCGGATGTCGGCGCGCAGATGGCCCGGGATCCGCGGATCAAGCAACTGACGTTCACCGGCTCTGTTTCGACCGGTATCAACGTTGCGCAGATGGCAGCTCCCAATGTGACCCGGCTGACGCTGGAACTTGGCGGCAAATCGCCCCTGATCGCTTTTGGCGACGCCGATCCCGAGAAGGTTGCCGATGGAGCCTATTGGGCGATCTTTTCGAACTCCGGTCAGATCTGCTCTGCCGGTTCCAGACTGATCCTGCACAAGGCCATCCGGGACGATGTGCTTGCCATCCTGGCGGAGCGTGCAAAGGCGATCAGACCGGCGCACGGACTGACCGCTCCTGACATGGGTGCGATCAATTCCGAGCTTCANCTGGGGCGCATCAAAGCCCATGTCGATGCGGCNAAATCCCGGGGNGCACATCTTCTCACCGGCGGCGACGTGACCGTGGATTCCCANACCGGCAAGGGCTGGTTTTTTCAGCCAACCGTCATCGCCGATCTCGCTGCCGACGATCCTGCNGTCCAGGACGAGATTTTCGGGCCGGTTCTTTCGGTCCAGAATTTCGAAACCGNAGAGGAAGCCGTGCAACTTGCGAACGGAACCGAATTCGGCCTGATCGCGAGCGTCTACACGCGCGACGTCGGCCGNGCGATGCGGGTTGCATCGGCGATGGATTGTGGCCAGGTTTCGATCAATGACTACTGGGCCGGCGGGCTGGAGCTGCCGTTCGGCGGCAACAAGAAATCCGGTTATGGACGCGAAAAAGGCTGGGAAGGACTGGACGCCTATACCAAGGTAAAGTCGATCACGATCAGCAACGCGAGTTGAGACCTCACATGAAACTCGACCAAATCGAGACCTTTGTCGTCGGAAACCCGCCGCCGCGCCATGGCGGTCGTTACTTTATCTTCGTCAAGCTGGTCACGGCCTGCGGCATCACAGGGTACGGCGAAATCTACAACGCCACCTTCGGCCCGCATCTGGTTGCCGAAATGGCGAAGGATGTGTTCCAGCGGCAGTTCGAGGGCGAGGATCCGCACCATATCGAACGGCTCTGGCACAAGACCTATGGCGCCGGCTACACGCAACGGCCGGACTTTTCGGTGATGGGCGTCCTGTCCGGTCTGGAAATGGCCTGCTGGGACATTATCGGCAAGGCTGCGGGCAAACCGGCCTATGAGCTGCTCGGTGGCCGGGTGCACCAACGGCTGCGTTCCTATACGTATCTCTATCCTTCGGATGGCGACGTATATCCGGACCCGGCAAAACCAAATGTCTATAACGATCCGGACATAGCCGCCGAAGCGGCGGTAAAGGCGGTCAGCCAGGGCTTTACCGCGGTCAAATTCGACCCGGCCGGCGCTTACACGATCTATGACGGTCATCAGCCGAGCCTTGAGGACCTGGACCGATCGGAAGGTTTTTGCCGGGCGATCCGTGAGGCCGTCGGCAGCAAGGCAGACCTGCTTTTCGGTACGCACGGCCAGTTCACAGTCTCAGGTGCAAAGCGCATGGCCCGGCGCCTTGAGGCTTACGACCCGCTCTGGTTCGAAGAACCGATCCCGCCGGAAAAGCCGGAAGATATGGCGGACGTTGCCCGCTACACCTCCATTCCGGTTGCGACCGGCGAGCGTCTTTGCACCAAGTATGAATTCTCCCGCGTCCTCGAAACAGGGGCTGCAAGCATTCTGCAGATGAATCTCGGCCGGGTCGGCGGCCTGCTCGAAGCCAAGAAAATCGCTTCGATGGCGGAATGTCACTCCGCGCAAGTCGCCCCTCATCTTTATTGTGGTCCACTGGTCGCGCTTGCCAATATCCAGCTCGCCACCTGCAGCCCGAATTTTCTGGTGCTGGAATCGATCCGAACCTTCGACGGGTTCTATGCAGATCTTCTCAAAACACCGATCCGGTGGGAGGACGGCTATGTCATCCCGTCAACCGAACCGGGGCTTGGCGCCGATCTGGACGAGGACGTTGCCCGCGCTCACCCTTATGAAGGCGACGAGCTGCATCTAGGTTTTCAGGAAACACCGGCGGCGCCGCTTTGACGGAATAATTCCGGCTACGCCATATCCGTCGGTGTATCGCTCAAGAGAGCTTCGGCCTCGATCTCGACCCGGTGGTCGCCGATCAGGCCGGCAACAACGACCAGTGTGTTTGCCGGCTTGATGTCTGAAAAGACGCGGCCGTGGGCGCGGGAAATATCGAAAACATCCGTTTCATCGGTGATGAAGATGCGCGTGCGCACCACGTCTGCAGCGCTGGCGCCGAGCGCTGAGAGAGCGGCAAGTATCTTGTCGAGGATGTAGGTCGTCTGCGCCGCCGCGTCGTCCGGCGCAACAGCACGGGCCGCCCCGGCAACCGCCGTCGTTCCGGAGACAAGGATGCGGTCTCCGATCCTGTGGGCACGGCAGTAACCGGCGATCTCTTCCCAGTCCGAGCCGGTCAGAACACGGGTGGCGTCGGATCGGTGCGATGCGGGCGTAGCGTCATGGGCCCGCGGCATTTCGGATAGATGATGGCTCAAATCCCCGGACGCGGTCAGGAATGGCGGGCGGCGGTATTCGTCACCGCAATCGCCCGGAACAGGCGCAGTTTGCGCGAAGGCTTCTTTCAGCTGTGTCCGGTCCTCCTCATCGAGCGCGAAGGAGAACAGCCTGGCATTGTCGGCAATGTGCTCGCTTTCACCAAGGCGGGCCCCAACGATCGTTCCCGCGACGGCCGGCTGGTCCAGCACCCAGCGGGTCGCCACGTTTGCAACCGAAACGCCGTGTTTTTGCGCTATGGCGCTTGCGGCTTGAAGAATGGCCTGATAGCCGCCCCAACCACCGGCCGCGTCGATGAAGCGCTTGTATTTCATCTTCGACCAGTCGCTGATTTCTGCCGGTTCCGGCTTGCCAAGCCAGCGATCAGACAGGAAGCCGCCGCACAAGGTTCCATAAGCGAGCAATTTGACGCCCTTGTCCGCACACACTTGTGACAGCGGCCCTAGAGCCCGCCGGTCGATCATGGAAAAGGAAACTTGGTTTGTGACCAACGGAATACCGTCAGCAAGCGCTAGGCGCAAATGCGCCGCATCAAAATTGGTGACCCCCAGCGCCTTGATGAGCCCCTCCTCTTTGAGCCTTGCCATCTCGTGAAGAGCATCCAGCCAGGCCGGGTGTTCAAAACTCCACCAGTGAAATTGCAGTAGGTCGATACAGTCCGTACCGAGCCGGTCAAGCCGCTCCTGAACGCCGGCGCGCACAACGTCCGCTGTCATCGGGCCGGGTTCCGGGCACCATTTGGTAAAGATCTGCGGACCGCCTGCGCCGGCGTGCCGGGACAGAAGACGGCCGGCGATGATCTCCGCGCTACCGTAGTGGTCAGCCATGTCGAATGTGGAGAACCCGGCGTTCAGGTAGGCCTGAAGATGATCCGCGCCCTGGTTGGGATCAAGCGTTGTTCCATCCTTCTCCATGTCGGCGACCTGCCACAGTCCTGTAAGGATCCGGCTGATTTCCAGACCGTCGGCAAGGGTCTGGCGCGGCGGAGCAACAGTCATGGACGGGTCCTTCAGATTTGGGGCAGGAGCAGCTTGAAACTGCGCTCAATATCCTGTGCGAGGGCTTTTTGAGCTGCTGCACGATTGTTGGTGCGAAGCGCCGCGATGATTTCCTCGTGATGGATGTGTTCCGGGATTTCCGAGGCGGCTTTCTCTTTGACGACAAGATTGAGAAACGCGCCATATTGCAGCCAGAGCGCTTCGACCAGCGGAAGGATCACCCTGGAGCCGGACCTGCGGTACAAAGTGAAGTGGAAATCGTAGTTCTGGGTCAGGTCGGGCAAGTCGCCCGCAGCGCGCGGCCTTGAGATAATTGCAGCCAAAGCGTCGATGGCGGCGGCATCCATGTGATCCATGGCTTCATCCAACAGGATCGCTTCCAATGCCAGGCGTGCGCTCTTCAGTTCACGCATACGGTCCGCATCGAATGGCGGTACTTCAAGGGTCCGGCTCGGCGTGTCGACAAGCGCTCCCTCGGCAACCAGGCGGCGGACCGCCTCGCGCACAGGTGTCATGGAAGTGCCAAGCTGGCCCGCAAGGGTCCGAAGGCTCACGCTCTCTCCAGGTGCAAACGCACCGCGGGTAAAAGCCTCCCGAAGGGCGTCATAGACGCTCTCCCTCAGTTTCGACTGATCGATCCTGGCGACCTTTGGCTCGTTCATCCCTCTGCCTTGCCCGTTATGGCTTCTTGTCTTGACAATCCGGAATTGAGACATGGTATAAAATATCACAGATCACAAGCAAGGCGCTAAAACAAAATTTTGGGGAGCGCGGTGACCGAAGATTCAAATGGAAGCGGACGGACACCCGACGCGCAATCAGAAGATGGGTTCTGGCTGTATGACCTGAAGGTCGAGACGGTGCTGGATGGCCGGACACCGGTTTGCCGGCACATCGAAGGCGAAAGTTTCAGGGTCGAGGGCGAAGCCTTGGTTTTTGAAGAAGGACAGCGTGTCTCCATGTACGCGCTGGCCGCCGTGTTGCCGCTCCTTCCGGCCAAGCAGCGTCCCACCGCCCCGGAGGACTGGATGAGCACAGACGCGGAGGTTGCCTGTCCTGATCCCCATTGCGGCGGACGGTTCAAAATCACCAGAACCGGGAAACGATGGTTCAGCCATGCGGAGACGACCGGTCTTCCGGACAAGAGAAGCACGCCCTACTGGCAAAAGGACGGCGCTGAATGAGCGAGCGGACCACCTCTCTTCGCCCAGGTTACCAAATCTCCCGTGTGATCAAGGGCGGCTGGCAGCTTGCGGGCGATCACGGCGCGGTCGATGCCGCGACTGCGATTGCCGATATGGAAGCGTTTCTGGATGCCGGGGTCACATCTTTCGACTGCGCAGATATCTATACCGGCGTCGAGGAAATGATCGGCACCTTTGTCGCCGATGTTCGCCGCCGCCGGGGAGCGGCGACCGCGGACCGCATCCAGGTACACACCAAGCTTGTCCCGGATCTGGAACGTCTGGCAGATCTGAGCGCTGCGGAAGTCGAGGCGATCGTTGACCGGTCGCTGCAGCGTCTCAAAATCGACCGCCTGCATCTGGTTCAGTTTTTCTGGTGGGACACCTCCATCGGGTCACCGGTCGGGGCTATGGAGGTTCTCAAGCGCTGCCAGAAAAAGGGCAAGATCGCGCATCTGGGGGTCACAAACTGGGACGTTGCCGAAACCAATCCCTATCTTGAGGCAGGGATCGATCTGGTCTCAACGCAGGTGCAGTACTCGGTGCTCGACCGAAGACCAGCCGGAACACTGGTTCCCTGGTGCGCCGCGCACGACATTCACCTTTTATGCTACGGCACGCTCGCGGGAGGCTTTCTCACCGAAAACTGGCTCGGCAAACCCGACCCTGGCTTTGCCTTTGAAAATCGCTCATTGGTGAAGTACCGGTTGATCATCGACGAATTCGGGACTTGGGACACTTTCCAGGCGCTGCTTCAGGCGCTCAAGGAAATCGGCATGCGGCACGGCGTGTCCCTCAGCTCTGTCGCCACGCGCTGGGTCCTGCAGCAACCGCAAGTCGCCGCCGCAATTGTCGGGGCCCGTTACGCCCGGCATCTGCCGAAAACCCTTGAAGTTTTCTCCTTCGAGCTGGATGCGCAAGATCTTGGCCGAATTGACCAGCTGTTGGCATCTGCGCCCGGACCTCAAGGACCGGTGTTCGCTCTTGAACGCGATCGGACGGGCCGCCATGGCCGGATCATGAAGTACAATTTGAACGCACGTCCCGATGACTCGGTGCTTGGGGCGGCAAATGGCTGATGTGATCCTCAAACTCGCCGATGTCACGCGTTCATTTGGTGCCTTCACGGCCGTCGACGAGGTCTCGCTCGAAATCCGGACCGGCTCCATCACCGGTCTGATCGGACCGAATGGGGCCGGCAAGTCGACGCTCTTCAACGTTGTGGCAGGTGACTTGCCGCCAAATGCCGGGCGCGTCGAGTTTTTAGGTGATGATATCTCCACCCTTGCCCCGGAGCAGCGCTTTGCTGCGGGATTGGGCCGAACCTTTCAGATCCCGCGTCCTTTCAAGCGCATGAGCGTTCTGGAAAACGTCATGCTCGCACCGCTCGGGCAAAGCGGTGAAGGCCTGTTNGCGCCCGTTTTNGGGCGCGCGCGTATCCGTNACGAGGAAGCGGCCATCCGCAANCGCGCGCTAGAGGTGCTTGACTTTGTCACGCTNCGCGCNCTCGCCGACCAGCCGGCTGGAAAAATNTCCGGCGGACAGATGAAGCTNCTGGAGCTGGCCCGGGTNCTGATGGGCGATCCGAANTTGATCCTGCTGGACGAACCGGCAGCCGGGGTTAATCCGGCACTGACGGAGATCCTGATCGAGAAGATCGAGGAGCTCAATCGTGACGGCAAAACCTTCCTGATCATCGAACATGACATGGATTTCGTCATGCGGCACTGCGACCCGGTCATCGCCCTCGCAGAAGGCCGGGTGGTTTTCGAAGGGTCTGCCGCCGATGCTCAGTCCAATCCCGTCCTCCTGGATGCCTATCTGGGAGCGCCGGTCGATGCCTGAAGCCTTGCTGAGCGTGGAGAACCTGACCGCCGGATATGTTCCGGATCTGCCGATCCTGAGCGGTGTGTCGCTGACAGCGGAAAAGGCCAGTCTGACTGCGATCATCGGGCCGAACGGCGCAGGAAAGTCGACCCTGATCAAGGCCGTTATCGGCCTGCTGCCGGTCACGGACGGCCATATCAGAATGGGTGCGAAGGAGATTACCGGCCTTTCTCCCGACCGGATGACCGGTGCGGGGATCGCCTATGTCCCGCAGACCGACAACGTCTTCAGGACGCTCACCATCCAACAAAACCTCGATCTGGCGCTGAAAACCCACGGCAATCCTCAAAAGCGTCTTGCCGACCTTTATGACCGGTTTCCTGTCCTGGCGGAAAAGCGGCGCGACAGAGCGGGAGCGCTCTCCGGCGGTCAGCGGCAATTCCTCGCCGTGGCGATGGCGCTGGCCGTTGAACCGGAGCTGATCCTGATGGACGAACCGTCCGCCGGCTTGTCGCCGAAGGCCGCCGAGGATGTGCTTGATCATGCAAAGCAATTAACGGCTCAAGGCGTGACCATTTTGCTGGTCGAACAAAACGTCAAGCAGGCCTTGAGACGCGCCGATCATTGTTATGTGCTTGCAGAAGGGCGTAATCAGATTGACGGTCCCGCCACGCAGCTTTTGGAAGACCCCACGCTTGGGCGGATCTATCTCGGCGGGGAAAGGCGGGTGCCTGCATGATCCAGCATCTCGTCGACGGCATTCTTGTTGGCTCGTTCCTGTCGCTGGGTGCGATCGGGCTCACGATGGCAATGCACATCCTGCGCTTTGCAAACTTCTCCCATGCAGAACTTTTGTCCATCGGCGCCTACTGCGCTTTGGTGTTCGATAAGCTGTTTGAAAGCCTGCTGCCGATCCTTGCGGAAAAGATCGGCCCGCTGTCCATGACAGGTGCTTTGGCGATCTCCATTGTCCTGTCCATGGCCATCACGGGACTATCCGCTGTCCTTATCGACCGGTTCATCTTCCAGCGTGTTCGGCAAAAGGGGGAAGAACTGTCGATGGTGTTCGCATCCTTTGGCATGGCGCTGATCATTCGCAATGTCATCGGCCTGGTTTTCGGCTTGTCCGCCGAGCTTTATTCGCAAGATATCGCCTTCGCGATGGTTGTCTCGCGCGACCCGCTGCTTCTGGTCAAACCTGATCAGGTGTTTGTGCTCATCGCAGCCCTGGTCCTGATGTTCATCCTGCATCTTGTCCTGTCACGAACCACGTTCGGCTTTTCGTTGCGGGCCGTCGCAGAAAATCCCAGCCTTGCCCAGGTTCACGGTGTGAACCTCAAGCGGATGGTCGCGGCTGTCTGGATCATCGGTGGCGGTCTTGGAGCGGTTGCCGGCATTTTCTACGGCCTCAGCTACCAGATCACGCCCGTCATGGGACGCGACCTGGTGCTTCCCATATTCGCCGCCACGATCGTGGGTGGGATCGGCAGCGTCTACGGCGCTGTTCTCGGCGGTTTCATCGTCGGCATAGCGGCAAATTTGGCGCTGGTGATCCTGCCGTCGGGCTACAGCCCCTCCGTTCCGTTTCTCATGATCCTTGCGGTGCTTTTGTTGCGGCCGCACGGTTTGTTCGGGGAGGCACGCACATGATCGGCGTTCTTTCCTATCTGGTTTTCTTCACCACGGTGGCCGCGATCCTATCCATCGCGGTTCTTGGGCTGAACCTTCAATGGGGCAATACCGGGCTCTTCAATGGCGGTGTCGTCGCCTCGTTCGGCGCAGGTGCCTATGGCACACTGATCCTGGGCGGCCCGCCCCAAGAGGGGCAGTTGGGCGGTTTTGAGCTGTTCTACCCGTTGGCACTTTTCGGCGGCCTGCTCTTTGCCGGCGGCCTTGCCTGGGTGGTCGGCAAGCTGACCTTGCGTCTGCGGCACGACTATCTGGCAATCGCCACCTTCGGGGTCGCGGTCGCGTTTGAAAACGTCATGCGCAATGCGACCAACGTCACCGGTGGTGCACAGGGCATTCGCGGGTTCGAGCGTCCGATGATGGAAACGCTCGGCAGCGGCCTCACTTACAATCTGGCGTTTCTGGTGTCGGTGCTCGTCGTGCTTGCACTTGTCTATGTCTTTCTGGAAAGGCTGACCGTCTCGCCATTCGGCCGTCTGTTGAGGGCCATCCGCGAGGACGAAACGGCCGCCCGTTCGCTCGGCAAGGCGCCGGCAAGGATACGCCTTCTGGCCTTCGTGACCGGTTCCGTCATCATCGGCCTTGCCGGTGCGCTCTACGGCACGTTCTATGCCTTTGTCAGCCCCCAGGACGTGCTTCCCATTCTGACCTTCCAGATCTGGGCCATGCTCATTGTCGGCGGTGCCGGCAATAACAAGGGCGCGATCGCCGGAGCATTTCTGATCTGGGGCGCCTGGACTTTTTCAGGTTGGGCGCTCTCACGTTTCGCACCCATCGAGGTTCAGCTCTACACCGGTTCGATCCAGTTCGTGCTGATCGGCATGGTGATCGTCGGCATGCTGCTTTGGAGGCCTCAGGGCCTTTTCCCCGAGCGGCTGGTCGTTTCACAGCCCGGAGGAGGTACCCGGGAAAAAACACAAGCAGAGGGACTAACATGAAAAAAACATTGGTTTTTGCGGCGGTGGCCGCGGGCATGACCGCCCTGAGCACCGGCGTCCAGGCACAAGACTGCACCACGAAGGTCGGTGCTGTCCTGCCGACATCCGTCGATTGGGGGCGCCCGATCGCCGAAGTCGCCCAATTTGCCGTCGACCAGGTGAACGATGCCGGTGGAGCGGCTGGATGTTCAATCGAGATGGTGCTGCGGGATACACAGGTCGATCCGAAGGTCGGCGTGGATGCCGCCAAGGCACTTGTCGATCTGGAAGGTATCAAGGTGCTGCTCGGTGCGGTCTCCTCAGGCGTTTCGATGCCGATCCTGACATCTGTGACGGTACCAAGCGGCGTCATGCAGATGTCCTGCTGTTCGTCGTCGACGGCGTTCACGGTTTTGTCCGAGGAAGGCAAGACCGACGGCCTTTGGTTCCGGACCTTTGCGACAACGAGCGTGCAGTCGGCCATGGGTGCGAAAGTGGCCGCTGACAAGGGCTGGAAGTCAGTCGCGATCCTCTACAAGAACGACGACTGGGGACAGGACATGTCCCGGCTGATTGCAGCCGACTTTGCCGCTGCAGGCATCGAGGTGAAAGCCAATGTCGCCATCAACGACGCCCAGCCGTCCTATCGCGCGGAAGTCACAGAGGCACTTGGCAGTCAGCCTGATGCGCTTTACCTGGCGCTCTATCCGACCGAAGGCAAATCCGCTGTGCGCGAATGGATTTCGCTCGGCGGAACGCAGAACATGATCCTTGCCAACTCGCTGAAGTCCGATGAATTCCGCGACGCGGTCGGCATGCAGTATCTCGGAAATGCGTTCGGCACGGACACCGCTTCACCACGCGTTGAAAGCGCAGACGCCTTCAAGGCCGCCTATACCGCGAAGTTCGGTTCTGAACCGAATGGCCCCGGTCTTGCGAACAGCTATGACGCCACGATGATCGCGCTCCTGGCCATGGAGGCGGCCGGTGCCGATGCAAGCGGTGCGGACATTGCCGCAGCCGTTTCAAAAGTCACCGACCCGAACGGGACACCCGTTACGGCAGATACCGCCGGCTTTACCACAGCCAAGGAAACGCTGTCAGGCGGCGGCACCGTGATGTACCAGGGCGCGACCGGCAACGTCCGCTTTGATGCAAACGGGGACGTGTCTGCCCCGGCCGTCGTGTGGAAATTCACAGACGCCGGCACGGACGAAGTGGAATATCTGTCATTGACCGAAGTCGATGCCTATATCGCATCGTTGAAGAAGTAGTCGCTTTCCGACAAAAAACCGCCCGGCATACGCCGGGCGGTCATGCTTCCGGCATAAGTTCAGCTAAACGGGCATAGCTTTGACCTCAGGGCAAAACGCCAACAGTCCAGCGGTCCAAATCTCATTTCCCTGAACTGGTTTTTCCCGATCCCGTCAAACCGTTGCCCGTCCTGTCCCTAAGCAGGTGATGCGCCAGACTTCGGGCTTTAGCGGCGAAGGTTTTGCCATCGCAAAAAGCATTGATCGCAAGCAGCGGACAGCCACCCGTTTTCAACAGTCGTCGCCGATCTCTGCGCGCCTGCAGACGGTTCCATCCTATTGCCAGAAACACACTCTGGGCTGACTGGCGTGCGCCCGGCAGACAACCGTCCGGCCACAGGAATGCGTGTAGTACTTCATGTCCGTGCCGGGGCGCCGCCGTTTCGCATAAGTGTGCGAATCGACATTCGGATCGCTCGGGCAGGCGCTGCTTGTCCGGGTCGTTGTGGTTTTTTCCGTCTTGGGTTTTGACGTCCCGGAGCTTCCCGATGTGCTGGCAGGTTGCCTGACGGCAACGCACTTTCCGCTTTTCAGTTCCTGGTTCCGGCCGCAGGTCAAAGGACAGACCCGCCCGGTCGACTTTTTGAGTTGATCCAGAATTTCCACTTTCGGATCAAGCGAGGCCAGCTCCAGGCCGGCCTCTGCGGCATAGGTCCTGAGCGCACCGCGGCTTCGCTTTCCCCAGGCCCCGTCTACCTTGCCGACTGAACAGCCAAGACGATTGAGTTCGGTCTGAAGGGCGCGCGCTAGCTCTTTTTCGTCCAGAACCTCTGCCGGTTGCTCGTCGGTGGCTGCAGCTCCCGCACTTTCCGGTGAAAGATTGGCAACCACGATTTCTTTCCGGGTGTCAGTGTCCTTCTGCGGTTCTTCGTGCGCCTTGATTTGCGATGTTTCTGGTGCCTTGGGATTTACCGGCTTTTCCCTCTTCAACAGATCGATCTTCAACCGGGCCAGATCGGCATAGTCTCCGTCCGGATATCGTGTCAGGTAGCTCTCGAACAATTCGGGTTGCGACGCATTCTGGATGGATTGCCAATAGGCGATCTCGGTTGCTGCCACCCGCCGGCGCTCCTCGGCCTCACGGGCAGTTGCCCTGTCCTTGATCTCGTCGATGCGCACTTTCGCGATATCGGCAAACTGGCCGTCCGGATACCGTTTCAGGTAGTTTTCGAAATAGACCGCGTTTTCTCCCGTCTTGATCGATTCCCAGTAGGCCAGTTCGATTTGCGGGTTCTTCGCAGGCGGAACAGGTTGCTCCACGATCACCGGCTTCGGCGGTTCCTTGGCTTTGAGAATGATCTCGCCCGTGAGAGAGGAGTTTTCCCAGGGGACCTGGCGGCCATTGGTTGCTTCCAGAACATCACGGCGCACGGAGACCAGATCCCGGGTAATATCCTGCCCGGGTGTCCCGAGGTGCTTGAGCAACGCTGTCGTGAAGGGACTGTTTTCCCCCGCACCGTCAAGCGCCACGTTGCCCGGCTGCGTGGCAAACGAAATCAGCGTTCCGATGCCCGAGCTGGTCTTCGCAAGCCCGCGCCCGACAGAAGCCGATCTCGTGCCCATCGACCGGGCAAGGTTTTCGGCGAGCGGGTTGTTCCGGCACGCATCCAGAAAGACCAGGTTGGTCTTGCTGGCCTGCTCCATCGTTCGCAGGATCAGGTTGATTGGGACCGTTTCAAATTCCAGATCCAGCGGCGAATTGAGCTGGGCATCCGTCGGCAGCAGGTAGTTCACGCCGTTCACCTGAAGGCCGTGGCCGGCGTAGAAAAAGAGCGCAATGTCCGCGTCGTTGAGCTTCGATACGAACGCCTCGATCTTCGACCGCAGGCCGCGAAGATCAAGATCCAATCCTTCCACCACGTCAAAGTCCAGGCTTTGGAGTTTAGCCACCATGCCCCTGGCATCGTTGTAGGGGTTTTTAAGAGCCGCGACGTGCTGATACCCCGAATTCCCGATGACGAGTGCAACCCGGCGCTCCGCCTGGGCAACACCCATGCTGACTGAGATGGCAAAAAAGAAAATCAAAATGCGAAAAAAACCAGCCACTTCGCCCCCCATGGCGTTCGTCACTCAGTCTATCACCAAACTATCCCCGGTTGTAGCAAATCAATCAAGGAGGCGTATTTGTTTCCACCGAGCGAAGAAATAGGGGCCGCTCAATGAGCGGCCCCTTCTCGTTCATGGACAGCAAATTTTGTTGGTGTCCTCAAGCCACCTTCGCCTTGAATTCGATGCGGCGACGGTGGAGCACTGGTTCGGTGTAGCCGTTCGGTTGGCGGCTGCCTTCGAAGACCAGCTCACAGGCGGCCTGGAAGGCGACAGAGTTGTCATAGTCCGCAGCCATGGGCCTGTGGGCCGGATCGTCCGCATTCTGCTCATCAACCACGGCGGTCATACGCTACATGGTCTCCATGACCTGATCCTTGCCAGCTACATGATGAATGCGAACAGCTTCTCAACGGATCCGATCACCACTGCCGACAATCGATTGCCGCGGCAAAGGACGAGACGTCTTAGGTCAAATCACTCGCAAGCCGCACCGCGTGGTATCCATTTCCCAGGTTTCCTCTTTCTATTTCGTCGCGGGGGCGCCAAGGTGCGGTGATGAGCGCGATGTTTGAAGAGCTGGATTATGCCCCGACGCCAATCGGCGCAATCTCTTTACGGAGACGGCACATTCTGGCGCTCAAAACCGATGTCTTTGAAATCCTGCTCGGTGAAGAACACCTGATGTCGAGCCTTTTCACTGCATCCGAAGTCGCATTGGCCGAAATGGGGCTCGCGGCTTTACCTGGCGACTGTCTTGATGTGCTGGTGGGCGGGCTTGGACTGGGTTACACCGCTCAGGCCGTTCTGGCGTACGACACCGTTGCCCACCTGACGGTCATTGATCTTATGGAGCCGGTCATCCGCTGGCACCGGGAAGGACTTGTTCCCATAAAAACCGAGCTTACTGACGATCCCCGATGCGAGCTTGTGCAAGGGGATTTCTTTGCGTTGGCGTCCTCTGAAACAGGCTTCGACGCGCGCAGGCCCGATCATCAGTACGACGCGATCCTCATCGACATCGATCACACGCCGGAGCGATTGCTCCATGGAGGGTCGGCAGGTTTCTACACGATCGGCAGCATGCGCCGCTTGCAGCGTTTTTTGAAACCCGGTGGCGTCGTGGGTCTATGGTCCGATGAGGCACCGGACACGACCATTACAGAAATGTTCGGCGAAGCATTTGATGAGGCCTGGGCCGCACCCGTTGTCTTCGCAAATCCCCTGCAGGACGGGCGCGAGGTCACGCAGACAGTCTACCTCGCCAAAAAAACCGGAAGCTGAAGGCCTCCGCAGCAGGCGTCAGTGAAAATTCTGTCCAGTCGCGAATAAGCGAAAAATTGAAGTTTGCCGTTAGCTCTGCTCGACGACTTGTCGCTGAAGGCAAAAATTGCAAGTAGTCCATTGCGGCCGGGACGGCGGGATCAGTGTGTGTGACTGATCCCGCAACCTTTTTCGCGATAGCGATGAACGCTGTGGAGGTCAGGCCACCTTCGCCTTGAATTCGATGCGGCGGCGGTGAAGCACCGGTTCGGTGTAGCCGTTTGGTTGGCTGGTGCCTTCGAAGACCAGTTCACAGGCAGCCTGGAAGGCGACAGAGTCGTCATAGTCCGCAGCCATGGGCCGGTAGGCCGGATCGCCCGCGTTCTGCTCATCAACCACGGCGGCCATGCGCTTCATGGTTTCCATGACCTGTTCCTTGCCGGCGACGCCGTGATGCAGCCAGTTGGCAATGTGCTGGGAGGAAATCCGCAAGGTCGCCCGGTCTTCCATCAGTCCGACGTTGTTGATGTCCGGCACCTTGGAGCAGCCGATGCCCTGTTCAACCCAGCGCACGACATAGCCAAGAATGCCCTGGGCGTTGTTGTCGAGTTCTGCCTGGATATCTTCCGGTGCCCAGTTCGGGCGCTCCGCGACCGGTATCGACAGGATATCGTCCAGTTTCGCTGCTTCACGCGACTTCAACTCCGACTGACGGTCAGAAACGGAAACCTTGTAATAATGCAGTGCGTGCAGCGTTGCCGCGGTCGGAGACGGAACCCAGGCGGTATTCGCGCCGGACATCGGGTGGCCGATCTTCTGTTCCAGCATGGCCTCCATCAGATCCGGCATGGCCCACATGCCCTTGCCGATCTGCGCATGTCCCGGCAAACCGCAGGCAAGGCCCACATCGACATTGTTGTTTTCGTATGCACCGATCCAGGTCGAGGCCTTCATGTCGCCCTTGCGGATCATCGGACCGGCGTCCATGGACGTGTGCATTTCGTCACCAGTCCGGTCGAGGAAGCCGGTGTTGATGAAGAACACGCGGTCCTTCGCCCGGCGGATGCACTCCTTCAGGTTCAAGGTCGTGCGCCGCTCTTCGTCCATGATGCCCATCTTGAGCGTATTGCGCTCCATACCTAGTGCATCCTCAACCCGGTCGAAGATTTCAGAGGCGAAGGCGACTTCCTCAGGACCATGCATCTTCGGCTTGACGATGTAGACAGACCCGGCACGGCTGTTGGTTCCCTGCCCGTTCGAGCCAATGTCGTGGAGCGCAATCAACGATGTGAGCATGGCGTCGAGCAGGCCCTCGGGGACTTCGTCGCCATTCTTGTCCAGCACCGCATCGATCGTCATCAGGTGGCCGACATTGCGAACGAGCAACAGCGAACGGCCGTGCAGCGTCAGGGCGCCGCCGTCCGGCGCCGTGTAATGCCGGTCGCCATTGAGGCGGCGCGTGACGGCATTTCCGCCTTTTTGGAAGGTTTCCTCCAGATCGCCTTTCATGAGGCCGAGCCAGTTGGTGTAAACGACAACCTTGTCTTCGGCGTCGACAGCTGCGACGGAGTCCTCGCAATCCATGATCGTTGACATGGCCGACTCCAAAACGACGTCCGAGACGTTGGCCTTGTCGGTCTTGCCAATCGGATGCTGGCTGTCGATGTTGATTTCCAGATGAAGCCCGTTCTTTACGATCAGGATCTTGTAAGGCGCAGCGACGTCGCCTGAATAACCTGCAAACTGCGACGGATCCGACAAAGTCGTCGTGCCTGCTTCAGTGTCGATCTGCAGCGTTTGGTCCTGGACGCTGAAGCCGGTCGCGTCCGCCCAGCTTCCCGAGGCAAGCGGTGCGCTCTCGTTAAGAACCTTGCGCGCGTAGGCGATCACCTCGGCGCCTCTTACCGGATCAAACCCACCCGCTTGAGGCTTCGAGCCCATGGCATCGGTTCCATAGAGCGCATCATAGAGCGATCCCCAACGCGCGTTCGCAGCATTCAACGCATAACGCGCATTCATTACCGGCACCACAAGCTGCGGGCCTGCGACGGAGCCGATTTCCGGGTCGACGCGGTCTGTCCCCACAGAAAATGCCTCCCCTTCGGGAACCAGATAGCCGATCTCGCCCAGAAACGCCTTGTAAGTTGCCATGTCCGGGGTGCCCGGATTGGATTTGTGCCACTCATCAATCTTCGCCTGAAGAGCATCGCGCTTTGCAAGAAGGGCCTTGTTCTTCGGTGCCAGATCGTGGATCAGCGCAGACAGACTTGTCCAAAAGTGGTCCTGGTCGACCCCAGTCCCGGGCAGGGCCTTTTCATTCACGAACTCATAAAGCTCGTTGGCAACTTGCAATCCATGGGCATCTGTCCGGGCGCTCATACTTATCTCCACACGATGGGCTTGAGGTTGGCGTTTAACCGTGTGTTTTGGGGTGAAAGAGGGCAGTCGTCAATTGCTCGCGACTGCCCATGACTTTTTCCTTTTTGGAAACAATCGAAGTTATTATCTCCATCTCAGGTCGTTAAAACTGAAAAATTGGCTTTCCGTCACCCTCGCAATCCGCTACCGCTGACCGCTCGAACCGGTTTTCCAGACAAGGTTTTTCATGATTGCAATAGCAAGACGATTTGGCGATCTGACCTATGGCAATGCCTTTGTCATGCTGACGCTGACGGCTCTCTTCTGGGGTGGCAATACCATCGCAGGTCGTCTTGCTGTCGGCGACGTTTCTCCAATGATGGTCGTCTTCCTGCGCTGGCTGATCGTTGCGGCCATTCTCGTGCCTCTGTGCTGGAAAAGGATCCGGTCGGAATGGCCGATCATGCGCCCTTACCTGCCGCGGATCATCCTCATGGCTGCCTTCGGCTTCGTCGGCTTCAACTCGTTATTCTACATCGCGGCCACCCAGACCACGGCAGTCAACCTCGGCATTATCCAGGGATCCATGCCGATTATCGTTCTGATCGGCTCGGTTATCGCCTTCGGCACGAAGGTCCGGTTGCTACAGGTGGGCGGGATCCTGCTAACCCTTGTGGGCGTTACGATCATCGCCGCACAGGGAAGCCTCGACGTCCTGATGTCGCTCGCGGTCAACCCGGGTGACGGCATCATGTTGTTGTCCTGCGTGCTTTATTCCGGTTATGCGCTCGCGCTCAGAAACCGGCCGAAGGTTCCGGGACTGGTGTTTTTTGCAGTCCTTTCGGGCATTTCCGTCCTGGCCTCGATCCCGGGACTGATCTTCGAAATTTCGACGGGCACGGCGCAGTGGCCGACATTCGACGGTTGGCTCATCGTTCTCTATGTCGCCGTTTTCCCATCCTGCCTGTCGCAGATCTTTTTCATGCGCGGTGTCGACCTGATAGGTCCGGCGCGTGCCGGCATCTTCGTCAACCTCGTACCGCTTTTTGCAGCCGGGCTCGCGGTGAGCATCCTGGGCGAACCCTTCAAGTTTCACCACGGTATCGCTCTGCTGCTCGTGCTCGGAGGGATTTGGCTTTCGGAGCGCAAGGCGACACGCGATCGTTGAAACCAGGTTTGAAATAAAGTTTCGGTGAATTTGATATCGCCGCATTCACAAGGCACAGTGCGGTTATGGAAACACCATTAATTACAGGCGCCTTCGCGCTTTTATTGATTACGATATCGTTGTTACAGCCGCTTGCCAGACGGTTGGGCCTTGCACCCAGCGTCCTGCTCGCAGTCGTCGGAACGCTGATCGGCATTTCAGCGACCTATCTGTTTTACACCTCACACACCGACACCTTTGATGATTTCGCGCAAATCTTTGCCGATCCTCCGCTGAATTCGGAAATGATCCTCTACATGTTCCTGCCGCTGCTGTTGTTCCAGACAACGCTGACGCTCGACATTCGCCGGATTCTGGAGGATCTCGTACCCATTCTGGTTATGGCCGTTCTGGCGGTGTTCGTGGCGACGGGCTTTATCGGCTTTGCGCTCTATCCGCTGACGTCCTATTTCCTGTCGCCGGAAATCACCCTGATTGTCTGCCTTTTGCTTGGCGCCATTGTCGCCACGACCGATCCGGTCGCCGTGGTCGCAATCTTTCGAGACATTGGCGCACCGGCGCGGCTCGGCCGGATCGTGGAGGGGGAAAGCCTCCTGAACGATGCCGCGGCCATCGTGATCTTCGTTATTCTGCTGGGCGTTCTGACGCATTCAGAATCCATCACTCTCGGAGAGGCTGTCATCGCCTTCGGCCGATCTTTCATAGGCGGCCTTGTTGTCGGCGCAGTTCTGGCGCGTATTGCCGTCAGCCTTCTTTCCCTGATGCGGGACCTGCCGCTGGCACAGGTGACTTTGAGCCTGGCCCTGCCCTACGGCACCTATGTCCTGAGCGACCAGTTCGCCGATGTCTCGGCCGTCGTCGCCGTTGTTTGCGCAGGAACCATTTTCAATCTTTACGGCCTTTCGCGCATTCAGCCTGCCAACTGGCAGTTTCTCCACGCTGTGTGGGAGCAATTGTCCTACTGGGCCGCGTCCCTGATCTTTTTGTTGTCGGCCATCCTCATTCCAAAGCTGGTGGCCGGCTTTGCGCCGATTGATATCCTCTTGCTCGCCGTGGTGATCATCGCCGCACTCGCCGCAAGAGCGGTTGTGATTTTCGGGTTGCTGCCCGCGATCAACCTGTTCGGTGCCGGCCAGACCGTCAACAACAAGTACAAGACCGTCATCTTGTGGGGCGGGATGCGCGGCGCCGTGACGCTGATCCTGGCCCTCAGCGTGTCGGAACACGCCGTTCTGAATGAAGAAGTCTCAAGCTTCGTCACCAAGTTGGCGACCGGATTTGTACTGTTCACGCTGCTGGTCTACGGGACGAGCCTTAAACCGCTGATCCGGCTGCTCAAACTGGACCGGCTCAACGCACGCGATGAAGCGCTCAGGACGCAGTTTCTCTCGCTGGCCTTGCTCGATGTCAAATCCGAGCTCGACGTTGCAGCAAAGAGCTACCACATCGACGAACACGTGACGGCGAAGGTGTTGCGCGGCTACGAAGATCGCGCAGCCGCAGCAGCTTCGGAAAACAACAAGCTGGAAGAACTCAGCGACTGGGACCGGGTCCGCATGGGACTGATCGCCCTCGCCGACCGGGAACAGCAGCTTGTGCTGGAACACTTCCACGAAAAGACGATTTCCAACAGGGCCGTGTCGCGCTTCCTGACCCTGACCGGCCGGACCGGTGACCTGACCCGCTCGGATGGCCGGTCCGGCTACAACAAGGCAACCCGGCAGCCATTGAAATTCGACTTCGGTTTCCGCTTTGCCCAGGCACTGCAGCGCCGCTTGCGGATTGCCCGGCCCCTTGCCAACAAATTGGCAGATCGCTTCGAATTCCTGCTGATCTACCGGATCCTCGCCGATGAACTGATCGAGTTCAACAACAGTCGCATCAGGCCACTGCTTGGCGACCGCGTCGCAGACATTCTCCTCGATACGCTGTGCCTGCGGCAGGACGAAACGATCCAGGCGATCGACGCGCTGCGCCTGCAATATCCGGACTACGCGGACTCGCTCGAAGGCCAGTTCCTCATGAAGGCAGGCGTGCGGCTTGAGGAAACCGCTTATGACGAAGCAAAGAACCAGATGCTGATCGGAACCGAGCTGCACCGGGAACTGCTGCGGGACGTTGAACGGACAAGGAAAGCCAGCCACACGCGCCCGAAGCTGGATCTGGGTCTGAAGACCGGCGACCTGGTGGGCGCGCATCCGCTGTTCAAGGACTTGCCCAAAAAGCAGCAAAAGGCCATCCGGCGCATGATGCGGCCCCAGTTCGCGACACCGCGCGAGCGCCTGATCCGGCGTGGAGACAGGGGCGATGCGGCCTATTTCATCGCCTCGGGCGCGGTCGAGGTGCAGGCTCCGACACACAATGTCCGTCTCGGCCGCGGCGACGTGTTTGGCGAGATCGCGTTGATGACCGGCGGCCGGCGCAGCGCCGACGTGGTCGCACTCGGCTATTGCCAGCTGCTGAGCCTCGGCGCGCATGACTTCAAGGCGTTGATGGAACAGCACCCGGAATTGCGCGATCACGTCGTCGAACTTGCCACCAAACGGCAACTGATGAACACCGACAAGGCAGAACACGAAATTGAAGATCCGGTGGTTCCGCAGTTCGAAGCCGAGCCCGCTCCGGATGAAAAACAAACGGAAAAAACCGAGCAGGAAGAGGCTGTTGAAAGCAAGAACGAAACCTCAAGTGAAACTTCAGATAGTTTACCGCCTGAGCTAAAAGCGCTTCAGTCTGAAGCCACTGGTGCCAAGAACACACCGGTCGACAAGGATGCGCCTGAAGAGCCGTCCACGGGTGATACGGAAACAGACGACCGGACGGAAGAGATAAAAAAAGAGACCGTATCCGGCTAGACCATAAGAGCGTTGTGCGGCGAGGCCTTCGCGTCATCCTGAAGAGCCGCGTGAGTGGCGTCTAAAAAACCATGGATCTCATCTTGGGGAGGACGGCCAGGTCCGTCTCGAAACGTGGGCTGCAAAGGCAGGTGGCCCATCCTTCGAGACAGCGCTGCGCGCTTCCTCAGGATGAGGGATGAAGGTTTCAAGTCGCCTCACCAATTGTGTCGTTATTTTCCCACCAGCGTGTGCCAGCCTGAAGGGTGGTACGCGGTTGCATACTCCTCCTCATCCTGAGGAGCGTGTCGAAGACGCGCGTCTCGAAGGATCGGCCATATGGAAAAACGCTTGCTGCCATCATTGAAGAAAGCGCCGTGTGCCGCCTCAGGAACGAGCCGAAAAGAGGCTGCTGCAGGAAAAGCCTGCCGCAAGACCGCGTCCGATGACGCGGCCTTTTTCATTGCGCAGTTCGCCTGATTAACCGGCTTTCTGGATTTCAACCGAATGCGGATAGGGAATGGAAACGCCGCCTGCATCGAACGCTTCCTTGACCGCTTTCAGCATATGGAACTTCAGCTCCCAATAGTCTCCAGCCGCGCACCACAAGCGCACGCCGAGGTCAACAGAACTGTCGCCGAGATTGGTTACGCGCACCCAGGCCTCAGGATCCTTGTGCACGCGTTCATCGGCATTGGCGACGTCGAGGATGATCTGGATCGCCTTGTCGGCATCATCNCCGTAGTCGATACCGAAGGTCAGATCGAGGCGCCGTGTGTCGTGTGCCGAGAAATTGGTCACCACCGCACCCCANGCCTGCCCNTTNGGCATNATGATCTGGACATTGTCCGGCGTAACGAGTTCGGTCACGAAGATGTTGAGATCCTTCACAGTGCCCGATGTACCGCCGATATCGACAAATTGCCCGATCTTGTAGGGCCTGAAGATGATCAGCATGACGCCGGCGGCAACGTCGCTCAAGGTTCCCTGCAGTGCCAGACCGATTGCCAGCGTACCGGCGCCGAGCACGGCAACCAGACTGGTCGCCTCGATGCCGAAGAGCTGCAGCACCGCGATCAACGTCACCAGCAGGATCAGCCAGCGAACGATCGACGCTGCGAACCCGCCGATCGTGTCGTCAATCTGCGGGTGACTGACGATCCTGCGCCGCACCAGTCCGGACAGCATGCCGGCGATGATCCAGCCGATTATCAGAACGACGACGGCTTTTGCCGCATTGATGAGTAGCGGCGCGTACGCGCTCACCTGATCCATTGCGCCTTCCATGAAACCCCTCCATTGAACCCGACTCAAATGGGATTGGTAAAATCCTGAATTAAAAGGCTGTCTGGGTCGCTTGCCCCAATCTCCGTGATCGGGGCGGACCAGACCGTCCGCCCCATCCTTTCTAGCGATTACTGTCCCGCCAGTCTTCCAGAAACTGCACCATCTCTTCGTTGCCGCAACCGGAGATGAATTCCGGATAGAGAACGCTGCCGGCCTCAAGAAGAAGACGGGCACAGGAGACATGATCAGCCTCCTGCCTCTTCGGAGCAAATTCAGATCCGTGGATGACCGTGTCCAGCGCATCGCCGCCATAGTCGTTCTTGCGGGTCAGATCCGGACCGAGCGACAGAAAATAGGCCATCTCCGCGGCAAGTCCGTTCCAGCCCGCCACGTGAAGCGGAGGCAAGCCCATGAAGTCTGTGACATCCGGGTCGAGCCCCGCCGACACGAGCAGCTTCATCTGATCGAGCTTGCCCGGAATGAAGGCAAGCCGGGTCAACAGTCCCTGGTCCTCCTCGCTCAGTTTCTCAATGTTGAGGCGCTCGGTTGGTATTTTCCCTTCCGCGCAGGCCGCGAGCACGGCTTCATTGTGATCCAGCGGATGACCATGCCCCTTGCCTGCGAGAAATTCGGCAACCGGCTTGTTGCCATATATGCGTGCCATGGCGTAGGCCGTATGCCCATCCCATTCGGCGTCCGGGTCGGCGCTGTACTGCAAAAGCAAGTCGGCAACCTTCACCGAGGCGCCGCGTCGTGCAGCCTGATGCATGGAAGGGATCGTGTTCATCGGTTGACCGCTTGGATGATCCGGCACTGTCAGGTTGGGATCGGCACCCGCTTCCAGAAGGAGCCGGACCATTTCCTCGCTGTCAAAATCAAGTGCTCGCGGCAAGGCATTTGTGCCGTCAGGCTCCGCGCCGTGCTTCAGAAGCAGTTCAAGCGCCCTGGTGTGGCCAAGCTCGGTACTGTGATAGAGGCTTTCGTCGTCATTCGGATTGGCTCCCTTTTCCAGCAGCCACTTGCCCAGTTCGAAATTGTCCGAATGACAAAGAGCGCCGTAGAGCGCCGAAATCTTGTGATCTGCACCCGGCTGTGGCGGATACCCGTCATCAACATCCGCTCCGTTCGAAACCAGGAGGTTCGCAATCGCCAGCATATCGGCTGTCTTTTCGGGCTGGCGATGAATGTCCCTGGAGTAAGCCAGATGCAGGATTGGCGATCGAACCCCGATGATGGCGGTCGCCAAAGCCGGATCTGCGTTGATCGCTGTGCGAACGCTTTCAAGATCGTAGAGAGCGATCTGAAGACCAAGATTGTCGTCTTTAAGATCCGCATCGCCCTGAAGCAGCTTTTCCGTCATCCAATGCTGGCCGTGATAAAGCGCCATCTTTAGACGCTCTGCACGCTCCGCCCGGCTCATCGCGCTTGTTTCGACCGCGAATTTCAGCTTTGGCCAACTCTCCTGCCCGGCTTCACGGGCAATAACGTGCAAATAATCGGCGTGCCTGAGGTCCTTGCCGGGATCGACGTGGGCGGCCAAACGGGCCTGAGCCTCGGCATCACCGGCGGCATGGGCTTTGCGCAGCCTTCGGGCTGCCTTCTTGAAATCATCAAGTTCGGGGGGAGTGCCTTTGGACATGGCTTTTCTCCTGTTCAATCTGCCCGGGCGATCCGCTTTTGTCGGGCGCAGGTGAAAAACCGGCATTCATCAATGTGAGACAGGGTGCTTTCGCTTTCCGCGGATCCGGCTGCCGCCCTCATCGGCCCCTGAAGGCTGCATGAACGGGCTTCAAAATGCAAGCCCGTTCGGTTGTGCGCGGTGTCGTCTACTTGTCCGCCGGGCCAAGGTCTGCCGGTGCCGGAATATCGTCGGGAACGAAGAAATCCGGTGCAAGCGCAAGGCTCGGATCGACGCGGTATTTGTCGAAATCGGTGACTCCACGGCTCGCGAGAAAGGTATCATCGATCACGAACTGTCCGGTGAACTCCGTCGACGGCGACGTGAATATCTCGTAGGCAGCGTCTGCCAGGATGTCCGGTGTTCGGCTCTGCTGCATCATCTTGTCACCACCGATGATGTTCTTGATCGCAGCTGTTGTAATTGTGGTGCGCGGCCAGAGTGCGTTCACTCCAATGCCCTTGGATCTTAATTCTCCCGCGAGCCCCAGAACCACAAGGCTCATGCCGTATTTGGCGATGGAATAGGGTGTGAAGGGCGCGAACCATTTCTCCTGCATGTCGAGCGGTGGTGACAACATGAGGATATGGGGATTGTCGGCGTTTTTCAGATGGTCGATGGCATGTTTGGAACACGCGAGAGTACCGCGCGTGTTGATCTGGTGCATCAGATCAAAACGCTTCATGTCAGTCTGCTGCACAGGCGTCAACTGAATGGCGCTGGCATTGTTGACCAGAATATCGAGACCGCCGAAATGGTCCGCCGTCTTGTCGATCGCGGCCTTGACGGCCTCATCGTCGCGCACGTCCAGAACAATCGGCAAAGCCTTGCCGCCCGCTGCTTCGATTTCCTCAGCGGCGGTGAAGATCGTGCCTTCGAGCTTGGGATGCGGTTCGGCGGTTTTGGCGGCAACGGCAATATTCGCGCCGTCTTTTGCAGCTCGCAGTGCGATCGCATTGCCGATACCGCGCGACGCGCCGGTGATGAAAAGGGTTCTGCCCTTCAGGGACATTGTTTTCTCCTCCAGAATTTCACCGTCGCGGCGGTGTTTGGGGCTGTCACGCCTTCTTCTTTTCCAGGAAAGCCTGGAAGGCGGCGATTGTTTCAGGTGCCGTCAGGCGGGCTGCGAAGATGCTGATTTCTTCTTCGACACGTTCCGACAAAGCCTCAGTGTCCCCCTTGAGGAGCTTGCGCGACAACGCCATTGCCTCCGGAGGCTTTGCAGCAATCTCGTGGGCGCAGGCCAGCGCGGCAGCGTCGACGTTTTCGTCAACGATCTCGTTGACCAGTCCCAAGCGCTCGGCCTTTTCAGCAGTCAAAGGATTGCCGAGACACAAAAGCTCAAACGCCCTTGCGTGTCCCATCAATTGCGGACCAAGCAAGCTGGAGCCCGCTTCAGGGACCAGCCCGAGATCGACGAAGGGAGAGCGGATGAAAGCACGTGGACTTGCAAAGACCATGTCGCAATGCATCAGCAGCGTTGTTCCGATGCCGATGGCAAGACCATCGATTGATGCCACCATGGGCTTTTGCGTGCGCACGAGCGCGCGCAGGAAGCGGACGACCGGTGTTTCGGAAATCGCGACCTTGCCGGCATATTGCAGAAAGTCGCCAATGTCGTTTCCGGCCGTGAAAACCTCCGGCTGCCCGCAAATAAGATGACAGCGGATTTGATCATCGTCGTTGCCGCTCTCGAGCGCCTCGGCGAGATCGGTATACATTGCCCCTGTCAGCGCATTCTTTTTTTCCAGCCTGTCCAGTCGCAGGATCTGGACACCGTTTTCCAGGCTCTTTTGGATCATTCTTTTTCTCCGGTATCCAGTCTGGTCAGGAAGCCAGCGCTTCAGCATCGAAAGCCTGAATGGCTTCGGACGACAATATGATGTCGGATTTCAAGCCCGCCGTTTCTCCAAGCACTGTCTCACAGAAACTGCGCGCCAGTAGGGTCCGCTCCGCCAGCCGCGGCGCCAGGTCGGAAACCGATTTGATCGCCCCTTTGGCAAGCAGAGCCGCGCCGAGCGTGAGNCCGGCAACACGCAGATAAGGCGTTGCGCCTGAAAGNGCATCCGCCACTCTGTCCTCTGCTAATGCTGCGAGCATATAGTCTGTCGCGGCTTCCAGGTCCGCAATGCTTGCCTTCAGCCGGTCGGCGGTTGCGCCAAACTCGGGCCGGTTCGATGCGGCAACGTCACCGGCAATCGACTTCAGCTCAGACAGGAAGCCACGGATGTGTTCACCGTTCGAAAGCGGCAGTTTGCGCGTTACAAGATCGATGGACTGAATTCCGTTCGTGCCTTCGTAAATCGGCGCTATGCGGGCATCGCGCAAATGCTGAGCCGCGCCGGTTTCCTCGATGTAGCCCATGCCGCCGTGGATCTGGACGCCAAGAGAGGCAACCTCTACGCCAAAGTCCGTTGAGAGAGCCTTGGCAATCGGTGTGAGCAGACCTGCGCGTTCATTCCAGAATGTCTTTTCAGCCGCGTCCTCAACAATGTTGGCCATATCGATGGCATGAGCGCAGGCGTAGCAGATTGCCCGGGCGACCTGCGTCTTGGACTTCATCGTCAACAGCATGCGCTTGATATCAGGGTGGTGCGCGATCGGGCTCATGCCGTCACTGGTGTCGCCCGGGGCCTTGCCTTGCCTGCGCTCCAGCGCGTAAGCGAGTGCGGCCTGATAAGCGCGCTCGGCAACACCAAGACCCTGTATGCCGACGGCAAGACGCGCATTGTTCATCATTGTGAACATGCAGGCGAGGCCGCGGTTCTCCTCACCGACCAGCCAGCCGGTCGCACCGCCTTCGTCGCCATACATCAGCGTGCATGTGGGAGAGCCGTGAATTCCCATCTTGTGCTCGACGCCTGCGACGCGCACGTCGTTGCGCTCGCCGAGTGTTCCGTCGTCATTGACCAGGAACTTGGGAACCAGGAACATGGAGATGCCTCTCGTTCCGGCGGGCGCGTCCGGCAAGCGGGCAAGCACCATGTGAATGATGTTGTCGGTCAGGTCGTGATCGCCATAGGTAATGAAAATCTTCTGGCCGAAGATTCGGTAGGTACCGTCCTCATTGCGCTCGGCGCGGGCCCTAAGCGCATTGAGATCCGAGCCTGCCTGCGGTTCGGTCAGGTTCATGGTTCCCATCCACTCCCCCGATACCAGTTTTTCCAGATAAGTTGACTTCAACGCTTCCGACGCGTGTTTTTCCATGGCCTCGACAGCACCGATCGTGAGTGTCGGTCCAATGGCAAAGGACATGGAGCCGGAGTTCCACATTTCCATGGCCGCAGCGGACAGCATCTGTGGCAAGCCCTGGCCACCGGAAGACGGTTCCGCCGAAAGACCGTTCCAGCCACCTTCGATCCAGGCATGGTATGCTTCCCGCCAGCCGGGAGGCGTGGTCACCTTGCCATCTTGAAGAGGTGTGCCGTGCTTGTCTGCGACCACGTTCAGCGGCGCAATTTCCTCCGACGCGAAGCGGCCGGCCTCCGTCAGGATTGCGTCCACCAGGTCATCTCCGAGCTCCTCATGGCGCTTCATTTGCTGCAGATCACCGAGGCCGCAAACATGCCTTAAGGTAAAAGAAATCTCGTCGACTGGAGCGCGATACATTCAGGTCCTCCCAAGAACCATGCGGCTT
>JGI12316J14372_10000769_pt1 | contig 51081 bp, 34 predicted proteins | sample MarCyaLeptolynsp_FD_14372 | JGI IMG/M metagenome (IMG submission 14372)
GATTTTTAAGGATGTCAAATCCATGGTAAAGCTTCGTCTTAAAGGTTTACTTGTAAGGCAAAAAATATCGGCCGGCTTATCGGGGTTATTCCACGAGTCATTTCTCTTTGGCCTCTGACTTTAGATGCTTTCTAGCCTAAAAAGGTTGTGAGGATCGATTTAATTTGACAAGATAGTAAGCACCAAACTGGAAATACTACCCAGCAGGGATAGGACCGTTAAAACCATTAGACTTAAAACCGCCAACTTATGCGACGTTGAATGTAAATCTTTTTGGAAATGTCGACGATGATTTATCCTAATCTCGGGACTTTTAGCATTACAGTTATATACGATCCGAAATGATCAATTCTTATGGCTACCTCTTTTAATACAGGGAATTTAAGAATGCTTGGATATTTATTACGCAGGAGATCCGATAAAAAACAAAGAAGACCTCTAAATTCAAATTGGCAAAACAGCGACTCCAAGGCAGCTTGAAATCTTTTTTGACCCTGCAATGCGGAGCATTTTCACCTTAAGATTATTTAAGCTTCATAAGGATTTCTTATCGTATTATAATTTCCGATAGAGAGGCTAGTTTTATCTTTGCTCAAACAAAAATGAGACATGCGCCTACCGATAATCAAACATACCTTAGACTTCATTCAAACTAACGACGAGGATTGGGTAACCGAAACCCTGGAATTGCTCGAGCACATGGCGGAAGCCAAGGGCATCAAGGATGAAGAATTGGAAGTAATTGGTGAGCTGATGTCTAATTTCTATGGGGCTTTGGAAGTAAACCGAGCCATCAAAGAAGGTAGTAATCCCAAGGATGCCCTAAACCAATTTATGGAAAGGGTGATGGGCTCTATCAACTGATAGAGAAAAGAGGGAAACCTTCTTTGGCCATCTGCGTTAAATTGATGAATTTCCCTTTATGCAAGGACTGCGATTTTCCACCTACACCGGAAGCGCCAAAAGTACATTCGAAAAACTCCTGGAAGTATTTCAGGAATTACTCCTCCATACCAGCGGCGATGTAGACGAAGCCATTGATTGGCTGCGGGCCCTAGATCAAGAATACGATCTGAGCACCGACGATTATACTATTGATGATTTNATCGAGGACCTAAAAAAGAAAGGCTTCCTTCGTGAAGAAATCGACAACCCAGACGGACCGGGAGGNCTAAGCATGACCGCCAAAACGGAACGTGCCATNCGACACCGGGCCCTGGAGCAAGTTTTTGGGAAGCTTAAAAAAACCCAAAGTGGTAACCATACTACTAAACACAGTGGTCCTGGTGACGAAATCAGCAGCGATCACCGGCCCTATCAATTCGGCGATAGCCTCGAGCAGATTGATATGGGACAGAGCGTGAAGAATGCCTATCAACATAGTAGCCCGGACGATTTCTCCATGTCGCAGGACGATTTGGTGGTTCGAGAGCAATTTCACAAGGCCCAGTTGAGTACGGTTTTGATGATTGATATTAGTCACTCCATGATCTTATATGGAGAAGATCGCATCACGCCCGCCAAAAGAGTCGCTTTGGCCCTTGCAGAGTTTATCAAGACTCGCTATCCTAAGGATACCCTAGATATCTTGGTCTTTGGAAACGATGCTTGGACCATAGAATTGGAAGAGGTACCTTATCTTAAGGTAGGGCCTTATCATACCAATACTGTGGCGGGCTTAGACCTGGCTATGGACCTCCTCCGTAAAAAGAAGAATAGCAATAAGCAAATCTTCATGATTACGGATGGTAAACCCAGTTGCTTGCATGAGCCCGATGGTAGTTATTACAAGAATAGTTTTGGCCTTGATGATTACATCGTAGGTAAATGCTATAATCGGGCGGCGGCCTGCAGAAGGGCTAGCATCCCAATTACCACCTTTATGATCGCGCAAGATCCCTATCTACAGCAGTTTATCGAAAAGTTTACCGCTGCCAATAAAGGCAAAGCCTTTTTCACCGGCCTTAATGGGCTGGGTGATTTCATCTTTCAGGATTACGAAAACAACCGCAGACGAAGAATCAATTAAGAATGGATATTACTTCGATTACCACTCTAGGTGCCCTCAAAGCGAGTGGCTACCAAAGCCGCAGTATCAAACAGGAAATCAGGGAAAACCTGATTAGCAAGCTCAAAGCTGGCCAAACCGTTTTTACGGGTATACATGGCTATGAGCATTCGGTAATTCCGGATGTGGAGCGCGCTCTTTTAGCCGGCCATAATATTAATTTCCTCGGCCTTCGTGGTCAAGCGAAAACCCGCCTTGCCCGTCAAATGGTGGACCTCTTGGATGAATACATTCCCATTATAAAGGATACCGAAATTCACGATGATCCTCTTCAGGCAATTTCCAAGCAAGGACAGGCTTTAATTGAAAAGCATGGCGACGACACGCCCATCAGCTGGCTTCATCGTGAAGAGCGCTATTTTGAGAAGTTGGCCACTCCTGACGTGAGCATTGCCGACCTGATTGGCGACGTGGACCCTATCAAAGCGGCAAATTTGAAGTTGTCCTATGCGGATGAGGGCAGCATCCACTTTGGAATGATCCCGCGCGCACATCGCAGCATATTTGTCATCAATGAATTACCAGATTTACAAGCTCGAATTCAGGTGGCCCTTTTTAATATCTTACAGGAGGGAGATATCCAAATTCGCGGTTTCAAATTGCGTTTGCCTCTGGATGTGCACTTCGTTTTCACCGCCAATCCTGAGGATTACACCAACCGGGGTTCCATCGTTACTCCACTTAAGGATAGAATTGGTAGTCAAATTCTGACGCATTATCCTAAGGATCGAAACACAGCCCGTAAGATTACCCGTCAGGAAGCGAAACTAAAAACGGAACAAGTTTTCATTCCAGAACCGGCATTGGAGCTGTTGGAACAAATTGCTTTTGAAGCTCGGGAGAATGAGTACATTGATGCTAAATCGGGAGTAAGTACGCGCTTGACTATTTCGGCCTTAGAAAATTTGGTGAGCACCGCGGAACGCCGTTGTTTAATCGATGGCAGTAAAAATACCCAAATTCGCTTGATGGACTTCATGGGTATGATTCCCGCCATTACAGGAAAAGTGGAGTTGGTTTACGAAGGTGAACAAGAAGGGGCCGGCATCGTCGCTGAGAACCTCATTGGGGCTGCGGTAAAATCCATCTTACCAGAATATTTCCCCAGTTTGGAAGACTTAAAATCCAGCGATCAGCAGAATCCCTATAAATCTTTGATTGATTACTTCGGTCAAGGTAAGATGCTGGATATGCTTTTCAATTGGTCTGACTCGGAATACAAGAAGAATTTAGATGCTATTGGACCACTTCGACAGCTGGTCGATGCGCATCAGGCGGAAGCCGACCCAAAGGAACAGTATTTCTTAATGGAGTTGGTACTTTGGGCTTTGGCCGAACACTCGCGCTTAAATAAGGAGCGTATTGAGGAGGGATTCAATTTTGCCGACCTCTTTAGTTCCTATTTACGGGGCGGAGAAATTTGAAATAACTAGCGTAGGGAATCGCCTTGCGCTTCAAGGCTTTGTGCTTCGGGCGCTTGTTCTTCCAAGGACAAGCGCTCGGACTGGTAATTGATCAACCTACTCATAAAGAGATGTTGATTTTCCCAGCCTCCTTCGGGCAAAGCTTTCCATTCATATCCGGTACTCCCTTGGGCCGCAGGTTTCAAATGCTGGGGGAACATATAACCATAACGCCATAGCTTAGGAAGGAAATACAAACCAGCATCATAACCTTGGAAGGCAAAATTGCTAGGTTCCGCATTAAAAGTGGATCGGAAACGCTCCACAAATCGCATGGTGGCACTGTCGCTATAATCTACCGATCTGAATTCGAAGGTGTGATATTTCAGGGCATTCAGATAGCTTAATTCCATGGTTGGATAACTCAATAAACGTGGACTACCCACTACCCGGATGCTGGTATCACGCATCACGTATAGCTTAGAAATAATATCACTCAGGAATACAGGATCGTCTCCTAAGAGGACCACCAACTTCGTCCCTTCAATATTGGCCATTCGATCACGGAGTGCCCATCGGTTCTTCAACTCCTCACAACTGACCATTGAGGTAATAAAATCACCCTTCCGAGGATTGAGATGAGCCTTAATCATTTGTACCTCTGCTTGTTCCTTTTCGGTACCACAATGAGTGAAAATTACGTGGGCATCATCGTAATACAAATTAATCATATTGGCGATGCGCTCATAACGGCTCTCACGCGGCGGGATTACCTGAAATAAGTTTTTACGTCCCGCTACCGCTACGCCAGCACTCAAGGGACTAATCACCGGAGTAGTGCTATCCGCTAGTTCATCGGCCATAGCCTCTACTAATCGACCGTATGCAGGGCCCACCACTAAATCGGCATTCATGCTATCAATACTTGCGGCTATTCCTGGAATCTTGCGACGGTTTGCCTGAGAATCATAAATCTTGAGGCTTAGGTCCATCCCCATATTGCGGATGGAATCGGCGGCTAATAAAAATCCAAAATAGTATTGCAAGGCCATCTCCGTATCGCGATGAGGCTTAAAAGCGCTCACACCTAGAGTATCGGCATACATTCCACCCCGGAAAGGCAGAACCATGGCTACCCTGTATGGCTTATTGATATCAACTCTGGATGAATCCCGGATAATGCGTTTAGGCTTTGGCTTCGGGGTATTGAGTACCTCTTTGCCCCTTTCGATTTTTGGATCTACTTCTTGAGGATTCACTTGCTCATCGCGATCGGCAATCACTCTCTGCAACCAGGTTAACTCTTTGGCATTTCCCTTCTTAGGAACGGCAATATACTTACCTACCACCAGGCCTTTTTTCAACTCCTTATTGAGGGCCAGAAGTTCTGCCTGGCTAACATCAAATCGCTGCTTCAAGGAATAAAAAGTATCTCCACTTTTTACCTTATAAAAGAAGTAATTGCTATTGGCCAAATCACCTTCCACATAGGAGGTGTCTACTTTGTCCTCAATTTCCCGAATGGTGCGTTTTTTCTGCTTTGCCTGCTTACCCGTTCCGCTGACGATTGGCAGTTCCGGCTCCACTAAAATTGGACGTAACTTTTTGCGATCACGCGGTAATTTTAACCATTGGCCCAATCGCAAACCATTTGCTGCATCAGGGTTAAGAAGGTAAAGGCTATCTAAAGTTATTTGATATCGCTTGGAAAGAGAATAGGCCGTTTCCTTTTTCTGGATGCGATGGTAAAACCAATTATCATCTATTTTAAAGGTACCGGTATCAAGGGCTGCGGTTTCATTTTGAAAATCGCCATAACGCTCTGGGTCCCTTGGAATGCGAATAATCTGACCAATCTTCATTCCACCTTGTTCCTCCAAGGTGGGATTCAGCTCACGAAGCTTTTTAATATCCACTCCGTACTTCTGCTTTAAGGAATACAGGGTCTCCCCTTTTACCACCTTATGGTAGATGTAATCCGCGCTATCCTGCAGGGCTTTACGCCGTTCCGCTTTAATTTGGGCGATTTTAGCATCGCTGGGAATTACCAGTCGCATGCCGGGTTTTAACTCCTGAGTTTTAAGATCAGGATTAAAGAAGATCAAATCATCAATGGTAAAATCATAGGTCCGGGAAATCCCATACAAGGTCTCGCCTTGTTGCACGGTATGAATGCGTGGACCATTTTGTGCCCAGGCCGAAGCCGAAAGGCACATCATTATCATGAAGAGCCAGAGATGTAGATTCCTTTTTATTCCCATTCGATAGTAGCAGGTGGTTTAGAACTGATGTCGTACACCACTCGGTTAACGCCTTTTACCCTGTTAATTATTTTATTCGATACTTCCGCAAGGAAGGAATAAGGCAAATGTACCCAATCTGCGGTCATGCCATCCGTGCTTTCTACTGCACGCAAGGCTACTACCTGTTCATAAGTGCGCTCATCCCCCATGACCCCTACGGATTGTACAGGTAATAAAATTGCACCGGCTTGCCATACATCATCGTATAGGCCATGTTCGCGAAGTCCATTTATGAATAAGGCGTCCACTTCCTGCAGGATGCGCACCTTTTCTGCCGTGATATCCCCAAGGATGCGAATTGCTAATCCCGGTCCAGGGAAAGGATGACGACCAAGAAGTTCAGGATCAATATTGAGTGCGGCACCAACTCGGCGCACCTCATCTTTGAAGAGGGTATTCATCGGCTCCACTACCTTCAATTTCATGAAGTCGGGTAAGCCACCCACATTGTGGTGGGATTTAATAGTTGCAGAAGGTCCTTTTACCGATACAGATTCAATCACGTCAGGGTAAATTGTGCCTTGGGCCAACCATTTTACATCCTGAATCATGGCCGCTTCATCATCAAAGACTTCGATAAAGACCCGACCAATAATCTTACGCTTTTGTTCCGGATCACTTACTCCTGCCAGTTCGTTTAAAAAGCGTTCAGAAGCGTCAACACCCTTAACATTCAGGCCCATGCCCTTGTATTGCTCAAGCACACTGGCAAACTCATTCTTACGGAGTAGGCCATTATTCACGAAAATACAATGCAAGTTTTCCCCAATTGCTTGAGACAATAATACCGCGGTAACCGTGCTGTCAACACCTCCACTAAGACCCAAGACAACGCGATCGTTACCTAATTTCTGGCGCATTTGGCTGATGGTGTCTTCAACGAATGAATTGGGCGTCCAATCCTGGCTACAATCACAAATATCAACTAGGTAGTTTTTTATTAGCTGTAGACCGTCGGTACTGTGATATACTTCTGGGTGAAATTGAATGCCATAAGTATCCTCACCGGCAATATGGTAAGCCGCCACCTTTACATCGGCCGTGCTGGCAATAATCTCAAAGTTATCCGGTATGGTTTGGATGGTGTCACCATGACTCATCCATACTTGAGAATTTTGTGGCAGACCTTTTAATAAAGGAAAATCGGCATTGTACTCCTTAATGTGTGCGCGACCGTATTCACGAGTTTGGGAGGCTTCGACATTACCGCCGTCGATTTTAGCCAAATATTGAGCGCCATAACATACTCCGAGGACGGGCATTTTATGACGGAATTCACTTAAATCAATTTCCGGGGCGTTTTCATCATTTACGGAAAAAGGACTCCCGCTGATAATTAAGCCTTTTACACTGCCATCTACCTCTGGAATAGAATTATAAGGATGGATTTCACAGTAAACATTAAGCTCCCGCACCCGACGTGCAATCAATTGCGTGTATTGCGACCCGCAATCGAGAATAAGTATCTTTTCTTGCATGCGGCAAAGGTATTTCTTTTTGAGAGCTTAATCATCGGCTTTATACCATGGGTTTTATTAAAAACTTTTAACAAGTAGCGTCGAGCAAGGCTCTAGGACACAGGCCTTTTTTCTAAATTGCCCTGCGATTCAATTCAAACCAACATGCGAATACTAAAGATTGTCCTGATTGTTATCCTGGTAATCATCGGGCTGTATTTACTGATTTCCCTTTTTCTGCCTTCAAGCTTTAATGTAGCGCGGACCATTAATATCAACGCTTCCCAACGCGCGGTCTTTGTTCAGGTCCATGATTATAAAAATTGGGAAGCTTGGTCTCCCTGGCTACCAAAGGATACTACCATGGTATTGCGATATGGTCCAATTACCGCTGGGGAGGGTGCCACTTATTCTTGGACATCGGATCAGGATCCCAATGGAAATCAACAAATGATTAAGGTGGTGGAGATGGACACCATACTTACCAAATTGAATTTCGAAGATCAGGAACCAGCGGATGGTTATTGGTATTTCGCCAAGGCCGGCGAAGGTCGTACTTCTGTAACCTGGGGCCTTAAGGGTGACTTACCTTTCTTCGGACGAATTTTTGGCCTATTTGCCGATGGCCAAATTGGTAATGATTTTGAAGCTGGACTATCTAATCTCAAATATTTAGTAGAAAGCTCAAAGTCAGAATTCATTGAACGTCCGGTGCAAACGGTAGAAAAGGATTCGATTATTTACTTGAGCATTAGTGAGAATGTAGACATGGCTAGCCTTTCGGAAGAAGGATCCATGCTCTATGCTCGTAATTATTCTAAAATCCTCTATTTCTTAGGTAAGCGGAAAGACAGCATCGTGGTAGGAAATCCCTTTGCCATTTACCATGAGTGGGATGAAGAGACGCGTCAGGCGCGGATAGAGTTCTGTATTCCTATTGACACAACTTCCATTGAAACAGAAGGTGAGATTAACCGACGTATCCTTAGTCGCAGTAGCGGTTTAGAGGTAGATTATTTCGGACCTTACAGTTTGGTAGGTCAAGCACACGTGCAAATTGAAGAGCATGCCGAAAATCAATCCCTAGATCTTGCCCCCTTTGGAATTGAGTTTTTCGTCACTGACCCGGGGGCAGAACCGGATACCAGTAAATGGTTAACCAAGGTGTATTATCCAGTTTTGTAAATAAAAACTTTTCAAGTTTCATGAACCCTGACCCCGCGTCAGGGTTTTTTTGTGCGTGAACATCAACAAAAATCAAAAGAAATTGAATTTACGCTCTTCCTTACTCTGTCTTTTTAGCGTGCTTAACCTAGGTCTTTTTGCCCAAACGGGCATCATTAAAGGTCGCGTCTTCGATGAGATTAATAATGAAGCCCTCCCCTTTGCCAATGTGGTAATTGAAGGCACCACAATTGGAACCACTACCGACATTGATGGGAATTACACCTTGGAGGTGGAACCTGGCTTATACAATGTCACCGCCTCTTTTATCGGTTATACCAATCGAACGGAGTACGAGGTGCAGGTAACTCCCTCACGTCCCATGGTGATAGACTTCGCCCTTTCNGAAAGTAGTCAAACANTAGNCGAAGTAGAAGTTACCGCTCAAGATCGCATCACCCGNAATGTGGAAAGTCCGGTTTCAGTNAGCACTTTAGGCATCAATGANATCCAGCGTAATCCAGGNGGTAATCAGGATATTTCCCTGGTAATCCAATCCCTNCCAGGAGTAGCCTCAACGCCTAATTTCCGGAACGATATTATTATTCGAGGGGGTGCACCTAATGAAAACAGTTTCTTTTTAGATGGGATTGAAATCCCATCGATTAATCACTTCGCTACTCAAGGTAGTTCGGGCGGGCCAGTGGGCTTACTCAATGTGAATTTTATCCGTGAGGTAGACTTATACACCTCAGCCTTCCCTCTAGAGAAAGCCAATTCATTGAGCTCGGTCTTGGATATTAAATTAAAGGATGGCCGTACGGATAAGATTGGCGGTATCTTCCAGGTGGGTGCCTCCGAAGTAGGCTTGACCTTGGAAGGACCTATCAATGAAAAGACCACCTTTTTGGCTTCCGCACGTAGATCCTATTTACAGTTCTTGTTCTCTGTTTTGGAGCTTCCCTTCTTACCAACTTACAATGACTTTCAGGTAAAGGTGAAGCATAAATTCGACGATAAAAACCAGTTGACTTTTATCGGCTTAGGAGCTATAGATCAATTTTCGCTAAATCTGGATGCCAATGAAACCGAAACACAGCAGTTTCAATTGGCAGTTTTACCGGTGAATGAGCAATGGAATTATTCCGTTGGGGCTAAATACACCCGATTCGGGGAAAATTCCTACACCAATTTTATCTTAAGCCGATTTATGTTGAATAATACGGCCTTCAAGTATGAGAATAATGATGAAGAGAATGGTCGGCAGCTTTTGGATTATCAAAGCCAGGAAATCGAAAACAAATTAAGAGTAGAGAATTTCCGTAGAGCCGGAGCTTGGCGCTTAACCAATGGCTTTGGTTTTGAGGAAGCGAAGTATATTACTTCTGAGGTGGATCTTCGCGTGGAGCCCGGAGCAGCACCGCGAAATTACAGCACCGATTTGAGACTGTTTAGCTATTTCGCCTTTAGCAATGCCAATCGCAGTTTCCTGGATGAGAAATTAAATCTTACCCTTGGGCTGCGCCTTGATGGGAATACCTTCAATTCAGAAACCGCAAATCCCCTCAATCAAATCTCCCCCAAAATCGCCCTTACCTATAACTTCAATTCCGATTGGAGCTTTAATGCGAATTACTCGATATACAATCAACTACCGCCTTACACTACCTTGGGCTTCCGCGATACGGCCGGTACCTTGGTCAACGAGGATCTATTGTATATCAGCACACAACACTACGTAGCAGGCATGGCCTATTACCTCCCCAACAATGCTAAGATTACGGTAGAGGGTTTTTACAAGATTTACGACAACTATCCTTTCCTCACTGAGCGCGGACCTGGGGTAACGCTTGCCAATTTGGGATCCGACTTTGGTGTGATTGGAAATGAACCAGCCATTCCTACTTCAGAAGGCCGAGCTTATGGATTGGAATTCCTCTATCAGCAAAAGCTCTTTAAGGGATGGTTCGGAACTTTAGCTTACACCCTCGTAAAATCTGAATTTGAGGATGCCAATGGAGACCTGCGCCCTTCGTCTTGGGATAACCAGAATATCATCACCTTAACGGGAGGTAAGAAGTTTGGAAAAAACTGGGAGTTAGGTGTTCAGTATCAGTTCTTGGGAGGAGCTCCCTATACCCCCACTGATCTTGTGAATAGCTCCTTAGTTCAAGTTTATAATGTCAACCGTCGTGGTCTGCCTGATTGGAATCGTCTCAATGGGGAACGCTTTGATAATTTCAACCGGGTGAATGTCCGGATAGACAAGAAATGGTTCTTCGACAATTGGTCGCTAAACTTATATTTCGACGTGCAAAACCTTCTTGGACAGAGTATTGACGGTGAGCCATTATTGGCCTTAAACCGCGATGATCAGGGGAACCCCATTATCCTCAACCCCTTAGACCCTCTCAGCTTACAACGCTATGATACCAAGTTTTTGGAGAACGGAAATGGCACCCGAATTCCGTCCTTAGGAATTATCATTCAGTTCTAGGTCAATCGGCGGCTTTTTGCTTATTTAGAGTATGCCAAAAAACATAACGGTCGCCGACCTTAAAAATACCTTCGAGGCCTTTGCGGGCCTGCCAGAAGAGCAACTTCAGTTCCTTATAGACAGGGGCGAAGTTGTGGAATATCCACAGGATTCTTACCTCTTTCAAGCCGATTTACCGGCCAATAACATGACCTTCGTTTTAGAGGGTCACTTTAAAGTATTTATTCAACAAAAGGGGAATAACAATTTCCTTGCGGAAATCAATAAGGGTGATATCACCGGTATCTTGCCTTATTCCCGCATGGAATCTGCCCGGGCCAATGCTATTGCCTCAGAAGCGGGAATGGCCCTGCAGTTCCCCAGAGAATCGATGCGCGAATTGGTGGCTAAATTCTATGAGCTTACCGAAGTATTGGTGCATGAAATGACGGGGAGGATTCGCACATTTACCTCTATTCAGGCCCAGAATGAAAGGATGATCTCCCTGGGTAAACTTTCCGCCGGTTTGGCGCATGAACTTAATAACCCTACTGCCGCTATTGCCCGCAGCGCTAAAGTCTTGAACCAAAAAGGCTCTGAAGCTTTGAGTATGGTAGCCAAGATTGTGGCTCTCGACGATCCGATGCAATATTTAGAAGTCGCCGATGAGCTCCTCAAAAACCTTAAGGGTAAGCAGAAAGTGCATTTGGGTATGTTAGCTCGCCAAGATAAAGAGGACGACTGGCAAGATTATTTTGAAGATCAGGATTTGCCAAATTGTGGGGAGTTAATCGAGCATTTGGTCTCCTTTGATCTTGATACGGATTTCCTGGATGATGCATTGGGTCAGGTACCTCAGCAGGCGCAAGAGGCATTGATCAAATTCCTCGAGTTTGAACTAAGTAGACAAGAGCTGCATGGTGATATCGGAGCTGCGGCAGAGCGAATCTCAGAATTAGTAGGTAGCATCAAGAGCTTCACCCATATGGACCAAGCTCAAGATAAAACCCCTGCTTACCTAGCGGATGGACTGGATTCTACCTTGAAAATCTTAGAGCATAAAACGCGAAAACAAAATATTGAAATTGTCCGCGATTACGACACGGAGATGCCCCGTGTGCCAATCCGAGTTGGGCAGGTAAATCAAGTATTCACCAATATCCTTGACAATGCCATTGATGCTTTGCAGGAAGTAGAAAACCCCAAAATTGAAATTCGCAGCTTCGTGGAACGAGGCAATGCCTATGTAAAGATTCAAGATAATGGTCCGGGCATTCCTGAAGACCTCGCAGCCCTAATTTTTGATCCCTTCTTTACCACTAAAGGCGTGGGGGAAGGCACCGGCATGGGCCTCGAAATCTCCCGACGTATTATTGAACAACACAATGGTAAGTTAAGCCTCGACTCCACGGCTAATCCTACCTCTTTTAGTATTTGTATTCCTATCACATCATGAAACAAGCCAAGCCCATAATATTTACGCTCGACGACGATCCTCAGGTACTAAGAGCTATTCGCTCGGACCTCCGTCAGCGCTATCGCAATGAATACCGGATTTTATCAACCGATGATCCACAAGAAGCGCGGAATAGCTTAAAAGAATTAAAGAACCAGAATGCCGAAGTGGCGCTGTTTCTAAGCGATCAAAAGATGCCGACTATGGATGGAGTGGAATTCCTCACGGAAGCCCGCACCGTATTCCCTAAGGCAAAGCGAGCGCTACTCACCGCTTATTCCGACACCAACGCAGCGATTCAGGCGATTAATCAAGTTTCCCTGGATCATTACCTGATGAAGCCCTGGGATCCACCAGAAGAAAAACTCTATCCTATTATCGACGATTTGCTAGACGATTGGCAGGCCAATCACCGACCAAGTTTCCAAGGCTTGCGCATGATTGGCTATCAATATTCTTCCTTGAGTCATGAATTGAAAGACTATTTAGCCGGTAATCTTTTTCCTTACCGCTGGTTGGAAATCGAATCGGATGAGGAGGCCCAGGTAATTATGAATGAAAACGAACTTTCTATTGAGGACTTGCCCATCTTGATTCTGGAAAACGGTACCATCCTCAAGCGGCCCTCCAAAGCAGAAGTAGCCAAGGAATTGGGTTTACCGACAGAGGCCAAGGCAGATTTATACGATACTGTGATTATCGGCGCTGGACCTGCAGGACTAGCTGCCGCTGTATATGGCGCTTCGGAAGGATTGAAAACCCTCCTTGTGGAAAAACATGCCCCTGGTGGTCAGGCGGGTACCAGCTCCCGAATTGAAAACTACCTAGGATTCCCGAATGGATTAAGTGGTTCAGATTTAGCGCGTAGAGCTTTAAGTCAGGCTACCCGTCTAGGAGCCGAATTTTTAACTCCAGCCGAAGTGGAGCAAATTGAAATTGCCGATCAGCAAAAGGTATTAAAACTACAGGGCGGTAAAGAGATCATTGCTAAATCCTTGGTGATCGCCACGGGGGTAAACTATCGTCAATTAGATACCAAAGGCCTGCATAATCTTACCGGTAGAGGAGTTTATTATGGAGCTGCCAGCACCGAGGCCTCCGCTTGCACCAATCGCTCGGTTTATGTGGTAGGTGGCGGTAATTCTGCCGGTCAGGCGGCCATGTACCTNTCGCGTTTTGCAAAGGAAGTGCACATCTTGATTCGTCGTGCCGATCTCAGNGCTACGATGTCTGCCTACTTAATTGATCAAATTGCGGCCACCCCAAATATTGTAGTGGAGCCCTTNAGTGAAATTGTAGANGCCATTGGCGAGGAATCATTGGAACAGTTGCATATTAANGACAAGCAAAGCGATGAAATACGNATAATGGACGCAGCGGCCGTCTTTATTTTCATCGGCGCCAAGCCCTATACCGACTGGTTGCCAGAAGGTATCCTTAAGGATGAGAAGGGTTTTGTAGTGACTGGCAATACCATCAGCAAAGAAAAAGAAGGTCAAAAGAAATGGTCTGAAGAACGTCTTCCGTATTCCTTGGAAACCTCGGTTCCNGGCATTTTTGCTGCGGGGGATGTACGCTCNGGGGCAATGAACCGCGTGGCATCAGCGGTAGGTGAAGGAGCTATGACTATCAGCTATACTCATAAGTATTTAACTGAAATTTAAAGGTTTAAGCACAAAAATTGACAAGTAATCGATTTTCAGTCTTTCTAATTTAGACCTAACTAAAACAAGAAAGATGAAAAAATGGATTCCCTTAGCAGCTATTGCCCTACTCGCAATTGCTTGCTCAAAAGACGCCGATCGTGAGTATTTGGAACAAGGTCCTGAAGAAATTGTGACCGACACCAGCAACGATATTCCCATTGATGACGAGATTATGACTCCCGTTGAATAAAATTAACCCCTGACGAAAATGTCAGGGGTTTTTTTATGGCTTCCCGATAGGCAATCTTTACCTTTATATCAAAGATTCAAACTTGAACAAGCAAAACCTACTCGCCGAAAAATATCGGCAGATTAGAGCCTACACTTTAGAGCTGATGAAACCACTCAGCATTGAAGATCATCTCGCCCAAAGTAGCTTTGAAGCTAGCCCTCCCAAATGGCATCTTGGACATACCACTTGGTTTTTCGAAACCCTGGTGCTCATGCCCCGTGGGCAAAATTATCAGCCTTTTGATGCGAATTTCCCCTATTACTTCAATTCCTATTATGAGGCTTTAGGTCCGCGAATAGATCGAGCTTCGAGAGCTTCATTAACCCGCCCTTCACTGGAGCAAGTTCATGCCTACCGAGCGGCGGTGGATGAGTCAATGTCAGAGCTATTGGATAAGCAAGAACTAGACAATGAAACCTTGGAGGTGATTGAATTGGGGCTTAATCATGAACAACAACATCAGGAATTATTCCTCACCGATTTTAAGAAGGCCCTCGGGCAACAGCCCTTCTTCCCAGTCTATCGAGCGGATTTCAAGGAAGATCGGCGCGAAGCCCTTGCCCCGACGTGGTTGGAAATTCCAGCCGGAACCCACTCCATAGGGTCTCGCATCGATACTTTTCATTTTGACAATGAAGGACCCCTACATGAAGTTCATCTAGGGTCTTTTGCCATAAGCTCAGAGCTCGTGTCCAATCGCGATTGGTTAGCCTTTATGGAGGCTGGAGCCTATACTAGCCCAATGCATTGGCTCTCGGATGGCTGGGCTTGGCTGCAAGAAGAAGGAATTAAAGCGCCCCTTTATTGGGTAGCCGAAAAGGAAGCTTGGCAACGCTTTAGTCTAGCTGGATTAGTAGCTATCAATCTAGATGCCCCGGTCACTCATATCAGCTATTACGAGGCAGATGCTTACGCCAGATGGAAAGGTTTACGGCTACCGACCGAATTTGAGTGGGAAGCCGCGGCGGATCGTTTTGCTTGGGGTGAACGCTGGGAATGGACGCAAAGTGCTTATCTACCTTACCCAGGGTATAAACCGTATACAGGCCCCGCTAAGGAATACAATGGTAAGTTCATGATCAATCAAATGGTCCTGCGAGGTGGCTCCATTGCTAGTCCCGAAGGTCATGCTCGAAAAACCTACCGCAATTTCTTCCATCCTCAATTCCGCTGGCAATTCACTGGATTACGTTTAGCCAAAGACCTTTAAAATGAACGAATTTTTGCGCGAGACCCTTGAAGGTCTGAGCTCGGAGGATAAATACCTCCTTTCTAAATATTTCTATGATGANGAGGGCGATCGCCTTTTTCAGGAAATCATGCAATTAGACGAATACTACCTCACCNGAGCTGAACGCTCCATCTTAAAAGATCAGAGTGAAGAAATTTGTGCCTTCTTGCCCAAAGCATCTCACTTTCGGATGGCCGAATTAGGCGCAGGTGATGGCAGTAAAACTACCTATCTATTGGAGGAGATGCTAAAACAACAGCTATCATTCACTTATCACCCGGTAGATATTTCGGCTAATGCCCTGGAACTATTAAAGGACACCCTAGCCAGCAGCTTACCCAATTTGGAATTTGAGGGCATAACCGCCGAATANTTTGAGGCCCTGAAGCAATTACATGCCATGGAGGATCAACCATTATTNGTCCTATTCCTAGGTTCAAATATTGGCAATTTTCGCCGNGANAATGTTGATCTCTTTGTTTCTCAGCTGAGCGAAAGCTTAAAACCTGGTGATCAATTNCTTTTAGGGGTGGACCTTAAAAAAGATCCGCACCGTATCCTCGCCGCNTACAATGACAATCGCGGAATTACGGCAGCCTTTAATTTCAATATTCTCAAAAGGATTAATGAGGACNTCGACGCAAATTTCCAGATTGATCAATTCCGCCATTATAATAGCTATGATCCGCATTCNGGCGAATGCCGCTCCTACCTAGTCTCCCTNAAAGACCAGGAAGTTCGCATTGGAGCAGCTCAGCAAAGTTTTGAATTCTGTAAGCACGAAGCTATTCATACCGAAACCTCTCGTAAGTATAGTCCCAAGGAATTACAAGCCTTGGCGGCACGGCACAACTTTAAAATTAAGGCCACATTTACTGATCCAGAGCAATTATTCGCCGATCAAATTTGGGAGCGAGTTTAGTCTTCCGTTAGGACATTAAATGTTGCCGCCAAGAGGGCTACAAGACCACAGCCAATTACGTTATACCAGAGGTATTCTACTTCCAGATTACCAATAAATGGCCAATCATACACTTGAGCAAAATGGATTATTAATACCACCGCTTCTGCGATGATGGCCGCATAGAAGATACTTCCTCCCTTGATACGCTTGATAAAGAAAGCTACCAGAAAAATGCCCAGTATAGTTCCGTAGAACAAAGAACCTAAGACATTCACCATTTCGATAAGATTGTCGAAGAGGTTTGCAACCAAGGCAAAGCCAATGGCCACTAGTCCCCAAAAAACAGTCAAGGCTTTCGACATAAATAGCTGTTCGCGATCGGTGGCCTTGCGGTTGAAGAGACGACTGTAAAAGTCGATAGAGGTAGTAGTAGCTAGAGCATTTAATTCACTAGAGGTACTGGACATTGCCGCCGAAAAAATTAAGGCTATGATGAGCCCTACCACCCCTACGGGCAGATGATCCATCACAAAATTGAGGAATACGTAATTGGTATCCTTGACCTTAAACTCCGAATCTGCGGTAAGAAGCAGGTCTTTAACCTCAGCCCTTAAACTACGATCTTCTTCCAATCGTCGTAAGAACACTTCACCGGTAATAGTTTCCAAGCGAAAGTTCCCCTCTTGGATCGCTTCCTCGAATTCTAAGCGGCTCGCTTGCAGCTCACTATAATTATGATCATAGCGCCTTTGAATGTCGCGAAACTCAGCCTGATATTCCGTACCTGCTAAATTATTTAGAGCAACCTCGTTGAAGAAAATGGGTGGCTTAACGTAAAGATAGAAGATGAATACTAAGACCCCTGTAAGCAGGATAAACAATTGCATGGGAATCTTTAGTACCGCATTAAACATCAGTCCCAATCGGCTTTCTCGGATGTTTTTACCACTTAAATAGCGTTGCACCTGACTCTGATCGGTTCCAAAATAAGACAAGGCCAGAAACAAGCCTCCCGTAAGTCCACTCCAGACTGTATATCGTTCGTTTAAGTTGAAATTAAAATCCAGGATTTCCATCCGACCCGCGGAGCCAGCCAACTTTAAAGCAGTCCCTAAATCAGTATGTTCCTGTATCCGTAAAACCAATAGGATGAAGGCTAGAGCCATCCCGCCAAGGATAATGGCCATTTGGATTTTTTGGGTAATACTCACCGCCTTGCTTCCTCCAGTAACGGTGTAGATAATCACCAGCAATCCGACGAATAAAATGGTGAGTTGGAGATTCCAATTGAGAATGGTACTAAGAATGATCGCCGGAGCAAAAATGGTGAGTCCTGCGGCTAAGCCTCTTTGTACCAAGAACAAGAAAGCCGCGAGGAGTCTAGTTTTTAAATCGAAGCGTGACTCCAAATACTCATAAGCTGTATAAACCTTAAGCTTGTAGTAAATAGGAATTATAAAAGCCGAAATAATAATTAGGGCTATGGGGAGACCGAAATAAAACTGAACAAAGCGCAATCCCGACTCATAGCCGAGCCCCGGGGCGCTAAGGAATGTAATGGCAGAAGCTTGGGTCGCCATCACCGAAAGGCCAATGGTGAGCCACTTCATTTCATTACCACCCCTGAGGTAGTCGTTTAGGTTCCGGGATTTTCGCGTCTGCCAGGTCCCATAGGCCACAATCGCGAATAGGGTGCCGAATAATACAATCCAATCGAGGGTATTCATCTATGCGTAATAGGCCGTAATGAGATAATAGAAAACAATCTGCAAGAAAAGGAAAATCAAGACAGCACTATAAATCTGGCGCCATTTCAGTTTATCACCAGCTTCCATTCTGATAAGATATTAAGTTGGCCAATAAACGATATGCTCCAGGAACGCCGGCCGGAATTTCTCGAAAGAATGAAATTCCCGTATACATAAAACTACCCTTTCCATAATGAGCGATTAAAAGGCCCCCCAGTAGATCCTCTTCCCCTTGATCATGCCAGGCAATAGGGGCCATAAACTCCTCCTGATCCCAATTGGTTCCGAAATAAAGTCCACGTTCCTGTACCCAGTGTGCGAAGTCTCCCTCCCCCAGTTTATTGGGTTCATTTAGTACCGGATGATCAGGAAGTGCAAAGCGTACCTCAGCATCTTCTTCGGTAACCCGCTTTCGTGAGATATCGAAACTGTAGGGAGAAAAATCGCTGGCTTGAAAACTTCTAGAAAGGGTATTGTATTGTACAATAAGGTTTCCGCCATCCATCATATAATCCCTGAGCTGTTCATTCTGGTTAAAGAGCCAAGCTTGAGTATTATAAGCACGGATCCCCATAATTACGGCCTGGTATTGACTTAAATCGGTGTCCCTAAAATTGGTCTCATCAAGAATATCCACCTGATAACCCATTTGCATAATTCCTTCCGGCACCTTATCCCCTGCACCTGGTACGTAAGCCACCTTTGTTCCTCTGATTTCCAGGCGTAAAGGAATAAGTCGAATGCCCGGATCTTCCAAAATCATGCGTTTATCGATATGCGAATAATCGATTTCTACCAAGTTCTGAAGATTTGAAAGCTCCCCTACACCCTCCTCATCTATCTTAGAAAAAGAAATATTCATGGCCGCCGGTGCCGCTCCCATTTTGGGTCGTACTTCGATATATGCCGGACGAGTCTGATCCTTTTCGGTAAACTTATAATTAAAGCTGGGTGGGGTAATCTCCCAACCTTCTACATCCATCACAATTTTGTATTCGCCCGGACTAAAGGCGCGAAAGTCCAGGGTAATAATTTTAGTTTCATCTCCCAAGAAGAATAGTTTTGAGGTATTGGGCTTAACCGTCAATTCCGGTACCACCATCATAGGTCTTTCAATCTCCCCTTCCACCCGGTCGCTAAACTTATAGCGAGCAGGCACCATTAAATACATGGTTCTACCTTCTACATTAACGGCCACCTTTACTTGATAGGCTGGAGCATTTTCGGGCTTACCAATTTGAGCATCTTCTGCCTTAAACATCGCGGTATATGGCTCCCGTAACCAATAGGCTTGGGATTGCAAATCTGTACCAAGCTCTATATTCAAGTCGGTTCGTAAAAGTTGATTTTGGCTAAGGTCCATATCCGGCTTGGGCTTCATCGCTCTCGGCCAAGTAGTGGGATGAGCGATACTCACGGCTAAAGGACTTCGCTGAATAGCTCGGGCCTGAAATTTCATTACTTCTCCCGCTACTGCATATTCCTCGGTAGCCAATAGCTCTAATTTTAAACCTAAACAGTCAGCGGCGATTTCCGCTAGACTATTTTTTAGATGATTCAATTCAGGATTATCTTCTTTCCGCAAGTCTTGATAAAGACTTAAGATGCCATCTACCGATAAATAGGGAGCGCTAGGATTGAAACCTTGGATAATTGCTTCCAATTGCTCTTCGACATATTTGTAATTAAGCTGACCCCATTGTTGAGGTAGTTCACCAAAAATCCCCTGTTCGCTACTTTCACCTTTAAGTAGCTTTAAGTATTCTTTTTGAGCGCCTCGAGCAACTGAAACACCAAATCCTTGGCTTTTATGCTGACTACGACTATAACTGGCTAGTTCATTGCAGGAAAGTCCCAGTTCATTAAGGTAGGTTCCTACATCTACTACAAAATAGCTGGGATCATTCGCGGCCAGACTGTCGATTTTAGGTTCCCACCATGCGCTATGGTTCCAAAACACTCTACTTACCTGCCAAGGCTCTAAATTATGTTCGGGAAATTTAGTTTCATCTGCTGCTAGGTCAAAGGCCTCAAGCGCTACCATGGCACTAGCGGTATGATGCCCATGTCCGGCCCGACGATCGGGGGGAAAACGAGTAATAATGAGATGTGGGCGAAACTGACGTATTACACGTACCGCATCACTCATAACCTGCTCCCGATCCCATTGGTTAAAGGTCTCTTCCGGGTTTTTACTATACCCAAAGTCTACGGCACGGGAGAAAAATTGCTGCCCGCCATCCAAAGCACGTGCTTGCATTAATTCTTGGGTCCGAAGTACCCCTAATTGGGCTCCCAGTTCGGTGCCAATTAAATTTTGACCACCATCGCCACGAGTGATACTGAAATATGCCGTTTGTGCTCCAATATCATTGGCCAACCAAGCAATCATCCGCGTATTCTCATCATCTGGATGTGCGGCGAAATAAAGCACCCGAATGGGACTTTGTAAATTCTTTAATCGATGTAGAATATGAGAGGAAGAAGTATTCTGGGCATTGAGACTGAAAGTAAGTCCGAAGACAAATACCAAGGAAAGTGCTTTACGCATAAGCTCATTTTATTCGGATTCCAAAGCTAATAATCCCGAACAAATGAGGAAGGTTCATCATTAGTTAAAGATGTCTGGTATAGATGAGAGATATTAATTGGGAATTAATTCTCTATGAAGTGTCAAGGAAATGTTAATGTTCTCGTCTTATATTTACGGACCCTAAATTTTTCCGAATGAAGAAAATGCTACTGTTGGGGATTGCTTTTTGCGTACAAACTGCATTTGCGCAAACGGCAAATACCCAGAAATCTATCCTATTCTTTAATGAGACTGTTAGCCCCGATGCGGCGGATAATGGTCGTGAATTGAGCTATGGAGGCTACCAATATGTTTTGGTGCAGCATCCGAGTATGTTGATTGGACCCGAATTCTATGGGTTCCAAACTTTAGACTATATCCCTCACCATGCAGCTTTTGCCAGAGTGGCAAGTGCTAATCTCGAAAATGCAACTCGCAGCCTGGAGAATGCTGGCGGCCGAGTATTAAAACTTAAAGATGCTTGGCGTTTATCTAAGCCTCTATTCACCAATAACTACAATGAGTACGCTTGGGCCGCTGATGGTCAGAGCTTAGAACTATGGGTGCAATATTTCCGTGGTTTATCTCATTTCCAGGTATTGCAAAGCCTACAGTCTAAAGGTCTTACCATTTTGGAAGAGGTAGCCGAAGATCGCCGCATCAAGGTGATCCTTGATCCCGAAAACATGGATGTCCTTTTAGAGATGGGATGCGTGCAATACATTGAGGAGCGTTTTGCTCCAGGTGAGCCAGAAAACAACACGGCTAGAACTAACCACCGCATTGATTACCTGCAGCAAGGTTATTATAATGGTGGATTGCAATATGACGGCAGTGGAATCATGGTCGCGCACAACGATGCCGGTGGTATTACCGATCACATCGACTTTAAAGGCCGCTTTACCCAAAACGCTGGCGCGGCAGGTTCAGATCATGGTGATCACACTGCCGGTACCATATCTGCAGCTGGTAATGCCGATCCTCGTGGGCGCGGTATGGCTCCTGGTGCCGATATGTTTTATCGCGAATACCCCGCCAATCTTAACAATGCGGATAATGTATACACTTCTATAAGTGCTCGTTTGACATCCAACTCCTTCTCAAATGGCTGTAACAGCGGTTACAGTAGCTGGTCTCAGCAATTGGATAAAGATGCCTTCGACAATCCTTTAATGTTACACGTTTTCTCCGCCGGTAACAATGGCGCAGCCAGTTGTGGAAGTAATGATTACGGTGCAGGCATAGGCTGGGGTAATATTACTGGTGGTCATAAAATGGGTAAAAACGTGGTAACTGTGGGTAATGTAACTCGCACCGACGGACTCGCTGGCTCCAGTAGTCGTGGTCCAGCTACCGATGGTCGTATTAAACCAGACATCACCGCCGTTGGTACTCAGGTATACTCCACCACCGATGCTAATGGTCCTAATACCTACAATAGTAAGACTGGAACTTCCATGTCTTGCCCTGGGGTTACTGGTTCACTTGCGGTGTTGATGGAAGCCTACAAAGATTTAAATAGCGGAAATGAAGCAAATGGTACTCTCCTAAAGGGTATTATCATGAATACCGCTGATGACTTAGGAAATGCCGGTCCAGACTTCCGCTATGGATACGGACGTATTAATAATCGTCGTGCTTTTGATGTTATCGAGAACGGTTGGTATATGATGGATAGCTTGGCTACGGGAGATTCCGCTAGCTTTAGTTTTAATATCCCTGCCAACACTGCGCAAGCGCGTTTTATGGTTATCTGGGCAGACCCAGAAGCTTCTCCAGCGGCAGCACGTGCGATCGTGAATGACCTAGACATGGAATTGAGCTTTAATGGCAGCAACTACCAACCATGGGTATTAAACCCTACTGCTAATTCAGCCTCTCTGAATAGTCCTGCAACTCGTCAGCGTGATTCTTTAAATAATATTGAGCAGGTTACGATTGACGATCCCGCCGCCGGTGCGGCTACCGTTACGGTACGTGGATACAATGTTCCTGTGGGTGGTAATCAGAAATTCTATGTGATTGCCTACTACGAGACCAAAGAATTAGTATTGACCTATCCTTTTGATGGTATGGCCTTCCCAACTGGCTCGTCTGAAATTATCCGTTTCGATGCTCCGCAATCAACTTCCCATACGGCAGAGTACTCTCTAGACGGCGGTGCTAATTGGATTAATATCAACACCACCGCCAATGCTCGCAACATCACCTGGGTAGTTCCCAATGTATCTAATGATAATGTTTATGTTCGGGTTCGTAATGCTTTTGACACCGCAGTAGCTGGTCCTATGACCATTGTTCAGGTACCAAGTGGTCTTACTACTTTATCAGCCTGTGTGGATTCCGTAGTACTGGACTGGAACGATGTCACCGGAGCAAGCGGCTATGTAGTTTACAAATTAGGTGCTAAATACATGGATTCCATCACCTATGTCACTAATTCTCAAGCGACCATTGCGCATGATCCTGCGATTGCAGATTGGTACGCCCTCGCGGCGGTAGTCAATGATAGTTCAGTGGGTTATCGTTCCATTGCTTATCAAAAGCCTGTGGGAACCTTCAACTGTATTATCCCTAATGATTTGGAATTAGTGCGCGTGCTTGGTCCTAGTGGTGAGGTTGGTGCTTGTCAGCCCAATGCGGAAATGCCCGTAGTCTTGCTGCGTAACAATAGCTTTAGTACCATTTCAAGTTTTGATGTTTTTGTGGATATGCCTAATGGCTCCACTATCACCGAAACGGTTAATCGCAGCTTTGGGCCTGGTGATACCATGGTGTACTATTTCCAATCACAATCCCTAACATTATTTGCGAGCAGCCTATCCTATACTTTCTATGTGAGTTCTAGCAATGACCCCAATGGTTATAATGATACCATTGTACAGAATTTACGTCGGGCTTCCACGAATAATGTTACCGTCAATGTGCCTTATACCCAGGACTTCGAAGGATTCAACGATTGCTCCACCGCTAATAACTGTGGTAGCACCAATTGTAGTCTCCCGGATGGATGGTCGAACTATAGCAATGGGCTCACTGATGATATTGACTGGCGTACAACTTCTGGCGGTACTCCAAGTACTTCGACGGGTCCAAGTTTTGACTTTAGTCCCGGAACCTCCACCGGTAAATTCCTTTATTTAGAGTCGTCAAATGGTTGTGATAGCGCTGAAGCCATCGTTGTAACACCGTGTATCGACTTGGATAGTGTTTATCGCCCTCACGCTACCATCGCTTACCATATGTTTGGTACCGATATGGGAACCTTCTCGGTAGATGTATTCGACGGTCGCCGTTGGCACTTCGATTACGCACCAAAAGAGAGCGGTAACCGCGGTTCTGTGTGGAGAACGCAAACTATCGACTTGAGTGAATTCTCCGGAAAAGTAATTAACATCCGCTACCGTGGTAAAACGGGAGTTGGTTTCCGTTCTGATTTAGCCATTGATGGATTCTCAATTGTTGATAGCTCTGGTATTGGCTTGGATGAAGTATATGCTAATTCCTTCCGCTTGTACCCTAACCCAAGTAATGGCCGCTTCCAATTAAGCAGTGACCTAGCTTTAGGATCCGATTCTAAAGTGAAAATCACCGATTTAAGTGGTGCGGTAATTTGGGAAGGTGACTATGAATTAAACAATGGTCAGTCTATGGAACTTGATTTAAGCAAACAAGCTCCTGGCATGTATCTGCTCGAAGTTAGCAATGCTGAATTCCGCACTAGTATGCGCTTAATTAAGCAATAAGCTTAAGGATAAAAAAATGAAGCCGGCCCGATAGCACGTATCGGGCCGGCTTTTTTGTTGCTCTTTATTTCGGGGAATCCTCCCCTTTGGTATCAAAAACATTAAATTCCCTTACCAATTATGAAGTGCTTGGGGAAAGCAAGTTCATTACTCTAAATCCAAATCTATCGTGGCATTGGTAAATACCAAGTGCTCTTCCGCATCCAAGTCAAGTAATATCGCCTGATCCTTTAAGACCTCACCAGCCAAAATTCGTTTGGATAAGTCATTAAGTACCCTTTTTTGAATTACCCGCTTCACTGGCCTGCCACCAAAGTGGGGATCATAACCTACCTCGGCCAAATAACGCAAAGCAGCGGACGTAGCTTCAAGGGTAATCCCCTGATCTTCTAGCTGTCGCTTGATGTGATCCAATTGAATTGATACAATCTGCATTAAATCTGATTTCTCCAAGGGTAAGAACATAATGGTCTCATCGATCCGATTTAAAAACTCGGGACGAACCGTTTGCCGCAGTAATTGAAGAAGCTCGCTACGAGTATTTTCATAAACCTCATACTTATTATCGCCATTTATTTCGCTAAAGCGTTCCATAATTAGGTTGGAGCCCATATTGGAAGTCATGATGATAATCGTATTGCGGAAATTCGCTACTCTTCCTTTATTGTCGGTTAAGCGTCCTTCATCCAATACCTGTAAGAGCGTATTAAAGACATCAGGATGAGCTTTCTCTATCTCATCCAGCAAAACCACGGAATAAGGTTTACGGCGGACCGCCTCGGTTAATTGTCCCCCTTCATCATAGCCCACATATCCCGGAGGCGCTCCAATTAATCGGCTTACCGAATGACGTTCCTGATATTCGCTCATGTCTATCCGGGTCATGGCATTTTCATCATCAAAGAGGAACTCGGCTAAAGCCTTGGCCAATTCAGTTTTACCCACACCAGTCGTACCGAAGAAAATAAAACTCCCGATAGGCCGATTTTGATCTTGTAAACCAGCCCGACTGCGTCGAACGGCATCACTCACCGCCATTATTGCTTCTTCTTGCCCAACCACTCGTTTGTGCAATTCATCTTCCAAACGCAAGAGTTTACTGCGCTCCGATTCTAACATGCGGCTGACCGGTATTCCAGTCCAACGACTAACGACATCGGCTATATCCTCAGAGTCTACTTCTTCCTTGATCAGGGCATTTCCGTCTTGCAAACTTTCCGCCTGCGCTTCAAACTGCTGCAAGCGCGCCTCAGCATCTTGCAATTTGCCATAGCGGATTTCTGCTACTTCGCCATAGTTCCCGGATCGCTCGGCTTGCTCAGCACTTAATTTGAGTTGTTCTATCTCTTCTTTAGCCTGCTGAATACCCTCTACTACGGATTTCTCAGAATCCCATTTAGCGTTTAAACCATTGCGCTCTTCATTAAGCTGACTGAGCTCCTCCTTAATCGACACCTGACGATCCGGATTGCCCTCTCGCTTAATCGCTTCAAGTTCAATTTCCAATTGCATGATCTTCCGATCGAGGATGTCAATCTCTTCGGGTTTAGAATTGATTTCCATCCGCAATTTAGAAGCAGCCTCATCAATGAGATCAATGGCCTTATCGGGTAGAAATCGATCGGAAATATAGCGTTGTGATAATTCGACCGAAGCAATAATCGCTTCATCCTGAATCCGCACTTTGTGATGAGTTTCGTATTTCTCCTTAATGCCTCGTAAAATTGAAATCGCCGATTCTGTATCGGGTTCCGCAACAAGTACCTTCTGGAAGCGACGTTCTAGGGCTTTATCCTTTTCAAAGTACTTTTGGTATTCGTTGAGTGTAGTAGCACCTATGGCCCGCAGGTCTCCGCGCGCCAAAGCGGGTTTAAGAATATTGGCGGCATCCATTGCCCCTTCGCCTCCGCCAGCACCGACCAAGGTGTGAATTTCGTCAATGAATAAAACCAAATGCCCATCACTTTCACTCACCTCTTTCACCACTGACTTTAGACGCTCCTCAAATTCACCTTTGTACTTTGCTCCGGCGACCAGGGCGCCCATATCTAGGCTATAGATCTTTTTGTCTTTGAGGTTCTCGGGAACATCTCCCTTAATTATTCGATGCGCCATTCCTTCCGCTATGGCCGTTTTACCAACCCCTGGCTCGCCAATTAATACGGGATTGTTTTTGGTTCGACGGGAAAGGATTTGCAGCACTCGTCGGATTTCATCATCCCGGCCTATTACCGGATCCAATTTACCCTCTTCCGCCAATTGGTTCAAATTGCGGGCATATTTCTCCAGGGCATTATACTGCTCCTCAGAGGATGCAGAATTAGAATGCGAACCCTTGCGCAGATCTTTGAGCGCCTCTTCCCATCCATCCTTAGTCATGCCCGCATCCTTCAGCATTCTCGCCACGGGATCACTTCCTTCTAAGAATCCAAAAATTAGATGTTCTAAGGCGACATAATCGTCTTTCAACTTTTGAGCCTTATTAAAGGCCCTTAAAAGCACTTGATTAGCATTTTGGTCTAGATACTGATTTCCCCCCTCAACCTTCGGGTAAGACTTTAAAACAGCCTCTAAAGCGGTATAAACTCCATCCTCATTTACGCCCATCTTTTTAATAAAGAAGGACAGGATGTTGCTATCTGATTCCTTGATTCCTTTTAGGAGATGGCCAGTTTGAATCGCTTGGTTCCCCATTTCTAAAGTCAAGGCTTGAGCATGTTGAACCGCCTGCTGTGATTTTATAGTGAATTTGCTGAGATCCATGTTTTAGATTTTGCCTTAGAGATAGCAAAAGAAACACCAAGAGCCTTGCAATTAAACATTAAAGACAGTATGTCGGAAAAGAGCGCTTTTCGCTGACTATCAGTCAGACGAGGGCAAAAGCGGATGACAAAAAAAACCCTGACCGAAAGGCCAGGGTCTATAATATCTTCAGCTAATAAAGCTTAGTTCACGATCAATTTACGAGTAACTCGTTGTCCGTCGATGCTAAGGTTGATAAAGTAAATACCCGGAGTGTATTCGTAGGTATCGAATACCAGGGTTGAGCTACCACGTTCAAGATTATAATCTCGACTCATCACGGATTGTCCTAGTACATTGACGATATCCACATGCACATCCTTAGCCTGAGCATTAAAGATAGGTAGATGGGTAATCGCGTTTGTAGGATTTGGACTTAAGTCACCAATGTAAGAGTTAGGCACAGGGTTGTATTCGCTGTTACCAATAACGAAACTTGGCTTCTCGGAAGTCGTTTTCATACAGAAGTCGTCGATTGCCCAACCTTTATCTTGGATGGACCAGTCAGACTCAAAACGGAAACGGAATACCGCACGGTTGGCTGCAGTATCAAACTGGAATACATAACGGGCCGTATCCCAATCTGCAGTATCAGACCAACCTGGCTTGATAATATCCAATGCCGTTACATACTCGGTATTGTACCAATTTTCTTCATTGGCAAAACCTAATACTTGCCAGGTACGTCCACCATCTAGGGTAACTTCTACTACTCCACCATCATGGTATTTCTCAGTTTCAAACTTGTGCATGAAACTCATTTCATAGGCGGTACCGGTATCAATTACGAATACTGGCGAGAAGAGACCCGATTGATCGCGAGAGCGATAATTACTATCTAAACCGGTCATCCAACAAGAGTTACCACTGAAGGCACCAGGGAACTGGGTCGGAGTACCTTGCTCCCAGCTCCATTGACCACGAGCATAGGTTTGAGTATTTAAGGCGATGAACGGTAGCGCACCATTTCCGATCTCGAAATCATTGCAATAGCTAGTGTCACCATTAGCTACATCGAAAGCATATTCAGGTAGTACGGCTACTTGATAACAAACCGTATCATCAGAAGGACGGTTGTCAATCTTATTATTAGGCTTACGAGAGATTAAACACATCTGGTGAACTCCCGAAGTGATAACACTACCAGGAATAGAATCCGTGTAATCGTAACGGAAACGGGTTCCTTCAATAAAGAAAGGAGGAGAAACTGCAGTTTCCCATGGACCGTCCCAGGTAACGTTCGATCCTGCTGCATCGTCAAACCACTGCACCTTAACTTGGCTCGAGTCTAAAACTTTAGCCCCAGTGTTACGGATTAAGATATCCAAGGGTTGTGGGAAAGTAGGAATCTGAAGTGGGTTTTGGAATACCCAATCTTCTGGAGTAGCCGAGTTTTGTGGTGGAATGTAAACTTCGAAATCATCGATAGCCCAACCTTCCAAAGTACGTGAAGTATTTGCACCGGTGGTGGAGCTAAACTTGAATCGATAAGGAATCGCATTCGGCTCGAAGTTTAATTGTGACATTGGGAAGATAGAGTAAGCCCATCCCGATGGAATAGATCCACTTACGCTGGTTCCCGTAAATCCTTTAGTTACCCCGGTTCCGGCTGGCCCTTGAATAGTTCCAAAAGGACCGGTATACCAATTCTGACCTACATTAGAGAAGGTAGAAAGGTTCCCACCTAGCTCGGACCAGTTACCGTTCCGGAATACTTCGATGGCACCGGCGGCAGAACTACCCATATCCACATTTTGATAGAAGGCCATAGTCGCGGAAACCACGGTGTCTAAGCCATCTAGAATAGGAGTACGCAAATATTCTTGCTTTCCGTCGATGAAGTGCCCAGTGCTCATTCCAGTGGCCCAAATATTATCACTGGCTTGTAGTGAGGAGAACTGGCTACTTGAAGCTGCTTCTCCACGCTCCCATTGTAAGTAGGTAGAAGCATTGTTATTAGAGCTCCAAGAGAAGAACCCATACTCATCGTAATCACAATTGTCGAAATCATCGTAGAAATCGAGATCATAAGTTCCCAAGCCTACTACGGTACGACAAACTGTATCATTAAAGGTATAAGTATCATTGGTAAAGCTGGTGTAAGCACAAATCTCACACTCTCCAGCTGGCACAATAATATCGATACTAGGCATTGCTAAGGTTACACTACTATTAGTAGGAATAGTGGCCGCAGAAGTAGAAGTATAAACCGTGGTAACACCTGCATTGGCTCCACACTTCGGAGTAATAGCCATCGACGCCGTTACGCCGCTAGCGCTGGTAGTACCAAAGTTGCGGATTACTACCGACTCGGATACTGCGCCAGTAAATACCTGACCAGCAGGCCAAGAAAGTTTAGGCCAAGTAATGAATTCTACCCCTACATCCTTATTGATGCGATCATAGATCATCACCTTATCAATCGCGATATCTGCTAAGTCACCCACACCAGTACGACTAGCCTTCACACGCAACTTAATTTGCTTATTGGCATAGGTGGATAAATTCACCCGCTTGTAGGCGTAATCCGATAAAGGATAGGTACCAGCATAAGTGTTTACAAGACTACCTGGTACTACATTCCATACGTCAGGGGCGTCAACACCAGGTTCATTCACCTCAATCTCGATCATATCCGCATTTGCTCCTACCATGTGGTAGTAGAAGTCAAGCGTGGCATTTGACATACCAGTAAAGTCCAAACACTGGGTGGTAACCATGTAAGTGGAGACATCTCCGGTACTACCCGTTGCTTCGGTATAGAAATATTGTCCCTTGCGATGGTGACCATACTTAGGTCCGGTACCACGGGTGAAGGTATAACCACTTCCTACTTTCCAAACATAAGCCGGATCTAAACCAACTTCGGTCGTGAAGAGGTTGGTACCAGTCTGCGAGGAATTTGCCGGTACAGTTTCAAAATCCATAACTAGAGGGAAGGTGTTAAAACCAGCTACATGGTCTATAGTCGCACTGTAAGCGGTATCATTATCAGGAACGGTATCCATGGGATGATTCGCCCAAACTCCGATATCATAAGTACCAAAGGCCGACATATTTGCGGTAGTGGTTAAGGTATAGGTGGTGGTATCACCCGTACCTAAGGCTAAAGTCGCTGTTTCATTTTGTACCGCACCAGCATTGGTTTGGATTTGCAATGGCAAGCTCAATAAACTATCGCAACCATTATTACGAATAACCACCTCAATGGTTTCATTGGCACTGTAAGAACACAATCCTTCTACCGGCGCTGTAACCGATAAGATTTCCGCATCTACAGGAGTGGGTTCGAAAATACGTAGGTCGTCAATCGCCATATCGGCACGCGCTGCAGCTCCTGTTTTAGAAGTTTGCTTAGCGGAAAGGAATCGAAGACGAATAAACTGACCATTAAATTCTTTCAAAGGAACTAAGGCGCGCTCCCATGGATCGGTTTGCGCTTTTTGTTGCTCCTTACGAATAAAGTAGTATCCATTGTACCAAGCTGGGTTGTTAGTACCCGTATCAATATCGATACGCATAGTTCCCATATCCTCACCGAAGAAGTGATAGTAGAACTCTAAGGCATAACACTTAGTAACACTAGTTAAATCGATACATGGAGTAATTAAAGTAGTGGTGGTGTTCTGGTTTCCTTGGGAACCTTCCGCGTAAAGGTATTTTACTCCGGTTGGAGTATGATTACCTGTAGGGCCGGTAAAAGGAGTTCCAGTGGGACCCGTGCGAATACTCCAGGCATAGCCCGTTCCTGTTTCTGGTGGTTGAACGTTCCAGTAATTCATACCAGACTGCTCATTGGGGAAATCACCACGGTGACCCGTGCCCATATCACCTATACCTGATCCAGCTACCCATTCTGGACCTTCGAAGTTCTCTTCCCAAGGGAAAGTGCTAATGGTTCCCGGTAAAGTTCCACAATCAGGAGCCCCGCATTTAAAGGGCAAACCTTGTTGTGGCCAAAATTTGATGTAGGCGGCCTGAGGATTCGCTAGAGAATCCGGGAAACGAGTTTCATTCGGGCAAGCTAAATCCCAAGCGCGGTAGAAATACTCTACGGTATCTCCTAATTGAATATTGTTGAAAGTACCCTGGTACTCAAAGTTTGGCGCACTCGTTAAGTTCAAGTTGAAATTTTGCCAAGCACCGGTACCAGTGGAGTTTATAATTCGATAAAATACAGTTACACTATCGATACCACTCACCCAGGTAGGATTTGAGGCTCCCCCTGGAACGGTATCGGTTACTCTAGCGCCTACCTTATAGTTATTGGTCTGCTCCTGAGTAATCGCACCTGTCGGACGGACAGGGAAACATGGGATAGGAGTATAATTAAAGTGGAATAAGGGAGGGAACAGCTCACAGTTAGAGCCGGTTACTACGAGGTTGTCTACCCACCAACCGTCGCCATAACTACGACCAGTAAGGTTTGGATTTAATACTTCAAAACAAGAGAATTCGATTTTAACCTGGCTAAAACCGTTACCCATAGGGCCGGTTGCTAAACTAGAGATGTCGAATCTTTCATACTGCCACCAGGAGTTGGCTACCGAGGGATCCGTGCCAGCGAACCAATGGTTAATCCCCTGATTCGGGATGTTATAGGTAGCTTCCTGGAAGTTAGAAGACGAGGCCCAGTTACTATTACCTAGATAAATAACATTATTGTTATTGAAGGTAGTCCAAGTTGCGCCATTATCAGTTGAGATCCGAATCAGACCGGAGTTCACCTGATTAATTTTCGCGATGTGGTAGAATTCCAAGAACACGAAGGTTTTACCAACTGTGCTAAAAGAGTCGGTGCGGAACACCACCTCGGAACTGTTTGATCCGGTTGCCGGTGCTTGCACTTTACCGTGGTATGAACCTGAACCACTAATGGAGACATTATTAGTATCCTTCCACGTGGTAGTGGCGGTTCCCAACGATAGGGTGGTGATTGAATCACCTGGGTCGAAGGTCTCGATAAACAGAGTATCGATTTGGGCTGACAAGCTTACGCTCATCAATAATCCAAAGGAGAGAAGTAGGCACTTCTTCATAAATCGTAGTATTTATGCAGTTTTGAAGATGCACAAATATAATAAGTCACCACGATTAACAATTTGGTAATTATTCTTTGCGCGTTTTTTTTATTTAACGCGCAATTGAGCGAGCGACTGATCACCTAGTTTTAGATCTAGTAAGTCGTTGGTTTGCACCGCTCCTACGCCCGCTGGAGTGCCGGTAAAAATCAAATCACCGATTTTTAAGGTAAAATATTTAGAGACCTCAGCGATTAAACGGTCAATCGAGAAAAGCATATCCCTAGTGCTACCAATTTGAACGGGCTCATCATTCTTTAGCAGACTGAAATTCAAATCATTAAGATCGAATTCATTAACCTTTTGCCAAGGTCCGAGGAAGGCAGAACCATCAAAGGCCTTGGCTTTCTCCCAAGGTAGGCCTTTCGCCTTCAATTTGCTTTGCAAGTCGCGGGCGGTAAAATCAATGCCTAAAGTGAATTCATCATAATACCGAGAGGCGAAGCGTTCTTCAATGTGCTTTCCCAAACGATTAATGCGAATGACCACCTCAATCTCATGCTGCAAGTTTTCGCTGAACTCAGGAATAAAAAAGGCATTTCCCTTTGGCAAAATGGCGCTATCGGGTTTTAAAAAGACCACTGGTTCCTCGGGAATCTGATTATTCAGTTCCTTGGCGTGGTCCGCATAATTCCTTCCGATGCAAATAATCTTCACGACTGAAGCTTACGTAATTTGATATTGGTTAGCACCTTTTTGGTATAGCGCGGAAAATCGGCATTCTGAACCCAGCCATAGTAACCAGGGTCGGAGTTAAGCACGCTATCCACCGTTTTACCTCTATACTTGCCAAAGCTAAAGCACTCCTCGCCTTCCTCATTGAACACTATGAACCCAGCAAAGTCTGCCGCTCTGAAGCGATTGCTATATTCGGCCAGGAAGTCCATATTGTTTTCCAGGTCATCATAACGATCGAGCTGACTTTTCAGAATCTCATAGGTAGCTTCGGTATCCGCTTCGGCAGAGTGTGCGTTAATTAATTCCTTACCACAATAGAACTTATAGGCCGCACTTAGGGTGCGTTGTTCTTTTTTATGGAAGATGTTTTGCACGTCTACCGCTACCCTCTTCCCCATTTCAAAGGGAATATCGGCCCGAAGAAACTCCTCAACCAGTAGAGGGATATCATATTTATTAGAATTGTAACCGGCTAAATCCGAGTCCTTAATCATGTCCATCACGCGATGGGCTAATTCTTTAAAGCTAGGCTTATCCGCTACTTTCTCATTGCTGATGCCGTGAATCGCAATGACCTCATCCGACATTTGCATTTCAGGATTTACCAACCAGGTGCGACTTTCGCGCTCACCATCAGGATAAATCTTGAGAATACTAATTTCTACTATACGATCTTTAGTCACCGAAGTACCGGTAGCTTCAAGGTCGAAAAAGCAAATGGGTCTTTTGAGGCTTAATTCCATCTTAGAATTCGCGATTAGGGTCAAATTGCTCAAGGTAATCAGCAACCCGGCGCACAAACATGCCTCCTAAGGCACCATCTACTACCCGGTGGTCATAGCTGTGACTTAAGAACATTTTATGGCGAATACCAATCATGTCTCCTTCCGGAGTTTCAATTACCGCTGGTTTCTTAACGATGGCCCCAGCCGCCATAATCGCAACCTGTGGTTGATTGATAATAGGCGTGCCTAGTACGTTACCGAAAGTACCAACATTTGTCAGAGTATAAGTACCACCCGAGATTTCGTCAGGACTCAATTTATTTTCTCGCGCCCGACGGGCTAAATCATTTACCTGTTTGGTAAGTCCAACAAGATTAAAATTGTCAGCGTTTTTGATAACTGGAACAATCAAGTTACCACTAGGAAGAGCAGCGGCCATACCGATATTGATATTACCACGCTTGATAATATTCGTTCCATCTACACTAACATTAATTAGAGGGAAGTCTTTGATGGCCTTTACAAGGGCCTCAATGATCAAAGGAGTAAAGGTGATTTTTTCGCCTTCACGTTTTAAAAATTCTCCTTTTACCTTATTTCTCCAATTCACTAAATTGGTAACATCCGCTTCTACAAAAGATGTAACGTGAGGTGAGGTATGCTTAGACATTACCATATGATCGGCAATCATCTTCCTCATCCGATCCATTTCGATAATCTCATCATTGCCACCTATAGAAACAGGAGGCGCCTGTTTAACCGCGGGAGCTGGAGCTGATGCTTTAGGGGCAGGAGCCGTCGCTGGCGCTGGAGCCGGTGCAGGAGTACTAGCCGGAGCCGATCCCCGGTTTTCTACATAAGATAAAATATCCGCTTTGGTCACTCGACCTTCAGAGCCGGAACCATTGATAGTTTCTAATTCGTTTAGACTTACATTTTCCTCTTTTGCGATGGAACGAACCAGAGGAGAGAAGAACTTACCATTGGCGCTGCGAGGAATTTCTACTGCAGCTGTGGCCGTACCGTTGGCTACAATTTTCTCTGCTTCAAGGGCGGCAGCAGGCGCAGCAGCGGCAGCAGGAGCCGGAGCAGCAACTTCAACACTACCTCCTTCGGTTTGGATAATGGCAATCACCTGCCCTACCTGAACCACATCATCTTCGCCGAAAAGCTTCTTAACTAGAATACCATCTTCGGGAGCGGGAACTTCGCTATCCACCTTATCGGTGGCAATTTCAAGTACAGATTCTTCCGCTTCGATAGTCTCGCCTTCTTCTTTTAACCATTTGATGATGGTGGCTTCGGCAACACTTTCACCCATTTTGGGCATGATTAATTCGATTTCCGCCATAATTTGAGAGGTAATTAAATAGCTTTTTTAAGGCTGCAAAGGTAAGAAAAGTATAGGCTCAAAACAGCTTCAAAGAAAAGCCAGTTTATTTTCCAAGCCACCGGCGATATTGCCAAATAAAAGACAAGTCTTTTTGCCAATCGTAGTCCTTGGCATAGAGCTGATTAAGCTGACGTTTCAAGACTTCTTCTTGCTTGCTCTCACTTAAGGCTAAGTCTAAGCTCAGCACTCCCTTTGGTAGATTTGGCAGGCGATCCAAGCCTGTTTCTACAGCATAAGAAACCCAAGTTTTTCGTCCGAGAAGAACTTGAAAGCCAGCAGCAATAAAACCAAAAGGCTTTGGAAAGAACCAAGCAATAAGCGGTGAAAAGAGTAAAGAAATCAAGGCCAAGCTGAAATCCAGAATTCGCTTAGCCCGTCTATTTTCTGGTCGGTCAATACCATTTAAATCCTGGGTATACCAGGATCCCTGGGAGTGAATGGAGTTACTGCCAATGATAAACTGACTCTCCGGAGGAGCAATCTTAAACTCTAAATCAGCGGATTGCAAATCGCGCATCGCCTTGAAAATCATTTCGGAGGAGACGGTGGCAGAACAGAAAATCACTTCATCAATATCAAAGACCCTTACTAAGTCTGCTAAATCTTGAATACCGCCCACAAAAGGGGCCTTATGTTGATCACTGCTACTTACCCAGGCGGAGAAACTCAATTGTGTCTGATTCGATTGTAATAAGCGATTCACGCGTTCCAATTCGGAACCCTCCCCTACTATTAATACCCTTAAATCTTGTTTAGCGGATACTAAAATCGGCTTAGAAGAAAGTACGGACCATAAGTAGCGCCACCCGATCAGACTTAGGCCTGCCCATAGAGCACCCAGGATAATTATAGCCCGTGAAAAGCGCCACTCTTCGGGTATTAAACTGTAAACAACCAAGATAGATATAGTCCCTACACTGAGCCCGCGAATGATTTGCCCTAATCGGACCTGTTTATCATAGACCCCATTGAGAAATAGACCGCCAATCCAAAAAAGTATGTATGAGGGCACTGCTAACTGCATTAGTTCAAGCTGATATTCCCCCCCCTGAATAAAGCGATGATTATGCTCCCAATATTCTTTGATGTAATAAATGCCCCCATACAATAGGGCGATGTCTATTACTGGCCAACGCAATCTTTTTATCAATCGCGCAAAAACAGCTGCTCCCGCCCGGAGATAAATTGCCAAATTGATAAAAAGAGAGTAGAATCGTGCGAAACTGCTACTAAAGTGCTTTTCTGTGAAGATAACCATGGCCCGATAAAAAACCCGAACATAATTCAAAGAACCCTTCTTGGTGGATTCGCCCTTGTAATGGATGATGGTGCTATCGGCTAAATAATAATTCTTATACCCCCCTTTCAGAATACGATAGCTCAAGTCGATGTCTTCTCCATACATGAAAAAGTCTTCGTCCAAAAGGCCAATCTCATCCAAGACTCTTTTTGGCATTAGCATATAGGCGCCGGCTAAAACCTCTACTTCTTGATTTTCATCCGCCGAAAGATGCCCCATATAATATCGAGCAAACCTTTTCGATCGAGGGAAAAGACTGGTTAATCCAAATATCTTGTAAAAAGCGACCCAAGGACTTGGTAAACCGCGCTTACTCTCGGGGAGATACTGGCCCTTACCATCAATCATCTTAATGCCCAAGCCCCCGGCATCGGGATGATTGGCCATAAAATCCAAGCTCTTTTGGAAGGTATGCTCCTCTACCACCGTATCGGGATTAAGCAGAAGGATATACTCACCTTGCGCTTGGCGTATTGCTTGATTGTTGGCTTTTGAAAAACCGGGATTGTCTTGATTGGCAATTAATTTCACTTGCGGAAAGTGCTCCGCTACCATATCCACCGAACCGTCTTGAGAATTGTTATCCACAACAAAGACCTCGGCTTCAATACCTTCGAGAGCCTTGTATACTGAGCGCAAGCACTGCTCCAAAAAGTAGCGCACATTGTAGTTAACGATAACTATACTCAGTTTCATGGTTCTAAAATAGCTTGGCCAGTTTCTAACAACAGATTATGCCCGTGAATAATTGCATTCTGCTGACCAATTTCTGGCAAATATAAAATTTGCAAACCTGCTGCTCGAGCGGAATCCACTTCTTCCTTAGTACTGTAATGATCGATAAAATGGGGACCTTCTGGATATTTCAGCACCAATTCTGGCCAATACCAGCCAGCGGTAACCAGCGAAGGGGCTAGTTCGTCTAATCGAGCAATAGTCCGCTCGACCGTTTTGCTCCGAACAGCCCTTTTTCCTTGATCTATCTGTAAGGGCCCTTTCAGTAAAGAACAATAGATAGTTTGCCCCCCGGCCGCAAAACGAAAAGCGGGCTCTTGTACGGGAGCACCTCGCCAAGGATTATCATAGTCAAAGCCAAGCACCAACAAAGAAGTTAGACTTAAATAGGCCGACCAATAAGCCCATCGCTCGGAAAGGCTGTCGGCCCATAGTATTAAAATGAAGGGGACGGCCGGGATGAAGAACTCAGCTTTAAAGGGTAGACGAATAAAAACAAATAGCTGCAAGGCGATTAGCAGCATTAGAAACCATCGAAAGGAGATTCCTTGAAGATGTGCCAAGGAAAGTTGCGTCCTGGATTCCTTAAAAATTTGCCATGCACTGGCGACAAGAAAGATTAAAAATGGCAGCCCCCATATTCCCAAACCAAGTTTATACAAGACCGATGACCATCCGTGAAAAGGAGGTTTATGAAAATCCAGAAATCCCATGCCATAAGTATAGAGTGGCAGGCTAAAGCAGAGGAGACTCACAGCACCTGCGACTAAACTCATTAAGAGCCAGGCGCGCCAGTTCCTCCACCCGATCAGCAATAAAAACGGTAAGAGCAAAGCCACCGAACTTATGCGGAATCCTGTGGCTAATCCAAGATAAATACCAATCCATAGATACGAAGCCCGCAGCAAAGCACGATAAGCCAGCAGGATAAAGGCAAGTGCGAAGTTATAATCGATGGTGTAGGTACCGGCAATAAAGAAAACCGGGATAAAATTGAAAGCCATGGTCCAAGAAACCGCGCTTTTAATCTGATGAATTTTTAGGATGTCGTAAAATACACCAACTGCGATGGCTGAAAAGATGGCGGCCAGAAGGTTAAAAAACCAAGGGCTGTGTTCGATTGGCCACAAGGCGCTCAATATATACTCCTGCAAGGGATGGCCCGGTAAACGGGAAACTTCATAATTCCCGGTTTCTGAAATTATTTTAGCATTTAAGGCATTGCTCCATGCGTCAAACTCTTTCCCATAGCCCTTATTCAAAAAGGGTAAACGGCATAGAAGCGCTAAAAAGCCAAATGTCCAGGCATTAAGCAGCTTGGTCATTTAAGAACGATTTTGTTGAAGGGATTGCTCATAGGGTAAGCGATGTTGGATACTTCTGGCCAAGGTCAATTCATCGGTGTATTCCAATTGATCCCCCACCGCGATACCCCTGGCGATGGAAGACATTTTAAGAGAGTAGTCCTTCAACTTCTTGTAAACGTAGAAACCGGTAGTTTCTCCTTCCATAGTGCCGCTCAGGGCCAGGATTACCTCAGCTACCTCTCCCGCAGTGGCTTTATCGATCAGGCTTTGAAGATTTAAATCACTAGGACCGATTCCGTCCATCGGACTAATCAATGTGCCTAAAACCTGATAAATCCCCTTATACTGACCAGTATTCTCGATAGCCATGACATCTCTGATGTCTTCAACCACGCAAACCAAGCTCCTATCACGACTGGTACTAGAACAAATTTCGCAGAGGTCAAGGTCGCTCAAGTTGCCGCAGGAAGTACAACGCTTTACTTTTTGCTTGAGATCTACTAAGCTTTCGGCCAGAGCCTCTACTTCGCTACCATCTTGTCGTAAAAGGTGCAAGGCCAATCGCAAGGCGGTTTTGCGCCCTATTCCCGGCAGTCCAGATATTTCCAAAACTGCCTTTTCCAGATACTTTGAGGAAAAGTCCATGGCACAAAGATAAAAGGCCTTCGAGGCATTTTAGTTTATTTGTGAAAAATTACCGCATGGACGCAAGCCTCTTAATTGGGCTGATTTTAGGCTACTTCGGAATTCTCATTGCCATTAGCTTCTTTGCTGGCCGCAATGATGACCATCAAACTTTTTTCTTAGGCAATAGACAAAGCCCCTGGTATGCCGTTGCTTTTGGCATGGTAGGAGCTTCTTTATCAGGGGTTACATTCCTTTCGGTACCCGGTTTAGTGGCGGCTAATTCATTCGCCTATATGCAAGTGGTATTAGGCTATGTGGCCGGCTATTTTGTGATCATGCAGGTATTACTCCCTCTTTATTACCGCTTACAATTAACCAGCATTTACACCTATTTAGAAGGTAGGTTTGGACCGAATTCCTACACCACTGGTTCCATATTCTTTCTTCTTTCGCGCGTAATTGGCGCCGCCTTCCGACTCTATTTAATTGCTATAGTCTTGCAAAGCGCGATCTTCGATAGCCTGCAAATTCCATTTTGGCTGACGGTGGTAATCACCATTATTCTTATTTGGGTTTATACCTTCCGCAGTGGCATTAAAACCATTATTTGGACCGATACCCTGCAAACGGCCTTGATGTTGGCGGCAGTAATAATTACCGTGATCACCATAAGCCGGCAGATGCTCCCTGACACTGATTTGCTGTCTTATGTTTACAATTCCGATTATTCGAAAATCTTCTTTTTTGATGATTACAAAGCGGGGAATTATTTCTTTAAGAACTTCCTGAGCGGGATGTTCCTCACCATTGTAATGACGGGCTTGGATCAAGATATGATGCAAAAGAACCTNAGTTGTCGCAATTTAGGTGATGCTCAAAAGAATATGCTTTGGTTATCCGTGAGCCTGGTATTGGTGAATTTCGTNTTCCTGTCCTTAGGGGNCTTGCTCTATGATTTCGCGGACTTAAACCAAATTACNTTTGATCGACCGGATCAACTATATACCAGTGTTGCCTTAAGTGGGCAATTAGGTTCCGCGGTACTAATTCTATTTATCCTNGGAATGGTGGCCGCAGCTTACAGCTCTGCAGATTCAGCTTTAACCGCATTAACCACCTCCTTTTGTGTGGATATTTTGAAGATTGAAAAGATGGAAGCTGAGCGCTCTAAGCGAGTGCGTAAAATGGTTCACCTGGGCTTTTCAGCCTTGCTTTTCGTGGTGATATTAATCTTTCGGGAGCTCAATGACGACAGTGTCATCAACGAACTATTTACGGCAGCTGGATATACCTATGGCCCCCTCTTGGGACTTTATGCCTTTGGTCTATATACCAAGCGTCCCGTTTTGGATCGAGCTGTTCCTATTGCCGCGATTGCCTCACCCCTCTTGGCTTACTTTATCCGCGAATATGCCTTGCAGGTATTTGCCTATAAGATGAGCTTTGAACACCTCATCATTAATGGTGCTCTAATGTTCCTATTTTTATGGGCTATATCCCGCACCCCTAAAACCGAAGCTTCATGAAAAAGTCTCTAATTAAACTTTTTTTAGGCGCAACAATTTTGGGACTTGCGCTTTCATGCAATGACCCAAATGCCCTGCGACAAAGTACTTATGAAGGCTATGCCCAAGGTACCTCTTTCAAACTCAGCTACCTTCACCACGGTGAAGACTTGCCGCATATACAACAGCAATTAAAAGAGCTTTTTCGGGATATGGACAAATCCCTAAGCACCTATCTGGAAAGCTCGCTAATTTCAAAACTTAATCGAGGGGACACGATTATGCCCGATGAAATTTTTGGGGCGGTCCATCAAAAATCTGTCGAAGTTTGGCAAAACAGTCAGGGGTTCTTTGACCCAACGGTAGGCAAGCTGGTTAGGTTCTGGGGCTTTGGGCCTGATGCACGCCGGAGCGTCGACACCAATCAAGTAGACAGTATTTTGCAATTCGTCGGCCTGGATAAGCTTCCACCGTTTTCAAATTATTGGTACTTACCAGCCGGAGTAGAACTGGATTACAATGCTATTGCCCAAGGTTATACCGTAGATCTTATCTGCGAAATGTTAGAGAGTCAAGGGATTAAAAATTACGTAGTTGAGGTTGGCGGTGAGATGCGCTGCCTCGGTAATAATCTCAAAGGAAAACCTTGGGTTATAGGCGTGGATAAACCAGTGGAAGAAATTGATCAGCAAGATCGCTTTCAATTCCTTTTAGGATTGGATTCCTTGGCCTTAGCGACTTCGGGGAATTATCGCAAATTTTGGGTCGACACTATTTCGGGTATGCGGTATGCACACACGATTAATACCCAATCGGGTTATCCCGCCAAGAACCGCTTATTAAGCGCCTCGGTACTAGCACCCACCTGTATGGAGGCAGACGCTTATGCTACGGCTTTTATGAGCATGGGCTTAAACCGCAGCCTCAAATTTTTAGCCGAAACGGATCTGGACTTAGAGGTAAGCCTCATTTATACTGAAGAAGGAAAAGAAGATTGGCAAGTTTACCAATCCGAAGGATTTAAGGCATTAATCCTAAATTAAATGCCTTGGGCTTTAATGCTACCTTCCTGGCTATCGTCTTTACGACACTTATCCTGAGGAGCGGCACCACAAAATGAACAGGACTCACCTTCCTCATTTAGGAAGGGACTGTTACTGGCACAAGTACCGGCAAATTCACCGTCCTTCTTTGCCCAGATCTTAATTGCGATCCCAGCAAATCCCAGTCCTAACAACAATGCGGCTACTAAAAATACTTGTAACATATCTAATACTTAAATAACATTAACCTCGGCTTCTAAAGCCACGGCAAAGGTACTATAAACCGATGCTTGAATGGCTTCCGATAGGGCTTTAATTTCGGAACCCCTTGCCCCGCCGTAATTCACTAAAACCAGGGCCTGTTTGGCATGCACACCAGCATCTCCATCCCGATAGCCCTTCCAGCCTGCGCGCTCAATCAGCCACCCGGCTGCTAGCTTCATGTGTTCCTCACCCGCAGGATAAGCAACCATCTCCGGATAGTCCTTTACTAGTCGTTGGTGATCTTCATTACTTACAATCGGGTTCTTAAAGAAACTCCCACTATTTCCTATCTCTGCCGGGTCAGGTAATTTGGATTGTCGAATTGCAATCACCGCTTCCGAAACACTTTGGATGCTTAGGTCCGCTCCCATTTTCTCGAGCTGTGCCTGTATAGCGCCATAATCCGTTCGCAGTGTATGATTTTTGCGACTAAGACGGAAGTTCACGCCGGTAACTACATACCGACCTTTGGCCTGAGCTTTAAATATAGACTGGCGATATCCAAATTGGCAAGCTTCGCGATCGAATTCCCGCCAAGTACGCTCTTCTAAATCAAATGCTCTTAAATTTTCAAAGTGGTCCTTTAATTCCACGCCATAGGCACCGATATTTTGAATGGGAGCCGTACCGACATTGCCAGGGATTAGCGACATATTTTCCAAACCGCCCAAATCCTGTTTAATAGTCCATTGGACAAAGTCGTGCCAATTTTCACCTCCGGCAGCCCAAACCAAGGCTTCATCTTCCGAAAGGACCTTTAGCTCTCGACCCGAAAATTCCAATTTCACCACTAAGCCATCGAATGGACCAGTTAAGAGCATATTTGAACCTCCACCTAGCCAAAGTACCGCTTGCTCCTTGAACAAGTCATGGCAAACCAATTCTTCTAATTGGGACTCCTCTTGAATTCGCACAAAATAACGCGCCTTCTCGGCTAGACCGAAGGTGTTATAAGGAGCTAAGCTGACTTGTTCTTCGAAATGGAGCATTAATTTATTTTTCCAGGGTAGGATTCCAATGCCAGACGCATCAATTCTACCGACTGTTGTAGCTTATCGGCCTCTAGAACATAGGCCAAACGAACTTGATTAGCGCCCATGCCTGCCGAGGCATAAAAGCCTGCCGCTGGAGCAATCATTAAAGTTTTATTCTCATGAGAGAAGTCCGACAACAACCATTGAGCAAAATGCTCAGCACTTTCCACTGGCAATTGGGCGATTACGTAGAATGCTCCGGCTGGTTTCGGACAGTAAACACCCTCGATGGCGTTTAGGCCATCCACCAAAATATTACGCCGGCGAGTATACTCCTCCTTAACTTCTGAATAGTAGGAAGCATCAACGTCCAAAGCAGCTTCAGCGGCAATTTGAGCCATGGTCGGCGGACTCAAACGCGCTTGGGCAAACTTTAATATGGTAGCGTTNAGATCGGCCTTTCGGCTGATAACACAACCTATNCGAGCTCCGCACATGCTGTAACGCTTGGATACGGAATCAATCACGATNGCATGCTCTTCCAATCCAGCTAAATTTAAGATGGAAGTATGCNGATGATTGTCATANGCGAACTCGCGATAAACCTCATCGGCAATAAGATATAGATCATGTTTAATGACCAACTGGCGCAGCGCTTCTAATTCCTCTTCGGTGTATAAATATCCGGTAGGATTCCCAGGATTACAGATCATGATTGCCTTGGTCTTGGGACTAATCAGAGCTTCGAAATCAGATACCGCTGGCAGGGCAAAACCATCTTCAATATTGGCGGTTACCGGCACTACATTCACTCCCGCATTAATGCTAAAGCCATTGTAATTGGCATAAAAGGGCTCAGGGATAATCACCTCGTCCCCCGAATCACAAATGGCCCCCATAGCAAAAAGGATCGCCTCCGAGCCCCCGGTGGTAACGGTTAATTCCTCTGGTNTAATCGAAATGCCATTTTTAGCATAATAAGCCGCCAAAGCCTGGCGGTAACTGGCAAATCCTTCGGAAGGACTGTATTCCAAAACTTCCAAATTCGCCTCGCGCACCGCGGCAATTGCTTCAGTAGGGGTTTTAATATCGGGTTGACCGATATTAAGATGAAACACTTCTCTCCCACTGGCCTTGGCTTGCTCTGCAAAGGGTGCCAGTTTACGAATTGGAGATTCGGGCATTTGTTGGCCCTTATTTGATATTGCCGGCATGGGAATTTCTGTTTTAGGCGGCAAAAATACAATATAGAGCGCTCCGCTGAAAAGGGCTATTAGTTTATTAAGGGGAGATACTAAGGATGGCTATCTTTCAAATTTTCCTATGAACGAAGGTGATTTAGGGGATTCAAAATCATTGGCCTAAATGAGGCCTTAGTTCCAATTCAAGGGATATTAATCTTCATCAAAAGATTTTTGCTGCATTTCGATAACCCACCTGATCTTGATACCAATCAGTCTTGGATACACCCCCAGACACGGCCCATTGGCTAAAATTCAGATAAGCGTCGTCGATTGGTTCCCTTTCTACCGGGTAGGAGAAGGTAGTCCCGAGATGAATAGCCCAAGGCAAACCATTATTGGTTTTATAATAGTAGTTGCTATTCTCGTCGGTTGCATCGCTGAGGGTATTGAATAAGCTAGGATCAGCTAAATCAGTTGGGTCCTGGCCTGGTAAATGTACTTCACGACCACGCACACCATTAACCATCAAGAAAGGATCATAAGGGGGAATCCCCACATCTGCCTGGGCAATTGGATTGGTAAAGTCGATTGCCATATTTAGGGTAACTGGCGCCACACTAGCTTGACCTGGCTCAGTGTTGATATAAGCTCCACCAGCCGTGGAAATCAAATTGTAAACATTATCAAAAACAATAAAGGTTGCGGTGCTCTGACCGGCCTCGGTGCCATTAGAAGAAAGACTGATGTAGTTCTCTTGCAAATCATAGCCGGAAACAGAACTTACAGCCCCTGGACTTATGCCGTCCATNTCAAAGCCAAAGCCATTATCGAAACTGGCTCCTACCGCTTTAATCGTCCAGTCGGCATCAATATTTATCACCTCATTATTAGCATTAAGGATATGATCCACATCATAATCCATAACCAAATCATTGAAGTCATAATCCCCTTGGGCAGGCCATAAATCCTCATAGGCCACTGAACCCAAATAAGTGTTCAGCACCGCTCGGGTAGGATCATTCGGGAAATCGTCCGACTCATCTGCTACCCCATCGCCATCAGAGTCCTGGGTAGGAGTTACCGGTGGTAATGAACCAACATCAATTCCCTCCCAAGGATTAGCCGATACGTAAAAAATAAGGTCATTAAAATCATTATCACTCCCGGTGGAACGAGTTTGATCCTCATAACCAATTAAAACTAGCTGTCTTCCAATATCGGAAAGGGCAACGGTATGTTGGCGTTTGGTGGGATCGCTCTCATTCGTGTTAAAGGCGGGATTCGAGAAGAACTTATTGTTATTTACCCTCACTCCTTGACCATTCCAAGCGTTTTGAAACAGCACCCAGGAGATGGTCTTCCCTGCTTCGAAGGTACCCAGCTTAACCTTATCGCCAGCGTATAATTCACCGCCACTGTAGGCGAAAGATGTATTTGGGAAAATCACAAAAATCGAGTCTATGTCTGCAGCGGTAGCAGGAGGGTTATTCGTGTCGAAAACATAATATCCCAAGGAATTGCGGTACCCCGCTCCTTCAGCCACGAAGGTGACCCAAACATCACTTCTTTGCGTCACCACTACATCCAATTCATTTCCGGAAGTTAAATATTGAGGATTATTGGTGGGCACTGGAGCCTCTTCGGGTAAGGATGCATCCACATCATCTAAAAACTGTTGCGACAATTGATCACCGGGCACCTCTAAATAATGCGGTAATCCCTTCCAAGAACCGGTATTATACGAACCCATATAATAATAGTTGCTACTAATTGGAATAGGCGTGCTGGCACTACTATTCGCCATTTTATTACTCCTCTGGGGTAGCACACCACCAAAAGACATATTAATATTGGCCTGTACCCTAGCAGAATCAATATTGGCGAAACCCGCTTGATGGACACGCACAAACAAATAATCTACAAAGGAAGGAACCTTAATAGGCATATTTAAACTGCCGTCCGCTTTGGTAAATCCGGAACCAATATTCTCCCCGCCAAAATCAGGATGCGCCGTGTAAAAACTCACCTTCACCCCGCGTAAAGGCTGACCTTGAAGGCCATCTACTTGAATCTGCGACTGTACCTCCTCAAGCGTTTCATAATTAAAGCTACCAGGAACTTGGATTTTCGTTATATCATCACTAATCCCGGTATTGGTAGTCTGACTTGGTTCGTCCTTCTGACAAGCCACAAAGGCGAAAGCCAAAAGGAATGGTAAGAATCGTAGCGTTTTCATGAGTGGTAGATTTGAGAGCGAATTTAGATACTCAGTCAACTACTAAAGATACAAATTCGTTGGAAGGAATGAAAGTATCGATAGATGGCAACAAAATACCTAGCAATAGATAAAAGGACTTCCAAGCGAAATAAATCGGATAGAGCGAGAAGAGCTAATCATCCTAATGATTCATAGACCTCAGCTATCGAAATCCTATTGTCACAGCCCTTAACTTTGTAAGATGGCAAATCAGGTATATAATACCTCGTTAAAATGCGAGGGCTGTGTAAATAGTGTGAGGAAAGGATTAAATGACCTAGCGGGTGATGAAGCCTGGCAGGTGGACCTAAGTGGTGCAGTAAAAACCTTAAGTATTTCCGAAGAATTTAGCATCGAGCAGTTAAAACCCATCTTCGAGCGTGTAGGTCACAATATAAGCGAGCAAAACTAAAGGCTCTTCCTTCTCAACCTTAGGCTATTGCTCACTACCGAAACGGAACTTAAAGCCATTGCTGCTCCAGCAATCATGGGGTCTAATAAAAATCCGTTGATTGGATACAACAATCCGGCGGCGATGGGAATTCCGATTAAATTGTAGATGAAGGCCCAAAATAGATTCTGACGTATTCCTGCTAGGGTAATCCTCGACAATTTAAAGGCCTTCGGTATCAATCTTAAATCAGAGCTCATGAGGGTTATCGAACCCGCTTCGATGGCAATATCTGAACCATGACCCATGGCAATTCCAAGCTCAGCCTGGGCTAATGCCTCCGAGTCGTTAATCCCATCACCGATCATGGCTACCCTCTTCCCTCTCGCTTGCAAATCCCTCACAAGCTGACCTTTATCCTGGGGCAAGACTTCAGCGCGATACTTATTAATCCCCAATTCTTGAGCCCAATAAGCAGTAGTATTCTCTTGATCCCCGCTTAACAGGATTAGGTCCAAACCTCGATCCTGCAGGTCTTTTATCGCCTCACGCGAACCTTCCTTTAGAGCATCCCCTAAAATAAATTGGGCAATAAGTTCCTCCTTGGTAAAGAAATATAATACCGTTTTCCCTTGCGCTTGGGCCGCGTTGGCTTTCGCCTGATGAATAGAAGTCTCCTCTAGCCCAAAGTCGTTTAGATAAGCGGCATTACCGCAGCCGTAGACCATTCCGTGATGGTCGGTTATCTTGACTCCCCTACCTTGAACTTCCTGATAAGCCTGGAGCTTTAATTCTTGAGTTCCAGATTCCCTGAGCATCCTAACAAATGCCGTGGCCAAAGGATGGCTTGAGAACAATTGCATGCTCAATAAAACCTGTTGATGAAAATCAGTCTGAAAATCTTGACGCCAATCTTGCTCGAGGATTTGCGGACGACCTTGAGTAATGGTACCCGTCTTGTCTAAAACCAGGGTGTCTATGGATTGAGTTTCCTCTAAACTGCGGGCATCCCGAATAAGTATATTGTTTTCTGCTCCCTTTCCGATTCCTACCATAATCGCAGTAGGTGTAGCTAATCCTAAGGCACAAGGACAAGCAATTACGAGCACGGCGATAGAGGTATACAAAGCCTGAGGAAAGGCTTCGATTCCGGCAAAGAGTATCCAGGACGCAAAGGTGATGATGGAAATCACAAGCACTGTAGGGACGAAAATACCCGCGATTCGATTAACCAGTTCCTGAACCGGAGCCTTACTTCCTTGAGCCTCACCGACCCGACGGATTATTTGTGCCAATAAAGTTGAATCCGCCAATTTTTCGGTTCGAATAGCTAGGCTCCCCTTTTCTAGAATGGTTCCAGCATAGACCTTGTCTCCAGGTCGTTTAGCTAAAGCCAAAGCTTCACCGCTCAACATGGATTCATTCACCAAAGCCTCCCCTTCCACAATTTCACCATCAACTGGAATACTTTGACCCGCTTTGACCCGGAGAATATCAGAAATCAAGACCTCATCGATACCAATCTCTTCTTCCTTACCCTCTCGCAGGCGATAGACAATCGGACTTTGCAGTCCTAACAACTTTTCCAGGGCCAATGAAGTTTGTCCTTTCGCCCTTTCCTCCAGCACTTTGCCTAAACTCACGAATACCATAATCACTACGGCGGCCTCATAGTAGACATGGGATTCCATGCCGTATTGAGTCCAGAACCTGGGGTATAGAGTACTAAAGAGGCTAAAGCTATATGAGATTCCCGTGCTTAAAGCAACTAAAGCGTCCATACCTGCTATTCCCCTTTTTATCTGTTTAAAAGCCCTGATGTAAAATTGCCTTCCCCAAATAAACAGTACAGGAGCACTAAGCAGTGCCGATATATAGGGACCATAACTCCAATGGGGGAAGAACATGCCTATCACAAAAACCGGTAGGGTAAAAATGGCCGAATAGAGTGTATCGCGCTTTAACTTTTGGTAGGCTAAAGCTTTTTCTTTTTTGATTGATTCTTGATGGGCCTTAGCCTCCAAATCCAAATCATAGCCCACTTCCAGGAGCGCATCCTTCAAAAGCTGGGATTTTAGATTACTTTGATAGGTGACCTTAACGGTATGAGCCGCAAAATTCACCTCAGCATCCTCAACACCGATGGTGTGTTTTAGTATAGACTCAACACTTCCTGCACATGCAGCGCAGCTCATGCCTTTAACGGGAAAGGTATCGGAAACTAAACTATTGGACATAGGGCAAATTTAGTAAGGATCATCAAGCTCTGAGCCGATGTTTTATAAGCACATCTATTTGAGCTTTGAACTGGCTTTAGCTCCATTCACCGGCTACTTCAACACCCGCGTAGTTTCCGGTGGTTTTGATAATGGTGCTGCGACGCAAGCGATCGGTCAACTTCAATTCCATTTCAGAATTGATAGATTCTTTAACCTCCCCCTTCATTCCCTCAGCAAGGGGTGAAATTAAGCCTACAGGATCCCGCAACTCAAAGTCTAAGTCGAGGCGATAACGGGCGCCCGTAAATTTCAATCGATAAACCTCGGCCCCCGACTGAAAATTAAATTGAGAGAATTGGTAATTGGAAAAAACTGTATTCGTCCTTGCATGCTGTAAAACTGCTGCATAGCCTATAATCTCGCGATTGAGAACAGACATCTTCGCGATGGCCACACTTAGGGATACCTCCGGTTCAGAAAAAACATTGGATTGGAGCCAAATATGAGCTTTGGGAAAAGATTTGCCCCAGTCCTTTTCAATGTATCCCTGCGCCTGACTAAATATAAAATCTTGTTGATTAAAACTGATTTGTCCTCTTACTTGATTTCGCAGGCTTAAAATACCATGGTTGCAATCCAAGCGCTTAAAGTAATGCAGAGGTCCCATGATATTAGGCTGGTAGAAGCTCCGCGACCAATAAGAATGATTCTCAAAGTGTAAGTGAGCCTTTAGATCGGGTAAATCAAGTTTCAGCTCGTGGAGGCTAAAAAAGTTTAAACCTAATTGCACCTTAAACTCATCTTGAGAAGCTTGAAAAAGCTCCGCCTCAAAACGATAATATCGAGGCCGATGGGACTTGCCGTCTACGAATTGAATAAAAGCCTCCTTCTCCCCATTTTGATTCATAGAGATACCCACAATGATAGCCATGGAAAATTGCTCTTGCCAATGATCAATTTTATAATACCAGCCTTCAAAAAAGGACTGTTCTTTATAACTGCCATGATAGGCACCTGGGTTTATTCGTTTCAAGCTGGGGTAATTGAAGCTAATCTAGCATGGTTTAAAACTTGGCCAGAATTTGATCTGTTATCTTATTTTTTATAGTGAATTTACCAAAATGCTTTTCCTGCACCTCAGGGTTTACTATAAACTCAAAGCTTATTCCATACTCCTTTAAAATCCTCGCAATTCCATCCGGCTTTGACTTTGCAACTTCCTCCTTGCAATTGATGATTATAATTAATAATCGACGGGTATTGTTCATTTTTATGGCCTGGGCTAAGCTTCGTAAAAACGATGGGAAAACCGCCTCGGTATTAGCCGTCAAATAACCCTTATTTAAATACAGCAATACCAAATCCTGCGCAATTAGGGCCTCATTAAGATCATTAAGCATTTCCTGCAGATCCTTTTGATCATTAATAATATCCCGAATTAGTAAGTGACTATGGTGGTAACCTTGTTCTTTTAAAGTATGGGCGAGCGCTTTTTCAATCGGACCGGCATGGCCTATGCTTAAGATGAATTGATTGAAGGGCATATATTGAAAGTTTTGATTCTTTTTGTGCCACTAAGGATTAAGCCAAGCGAAGATTTAGAGAGAGCAGATCCTAGTGATGTACAAAATTCATATTGCCAGGGCTCGGGTAAAATCACCGCAGTTATCGTTAAAGAACTTTTTTCTTAACCTAGGTTAAGGGATAAAGGTCTGGGAATACTTGAATCCATCGTATCGAACTAGGTGCATAAGCAATTGTTAACTTAGCCACAGAACCAAATATCATGTACGGGAAAGAAAAAATCGTGGAACTCATGGCCTCCATTGCAAGTCTGAGTGAAGCAGACAAACAGCTTGTTGAAAGAAGCTTCTCTCGATCCGACTACGCTGCGCGACAGAATATGCATTATCAAGGCGATGTTAGCCCGGCAATATTCTTTATCACTAAGGGATTGGTTCGTTACGGCCATATGGACCGAAATGGAAATGATATAAGTTTTGATTTTAGAGGTGAAAATCAATTTGTAACTGATTATGCCAGTTTCCTACATAGTGAGCCCTCCCAATTTTTTATCGAATGTTTAGAACCTACGGCGGTATTGAAGCTTGATCGATATGGATTGGAGCG
>JGI12316J14372_10000773_pt1 | contig 50864 bp, 41 predicted proteins | sample MarCyaLeptolynsp_FD_14372 | JGI IMG/M metagenome (IMG submission 14372)
CCGGTCGTGAACGCAAGCCGGTTCGGATCGGCCAGCGGCTCGCCCTCGAGCCGTTCGCGAAGCCCTTGCAACGCCTCGTCGTCGTCCATGAATTCGCTGCTGTAGACGGTGCCGTTGCCGAGCCGATGCTGCAGCGGAATCCGCCATTGCCAACCGGCGGTGTGCGCCGTCGCGCGCGTATAGGGACGCGGCTCTTCACCACTTTTAGTCGGGATTGCAATCGCGCGGTTGCAGGGCAGATAGTGGGTCCATTCCTCGTACCCCGTCTCGAGTGCCTGTTCGATCAGGAGGCCGCGGAAACCCGAGCAGTCGATAAACAGATCGGCCGACAGTGTCGAACCGTTCTCGAGCGTGACCGAATCGACGTAGCCGTCGTCGGGCCGCAAACCGACGTCGACAACCTTGCCTTCGATGCGCATGACGCCCCGCTCTTCCGCATAGCCGCGCAGGTACTTCGCATACCGGCCCGCATCGAGATGAAAGGCATACACGATCTGACCCAATGGTGACTTCGGCAGATTCACGGGGCGCATGAATTTGTTCTGCGCCGTAGCCACGCAGGCCAGCGAATACGCCGACAGCGGTTTCGTACGATTGAGGCTGTTGAGCTTCAGCCAGTAGTGATGAAAAGGGATGGCGTCCATGGGCGCGCCGTACACACCGAACGGGTGCAGGTAACGATCGCCGAGTCGCCCCCAGTCGACAAACTGAATGCCGAGCTTGAACGTTCCCTGGGTGTGACGAAGAAAATCGTCTTCATCGATGCCCAGCAGCCGATTGAAATTCCCAATGTGCGGTATCGTGGCCTCGCCCACACCCACGGTACCGATGGCGTCCGATTCGATCAGCTCGATCCGGCAGGTATTCGCGGGAAACACTCTCGCCAGAGCGGCCGCCGTCATCCAGCCGGCCGTACCGCCGCCCACGATCAGTATTTTCTGAACCCTGTCCTTCACCGTTACGGCTCCCTAACCCGTGCCGTTGGCCGTTTGCGCAGCCGCCGTCATCGACTGGGCGATCTGCCGTAGCGTGTCGTCATGGCCGGGCATTGCGCGCGCTACGCCCTCCGCCACAACGGCAATGCGGCGAAGCTCGTCGTCTATGGCTTCGAGTTCGCGCAGTTCGACGAGCGGATCCCAGCGTTCGGGCCAGATGTCCATACCGACGAGCAGGGAAACCCAGGCGTCCTGCGATACGGAATCCGCCTCGTAGACCGGCAGGATTCCGGTGCGTTTGAAGACCTCGAGTCGGTACTGCAGCGATTCGGGCAGCACAACCGCACCGGCAGCACTCCAGAACGGCGAATCCCGATGTGCCATCGACACGTGCAGCCAGTGCACGTCGCGGACCCGCTGCATTTCCTCAGTGAATGCCCGGTTGTACTCGTCGGCCAGCAGCGGATCGCAGTCACGGTCCGGGAACAACTCCAGCCACCGCAGCACACCGCTTTGCGCAAGGTGCAGACCCGACACCGAAAAATCGCCGGAGCAGCCGGCCGCGTTACCGAGCGCCACGCAGTTGCCCTGCCAAAAGCGATCGAGGCAACCGGGACGCGGGATGCGCTGCGTTGCTATGGGCGTCGCCCCTGCTATCCCGGTCCGGTCGACCAGGTCGGCTATCGCCGCCTCCTCGCGCGTCAATTCGGACGAATAGTGCAGCGCGTGCCGATGTATCCCGGGGAGAGACTCCCGCGTCAGCCAGCCGCTGGCCGTACGGGCAAGCGACCGATACACCGGCGTTTCCTCGTGATGCATCTCGACGGCGACAACCGCCCGGTCGTACGGCAGCCAGCTCGACCAGTCGGTGACGCCGATTCCCAGCGTGTCCTGCATCAACGAGGACAACTCGTTGCCGCAGTCGAAGACAAAATCCGCCGGAACCTCCTGCCCTGTCTCCAGCACGAGGTGCTGAACGTGACCCGTGTGCGCGCAGACGCTTGCCGATGTGACCGCCGCGTCCACGTACCGGACTCCGAGAGCCTCGGCCTCAGAACGCAGACACGCTTCGTACGTTGCGGCGTCCAGATGCAGACCGCAGGCCAGCGGCGGCTGTGCGGCACTGCCGGCTTCGGTGAATCGCCCTAGTTGTGCAGCATGAGCAGCTGCCGAATAGCTGTCGTACGCCGTATGGATGCCGTGATGGCGCAGGTAGTTTGCAAAATGGTGGAACTCCACCGCGTGCAACATGTACCCGGGCGGCGTAAACGTATGGAAGTAGCGATGGCCAGGTGCTGCCCAGTCCGAGTACAGCGTTCCCAACGAATAGGCACCACTGCCGTCTCGCAGCAGTGCATGCTCGTCGATGCCGATGCGGCGATGGAACTTGCGGGCTGCCGGAGACGTGCTAAGCAGCTGACGTTCGTTACCCGCCTTTTTGCCAACCAGCAGAATATCAATCCCGTGGCCCTTGAGTCGCCGGGCAAGCGCCGTCGCAGCCAGCCACGCGGTCACGTCGGCGCCGAGGATTACGATCTGTCGAAGAGGCTGCCCGTCCATGCTCAGTTTCGGTAAAGGCTCATTGCTGCGGGCTTCCAGCCATCGGCGTCGGGTGATCCGCTTTGCGAGAGCGCATGGGCGTGTGTCGGCAGGCTCTCCGAAGCATCGTGAATCAGCTGACGAAGCCGGTCGAGGTTACCGCTGATGCCGTCGAGCCTGTGCGCGTCCACGCGCGGGTCATACCGCTCCGGCAAAAGCCGTTGCCCCAGGTACACGGCAATCCAGCTCGGTTCCAGGAACAAACCTTCGCTGTATCGGGCCACATGCCCTCTTCTGCGAAACAGCTCCATGCGAGCTTCGAGTTCGTCCGGTTTTTTGAGCGTTCTGCAGTGGTTCCAGAAGTCCGAATCGTCACGCTCGGTCGCCGTGTAGTGCAGCACAAGAAAGTCGCGAATACGTTCTATCTGCATCCTGAGCGAACGATTGAATTCGCGCGCGTGGTGCGGATCGAAGTCGGCATCCGGAAACAGCTCGATGAGTTTCATGATCGCAAGCTGGATCAGGTGGATACCCGTCGACTCCAGCGGCTCGAGGAACCCTGCGGACAAGCCAATCGCCACGCAGTTTTTTCGCCACATGGTTTTGCGCCGGCCCGTGCTGAAACGTAAGCGATTGGGATCGGCGAGCGGCTGTCCTTCGATACCGGCATACAGGGTCTCGAGCGCCTGGTCGTCGTCGAGAAAGTCGCTGGAGTAGACGTGCCCGTTTCCGGTTCGGTGCTGCAGTGGAATTCGCCAGCGCCAGCCAGCGCGCTCGGCCGTTGCCTGGGTGTAGGGTTTGATTTCGCCGACGTTCTCCGACGGAATCGCAATGGCACGGTCGCAGGGCAGCCAGTGTTTCCAGTGTTCGTACCCGGCCTCGAGCGCCTGCTCGATGAGCACCCCGCGAAACCCCGAACAATCGATGAACAGTTGTCCTTCGAGTCGTCGGCCGTCGTTCAGCGTAACGCTCTCGATGAATCCGGTTTCCGGATGCAGGGTTACGTCGCTGACGATCCCTTCGTGGCGGGTCACGCCGCGCGCTTCCGAGTACCGGCGCAGGTAGGCGGCGTACAGCGTGGAGTCGAGCTGGTACGCATAGGAGTAGCTGGAGAGCACCGAGGCCGGATCGTCACTCGGGTAGGCAAAGCGGCCGGCCCGGGCGGCAACGACGGGCAGCGAATACGCACCAATGTCTTCGCCGGCACCGGCAGCCTGGAGGCGCAGCCAGTAGTGGTGAAAGCCGATACCGTTCATCGAGCGGCCGAAGTCGCCGAACGGATGTATGTAACTGTCGCCGAGGCGGCCCCAGTTCACGAACTCGATGCCGAGCTTGAAGCTCGCCTGAGTGTGCTGCATGAAGTCGGGTTCGTCGATCCCCAGCCGCTGGTTGAAAAACCGCAGGTGCGGCAGCGTCGCTTCGCCGACGCCGACCGTGCCGATCTGCTCCGACTCGATCAGGTCAATCGAAAAGTCTTTTTTTTTCCGAAAAGTACGGACAGCGCGGCCGCCGTCATCCAGCCGGCGGTGCCGCCGCCGACAATGACTACCTGCTTGATGCGTTTGTCCGTCATTCTCTCATCACACTCTCAAAACGGCGTTTCTGTCGGTGGCTACAGAGCGTATGTTAACCCATTGCCGACGGCCGGCTAGAAGCGTCCCCTGACGAGCAGCGCGTACCGCCGATCGAAGACGAAGGAGGATCTGAACACCTGCGTACCCGCCTGGTCGACCTGCATCGTCGTGACGACCTCGTCTTTCAGGAGGTTGGTTCCCTGCAGGCCCACCTGCCACTGGTCGTTGATGCGGTAGAAGAACGAACCGTCCAGTTGTCCGCGGTCCTCGGCGAAGACCGGCAGCCCCAGGTTGACCTGCCTGATCGTCAACAGATAGTCGTCCCGCCAGTTGTACGCCAGGCGTGCTTCCACCTTGTCGTTTTCGAAGATCCCGACGAGGTTGTAGCTCAGCTCGGACACACTTTGCAGCGGAAGGCCTTCAAACGGAATACTCGAACGTGCCGCGCTGGGTTCGACTTCACGCGTGTTCTGGTTCGGCGCATTGCCGTCGTCGACGTAGGTCAGGTTGAACTGCAGGCCCAGCCCGCTCCAGACACCCGGCAGGGAATCGAAAAACTGCTGGTAATTGAACTCCACACCCCTGATCGACGCCTGGCCAATATTGATCGGCTGATTGATGTTCACCACCTGGGTTACGCCCGATGCAGGGTTCGTAACCGACGTCGGAATCGTGTCGGTGGCGAAGAAGTTCTCTATGTCCTTATAGAACACACCCAGCGCGATGAAATTACTCTGTCCGAAGTACCGTTCGATCGCGAGGTCGTAGTTATCCGACTCCATCGGCTCGAGGAACGGGTTGCCGCTCGTCTGATTCCAGCCAATGATGTCCGGGTTGCCGTTGACGTCGTTCTGCGTGTTTGCCGAGATGTTGAAGTTAAAGCGCAGCAGGCCGAGGTCGGGGAACGCAATGGCACCCGAGTAGCCGAAACGCAATATCCATTCGTCCGTAATGCCCCACTTCACGTTGAGGCTCGGGAGGACGGTGTCATAGGTACTGCTGGTGTCTTGCTGGCGGCTGTCGCCGTTGGCAAAAGCGATCTCGTCGGCACTCGCGAAGGCCGCCGTATTGGCGTTCAGAGTCGGGAAGGTTCGACCCCCGGCCACCTCCGTATCGACCTCGACGTAGCGTAAGCCGATATTGCCGTCGATCTGCGGATTCTCCATCGCGAAGTTGAGCTTCACGTAGATCGCCTGGTTCTGCTCGTTGGTCTCGTTGATCTCGGCCGGCAGATAGAACTGGTCGACGACGCCGCCGCGGTCCGCCAGAGCCGTACGTCCGAAGGGTGCAATCCCGTTCAGGAAGCTCGAATAGCTGCTGACCAGACCCGCGGCCGGGAACAGCGCTACGCCGGAGGGCATCCCACCGATACCGCCTGCGTTGCCGCCGTGGAAGTCGTCGAACGAAAACGCTTCGAACGCCGGCGAACCGAACGCGGCGCCGTTGCGCTGACCGTCGAACGTGGCAAATCCACCGTTCCAGGCTTCGGACAGGTTGCCCCAGTTGAACGTCGACCAGCGGGTTGTCTGATCGCGTTCCGCGAAGCGCACGCCGGCTTCGACGGAGCGCAGGAAGTCATTGTCGAGGTCGTAGTCCAGGTCGAAGGCGAGCGCGAGTTCGTCACCTTCACTCTCCTCGATGTGATCCATTGCCGCCCGCCAGAAGTAATTGGCAGGATCGGTGAAGTACTCGGCCGACGACTGCGTGGACCCTGCCGGCGCCTGGAACGCGACGTCGGGCACTTCCTGCCCGAGGTCGATATCGGCGCTGATGCCGTTGCCGTTCTGCGGCAGGAGCCCGCCGAATATCGACAGATCGACAATATCGGTCGTGGCGTCCACGTACTGAACGTCGGTCGAGAAAGACAGGCGGTCCGTGGGCGCAAACTCGAGCTTCAGCGAAAAGTCTTCGACGAGGGTTTCGCCGGCGGACTGCCGGGTCTGCGGACCCAGGCCGTTCGCAATATTGCCGATCGTGCCGGACACGAACGAATCGGCATTGAAGGTTGCGCCAGCCACGGGCGTGCCGCCGTTGTCGTCGGAAAAGAACGCGTGCTCGAGCCAGGTGTTCGTGCTATCCGAGCGGATGTATTCGAGCGTGGCGCCGAAGGTGTCGCTGGCGTTCGCGAACTGCAGCGAAGCGCCGATACCTTCCCTCTCACGTTCGGTAACCGTGCTACGCATACCGGCGTTGATCGGCACGTAGCGGTCCTGACCGGCACCCGCCGCGTCCGTGACCAGATTGTGCTGGCCGGCCTCGACACCGTCGCTGCGGAAGTCGAGGTCGGTATTGGAATAACTCAGCAGCCAGCCGATCTCAGCTCCGGACTTGAGCTCGTAGCGATCGCTGTACAGCACGGCACCGCCGAACGTCGTCTCGTCGGCGATGTCGCCGACGCTCGACTGTGCGGAGAACGCGAGCACGCGCTCACCCGAGTCAAAGGGCTTGCGCGTGTTCAGATCGATCGTGCCGGAAATACCGCCTTCGATCATGTCCGCCGTCTGGTTCTTGAAGATCTTGACGGCGCCCGTCAGCTCGGGGGGGATGTCCTGGAAGCTGAGACCGCGGCTGCTGTTGGCGGAGAACGTGTCTCTGCCGTTGAACGAGGTGCGGGTTTGCGGCAGGCCGCGAAGAATGGCGCCGCTGCCCTCGGTAGAGAAATGATCCGGGTCGTTTCTTGCGGCGAAGCGCTCGATCACGATGCCCGGCACGCGCTGCAGAGCCTCCAGCACGCTGACGTCCGGTAGAGCGTTGATATCCGTGGCCGAAATCGCATCGACGAAGGTGTCGGCATCGCGCTTGATCGCGCGTGCGTTGGTCAGACTCGTGCGGACGCCGGTAACGACGATTTCCTCGAGTTCCTCGCTGTCCGTGTCCTGAGCGTGGACAGCGCCGGACAAAGCCGTGGCCACCGCGACAGAAACGGCCGTTCTACGAAGCTTCGGGCCCGTTTGCGGACGCTTGCGTGTAGTCATGAAATCCCCCCGTTGTTGCGATTCAGCGACGAGCTGCCCGGAGCAACCCCTTACGCTGAAAGGCACAATATCGGAGAATGACCAGCGCTGTCAAGACGTGCATTCAGATCGAAAAACCCTCAACGATGCTTATGACGGGCGCCAAGAATGACCAAATGTTACTGATTGTGCCGCTACGTTGCGTATCTACAACGCTCTGAGACACACCCGAAACCGCCGGGAGTCAGGCATGACAACGCCAGTCATTACGGCCTGGGAACCGGTCAATGCGCACCCACAGCTCGTCCCCCGACGCCGACATCGGCAGCGGGCACCACTGCATTGAGCTTGTCGTTATCCGACCTGGAAAACGTGCCTAGTACGGCGTCCCGTCCTTGTGAGAGAACACCCACGTTCCACCCGGGCCGCCCTCGGCAACAAGATCGTCGTCCGGGTAAGCCACCGAGTCGTTGGGCAGCCGGTCGCCGATTTCCAGGTACCTCCCCGGCTCGTCGGAACGGTTTACGATCTGATGCGCAACACCGGTGCCGGCCTTGAAGCCCATGCAGTCCCCGGAGGACATCGGAAACTCGTCTTCGCCGTGGACGAGGGTTAGCCTGCCCTCGAGCACGTAGACGAACTCGTCCTGCACGGTATGGCTGTGCTTCAGCGCAGACGCGGCCCCCGGGTCCAGCGTCGTGAGATTGACGCCAAAGTTGTTCAGCGAAAATACGTCGCCGAGCTTGGCTTTGGCCCGGCCCTCGACCCGAGGCGCAAAAGGCTCCGGGTAGACGGTGGCACCCTTTTTGGCGGCCACCAGCTCGGCTTGTACAGGTTTGTCGGTCATGGATGGCCTCCGGGAAACGAACGAGCGGTTGCTGCAGCGGCCGATCCATCGGCCGGTTTGAGGATACACTGGCAGGCGGCGGGGATACCTCTGCCCTTTCCTGCGGTTCTCCGCCTTGGAGGCTTCGCCGTTAGGCCGCTGACATCTGCCAGCTGACCGACGACCCTTTTCGCCTATTCTTCGACCTGAAACGTCAGCCCTGCCGAGGCAACCAGACGCTCACGGAGCTGCGGCCCCATGGCAACCGCGGGTGTGTAGATCCCACCGGGTAAATCGGGACAGTCCTGGACCAGGCAAGCCGCCGCTTCGGAGATGATCTTCGACGTGGACCCGTAACCCGGATCCTTGTCTCCGGTGACGGCGACGCTGAGCGTCTCGCCATCGGGGCCGGTGCCAACAGCGACGTATTCGTAATGTCCGGCGTCACGCTCCTCGCGCGACGGGCCCTCGCCGGGCGCCGGCGGTTCCTTGCCGCCCGTGGACATTCCAAACGCCGCTGCGACGGCTTCCGCCGCCGCTTTGCCTGCGTCACCCGGACCCGTGATGACCATTTCGTCATAGACGAAGTCCTTGCCGTAGGGATGTCCCAGCAGCTGGTTCGAGCGATGGACGTTCTTGGTGTTGATGGGCGCCATGACGAAAGGCGCCAGCCAGATGCCGGCCTCCTGAAGCACCTTGTTGCCGGGTGGCTGAGGCGGTCCCTGAAATCCGTCCGCCAGCGCAAAAGGACTTTTCAGCACCTCGAGAAGCCCGGGATTTTCTCGGACTTTGGCAAGCGTTGCCGCGCCCGATGCAGCCGTGCCGCCCGAAAACGTGCCTACCATCTTCCTGATGCGTCCGCGGACACGTGGGCATGGTGCGCCAAAACGTGCCAGTGCCTCGGATTGCAGCTGCTGAACGCCAAGATCGAAAGGCACGGAGTCGAAACCGCAGGAGTGAACAATGCGCGCGCCGGACGCCCGCGCCGCCTCCGAATACGTCTCGATCATCTCGCGCATCCATAGGGGCTCGCCGCAGAGATCGACGTAGTCGGTTCCGGTCGCCGCGCAGGCGGCGAGCAGCTCCGAACCGTAGTGCGTGTAGGGACCCACGGCGGAGATGACGCACGACGCCCGGTTCGCCATGGCACGAAGGCTCACAGCATCCGCCGCATCCGCAATAATGAGTTCAGTATCCTCGGGCGCACCCATACTCTCCCGAACCGCGGCAAGCTTGTCCTGCGATCGCCCGGCCATTGCCCACGACAAACCGGAGCCTGGCTCGAAACGGGACGCCATGTACTCGACAATCAGCCGCCCGGTGAAACCAGTTGCCCCGAAGATAACTACGTCAGTTTCCGAATTTGACTGCACCGGCCCCTCCAAAAGCAGACCGGCACCGTACCCGTTTCAGCTGACCCGGTAAACCGCGTATCGAAACAGCCGTATCGCTGCTGCTGGAGTCAGCCGGCGATTGTATTGATCAGCGCGCCCCTCCGAAGGACATGTTGAACTCCGCACCGAAAACTCTCGGCTCCCCTGTTCTCAGCTGTCCCGATGCCGCAAGACCGCCGGGGGCGTTGCGCTGTGTGGCGTAGTCTTCGTCGAACAGGTTTCTCGCGAACAGGAACACCGACCAGTTCTCCGCCGTGTAACCGGCTTTCATGTTGGCCACGACCGACGAGTCGACGAGGGTCAGCGGATCGTTGCAAGGCGTTGCCGAGCAGATCTCGCGCTGGCCGATGACGTCGCCGGCGTCGTTCGTGACGTCGACGAAGCTTACGCGGGTCGGGTCGTTGGTGCTGACCGAAAAGAACTCGTCGCGGTAGTTGACGTCGGCCACGACACTGAAGCCGTTGTTGCCCGCCCAGCTGAAGCCCGCACTCGCCGTCACGGGCGAGGCGTTGTTGAATTCGTTACCGGTCAACTCCTCGGTGGCCGTCACGAAGTCGGTGTACTCGGTTTCGACATAGCCGAAAGCTGCAAACACGCTGAAATTGTCCGTAACGGCAGCGTCTAAAGCCAGCTCGAAGCCGTACAGCTCCGACTCCCCGGCGTTGACCGGTATCGTATCGAGCGGGACACCGTTGTCGCGACCGAACTGCGTGATCTGACTCAGGATCTGGTCTTCCCACTGTGTAAAGAACACGTTGGCTTCGATCGACAGCCGGTTGTCGAGTGCCGAAGAACGGAGTGAGAACTCGTAATTCCACGCGTACTCAGGGTCGAACTCGGACACCAGGCCACTCACGACGGCTACGCCCGTGCCACCCGCACGGTAGGCGCGCTGCACGACAAACCCCAGCGAGGTATCGCCGGTCACGCTGTAGCGGAGACCGAGCTTGGGCAGAAAAGCTTCGTAGTTCGTCTTGTTCGTGATTAGCTCGTCCGACGGGAGAAACGGTACGACCGCGGGATTGTCGGTTTCGGTCGTGCTGAGTGCGCCAAAATCCCGGGACTCATCGTCGTAGCGAGCACCGGCAATCAGGGTAAGGCGATCGCTGAGATCGTACTCGACCTCACCGAACACGGCAATGTTCTCCTCCTCGGTCGCAAACGTTCGTTCCTGGAAGATCAGGCCCGGAGGCAACTGCGGGTTCAGGAAAGACGTCGGCACGAAGAAATTGTCGAAGCTCACGTTGTCGAAGTCGCCGTAATACGCGCCAACCAGAGCGCGCCACGAGCCGCCCGTGTCGATCGTCGCGCGGATTTCCTGCACGAAGCTGTCGTCGTCCTGGGTGCGGTCGAGGCCGCCGAGATCCAGGGCCGTGTTGTCGAGATCCTCGATGCGCACGTAGTCGTGCTCGTAGTAAGTGGTCAGCGACGTAATGCTGACGGCGTCGTTGATGGCCCAGTTCAGTTCCAGCGTGTTGATCAGGTGCTCGGAGCCCTCTTCGGCCGGCAGGTTCGACGTATTGATACGTTCGCCCGGAAACAGCGCAAAATCGACCAGGTCTTCACCGCCGGTGCTGTCGGTACTGCTCAGCGTGTATTTTGCCGAGAAGGTATCCGTCGGCGCGTACAGGAGTTTCGCACGCCAGGTCGTGGCCTCGCGAGGGTCGTAGTCTTCACCGTTGCGGGTGGGGTTGGTTACCCAGCCGTCCGTCTCGCGGTGGTCGCCGGACAGGCGCAGCGCCAGCATGCCGTCGATCAACGGCAGGTTCAGTGCACCCGCAGCCTGATAGCTGCCAAGTTCGCCGTAAGAGGCGCGCACTTTGCCGTTTAGGTTATCGAGTTCCGGGTCGGCCGAGTTGATGATAATTGCGCCGCCAATCGCGTTGCGGCCCTGCACGGTACCCTGCGGGCCGCGCAGAATTTCGACCTGTCCGATGTCCCACGCGGAGTACGGGCCAAAAAAGGTCGACTGGTTATTCGGCAGCGACGCTCCGTCGACAATCGTATTGATCAGGAGCCCGCCGCCCGCCCCGAGCCGTTGGTCGATACCGCGGATCGTAAAACCTTTCTCGCCGAAACTCTGCGTGACGTTGGGCGTGCGCAGGATGATGTCATACAGATCCTCGACGCTGCGGGCTTCCAGCTCCTCACCCGTGACGACGACGACACTGGTGGTCGTTTCTTCGATCGAGCGGCCGAACTTTTCGGCGGTAACAATGATCTCGTCGACGGTTTCTTCGGTGTCCTGAGCAACGGCTGGCTGTACCGCAAGCAGGGTTATGGCGCCGAGCAGGAACACGGCCGTTCGGTTCACTATTATGTTCAATGGAGCCTCCCTTGGCTCTGTTAGAAGCACGGCCCGCCTGGGCCACATCCATTTTCGCGAATCGTATTGCGAATCATTATTGTTTGCAATATCGTATATACCACTACGGAGAATCGGGCGGAACGAATCATGTGGATGACAGCGGGCGTAGCCGCTCAGGCGCTGTGCGTGTTTATCCTGCGTCGCTCGAAGTCGGCCGAATCAGGTGCGGCCGGTTTTGTTATTGGCGGTCTCGTACTGTTTGTTCTGTCGTTGTTCCTGTTCGTACAGGGACTCGGGACTGAACTCGGTATCACCTGGGCACTGGTCACAATATCCGTAGTCGCTTACCTCACGATTCTGCTGCCGTTCTTCTCGGCATCGGCGATTGGCCACAACCGCGCCCCAAAACGTGAGCGGATGATGCCCGCCTCCCCTTCGGCGTCTGCCGTCCGGCTGACGTTGCGGCTGTTTTCGGCGGGTCCTCTCTATCTGATCTGCGCGCTCGCCGTCAGTCTGCTGATCGCGACCAAACCCTGGGCACAGGAAATCACCCGTTTGTTTACGGGCGGTTTGATGACACCGCTGTTCTGGTCGCTGGGGGCGTTGCACGCCACCGTCGATACCAACCTATGGCGAGTGCTGTGGATGCCTATCACCATTACCGCGGTAGCGGCCGCTATCTATCTGCTGATATGACGACAAAAACAAACGCCGGCCAGAACGGCGAAGGCAGCAACAACCGCTTTGTGCGGCAAATGATCGATTCGCATTCAGTGCTCGGACTGTCGTTTGCCGCTCTGATTTACATTGTGAGTCTGTCAGGCGCGCTGACCTTGTTCGTGCCGGAGATTTCTCTGTGGGAACTGCCCGATACCGAAGCCGCCTACGAAACGACGCCGCGGGCGATCGCCGCCGCCGCACACAACGCCGAAGCAGAACTCGAGGACGGCAACGAGATACTCAACGTCGTCGCCTACGGTCCCGATGAGTTCCGGCCTTACCTGACGGTACGCCTCAATCAGCGCGCCGGCCGCGGCGCGCCGCTCGACAGCACGGACTGGATAGCCGATCCGCGGACCGGGGAACTGCTGGACGTGGCCGAGGCGCCCTACGCGCACCTGATCGAAGATCTGCACACCGTTTTGCTGTTACCGAACCCCTGGGGACGCTATCTCGTGGGGATCATTGGCGTGTGCATGTTTACCCTGATTCTTTCAGGTATCTTTGCGCACCCGACCATCTTCAAAGATGCATTCAAACTGCGGCTGAAGCGCAACGCGCGCATGGCGTGGACCGACATGCACAATCGCCTGAGCGTCTGGGGCTTGCCGTTTCATCTCGTGATTACCTTTACCGGCGCGTTTCTCGGCGTCGCCGGGATTACCGTCGTTGCTCTGGCGATGCTGGCCTACGAAGGCGATCAGGAGGCCGCCATACAGGTCATCCAGGGCCCGCAGCCCGTTCTCGATGCACCGTTGATGGCCGCCTCGCCCGACTACGAATCGATGCTGACCCGCTCCGAGGCGGCAGATCGCCGGTTCTCGTTACTCGTCGCCAGCAATCCCAAAAGCAGCGGCCACACGACGAGCGTTGCCTACTATGAAGAGGGCATTCTCTCGATGCGTACGTCGGACATCTACCGCAACTCCGGCGAGTTTCTCGAGAAGTTCGGCGGCAGCGGCAGCCCGGCCGGTGCCCGCGTGTTCGGTATGGTGCAGCCCCTGCACTACGGTACCTTCGGCGGCTACCCGATCAAGCTTCTCTATTTCGTGCTGTCGCTCGCCCTCACCTACATTACGAGCACGGGCATGATGATCTGGTTCAAGCGCAAGAAACAGCAGGGCCAACCTAAACCGAAGACCGAAGCACTGTGGCGCGGGATGACCACCGGTTTGTCGGCTGCGCTGGTTGCCACGGCGCTGGTCACGGTGATGCGGCTCGACACGCCGCTGACAGCGGTATTCCTGGTCACATGGATTGCCAGCCTTGGACTGATAGCGTTCAATCGACACCCTGTCCGCTGGGTGCGGTACCACTACATCGCTATCGCCGCAGTTCTTGCGATCGTTGCTGCGCTGCACTTGCCGAGCGCGATTGCGGCGGTCGACGCGGCGAAACCGTTGCTGATCAGCATTGACGGCGCATTGTTGCTGGCGGCGCTGGCATTTGCGGCGGCGGCCATACGAACGAGATCAGAGACTGCAATGGATGCACCGGCAAACTCAGGTGCAGAACCCTCGCACGTCGAGTCGCGGGTAACCGGGTAGCCTGGCAGGACACACGGAACCCGAAACACGCCATCGTTTCAGCCGCGTTACACGAAATCGACAAACCGATCGAAGGGCATTTCCCGCAGGCGCTGACCCGTAGCTGCAAAGATGGCGTCCGCCAACGCAGGGGCCGCAGGTGGGGTTGCGGGCTCCCCCAATCCCGCAACGGCAGGAGCCTGCTCCAGCAGCTTTGTGTGGAATCGCGGAGTCTGATACAGCCGCATACCCTGATAGGCGTGATAGTTGGTCTGTAACGGTGCGTGGTTTTCGTAGGTCAGCTCGCAGTTCATCGCGTGGCCCATGCCCCACATCGCTGCGCCGGTCAGCTGCGCCTCTGCGTTTACGGGATCGAAAACGGTGCCGCAGTCGGCGGCTATCCACACGTCGTCGATCCGCACACCCCGGTCGGTCAGGGTCACGTCCACGACCTCGGCCACCGGCACGTGATGCGAATAGGCAAAAGCGATTCCACGCCCCCGCCCCGCGCCGATATCGGGGCCGTTCCAGTTACACATCTCACCCACTGCCTCGAGGACACCACGAGACGTCGGATCGCCGATCAGGCGAAGGCGCTCCTCCAGCGGATCCGCCCCTGCAGCGGCAATGAGTTCGGAGAGAAAGCCTTCATGAAAGAAACTGTTGGAGCACGCCCCGGGCGAGCGCCACGATCCGATCGGCACAACTTCCGGGGCTCGGTAACCGGTCACGCGGTAGTTCGGTATCTCGTATGGCTGATCGTACGCCCCCCAGACGATGAGCGTGTCCGGCCCGGGCGGCACGACGAAAACGCGTCCGAACCAACTGGATGAGAGAGACGGACTGATCGTATCGAGATCGCAGGCAAGCACACGACCGTCAGCAACCGCACCGCGCGCTCGTGCCATGTGAAACGGCCGCGGGAAGTCGTGCGTCATATCTTCCTCGCGACTCCAGGTGGTCTTGACCGGCGTGCCCGGAACACTCATGGCAATTTCGATCGCCTGCACCACGTAGTCGTAGTCCAGCCGCCGACCGAAGCTGCCGCCTGCCTGCAATACGTGCAGCGTGACCTTGTCCTTGCCAACCCCGGCCATTGCGGCGGCGGCATCCCGAATCGCGGTCGGCACCTGTGTTGCAGTCCACACGCTCACGCGATCCGCTTCGACCAACACCGTTGCGCTCAGCGGTTCCAGCGCTGCGTGCGCAAGGAAAGGGCTGCGGTACTCGGCCGATACGATATCCGCACCGTCCAGCGCCGCTTCGACGTTTCCGTCGTCGCGCAGACGACTGTCGATGTTGTCTTCCGTGTGGGATTCCTCGAGGACTCGCCACATGTCGTCGCTCGAGGCAGGATAAGCCGGCGTTTGCCAGTCGATGTCGAGAGCGGCCGCCGCTTGGAATGCCCGCCAGGTGTTGTTGGCGATAACGGCCAGGCCGTCGGTTACCTCGACGACAAAATGAACGCCGCGCAGGCCGCGCGCCCGTGTATCGTCATAGCGCCGAAGGCCCGCGCCGCGGCCGGGATTGGCGCGCACGGCCGCGTACAGCATGCCGGGCAGTTCGACATCGATTCCATAGCGTTGCGCGCCGGTCGATTTCGCGACGATATCGGTGCGCCGAAACGCTTTCCCGAGCTTACGCCAGCGTTGCGGCGAGCGAAGTTCGACGTCGGTTACGGGTTCGATCAACGCAGCGTCCTCAGCCAGCTCCGTGTACGCAATGCGTCGGCCGTCGGGAAATACGACCTCACCGTTCTCGGTGGCCAGTTCGGCCGCGACGACGCCATAGCGGCCCGCCGCCGCAGCTTTCAGGGTTTCCCGGGCAGCAGCACCGGCGTACCGCAGTTTCTCGTGGAGATCGGCTACGGAGGACGAGCCCCCGGTAAACTGAGCACCCGACAGCCGCGCTACCGTTTCCATAAGCCCGCGGACGGTCCGCGGCACAAAACTCTCGTCCAGCGGCTGAAACGGCAGGCTGCCCGACGCAATCTTTGCATTGACGTACACCGCGTGCGGCTGCCCCGGATCGAGGGTTACCGCGCCGGGATCGATATCGAGTTCCTCTGCGATCAGATGAGCCTGAGTCGAGAGTATCCCTTGCCCCACGTCTGCGCGGGGCACAATAAACGTAATACCCGTTGCCGCTATCTTGACGAAAGGGGTAATCGCGGCTTCACCGGGCTTCAGGTCTTTGAGTAGCGGATTCGCCGGCTCCCGGAAAACGAAGTAGGCACCAAAGGCCACCCCCCCGGCAACCGCGGCGGAACCGATCAGGAACCTTCGCCGGTTCACCTTCGGTTTGTCGCTCTTTTGCGCTGCCTCGCTCATTCGTCGCCACGCATGTGTGCCGCAGCCGACTTGATAGCATCCCGAATCCTGGGATAGGTCCCGCACCGGCACAGGTTCGCCGACATTGCGGTGTCGATGTCGGCGTCGCTCGGATCGGGATTTCGTGCAAGGAGATCGGCGGCCTGCATGATCTGACCGGACTGACAGTAACCGCATTGCGCAACCTGATGGTCGATCCACGCGGTCTGCAGCGGGTGCAGCTCGCCTGCTTCACCAAGGCCTGAGAGCGTTTTTACGTCGCTCCAGACGCTGCCGACCGGTAGCTGGCACGAACGAACCGGCGATCCGCCGACATGCACCGTGCACGCGCCGCACTGGGCAATGCCGCAGCCGTACTTGGGCTCCTTAATGCCGAGTTCGTCTCGCAAAACCCAGAGCAATGGCATCTCGGGCTCGACATCCACTTCGTGCGTCGTTCCGTTGACCAACAGTTGCAAACGCTTCTCCTCGATCGGTCTTTCTGTGTGAAGGCAGATTTTCGTACGAGCCTAGTTCTGCGTCTGGCGGCGTACAATATGCAAATGCGCTCAACAGCCTGCAGAATCGTTCAAACGAACGGCAGGACCTGTTCATTGGGCCCGGATCGTGGCATTCCTGCAGAAGCCCGCAGGCGGAGGAACTCACTGCATTGAACGACGACGACAACTACTCGCTGTCGATGGGCACGGAAGTGTGCTGCCGCATTCTCGGCATCGATCCCGACGCCATGTTGAGCAGCGCAGGTTTGACACACCTCGTACAGGCAAACGGGGACGTTCGTGTCACTGCCGCTCAGTACTTCGATGCGTGGAATGCGCTCGTATCCCTGACCGACCGCCGGGACTTCGTGACTCACCTTGGCATTACGATCGCTCGCGGTCCGGTCATACCCGTGTTCTTTTCTCTGACCTGCGCACCTGACCTTGAGACGGGCCTGAAACGCCTGTCGCTCTACAAGTCACTGCTTGGCCCGACCCAGGTGCGGTCCTACTGGGACAAGGGTCTGTTATGGGTGGAGTATCACTGCGCTGATGCGAAGCTGGAGGTGCCGCCAACAATGGGTGCGTTGCACCTGGTGTATTCCGTTGAAGCGGTGAGGCTGGCCACCGCTCACCCGGTAAGACCGGCGGCCGCAACACTGCACGCGTCGAAAGCGGAGCGCCACGCCATTGCCGGACATCTCGGCGTAATGCCGGAACGCGGTGAAGTCAGCTCATTGGCGTACGCCGCAAAGGACGCAAAACGCCCCTTCATCTCGGAGAACGGCCGATTGTGGGCGGATTTCGAACACGACCTCAAGCGCCAGCTTCAGGCTCGAAGCGCCGGGGTCTCGATGAGCGCTCGGGTACGTTCGACGCTAATGGAGCTGTTCGCGATGGGACGGTCCGGTGCTGCAGACGTCTGCCGCAGCCTCGGTGTCAGCCGCAGCACCTTGCAGCGCGCCCTGAGCGCGGAAGGCACCACGTTTCAGGCCGTACTCGACGACACTCGCAAGGACCTCGCCGTTCGCTACCTGAGCAAGAGTTCGCTGCAGATTGCCGAAATCGCTTCGCTGCTGGCGTATCGCGACCCGAACAGCTTCGCACGCGGCTTTCGCCGCTGGACCGGGCACTCACCGCTGGAGTTTCGCGCTCAATGCTAAGCCGGCCACGACGGCCGGGCGTACATGGCATCCTCCCAGCGCTTCACGTTGCCGAATTTCTCGGGCACCGGCATGTCAGCAAACCGACAAACCATGAGGGCAGCCATGCCGGTAATGTCCGCAACCGAAAACACGTCGTCGCAGACGTAGCTACGTCCGTCCGCAAGTTCGGCGTCGAACCACGCCCAGCGTTTCTCCTGCAGCCTCTTCTGCGTGTCGGCATAGGCCGGAACCTGCTCGAATTTGTCGGCGAAGAACGTAAACGTATGCCGGGCCACTTCGGCAACGGGCGCAATGATCTGCTGCTCCATGCGCCGCGACCACATGTCGATTCTCGCCACGGTCAGCGGGTCCGTGCCCATGAGCGGCGTATCGGGATATAGGTCTTCGAGATACCGGCAGATGGCCAGGCTTTCGGTCAGCAGCGTGCCGTCGTCGAGTTCGAGGACCGGAATCTCGCCCAGCGAGTTCTTTTTCCGGAAGGCATCCGTGCGGGTTTCGCCGCCCTGGATGTCGAGCGTTTCGGTCGGGATCTCGATGCCTTTCTCGGTTAGAAAGGCGCTGACGCGCAGACCGCTGGGGGAATGGGCGGTATAGAGTTTCACGGTGGCCGTCTCCGGTTTAAGCTGAACCTGACGGTTGACTTTACAGCAGCGGCTACTATAGTCAACCAATAAGTTGACTATTTGCCTGACGAGACAAAGGAGACCCATGAACACACTCGATCAAGTGTTTACGGCCGTCAGCGACAGCACGCGGCGCGCAATACTGGCCCGCCTGACGCTGGGGGAGGCTCCGCTTTCCGAGGTTGCGGAACCGTTCGACATGTCGCAAACCGCCGTGTCGAAGCACGTGCGCGTGCTCTCGGACGCCGGACTGGTCGAAGTCGCCAAGCGCGGCCGAACGCGGTACTGCCGACTCGTCGCCGCACCGCTCAAAGACGCCGCAACGTGGTTCCAGACCTACGAGCGGTTCTGGACCGAACAGTTCGATGCGCTTGCGCAGCACCTGGAGAACAACCCATGAGCCTGCCGTTTCTAAAGTCACCGCTGGGTGACGAGCCCGTCGTTGTCGAGGGTCATTTCAACGTCTCGCCCGAGCGGGTCTTCCGCGCGTGGACCGACAGTCAGGAGGTCAAAGCCTGGTTCGGCCCCGGTGGCGAAGGCGCGCACGTCGTCACGGTCGATCCGCGTGTCGGCGGCCGCTGGCGTCTTGACTACGGCCTCAACAAGGGACAGAGAGACGTGCTGGAAGGCAAGTACCTTGAAGTCGTTGCCAATAGTCGGCTCGTGTTCAGCTGGATACACGAGCGCCGTTTCGACGACGGCCGCGTGGAGACGACCGCACCTTCGCAGGTGACGGTGACGTTTGCGGCAACCCCCGATGGCACGTTTTTACGCCTGGTCCACGAACGCATCGTGAAGAAGGCCGGCCGGCTGGGCGTCGGCGAGGGCTGGAACGGCACGTTTGCGAGTCTCGAAAACTACCTTGCAGAGAACGTCAGCAGCATGGCGTGAGCGTCGTCATCGCACCCGGCAACACTTACAAGCTCGCGTACAACTTGGCATGAGTGTGATCGCCGTTCGGGTTCTCCCAGCTAACGATCGCGCTGTACGCAGTTGCAACTCCCAGAGGAATCCTGGCAAGAACACTCATTGTTGCACCGGGAGACAGCATCGGCACGGGAAATTTTAAGTATTCAGAATCCGGAATCGGGTCGTGCTGGTTCTCTGCCAGTTCCAACTCGAGGTCTATGTTCCTGGCCGTGACGCCACTAATGTTCGTCAGCTTGAATCGATGCCCCTTGCCGTGCTCAATCAAATCCAGGCGCAAATCGGCGTTCTGATCGGACGGAGTGAAAGCCATATCGTTGGCCTTCATGGAGTCGCGCAGCTCGTCGATTTGACGTTGTAACTTGCTGCGGACTTCGTCGTCTTCGATTTCGCTGATCGCAGCATCGCGCTTCGCTTCGGAAATCAGGCTCTCTTCCCGAGTACTCTGTAAATCGACCCTGGCTCGCTCCATTGCCGCTTTGCCGGCCAGCACATCTTGCTCGGACTTCGCCTGAACCAGCGCCCTTCTTGTCGTCGGATACTCGGCAATCCTGATAAAGAACCACCTGACCCAGGGTGAAGCGACGGTAAGCAGGAAGCCGATAACCAACGGGAGAATAATCAACGACTTCGTCGAGGTATTGTCGTCAAAGTACTGAAAGCGATCGAGGACCGGCGCTTTGGAGAAAACCAGGTAGAACCACACTTTCCAGTTAAGAAAGAGCGCAACAAAAAAGGCGTATCCGAAAAACGGGCTTCGGACACGAACCGTCATAGACTGGAATATTTCCTTGATCTCGTTCATCACCGGCAGCGCGCGTCGAATCGTCGATGCATAGCCTAGCACGGCGAACAACACTCTCCTCTAGCGAGTAACACCTACCCCGACAGCCGCAGTAGAGCTTGTCCGCGTCATGGCACCTGGGGTTTGCGTCGACAACGCCAGCGGACCGATCGTTATGTATACGAGTCGTTCCCGCTGCTGCGGCCGGAAGACGGAATCGAATCTGTGGACCAGCCTCGGGATGCCGCAATACAATAGGCGTGCGACCACCAATACACGGATGAGTGAGAGAGCGCATGGCACTACCTCCTGGACAAAGAGTGCGTGACGATTTTCCGAGGTTCGGACTGCCGCAGTACGCTGACCGGGTTCCATCTGAGATCAGCAGCGCAATCGTTTCGATTCAGGTAAACGGGGTCGATCTGATGTCACTCGACTGCAATGACAGCACCCTCGATCCAGTGACGATCGAACGCGACTTCCATTGCGTGACAACCTGGAGCCATGCGGGCAATCGATGGACCGGCATCCGATTCCGGGACCTGTTCGAAACGCACATACAAACGACCGGCCTCGTGGCCGACCAGCGCAGCGGCGTTGTTTTTCGCGCGCTGGACGGTTACGCCACTTCACTGCCTCTTGTGGATCTGCTGAACGACGACGTGCTGATCGCAACACGACTCGACGGCGAGCGGCTCGACCTGCGACACGGAGCGCCGGCCCGGCTCGTCGCACCCCAACACTATGGCTACAAGAACCTGAAACACCTGAAGCGCATTGAGGTCTTTTCACAGTTGCCCGAAATCAAGCGAGGCATTCGCGCGTTTCTCGACCACCCGCGCGCACGTGTTGCCCAGGAAGAGCGCGGCCGCTGGCTGCCGGGCTGGTTGCTTCGATACGTGTACCGGCCGTTCATCCCTCGAACGGTCGCGACCTTCGAGCGGGCACTGAAAGACGCAGGGACGGCAGACGACCCTTAACCATCACACAACGCTCTAAGCGGACAATCGGGAGAGCATCGTGAACAGCTGTCCCTCGGTATGGGAAAGGCGCCACCCGGCATGAACGAACAGGCGTCCCGCGGCAAAATCTTCAGCGACCGCCGCCTCGAGAGCCGCCGGGTCGGCAACGTCCTTCGGAAACAGCGCCCGGCGAACGTCCTCACCCACCGGATCGCCGGTTGCTGCCGCGTAGGACTCGGCAAGCGCCGCTACGCCTCGCACATCGAGACCGGCGGCCATCGGATCGTCGCTGGCAATACTTCTGTGTCGCTCGCAAGCCGCCAGGGGAAACGCTGAAACCGCGGCAAGACCGGCGAGGACGTCACGTCGAGTCAACACAGCCACACTAGACTCCCAGCCGTTCTTTCAAGTGGTCCGACAGCCGCAAGGTCAGCGCGAGCAGGGTCAACGTCGGATTGGCAATGCCGCTGGTCGGAAACACCGAGGAACCTGCGACGTAGAGATTATCCGCGTCGTGGCACTTGAGATTCGCATCGACAACGCCAACGGTCGGATCGTCATGCATGCGTGTCGTTCCCATGTGATGCCTTGAAGGCTGCATTGCGGCCACCGCGTCGTTGCGCTCGACGGGCGAGCAGACCCTGCCCTGCCCGGCCGTGCCAAGTTCGCGCACAAACGCGTCGAGCGAGCGCTCGAAGCCGTCGAGATCGTCCGCGCCGTACTTCCAGTCGAGATGCACCCGGGGCATGCCGAGGGCATCGTTGCGGTCGGTCAAGGTGATACGGCTTTCCGGATTCGGCAGGTTCTCCGTCATGAAATAACACCAGCAGCTCGCGCTGTCATTGGCATCGCTGCTCGCCTGATCGATCCGGGTTGCCGTCGAGCGCAACGCGAACCGGTCCGAGCCGCGAGGCTCTTCGTCCAGAAGGCCCATCGTTACGGTAAACGCCGTACATTCGTAGGTCTGCTGACCCAGCAACGTCGTACCAAGAACGGCGTGCGGATTACCCAGCCTGCGATTGACGTAGAGGTCCAGGGAATCCGGCGGATCGGTAAAACACAGCTCGGTCCCTGCCTCCTTATTAGCTGCCTCCTTGTAGATGACGGTATGGCCTTGAAAATACCGTCCCAGTGCGTCCGAACGGCTGCCGAAGCGCGCACCGTTGCGGGCATTGGCCGCGAGCAGCAAGCGTGCATTTTCGATGCCGCCGCAGGCCAGCACGTAAACGTCGCCGCGCGCTCTGCTGCGCTTGCCGTCGAGCGTGCTAACTTCGACGCCTCGAAGCCCACTGCCGTCGTCCGCGAGATCGAAACCGACGACATTGGCGTGCAGGTAGACGGACACGTTCGGCTCGTCCGTAAATCCGTACCGAAAGTCGTCGAACCGCGCTTTGTCGATGCGGCCCGAGACTTCGGAGTGATCGCGAGGCAGCGAAGTGATGTGCCGCGAACCGTTGATGTCCAGCGGCGGGCGGCCTTCGTGCTGCGGCTCCGCATAGTCCTTGTCGAAGTACGGGATCGACAGCACGTCGCAGGCGCGATCGTAGTAAGGCTGCAGGTCCGCGCGACTCATCGGCCAGCCGCTGTTCTTGATCCACGGACGAGCGGCGAAATCCGCCGGGTCCAGCGGCACGGACTTGCCGCCCCACCAGTGACCCGAGCCCCCGTAGAACCTGGCGCGGGACGTGACGAGGTAGTCGTCGATGTTCTGCCGGTCGTCACCTTCACCGGACAGGGTGCCGGTGCCCGCGTACAGTTTCTGGCTGGCGTCGTCGGCTTCGCGCCCCCCTGATTCCAGGATGGCGACCGTCTTCTTCCGTCCGGCCCACTCTCGAGCCAGGGTAATGCCGGCCATACCGCCACCAATGACAATGACGTCCGCCGTGATCTCGGCGCGAGCGGATACCTCGAGCAAATCGATAATCATGACAACAGGTCCTTTGAAACAGAGCCGGCAGCAAGTTGCACCGCAGGCCGACAACGAGACGCTACCCGAGGATCAGCGTTCTCTGCCCGTGGATACGGCGCCCTGCTGCTCCAGCAGATTGGCCATGCGTCGATGACCGAAGCGTTGCGCCTGTCCGAGCGGCGATCGCATGTCGGGCCCGAAGCGCCCGTTGCCGGAATCGACCGCAAGGTTGACGTCGGCGCCGCGCTCGATCAGGAACCGGGCCACGTCGATATGGTCACGGGCGGCCGCGTTGATGAGCGGCGTTTCGTCACCGAGCACATACCCGTTGACGTCGGCACCGCTCTCTACGAACAGCTGCACCAGGTCCAGATTGCCTCTCGCCGCAGCAACAATGAGCGGATTGCCGTCGCCCGGCGCCGCGCCGTTGACGTTGGCCCCGGCGCTGAGCAAAGTCTCCGCCATCGGCTGACTGCCGGTTTGTGCCGCCACCGTAAGCGGCGTGCCGTCACCACGACGATAATGGTTGACGTCCGCGCCGGCTTGGATCAAAGCCTGGGCCTCGCTGATCCGACCTTCCTGGATAGCCGTCACGAGCGCATCGCCAAGCGCACGAGACAGGATGCCGGTTTCCGCAGCGTCCGGAACGGGTGCCGGCGGCGGTGGCGCCACTGCTGCTTCCGCAGGCACGGGAGCCTCGGGACTGGGCGGCATGACCGCTTCCGGCGGAATCGCAGCCCAGGCAACCGCAGCCGTGGCGACCGTCGAGAAGACACAAACCAGCGCACCCAGCGCCCAGCGGGCAGGTGCCGGACGCGACTGCCCCAGCTCCGCAATTCGCTGCCGCAAAGGCTGCATGCCGCCCGGCGGCCACGCACAGCCGAGCGGAACCGCGCGCGTCGCAAGCTGAGCCTTGAGCAGCGCTTCGGCGTAGGTCCGGCGGTGCCCGGCGTGTTTGCGCATGACGCGCGCATCGCAAGCCAGCTCCTGATCGATTTTGAGCCTCGGTAGCGCCAGATACGCCAGCGGATTGAACCACTGCAGGCACTGCATGAGTGCCGCAAATGCATTGACCAGCACGTCACCCGAACGGATATGTGCCTGCTCGTGCTCGAGTATCAGGCGACGCTCGACGGCGTCGTAACGCTGTTCGAAGTCTTTTGGCAAAACGATACGGGGCCTGAAAACGCCAACCGTAACGGGACCGACGTTGGGCGTTCCGGCAACACAATACTTGCCGCGTGCCTGATGCAGGCCGTGATTCCTGAGAAAACGCCGGTGCCGGTAGATCAACAGCGCCAGGCTGAGCACAAACCCTGCGCCCCAGAGCAGCGCCAGCGAGGGGCCAAGTGGCAGGGCGGAAAACACCGAGGCCGTGACCTCCGCGCCCGCCTCCGGCACGGCGACGGTCGGTCCGGAGAACGCAGCCTGTGCGGCAGGTAACGCCTCCGCGGTAAGCGGCATTTCAGAGACGAGTACCTGCCTCGCAGGCAGAAAATTCGCCAGACCCGCGGCGGGCACGATCAGCCAGAACGCATAGGCAATGCGCGCGCCGAAAACGGCGCGCAGCGGCTTGCGCACCGCCAGCATGATGAGCACCGCAACGCTAATGCTCGCCGTGACGCGTCCAATCAGCTCGATCAGTTCAAGACTCATTGTCCAACTCATGATTGTCCAACTCCTGGATCAGGCGCTTCAGCTCGGCGACGTCATCGGCGCTGAGCTGTTCGTGTTCGGAAAAGTGTGTCAACAACGACGAAACCCGGCCGTCGAACAGACGATCGAGCAGCCCTCGTCCCTCTGCGCTCACGTAGTCGGCCCGCGTGAGCTCAGGACTGTACAGATAGCGCCGGCCGTCGCGCTCTGCGGATATGGCCTCCTTGGAGAGCAGCCGGTTGAGCAAGGACTTGACGGTGCCGGGGCTCCAGTCCTGTTCAGCGCCCACCTCCGCCATGATGTCTTCGGCGCTGAGCGGGTGCTGCCGCCAGAGCGCCTCCATCACGAGGCTCTCGGCCACGCTGATGTGCTTGTGTGTCTTGGTCATACCCTATTGTTTACACACGTAAACGTTAGAGTCAAGCAATTTGTTTACGGACGTAAACGACCCACGGGCCATCCCCGTAGCGGGCTGTCGAATGACAGGCAGTCGGGCGGGCGTGCCGACAAACCTTCAGGTATCGGCGAACCCCATGGGCCCGGGACAGCGGCCGAAATCCTTCCGGGTGCCGTTCGCCACGTCGATCGTGACGAGCCGGCAACCCTTTGGTTCGTGCACGGCAACGGCAATTTCCCGGCCGTCCGCCGATATCACCGGCTCGCCGAGTGCAGCGTTGTTGGCGTTTTTGAGAATACCGACGCAGCCGCTCTCGAGTTCGACGTGGATGTCCCTGTTGACGAGATAAGCCCGCGAAATCCGTTCGTCGTGGGGCAACCCGGCAAACCCGCCCGAGCCGGGGGCACTCATGGACAACAAGCCTGCACCGCCGGCAACAAACGCAAGTCCCGCTGCCAGCCGCCACGCCGTGCCCCTTTCAGCCGGCTGCCGATCGGCGGTGTGGTTACTCGCCACGACGTGAATCCACTGATACCCGCGGCGCGGAATCGTGCGAATGAACACCGGTGATCGCGCGTCGTCACCCAGCGCCTGTCGCAGTGTCCAGATGGTGTGATTCAGCCCCTTCTCGCCCGTGAGCCAGTTGCCCTGCCAAACCGCGTCGACAATCTCGCGACGTTCCACAACCTCGGGAGCACGCCGGCGCAGGATATCGAGCACCTGCCAGGACTTCTCCTGCAATACGGTCACACGGCCTCTACACGTCAGCTGCCGTTTGTTTTCGTCAATCTGCAGTATCGAATGCACCACGTATTCCCCGGTCGTTGCCTGAAGTATGGACCAAAAGAGAAAAAAAGAGTTGCCGCACAGCTGCGTGCTGCCGACGATACCGCCTTACGCTCCGGGAGCCGACGCATGAAAAGAACGACGCCAAGCCTAGTGATTGTGCTGGCCTTCGGGCCAGCATCGTATGCCGACACGGACATGTCCGTGGGCGATGGCCTGGTTCGGGGCGACAGGCTCGAGCCGTACGAGTTCACCTGGCAGCAGTGTGCCGCGCAGGAGCAGGGATGGGTCAGCCAGGGCACGATCACCGAACGACTCGATGTCATCGGCAACGGCGTAGTGCGTCACCGTCAGTCGACAACGCGGCCGGACGGATTGATCAGCCGGGCCGATACCTTCTTTGAACGCGCTTCCTTTGCGCCGTTGCGTATCGACGCCCGCGTCAGCAAAGACGGCGAGACCCTGGCCACACGAACGTTGTTGTTCGACGAGGACGGTTACACGGGTGTTGCAACCCGGGGAGAACAGCACAAGCCTCTGGCCGGCCTTGCGAGTCGCAGGATGATCCACGGCGCCGTGATGGGTTTACCCCTGGCCGCCATCGACTATCAGACTGAACCCGTGCGTTTTGCAGCGTCGATGGTCAGCTTCGACGGTACGTACGACGTGATTGCAACATGGAGCGGCAAGGAAACCCTGCATATCGGCGACACGAAGGCCGAGGCATGGCTCATCGACGTCGAGTGGCACCACCGCGAATCCGGCGACGTTTATCCGCCGGGGCCGGATGCCAGCGGCGGACGCTACTGGGTCGTTCAGAATCCGCCGGAGGGTGTGCCGTATGTCCCGCGCTACAAGACCGACACGTATGCGGTCGAGTTTGTCGGAGGTACCTGTCCCGAAAGTTAGAGGTCTCCCGCCAACGAAACCTCCGCCAAGGTAGTACTACTTCTGCTCCCCGCCGTAACAGGCGTGATACTCACCGATTACCCTAGCCAGATTCGTCGACCGTGTCTCGAAACGCAGCACGGGCTCGGGGGAAGGCGCGGCATCCTTCCCGGCACTCGCGGTTGCCGTTACGATCACGTCGGCCGGCGTTTCCAGAGCTGCCAATATGGCTTCGGCATCTGCACCCCGCGCGAAGTATCTAAAGCCTGCCGGAATGACTTCACCGACCCTGTAGATTTTCTTTTCCCGTTGCTGCAGCGGCCAGCTCCGATTCCCCACCTTGATCGAAGCGTCGCGCGGCGTCTCCGACTGCGACTCGACAAAATCGACGGCCAGCATCTGCGAATTTCCCTGCAGCACTTCGCGGTTGTCTTCGACCATACGCTCGAACACCCTGACCTGCTCCGGTGTAAACGCCGCTGACCTGCCGTCGATCGTTACCTGGCTCCAGTCCAGATCCTCGAGCGGCACGGCACCCTCGGGTCTTCGGGTAAATTCCATCTGATTTCCTCGAACCCCGTGAATCAGCATGCAGGAACCAAAAAAGGATTTGTGGAAAAACCACGGCCCGGAGACGTCGGCGGTGACGCCATTGCGGAAGTCGCGAAGTATCCTGAGACGTTCGTTCACCTGAGTGGCCGCCCAACCTTCGATACTTAGCGGTTCGCTGTACCGGAGCGGCTCGTTGTCTCTGTTCAGGAACAGAAGATACTGCTGCCCGACGTACAAACCCAGGCCGCAACCGGGACTCTCCGCAAAGCCGGCATAGTCTCTTGTTGGGGTCGAGTCCTTGAGCACTTCCAGCGTGGCGAACGCGCAGCGGTCGGTGCCGCCCACCCGCTCGCACTCCGTCACAATACCGACAACGATACTGTCGGCCTCTTCGTAGGCGTCAGCAAGCGTGAAATGCCGAGGTTCGCAGGTCCGCGCGTGCACACTCGCGGAAAACAGCAGCAGTGCAGAAACCGGAATCGAGAACGCACCAATACGAGAGAACAGACTCATCGCTGTCTCCTCCATAGCCGAACCCGCCGGGCACCCTCAGTATACCACTGGACCGTTGCGGCGGCGCCTCGGCAACGCTTGCCGGTCGCTCGAACCTCCTTCGATGAATTTTGGCGCTACACGGTCTTCGCGAACGCCCCGGGCGCGTCCTCGAGTTCGGTCTGCAGCGTGTCGTTCCAGCGATTCAGTAAACCGAACAACGACAGTATGCCGAGCATCTCGACGATCTCCTGCTCCGAGTAGTACTGCCGCAAATCGTGAAAGTGTTCGTCCGTAGCAGCATTGGGCTGCTGCCCGGCGGCTGCGGCCAGACGCAGTGCGGAACGCTCCGCATCCGAAAACAACCCGCTCGATTCGAACTCCCACACGCGCCGGACTTTCTCGGGATCCACGCCCGCCATCCTGGCCGCGCCGTGTGCCGTGTGCGCCTGGCAGTAGCGGCAGCCCGCCGCTCCACTGACGATCGTCGCCATGAGCCGCTTCAGCCCGCCATCGAGCTTGCCGGGCGCATACACGACGTCCACCAGCTGTTTGACCGCCGCGAGGAACGCGGGCCAGCGGGCCATCGTGAGCACGTCGTTTGGCGTAAACCCCATCAGCTCGACGGCATACTCGAGATCCGCCCTCATGTCGTCGGGCAGCTGCTCCGGCTCGAGCGGCGTAATTCGCGTCATTGGATGCTCCTTTTACGCCATCTCGGTGGCGGCGATCGTGTGTAGCGCAGTGGTAGAATTCTAACCGCATGAAAGCGAACAAACCCAAACTGTCGTCATGCGGCAATCCCGTTATCCCCAAAGGCGAAGGCAACGCTCCCGTGCAGGCCTATATCGAGGCCATGCCCGGGTGGAAAAGCGCTGTCGGCCGCCGTATCGACGAACTGGCGGAAGCAACTGTTCCCGGCGTGCGGAAAACCGTCAAATGGAACACGCCTTTTTACGGCAAAGACGACGGCTGGTTCATGGCGATGTACTGCTACACCAAGTACGTGCAGCTGACCTTCATGCGCGGGACGTCACTGACCCCAGTGCCGCCTGTCACCTCCAAAGTCGAAGGTACCCGCTACTTCAACATCCACGAGGACGACGGGCTCGACGAATCGCAGTTATCCGACTGGATACGACAGGCCAGCGACTTGCCAGGCAAAGTCCTCTGATGAGGGCCTCTCGTCAGTACAGATAGACCGCACCGGACAGACTTGCGTTTTCGTTCGCCTGGTCGCCGTCAATGCCGCGCGCATCGCTCGGTTCGGCGGCACCGCCCACCGCCAGCGTCCGCCCGTCCTGACTCAACGCAATGGAGCGGCCGAAATCGATACCCCGGCCCGATCCTGCAAACTGACTTTGATCGCTGTTGCTCGGTTTCACGTACGACACCTGATTCCACACGCCGTCCCACGCGAAGATATAGGCAGCACCCACACCCACGTTCGACGCCTGGGTCTGATCGCCGTTGACCCCCACCGCCAGCGAGGACTCGTTGGTTGCACCCACGGCGATGTAGCGGCCGTCGCCGCTAACGGCCACGCTTGCCCCGAAAATCTCGGTTCTGTCCGTATTCGAAGCCTTCAGATAGGCGTCTTGAGTCCAAACGCCGCCGTTCGAGCGAAAAACGTAGGCAGCGCCCGTGTCCTCGCTCGAGTTGTCCGCCTCGAGGGCGGAGTTGACGCCGGTGGCAACACTGTCTTCCCGCTGCGCACCGACGGCCAGAATGCTGCCGTCGTCGCTGAAAGACAGCGAGAAGCCGAACATGTCGTCAGCGTCGATGTTCGAGGACTTGATGTACGCCTGATCGCTCCACACGCCGGTATCGCGTGTATACACGTACACCGCTCCAGTGCCAGTGGATCGACTGCCGTTTCCGGGCAGGGAGTTGTCGTTCGGGTCACCGTTAATGCCGGCAATGCCGCCGTCTTCTCGAATCGCCGAGACGGCAAGGCGACTGCCGTCGCCGCTGAGCGCCAGAGCGTGGCCGAAATAGTCATCCGCCTCGGCGTTGGGTGCTTTGACGTACGCTTCCTGTACCCATGCACCGCTGCCGTCCGAAAACACGTAGGTAGCACCCGAAGCCTCCGCGTCATTGCTTGCCTGGTCGCCACCGACGCCGGTGGCCGAGCTGTCTTCCTCGAGCGCGGATACCGCAATCGTCGAACCGTCCGCGGAAACCGCCACGGCCGAACCGAAGCGGTCATTCGCCTCCGCGTTCGATGCCTTGAAGTAGGTGTCGAACATCCAGGCCCCGCCCTCCCGCCGATAAAGGTAGGCTGCACCGAACGCGAATTCTCCGAAGCTTGTCTCGTTCCAGTCCCCGTTGATGCCGGTGGCACTACTCCTTTCCCCTGGGGCGCCGATGACCAGCCGGTTGCCGTCCGCGCTCAGTGCAAGCCCTGCTCCAAACTCAGCGGCCGTGTCTGAACGCGCTGCCTTGATATAGGCCGCCTGACGCCAGCCGGTGGCGATCCTCTCGAACACGTATACCGCGCCGGTTCCCAAGGCCGTATTGTCGTCCTGATTACCGTCTACGAAGGTGGCCGAACTGTCTTCCTCCGGTGCGGACACGGCGAGTGTCGACCCGTCGGCGCTGATGGCCACCTTCGAGCCAAAGCGATCGCGAGTATCGGAATTCGAAGACTTCAGGAAGCCGATGCTGGCCACCATGAGATCCGCAACCGTGACCGCATTGGAATCCGTACAGCCTTCCGAATTACAGGCCTGGACGATGTAGGACGCGCCGCTGTAGTCACTCAGGTGCAGCGGAATGTCGATGTACTGGAAGCTCGTGCCTACGGGCAAATCGCCGCCAACCTGCTCAAGGCTACCGCTGCCGTCGTCGAACAGCACCCGGTAGGCGGTCGTGTTCTCCACCTCGGTCCATTGCAACTGCAGGCCGCTGACGGCCGAGTCCGTGGACAACTGCGGCGCAGCGGGCGGACCGGAAACGATCTCGTCATCCACAATGCTGACAGTCACGATGCGCGGCGCCCCCACCACGAGGCCGGCTGTCGGTTCGGCTAATTCCAGCCTGAACGTATGATCGCCCTCCTGTAGCGCGTCGTCGAGAATGCTTACGGAAAGCGTCTGTTCGAGTTCGCCGTCCGCGAATTCGACCCGTGTATCGACGGCCACATAATCCTCACCCGCGATGGCCGAGCCGTCGCTGCTAATGACTCCGACGCCGGCCGCACCATCGCCGCTATCCCTCGCTATGACTACACCCAACGTCCCATCCTGCTCCCCGATCTCCAGCGTGCCGGTGGAAAAACTTACGGTGTTTTCCGCTCCGTCATCGTCACGGATAACAACTACGGTCGCCGCGGGTGTTCCTTGCTCGTCGGGGTCTTCGGCCGCGAGCGTCACGGTGAACTCCCTGTCACCGTCGACCTCCGCGTTGTCGATCAGCGGGATACGCAGCGTCTTGCTGGCTGTCTCCTGATCCTGGAAGGCGATGAACCCGGTCACGGCACCGTAGTGTTGTCCCGCTATCGCCGTGCCGTCGGTGGATGCTACGTTGAAGCCAATGATTCCGGACTGTCCTCCCAGTCTCTCGATTTCGACGAGCCCCTCTCCGGAACCCTCTGCAAATTCGTAGCGCTCGCTGGCAAACGACACCTGCCCGGATGGCGGGTCGCTCGCGAGGATCGTGACCGTGGTCGTGTTTCTAGCACCGATTTCGGCACAGCCCTGCGGATCGACCAGCGTCAGGGTAAACGTCTCGTCACCTTCCGCTTCGTCGTCATCGACAATCAGCGGATCGATTTCGCGTGGCAGGTTGCTCAGGTCACCGAACCCGACAAACTGTTCGGTGCGCAGAAAGTCCGTGCCGGCAATCGCAGTGCCGCTGCTTGCGACGACGCGTGCGCCGGCCGCACCGCCAACACCGTTGGTCCGAACGACTTCGATGTCTTCCAGGCCCTGAAGGACGTCTTCCGGGATCTGATACTCGGTGGCGTAAAACTCGATCATCGACAGGTTGCCGCCATCCGGGCACGCGTCCAGCGAGATGCCTCCGGCCGGCCCAATGTCGTCCGAGTTCGGATCTATCGGCAACATCGACAAACCGCTGAAATCCATGACGACTCCACCGCTTTCATCCGGCGGGTCGCCTGGCTCGTACCCGGCCGGGTCCTGAAGATACGCGGCGGCGACACCCTCCTGACTGAAGAAGTTGAAGGCCGTAACGTTCGCGCCTGCCACTACGCGGAATTCGCCGCTCACTGGAATGGCGCTCAAATCGAAGTCGACGACGATAGGCTCACGGAGACGCAAGCGCCTCAGCTGGCCCAGCTCGGCAAAAGGCAGCCGCCCGGAGTTGTCGGGCTCAAAGTCGTCGACGTCCCACAGATCGTCGAACGCCGACCCGGGCACGTCCCACGGGCTGTAGGCAAACTCCTGCCAGTAGGTTTCGCGATTCCGGTCCGTGAAACCGCGTAGTTCGATTGCACCGGCAACGCCGCTGACCGGTACCCACGCGCCATCGCGCCGCGCTTCCACGCTGTAGCCGAGCTTGGAGATCGCGCCGAGCGGCAGACTGAAGGCGCTGACAAACTGCCCTTGAGGATCGAGGTACACGCCGGTCTCCACCCGGCTGATCGTGAGCGAGAACGAAGCGTTTGGTGCCTCTTTGCGGAATTTCCAGTAGGTGTACAGATAGGCGGCCGCATCCGGATTGTCCCTGGCCGATTCCACGGCAAGCCAGAACTGCTTGCCGTCGGTGGACGACGATACAACGCCCTGCTGCGACAAGTCGTCCAGAAGATCCAGAAAGGGAACCTGGTTCTCGAGACCGAGCATCGGACCCAGCGCCACCGCGTTGCGTTCGGGATAGACGTACTCCTCGTAGACCACGCCGGCATCGCGCTCGCGCAGCCCGCCCAGCGGCTCGCCAATGGGGTCTTCCGGCCCCTGCGAATCCCGCGTTTCGAAGTCGTGAAACCACCATTGCCGCCACGGGTTCGGGCAGGTCACGGCCACGTCAGTCACGTCCTCTGAAGCAAAACCGATACCTCTGGCGACCGAGCACTCCTGAACCGGGTCGCTGGGGTTCTGCAGGACCGTAACTTCGTATTCGCCGTCTTCGACCACGGCCGTTTCGAACTCGAAGGTGCCGTCGCTTTCGATGTCGAGCTGCTCGACGTCGTGCACAATGCCCTGATCCTCCTGCAGCTGTGCCGAAAGATTGAGTATCAAGCCGCTGCCGCGCAGGCCGGAGACCGTGCCGCTGATCGTGCGAAGATCGCAGAGTACGCGTACACCCATGACGTCCTGCCCAGCTATTGCGCCGGCACTGTCACCCTGAATGCGGCACTCCTGTTCAGGATTGGACGGCTGCTGGAGGATCTCGAAGCTCCAGTTCTCGGGGGCCTCATAGGGGCCAAAATCGAATGGCCCCGAGCTGCTGACATGGACGTTCCCCTTGTTGGTATCCAGGACCAGGTTGTCGTTGCCGGACAGCCGCGTGCCACGCAGCCCCTCGACGGTGCCGAAGACGTGGTAGACGTCCTCACACGCGACGCGCACCGAGACGTCGGCCTGGACGTCACGCACGAGTCCGGAAGTGGTGTTGCAGATCTGCCGTGCCATGAAGTTTTCGTCACGCAAATACGTATTGCCGACGACCGACGAGTAGACCTCGATATTGTCTCCCGCAGCGACGGGCGTGCTGAACTGAAACGGTCCGTTGTCGGTCACCTCCAGCCGTTCGTAAAGCTCGGCCGAGTCGCCATTCTGAAGGAACACCGCAATCGTGCCGTCATATCGCTTGTCAACGACCTCCCCGCTGACGCGGTAGGACACGCCGGACGGAGGCGGCTCTTCGGCCGGCTCAGGACCGCCCCCGCTGCCGCCGCAAGCGGTCAATAGCGTGCATGCCAGCCCCAAAAACGTCAGTCGATTACGCATCGCGATGCCTCACAGTGATTCTCACCATTGACCTACACGTATTCCACGTAAATCGGCTCAGGGCCGGCCCAAAAAAGTCCGCACGGCAAACAAAGCCGACCTCACATGAGCCGGTTTTGGCCGCTTCGCTGTATGCCGGAACAAGACACTCGCCACACAGGAATTCGTTATGAACAGGACTTCACGGCTCGGCTGTTTTGCGCTGCTTTGCCACTCACTGCTGCTCGCAGCGTGTGGTGGCGGTTCCAGCAGCTCCCCTCCTCCGCCTACTCCCGCCATCCCGGAACCCACGTACCGCATTGGAGGGACGGTCAGCGGGCTCGCAGGCGGCAGCATCGTGCTACAAAACAACGGCGGCGGCGATCTGACCGTCGGCGCCGACGGCGTGTTTGCGTTCGCGAGGGGCGAACGTGACGGCACCGCCTATGCCGTTACGGTGCTCAACCAGCCGGAAAGCCCCTGGCAGACCTGCACAGTCACTGGCGGCTCCGGTAACGTCAGCGGCAGTGACGTGGATAACATTGCCGTCGACTGTGTGACGAACCGCTATCGGCTTGCGGTAACGGTGGCCGGTCTGGGCGCAGGGACACTGACCCTGCAGAACGCCGGCGGCGACGACCTGACGATTCAGAAGATCGGTGTGCATGAATTCGCGGCGGCGGTCGAAAGCGGTTCCACCTATTCCGTCGAAGTGATCCAGAACCCTACCGATCCCGATCAATCCTGCACCGTGACCGACGGCAAGGGGCTGGTTGCCGACGCGGACATAACAAGCGTTACGGTCGACTGTGCAGCGCTCGCAGCCATCGACCTTGCAGCAGGCAGTTCGGTGAGCTGCGCAATACTCGAAAACAATCAGACCAAGTGCTGGGGTGAAAATACGTTCGGTGGACTTGGACTCGGGGACGGTATCGATCGCGGCGGATTTCCCGGCGATATGGGCAACGATCTCGGGTACGTGGACGTTTCCGAAACATCGCGGCTCGTCGGCATCGCTCCCGGAAGACACTCTTGCGGCCTGCTCGAGAACGGCCGGGTGAAGTGCTGGGGAAGAAACGAAGACGGGCAGCTTGGGCTTGGAGATACCGAAAGCCGCGGACAAGATCCCAAGGAGCTCGGCGCCAATCTCGAAGCGGTTGACCTCGGCACGAATCAGGTCGGCAACAGCCGCGCCGCGCGGCAAACGGGCACGGGCCTATTCCACAGTTGTGCGGTGCTCGACGCCGTTCTGAATGACGCCGCGGCAGTGAAGTGCTGGGGTTACAACGCTTTCGGGCAGCTCGGACAGGAAGATGTGAGAGATCGGGGCAAGCAAGCCGGCGAAATGGGCGATGACCTGAAGCCTATTCAGGTCGGAGACCCGAAATCGGGCATCGTCGATCTAGCCGTCGGCGGCTTCCACACCTGTATTGCCCAGGCTGACGGCGCCGTGTACTGCTGGGGCTCGAACAGCTTCGGACAACTCGGCCTTGGCGATGGCATCAATCGCGGCGGCAATACGGGCGACATGGGGACAGCGCTCAACGCGGTTGAACTGGGTTCCGGACGAACGGCCGTGCAGATCGTCGCCGGAACCTATCACAGCTGCGCTCTGCTCGATTCGGGTTTCGTAAAATGCTGGGGGCGAAACGCCAGCGGGCAGCTCGGCCAGGGCGACCTCGAAGATCGCGGCGACGATTCGAACGAACTGGGGGACCAGCTACCCGCCGTGCAGCTGGGTAGCGTCAATCTCTCCGTGACGCAACTGGCGGCCGGCGACGCCCACACGTGCGCGTTGCTCGAAAACGGCGGCGTCAAGTGCTGGGGCAGCAACAACTTTGGACAGCTTGGACTGGGTGACACACTCAATCGCGGCGACGAGCCGGGCGAAATGGGCTTCGACCTGCCGTTAGTCGACCTGGGCAACAGCCGGACGGCCGTCCGAATAGCGGCGGGNTCGACACACAGTTGCGCCCTGCTCAACTCCGGCGACGTCAAGTGCTGGGGAGGAAACGACGCGGGTCAACTGGGCCAGGAAAACGTCGCGATCACCGGCGATGCACCCAACGAACTCGGCGACATACTGGCTCCGATCGATATCGGCAGCGAATGACCCCAATCCCCGCAGCAGAGGAAACACGCTAATGTCGAAAACAAACCGTTTCGCCCGTATCGCCGGCACGGCTCCGGCGCGAGGCTTTTCACCGCGGGGCCTTGCGGTCGCCGCCATCCTCGCCATGCTGACGTCGGCGGCCTGCAGCGGCGCCGGCGAAGATGCCGATGGCCGGCGGTTGCCGAACGATCATCAGGTTGTTGCCGACGCAACACCCGCGGACACCGAGAACGTCGTCGACGTGCGCGTCACGGACGGAAGCTCCGGCGAATCCTACCTGCACACCGGCGACCTGGTCTGGGTCTACGATCGCGGCGTTGTCATCAGACGTAAGGCAAACCTCGACGGGCTTCCAAACGCCGTTGTGGTCGTCGGCGGACTCGCGCGCTATCAACTCGTCGGCGATGAGTACGTGTATCAGCGGTTTCTCACGACTTACAACGAATACGAAGGCATCCCCACGCCGTCGGCCAAGAAGCTGCTTCGCTACGTCGAGGAAAACCTGGGTCAGATTTTTGTTGGTCGTGAACACAACATACTCGGCATAGACGCGGTGAAGCTGGATGCCGAAAAAAACTGGGAGTGGCACACACCCAACTCGTTCAGCGTTCCGTTCACGATCCGCTACCGTCAGCGCAGGAATAACACGACTGTGGAGGATCGTTCGGATACGTTCGACATCCGTTTCTATCGCAATGCCGCGGACCAGCCCTTGCACAACCTGCTAGCCACAGAAACGTCGCAATCGACACTGGCAACGGAAGTGTTCGACAGCGGCGCCATCGACCGCATGCCGACATTACGTAGCAATTTCAAATAGCTGCGAGCGCCGCTTCAGCCTTTCGCCGGGCTGAAGGTGGCGTCGGCGCCGGTGCTCACCGTGGCGTCAACCGTAAACGCGATATACTGGGCCAATCTTGATGCTCGTGACGCTCGATCGAGCCGGGATTGCCCATGGAAGACTCGCCGATTACCTTGCTGCTGACGGCTGCCCGCAATGGAGACCCTGCCGCTACCGAGTCGCTGTTCGATGCGGTCTACACCGAACTGAAAACGCTGGCACGCTACAACCGCCGCCAGTGGCGCGGCAACCAAACGATGAACACCACGGCCTTGATCAACGAGGCCTTCATACGGTTGGCCGGCGACAAGGAAAAAGGCTACGCCAATCGAACCCACTTTTTTGCCACTGCCTCGAAGGCCATGCGGCAGATTCTGGTGAACTATGCGAGAAAGCAGAAAGCGCTGAAGCGCGGCGGCGATGCAATGGCCGTCACTCTCAACGACTCGGTCATATCGACGGAGACCAGCGCGGAAGAACTCCTGGAGTTGCATCAGCTGCTCGCGGAGCTCGAAAAAGAAAACAGCCGCCGAGCGCAAATCATCGAATGCAGAGTGTTTGGCGGCATGACGATCGAAGAAGTTGCCGAGGCACTGGGGATTTCGATTGCGACCGTGAAACGTGACTGGAAACTTGGCACTACGAGCCTCTATCAGTTGATGCGAAACGGCGAAGCCGACAACGCTGGAAAGGACTCCATGGAAAGCTGATCGAAGAAGGAGGATGAGCCGAACGAAAGCAATTCGGTGTATGCCTGTCATGACGTCGTCTGACTGAGGGCCAGCGCTATGAACAAGCCGCCATCGGCACTCGCCGAACAGATTTTCCTCGCCGCCTGCGAACTCGATGCCGCGGAACGGGAAGACTATGTTGCCTCCAGGTGCAAGGGTGACGCCGAACTGCTCCTGGAAGTGACGACACTATTGCGGGCCGCCGACGAATGCGGCGACTATTTCGAGGTGCTCCCTCACCGGCTGGGCATAGAAGCGTTTCGTAACAACAGAGAACCGGCAAGTTACGGCGCCAGCGCCGGGCAACGGTTCGGGCAATACCGTCTCACGGCGAAGCTCGGTTCCGGCGGGATGGGCGAAGTGTGGCGTGCGGAACGCGGTGACGGCCGCTTCGAGGGCGAAGTCGCCGTCAAGATTTTCACCCGGCTCGGCGGCAAATCCGCCCTGGGTCAGTTCGACGACGAAGCGCAGTACCTTGCCAAGCTGACTCACGCCAATATCGCTCGGCTGATCGATGCAGGCTTAGGACCTGGCGACACGCCCTATCTGATCCTGGATTTCGTCGATGGCCGACCGATCGATCAGTACTGCGACGCACACGTGCTGAACATTGACGACCGCATCAGGCTGGTCATCGAAGTGCTGGAGGCGGTTTCGCACGCGCACAGCTGCCTGATCGTACACAGCGATATCAAGCCGTCCAACGTCCTGGTCACGACCGAAGGCCAGGTCAAGCTACTCGACTTCGGGATCGCGCGGCTGCTGACCGCGGTCGATTCGGACGACACGTCGAGCGAAGCAGGCGTGGGTCTCACGCCCGAGTACGCCGCGCCCGAGCAGCTTGCCGGCGGCGGTATCACGACAGCAACGGACGTTTACTCGATGGGCCTGCTCCTCTACGTGTTGCTGGCCGGGTCGAGCCCACGGGAAGTTGCCGAAGTCGAAAGTCTGGCCGAGCTGCGCGACCTGGCGAACGAAGAACCGCCGTCACTGGCCCGCACGATAGAAACCATAGACGCCGCAAAAGATGGCGAACTCGAGCGCCTGGCCGGTGAACGCGGCGCCTCTCCGCAGCGGTTCCTGCGAACCTTGCGCGGCGAACTCGACCATATCGTCCGCAAGGCATTGGCGGTGGCACCGAAGGACCGCTATCGAACGGCCGCAGACTTCGCCGCCGATCTCCGGTCATACCTCAGGCATGAACCGGTGACGGCGTTTCCGGATTCCGTATCGTACAGGGCCCGAAAATTCGTTCGGCGATATCGCGGCGGAGTGCTGACCGGTTCGCTAACCCTGATTGTCATTGTCGTTGCGGCAGGAATTGCAATTTGGCAAGGGATCGAAGCTGACAGGCAGCGTGACGCCGCCCTTTATCATCAACAGCGCGTCCACGCGAGCAACGAGTTCTACAGCCTGCTACTCGAGGAGATGGGCACCGGCGACGAATCGTTTACCGCCGTCCAATTGCTCGACCGGGGCGTCGAGCTGCTCGAACGGCAGTTCGATCCGGATGCCGCGTTCATCGGCCGGGTTCACTATGACCTGTCACGCCGGTATTCGAATCTCCAGGAAAACACGCGCGAACAGGAGTTGCTGGCCCGGGCGGAGAACGCGGCTCGCGCGAACGGCGATCACGACCTGCTGGCAGCGAGCCTTTGCGCCATGGGCTGGATGCACCGGCGCGCCGACATCGAGCAGGCGCGCAGACTCTTCGAGGACGGCCGCGCCACGCTAAGCATGACATCGCTGCCTACCGTGGAGAGTCGGGTGGTCTGCATGCGCCTGAACTCTTATCTGACCGAAGCACGCGGTGATCGGAACGGCGCGATCGATATTCTTAACGACATCCAGGATCTTCTGAAACGGACCCCGGCAGCACCGTCACACTTGCGAGGCGTTTCGCTGAACGACCTGTCCGGCCTCCTTATGCGGGATGCGCGATTCTCCGACGCGCTGGATGTCAACGCCGAAATCCTCGAGCATCTGGAATCAAGCGGACGTGGAAATACCTTCGGGTATCTGCAGGTCATGTCGAATCGTGCCGTCTTTCTCGGCGCCGTCGGCGAGGTGCTCGCCGACCATACCGTCCAGCAGCAGCTGCTATCACGCCTCGGAGAAAGCAATTGGGCCACCGGCCGGGCCGGGTTGCAATTCGACATCTCGCGCGGGGGCACCCTGATACGCCTGTCGCGTTTTGAAGAAGGCATACGTCTTCTCGAAAACGCACGCGACAAGGCAGAACGTAACGGTGCCGCCGGAATGGCTCTGATGGCCGATATTTATCTGGCCGGCGGGTACATTGCGGTCGACGATTTCGAAAAAGCGGAACAAAAGCTCCAGGCGGTGGAAGGTACGTTCGAAAGCAACCCGACCAGATTCGAGTTTCAGCGGCGCCTCGTTACGATTCGCCGGGCGGCTATCCTGCGAAAGCGAGGCCGCATCGACGAAGCACGTGCGCTCATTCAGCCCATACTCGAGAGTTACAACTATCCGCCGCTTTCGGGCAGTTCCGCCAGTCTTGCGGCACTGCTGGAAGCCATGAATGCCATTGAATTCGCCGCCGGCGACTTTGCCGCCGCGGAACAACTGTCGAGCGATCTGCTCGAGGTTCGGGAAAGACAGTCGCGACGTCCGGAGCTGAGCGCACACGTCGGTGGCGCGTTGGTAAGGCGCGCGAAGGCTCGCCGCCGGCAAAACAATATCGAGGGGGCCATTCAGGACCTGATGAGAGCGGTTACCGCTCTCGAAAACGGTCTCGGCACCGACAACCGCGAGACACGTGAGGCCAGGGACCTGCTCCGGGAGTACCGGACAGGCTAACCGCCGCAACTGTCCGATTGGACGAGACAGGCAGGCAAGTTACCCGGCGAAACGCGGTGGCCTGAGCGCCGAGCACGTCCGAGTAGCAAACGGAGTCAGCCGGCCGAATGAGCTACTCGACCAGCGTAATCTCCCTGGCAAACAGCACGTAGTCCTGACGGCAGCCGTTGATGATGTGCGAGCCTTCGTGAATCAGCGCGACGACTTCCGGCGGATTGCCGGTCCAGTCGACAACGCGGCCCTTGACCCGGACATGGCGTCCCTCGTACTCGCGCATTGTTTCCTGATGACGCTCGAGGGGAAACGCGCCGCTCACGCAATCCTTGAGATTCCGCTTCAGCATGTTCCTGCGTGTGCCGTAGAGCCTGAACTCCCCGCTACTGGTCAGCCAACCGAGAAGCTCGGTCTGCCCTGCCTCCAGCTCGACGCGCTCCGGAGGGCCGCGATCGGTAGCACACGCTACGAACACACTCGCCCCCAGAACCGGGATCAACAGTCGAAAACCTGGCAAACCCACGATTCCCTTACGTCGTCGCATTGCTCACTCCCGGTTTCGCCACACCTCCACGAAGCAATGTAGCAGAACCCGGCATTGGGTTTTCGGCCTACCCGTCGCTCGACCGGATCCGTACGAGCCAGCGCCTGACGCCATTGATGTACCGGGAGCGTTTGCCCGTTATGCTTGACCGGCAAACTCTGCCATTCATCGATCGGAGGACACCCCATTGAACGCTCGAGCCTTCACCGCAGTACTCTTTGCTTCCCTGTTGCTCTCCGGCTGTCATGCTCATCACGATGCACACACTGGCGCCGCAAACGACGGCAACATCCGCTTCGTCGCGAGCGACGCCATCATTCAGGCCGGCTTCCCGTTGTCGAACCTGGTGGAGGCCGACGGCTGGCTGTTCCTCTCCGGCACCCTCGGCTTCGTGCCGGGTGAGGGTCTGGTCCCCGGCGGTATCGAACCCGAGACGCGCCAGACGATGGAGAACATCGAGGGTTTGCTCGCCGCAGAGGGACTCGGCATGGACAGCATCGTCAAATGCACGGTCATGCTGGCCGACATGGCCGAATGGCCGGCATTCAACGACGTGTACAAGACCTTCTTCGACGACAACTATCCGGCGCGCAGCGCATTCGGCGCCAACGGCCTGGCCGCCAACGCCCGCGTCGAAGTGGAGTGTATTGCACGACGTTGAGGCTCGGGATGTCCGCCGGCTTCGACGGCAGCGCCCGTCAGCCGGCGGTCGCGAGCGTTTTCAGCTCTCGCTTGATCAGCTTGCCGGCAGCGTTACGCGGTAACGCGTCCACGAACGCCAGTTGCTTCGGTACTTTGTAGGCCGCGAGCTTCTCCCGGCAGCGATCGACAATCTGTTCGCTCGTCACCTCGCTATCCGGCCGGGTAACGACAAACGCGTACAGCCGTTCACCCCACTCCTCGTCGGGAGCCCCGACGACTGCACACTCGATCACACCGTCGAGCCCTTCGATCACGGCCTCGATCTCTCGCGGATAGACGTTCATGCCGCCGGTCACGACCATGTCTTTCTTGCGATCCGTAATCGTGACGTAGCCTTCGTCGTCGGCAACGGCAATGTCCCCGACGGTAACCCAGCCGTTGACGAGGGCAGCGCGCGTCTCGTCAGGTCGATTGAGATAGCCGTTGAAACTGAAAGGGCTGCGGCAAAACAGTTCGCCGGGCTGGCCAGTACCGGCCGGCTCGCCGTCGTCCTGACGCAGCTCGATCTCCATGTTCGCAAATGCCGGTCCCACACTGCGCGGCTTGCCGAGCAGTACGGCCGGACGGATGTTGGTCACGATACCGGCTTCCGTCGAACCATAAGTCTCGTGCAGCAGTCCGGCACCAAAATAGTCGACGGTCGCCTGCTTGAGTGCGGGAGCAAGCGCCGCAGCGTTCGAGATGATCGTGCGCAGGGAGTGTCGGCCGCGATGACGTTCCAGCACGTCAACCGGCGCGTTGAACAGGCGATGCAGATGGGTCGGCACGACAAATACGCCGTTCGGAGCAAACCGGTCGAGCGCCGACAGCAACGCCTCGGGTTCGAAGGAATACTGCAGCGTGCAGCGACCGCCGTTGTAGAGCGGCGCAAGCGCAAACGCGAGTCCGGCGCCATGGCACATGGGCGCGAGCGCCAGGAAGTGGTCGTCACGCCCGAAGCAACCGTATTCGCTGGCCATGGCGGAGAACATCAGGCAGCGGCTGCGATGCGACAGGAGTACACCCTTGGGCGCTCCCGTCGTACCCGACGTGTAGGAAATCGCAAACGTTTCGCGCTCGTCCAGCGGCGGCAACGCGCGCTCCTCACGTGCATCGCCCAGCGCATCGTCGAACTCGTTACCCAGCCGAATGGTTTTCGGTCGGTCTGCCGGAAGCTCGACGGACGCGGCCGCGATCACGAGGCGCGGCTTGCAATCGCCGAAGATCGACGAGAGTTCGTCGGCCGAGAGCGCCGGGTTCAGCGTCGCAACGATCACGCCGCGCTCCGATAACCCGGCGACGATCTCCGCATATTCAATGCAGTTCGGCGCGATCAGCGCAACGACATCGCCCTTCTCCAGCCCTTGCTCCACGGACAGCCGCCCCACCGCATCCATCCGGGCGACCAGCTCGCCGTAGCTGCGCTCGGCGCCTTTGCTATCGACGAGCGCAAGCTTGTTGCGGTCGGCCGCCGCAGAACAGCGTATCCCTCGACCGATCGTCAGCGGCATGTATCCCGAAGTATCCATTCAGACCGTCCGAAGTCGCGATTCGACGGTCGGAAACACCGCGAGAGCGTTGTCCCGCAGCACGCTTTGCAGCGCACTCTCCCGAAGTTCGTAGGCTTCGAGTTCGCGGCGGCCGCGACGCGGATCGATGACGGGCCAGTCGGTGCCGAACAGCACCTTGTGGCTGCCGTAGCTGTTCATGTAGTGAACGAGACTCGCCGGCAGGTGTTTGGGCGCATACGCGTCGATGCCGATGTAGACGTTTTCGTGTTTCCAGGCCATCGCGATCATTTCGTCGGCCCAGGGCGTACCCACGTGAATACCGATCAGCTTGAGTTCGGGAAAGTCGATCGCAATGCGATCCAGCAGGATCGGCCTGGCAACCGATGGCAGGCGAACGTGTTTCTGGTAGATCAGGTTCTGACCCACCTGCATCATGATAGGGATATCGAGTTCGCAGCATTTCGCATAGATCGGATACCACTGCGGCGCATCCGGCGGCAGCGAGAACCAGTGCGGGTAGCTGTGAGCGCCGACGAAACCCAGCTCGTTGACGGCATGCTCCAGGTCACGGAGTTGCTGCATCCCGCGCGTCGGGTCGACGCCCGCGAGACCGGAGAAGCGCGTCGGATGTGCCGTTACGTAGTCGCCGATTTGCGCATAGGGAATTTCGAACGATCCGCGGCGCAGCGGATCGCCTGCCCTTACGGCGATCAGCAGCGCGTGATCCACGCCGGCCTCGTCCATGATTTCGAGGTGCCGCTCGATGCTCAGGCCCCCGCGCATCTCCTCCGGCATGCGAACCTGCGCCATGAAGGCCTCGTCATAGCCAGTCTGCCCTTTGGAAACTTCTACGGGCGTGAAAGGATTGACGACAATATCGATGGCGCCGATCGTCAAGGCGAGTCCCCGGCGATTATCGATGCCCTGGACGCCCAACCGTCGACCGGCAGGAACTCGACAGGAAGGCTAGCCACGACGCTCGGGCACCACCGCAACTTCGAACCGCCCGACGTCGATGCGCAACGGGATCGCATCGTTCTGATAGCGATCCGAAAGCCACAGGTCGTACGCCGCGTCCAGGCTGGGCCAGCGGCTGATCGCAAAAATGTCTTCGTCCCAGCTTCCGGACAGGACCTCCACGTCGCCGCCAAGCTCGAACACCGTGTAGTAGGCGTGACGCTCGAACATCATCGGCAGGATGATCTCGCGATAGGTATTCAGCCGTTCCTGATCGGTCGCGGAGCCTTCGATGAGCATCAGTACGGGACCGTCGTCGCGTACCGTGCCGGCGTTCGCTCTGGTAGGTATCGAGGGATCGTCGAAACCCGCCTCGGGAACCTTGGCCGTCAGCAGTACGAGCGGCTCCCTCGGCTCCGCCAGCAAGTCCGCCGGCATCGACGACAGACTGTCGCGTGCGGCCTCTTTGCTCGGATATTCCAGAATCAGCGTATGCGCCGGCACCGTTCCCGGTTCGAGCGCTTTCACTTCGTGAAGCCTCGCGAGGCCCACAACACGCTCCGTCGTCGAGACGCGATCCAGGAATTCACCGAAGCGGGCATCGGGTGCGTTCGAGCGCAGGATCAGGAACGCGCCGGGATCACTCATGGACAAACTCCGTCAACAGTCGATTGAAACGCTCAGCTTGCTCGTAGAACGGCGAATGCCCCGCGTCGGCGAACCGCTCGAGGCGCGCATCAGGCATTTGCTCCGCAATCCAGGCGCCAAGTTCGGACGGAATCGGCACGTTGTTGAGCCGCCCGTAGATCAACAGCGTGGGCACGTCGACATTGGCGAGATCGGCCCGGTAGTCGGCCGCAATCATGTCGCCGATGAAGTCGATGGCTGCCTGGGTTGGCGTCAACCACGCTTCGTGCTGCATCCGGGCCATTTCGTCGTCGGTCGGCGGCGTGCCGAACGCGCCAAGCAGAAATCCACTCAGCGGCTCCCGGCTCTCACGGCAGGCATCCAGAAAGCCCTGCCCGGCCTCCGCCGGGAAATCGCCGAAAGTGGGATGCTCCCAGCCGGCGTCGTTGGTCAGCCGAACCTGCGCTTCGATAATCGCCAGCTTGCCGATACGCGCACTGCCGAAAAGCCTGAAGTACTCGAGCGCCACCATTGCGCCGAAGGCAACACCCGCCACCGTGGCGTTTTCGACGTCGAGGGCGTCGAGCACCGTCTTCAGATCGTCGGCGCACTCACGGATACCGTACGAATCCAGCGGCTTGCCGGACTGGCCGTGGCCGCGATGGTCGATGGCAATGACACGGCAGGATTCGGCCAGCGGCTCGAGGTTCCGTGTCCAGAAGCCGTCGACCGTCAGCATTAACCCGTGGAGCAGGACGAGCGGCGGCCCGCTGCCCAGATCACGGTAGTAGATGGGTGTGCCGTCGGTTGCGTTAACGTAGGCCATGGCTGCCCCCGAAGTTCAGAAGTTGAGACTCAGGGACAGGCCCCACGCCCGCGGCGGGCCGACAAAACCCTGCGGTACGACGAGTGCGTCGGTAACACCCGATTCGAACAGGTTGGAGAAGTATTCCTCGTCCGCGAGGTTCCGCACCCAGAGCCGTGCGGTCCACGAACCGTTCGCGGCGCCGATACCGACACTGGCGTTGAACAGACTGTAGGCATCCTGTGCCACGTTCGGGCGATTGAACACGGAGAAGAACTGATCGCCCGTGTATTGCCACTCGGCTCTGACGAAACCGTCCAGGCCGGCGGTCAGGGAAGTCTCGTAGGTACCGGCAAGAAACGCCGTCAGATCCGGCGCACGCGGCAGCTCGTTCCCGGCGAGGTTCGAGGTCGCAAAGGTACCGCCGGCGCCGTCGTCGAAGGTGCAGTTGGCGGGATCGAGCGGCAGCGCCGTGTTGCGCGTGTCGGTCGTGCAGAACTCGTCGAACTCGGTATCCAGGTAGGCGAAGTTACCGTCGAGTCGAAAGCTGTCGCCGAGCAGCGCAACAAATTCGGCTTCGAGTCCCCAGATCGACGACGAACCGGCGTTACTCGTTTGCGTGGCAAGGTTGGTGACCTGGCTGAGTTGCTGATCTTCGTAGTCGTAGACGAAAGCGGACAGGTTGAGACGCACCCGGTCCTCCGCAAACTGTGACTTCATCCCGACCTCGTAGGCCCAGATGGTTTCCTCGTCGAAGGCGTTGATCGGATTGTCGAGCAACGAATAACCGCCGGACTTGAAGCCGCGCGTAATCGACCCGTAGAGATTCACGCCTTCGAGCGCCTGATACTCGAGAACCAGCCTCGGCGTCAGGGCATCGAAACTGTCGCTCTGCGTTTGCACGGGGAACGTCGTGTCGCCTTCGAACAGCGGAGTTGCCAGCGTGGCGTCTTTCGACTCGTCGGAGTAACGCAGTCCGGCCGTCAGCACGAAGTCGCCGAAGCTGTACGACCCTTCCGCAAAGACCCCGAACGCTTCGGTTTCGTTGGTGCCGTCGAACACGACCGTAAACCCACCCGGCGGCACGAAGCTCGGGCCAAGCGGTATGGCGTAGAGCCCCTCGGAATCTTCGGTCAGATAGAACGCACCGGCAATCCACTGAAACGGCCCGGTGCCGGTGGACGCCAGCTGAATGTCCTGACTGAACTGATCCGACTCGTCGCGCTGGAAGTAGACGACGAGGAAATCGGACAAGCCGTCGCCGTCGTTGATCCAGTCGAACTCGATGTCGCGATAAGCGGAAACCGAGGTCAGACTGACGCTGTCGAAATCCCAGGTCAGCCTCGCCGTCAGACCCGTCTGGTCCTGCCGGTTGGCCTGACCCACCTCGAGCGACGTAAATCCGGGCGTCTCGGCCTCGTAACCCTGGCTTACGGTCCTGAGATCGCGCGGAAACTCCGAGGTGGGGGACTCCCACGGCAGCGTGTCGTCCGTGTACCAGAACGCCGGCGGATTGGAATCGTCGCGGTAGATTTCGCCGATGAGTTCGAGCGTGGCGGAATCGCCGAGCGCAAAGTCCAGGCGGCCGCGCACGGCCCACAGGTCTTTGCTGTCGAGTTCGTCCAGACCGCGGTTGCCGGCACCGGCGAACAGGTTGTCGGTGTAGCCGTCACGCTGCGAATACATACCGGCAATTCTTCCTCGTATGCCGTCAGCGATCGCGCCGGATATCGCGGCTTCGCTGCGCAGCATGCCGAAGTCGCCTGCAGTCAGTTTGACCTGGCCTTCGAACTCGTCGGTCGGCGCACGGGAGATGACGTTGATCACCCCGCCCGTTGCGTTGCGGCCGTACAGCGTACCCTGCGGGCCGCGCAGCACCTCAACGCGCTCGACGTCGAAGAAGTCGAAAATGGCGGTCGAAGAGCGTGCCATGTAGGCGCCGTCGACGTAGACCGCAACGCCGGGGTCTCCCCCGACCGTGAAGTTTTCGGTGCCGATCCCGCGAATCACGGCTTTGCCGACGACGTCCCGCTGCAGCACCAGTCCCGGCACGGTCGAGGCCAGCGCTTCGGTATCGAAAATGCTCGACTCCTCCAGCTTCTCGCCCGATACGGCCGAGATCGACACGGGAACGTCCTGCAGGGTTTCGCTGCGGCGCTCCGCCGTCACGACGATCTCGTCGATGCGCAGCGAGTCGTCACCGCCGGCCTGTGCCACGACGACACCCGGAATCGCAGCCGTCGTCATGGCGGCTGCCAGTAATGTGGTGTTTCGATTCATACGAATCTCCTTAGGTCTCTACGGTCGCAACGGCTGCGCCGACGGGCAGCGTTTCGCCGACAGCGGCGATCGGCGTAATGACGCCGGCGAACGGACTCTCGATGTCGATCGTGGCCTTCTCCGATTCGATGGCATAAATCGGTTGCCCTTTGGTAATCGTGTCCCCTGCCTCGACAAGCCACTCGACGATCTTCCCTTCCTGCATCGATACAGCGCCTTTCGGCATTTTCAGCGTGACGCGCATAGCTCTAGGCCCCGCCCTTGAGGAGAGCGGTTGCGCGCTCCACGACACCCGACGCCGCCGGGAAATAAGCCGCTTCCAGCGCCTGGGAAAACGGTATGGAGGTGTAAGGCGCGCCATAGCGCGCAATGGGCGCACGAAGGTCCTCGAACAGATCGAACTGCAGACGCGCAGCCAGCTCGGCCCCGAATCCACCGAACTCCACGGCCGGATGCACAATCAACGCGCGCCCGGTCTTACGAACCGATTCACAGACGGTCGGGTAGTCGAGCGGCACTATCGAACGCAGGTCGATGACTTCCGCACTGACGCCCTGCTCCTTGAGTTGCTCTGCAGCCGCAAGCACTTCCTGCATCCCCCAGCTGTACGAAACCAGCGTAATGTCGCTGCCTTCCTGACGGATCGCCGCACTGCCGAGGGGCACCGTGTAATGACCTTCGGGCACGTCGCCCGGCACGAAAAAGCAGCGCATCGCTTCGATCTGGATACAGGGATCCGGGTCGTCGATACACGAAAGCAGGAGTCCCTTGGCGTCGTAGGCGTTCGACGGCGCCACAATCTTCAGCCCCGGCGTGTGCGCAAACCACGCTTCGAGCGACTGCGAGTGCTGCGCGCCGAAACTGCCGACGTTGCCGGCCGACAGCGAACGAATCGTAATGGGCACAGCCGTGCGGCCGCCGGACATGTAGCGAAGCTTCGCCGCGTGGTTGGCGATCTGGTCCATCGCCACCATGGCGAAGTCGTTGACCATGATTTCGGCAACGGGCTTCATGCCTCGCATCGAAGCGCCGATCGCCGCACCGACGATGGCCTGCTCGGATATCGGTGTCGGGCGGACTCGTTCGAGACCAAACCGCGTAGACAGCCCTGCGGTTTGCTTGACGATACCGCCGGCCGGATCGTGAAGATCTTCACCAAGAAGGAAAACGCTGTCGTCGCGCTCCAGCGCCTCGGCCATGGCTTCGTTGACGGCCTGCCCAAACGTAATGGAACGTGCCTCGCCGGTCGGGCCTGTGCCCTGCCGGGCCACCGGCGACGATGCGTAAGGGATGTCGCCCTTGTCCGCAAATACGTCCGCATCCAGCTCCTCGATGCCGGGCGGCGGGCTCTCGGTGGCAAACTTCTGCGCGTCGTCGACCTCTGCGGTAGCCTCGGCCTCTATTTGCTCGAGTTCCTTTTCGGTCGCGAGCCCTTCGTCGAGCAAACGCTGTCTCACGACAACCAGCGGTGCATTCCGGATCGCTTCGGCCAGCGCTTCCTGATCCATGTGCGCCGTTTCCGAACCGAACGCGTGGCCCTGCAGACGAGGTGCAACACATTCCAGCAGCGTTGGTCCCTCGCCGTTCCTGGCTCGCGCAATCGCCGGTTCGGCCGCCTCGTGTACGGCAACCGGATCGGTGCCGTCGCACAAAACGCCCGGCATACCGTAACCTTCGGCCCGCGACGCGATTGACGCCGATGCCGTCGATTCCGCGAAACTCGTGTATTCGGCGTACAGGTTGTTCTGACAGACGAACACCACCGGCAAGGACCAGAGCGCCGCAATGTTGAGCGCCTCGTGAACCGCACCAATATTGGCGGCACCGTCACCGAAGCTGCAGATCGTCACCCGGCCCGTGTTCTGCATTTTTTCGGCCAGCGCCAGGCCGGCGGCAATGGGCGTACCGGCACCGACGATTCCGGTCGTCACCATGAGACCGGAATTGGGGGCCGTCAGGTGCATCGGTCCGCCCTTGCCTTTACAGGTTCCCGTTGCGCGGCCGTACATCTCAGCCATGATCTCCCGTATTGGCGTTCCCTTCGCCACGATGTCGTGGACGACGCGGTAGGTCGTAACCGCAAGATCGTCTGCCTCGAGGAGTGATGCGATGGTCGCGGGAATGGCCTCCTGCCCGCCCGCAGGGTAGTACTGGAACTGCAGATCGCCTGCCGCGAGACCCTGCTGGATTCGCTGATCGCACTCGGCGATTCGCACCATCGTGCGGTAAATTGCAATCGCCTTGCTTTGGCCGAGCGATGCCAGGTTACCCATGTCTCCCCCTTGAGTTCTCGTACGGGCTTTAAGCGGAATCTTTACCGTATTGGTAACTCAACTCGGCTTGACGAGTCAATGAAATCTAGTTATAGATTCGAAAGTCTATAAAAATGGATTTCTTGATATGGCCTCCGTCAGCCAGTCCGTGTCCCGGTGCTTCGAGGTTTTCTCGCTGTTTTCGGAGCGGCAAACCGCCCTCACCGCCGCAGAAATTGCGGATTACCTTGGCGCGCCGCGCTCCAGCGTTGCGGCCCTGCTCAAAGAGCTGGTCGAGTTGAGGATGGTGAGCCTGAATCGCCGTACGCTGACCTATCTGCCTACCCTGGGTTTTGCCCACCTCGGCACGTGGCTGGCCGATCCCGCACATTTCCCGCCCCGCATCGGGGAACTCATGGAGGCCTTGCAGCGCGATTGCGGCGAGACGGTCACTGCGTCCTGGCCGCTGGACAACGAGATGGAGATCATTCGCGTCGAGAAAAGCCGGCAGCCGATCTCGTTCGTCGCGGAAATCAGCCAGCGGCTACCGTTGTGGGACTCCGCTGCGGGCACGGCTTACCTTGCCAGCCTGAGCAATGCGCAGATCTCCGCCCGTTGGGAAAAAGACAGCCGCCGGCTGCCCTCGATCCCGCCGCTGGACGACGTACTCCGGCGATGCGGACAAACGCGGCGGGATCAGCTGTGTGTCGTGCACGCCGGCGTGTTCGAAGGTGCCTCGGCGATCGCCGGCATAGCAGATTGCGAACACGACGGCAGACCGCTGGTCATCTCGATCGCAGGACCCGAGGGCCGCATGCGAGCCGACGAACAGCGCTACGGGGAGATGATTCTCGAGGCAATGGCGACGTTTGGCGTACTGCCGAAGCGCGCAGACTAGCCCCGCAACGACGTGGACTATTCCACAACGACTCTTTGAAGCTTGTGGTAGGTAAAACTGCCGGCCGTCATCGTGACCAAGCCGCTCTCTGCATCGGCGATTCTGTCTCTGAACCAGAAGTCGTCGGGGCCCAGGATCACCTGGTAGTCGAACAACTTGTCGCCAAATACGCAGGACGGCATTTTCATG